>WNFC01006845.1_pt1 | contig 12554 bp, 6 predicted proteins | sample 5400541 | NCBI WGS metagenome assembly WNFC01 (sample SAMN13153342, study PRJNA577476) | soil metagenome | isolation source: 120 cm saprolite under Douglas fir tree site 2 hole 2 replicate 1 | place: USA:California | collected 2015-04-18
AAGTTGGGAATCGGAAGCTTTGAAGCGGCTTCGACCAGTTCGCCGTAGGACAGATAGCGCTTGGGATTGCCGTGAACCACTTGTCCGCTCTGGGCTTTGCACGTGTCTGGACCGACTTCCCATTTCTTGGCCGCCGCTGCGACGAGCATTTCACGCGCCGCCGCACCTGCCTGACGCAAGGGCAGCCAGGAGCCCGCAACGCTGCCGCTACCGCCAGTGCCGTGGTCATAGACTTTCGGATTGGTGGGCGCTTGGTCGACTTTCACGTGCTTCCAATCGACGCACAGCTCTTCCGCCAGGATCATGGGAAGAGCCGTCATAATCCCCTGGCCCATTTCGGATTTGCCCAGAATGAGCGTGACGCTATTGTCAGGAGTGATGCGGACCCAGGCGTCGAAAGGATTGAGAGTTTTCTTTTCCTGGTCTTGCGCTTGATCGGCAAAAGCACTCGGAGAGAGGTGGAAGCCGATGACGAGCGCTACACCTCCGGCGGCACCCGTCTTGAGAAAATCACGGCGATTTACAACTGGAGCGATTGCCATGGGACACCTCGAAGTGAATTGTGACAACTGCGGTTGAACAGGACCTAAGCAGCGGACTTGGCCTTTCCCGCTTGCATGGACGCCGCGCGGTGAATGGCCTTACGAATGCGCTGGTACGTGCCGCAGCGGCAAATGTTGCCGCTCATGGCATCGTCTATGTCGGTGTCGGTGGGGTTGGGCTTCTTCGAGAGCAGAGCGACGGCGGACATGATCTGTCCGGACTGGCAATAGCCGCACTGCGGAACGTCTTCCTCCATCCAGGCTTGCTGAACGGGATGGCTGCCATCCGCAGACAGGCCTTCGATCGTGGTGACTTTCTTGCCCGCGACGCTGGAGATCGCGGTGATGCAGGAACGCGTAGCTTCCCCGTTGATGTGCACGGTACAGGCTCCGCAGAGCGCCATGCCGCAGCCGAACTTCGTGCCGGTCATGTTCAGGGTGTCGCGGAGCACCCAGAGCAGAGGCATGTCCGGGCTGACATCGACGGATTGAGGTTTGCCGTTCAAGGTGAAACTGATGGCCATGGAGTCCTCCCTCTTGCAGACCGATATCCTACAACAACCCCCGGCTGGATGAAAATCCGAAGAAACCCGTACAGGGCTGGGGCCTACTGGCGGTAGCCATGAATAGAGGGAAAGGAGCAGAGCAGCGCGGGCGGCGGGGGAGGGTTTCAGAAAGTTGCGACGTGGAACGATCGCGGACATAAACACGGCCCCCAGGGAATCAGACGTGCGGCTAACCGGGGCGTGAGCAGGCTCAATTGCCTTCGACGGGGGCCGCGGCGGGTTTGCGTGGAGCTTTGGAGGGCCGCGGCGGAGCTTCCGGCTCGACGCCGCGCCAGCCAACAGGACGGCCGCTGACAGCTTCCTTGACGGAGCGGAAAAGCACGACGTACATCAACTGGCGGTAATAGAAGCGCTGCAGCAATACCGGAATAAGCAGGGTCCAGTCTTCCTTGTGTTCGAGCGCGAAGGCCACCATGCACGTCAAAATATCGATGAGCAAGAATCCGAGAAAGAAGAGAAGCGATTTCTCCACGTCCGCCGCGGTCCAGAGTTGCGGCAGCCGGGTGACTCGGAATTGCGCGAGTCCCCAGAGCAGCAACGACCCGAAGAACATCATATCGATGACCGGAGAGATGAGCGGCAGTACGAGTTGGAATACAAAAATGTTCGGCAGGGCGATCCAGCCAAGCGTTCCGTATTTCGGCCGCAGAAGAGTGTCGCCATGCTTCCAGAAGGATTGCAGCGTGCCGAAGGTCCAGCGAAAACGTTGGCGAATGAGCTGGCTGGGCTTTTCCGGCGCTTCCGTCCAGGCGATGGCATCTTCATCGTAAGTGACGCGCCAGCCGAGGCGGCGGATGGCGATGGTGAGGTCGGCGTCCTCGGCAACGGTGTCCGCCGTAATTCCTCCTGCGGAATCGATGGCCTTTTTGCGCCAGGCACCCAGTGCCCCGGGCACAACGGTGATGCAATTCAAGAGATCGAAGGCGCGCTTCTCCATGTTCTGGCTGGTGATGTACTCAAGCGCTTGCCAGCGCGTGAGCCAGCGCGAGCGGTTGCCGACCTTGACGTTGCCAGCCACGGCGCCGACCTTGGGATCGGAAAAATGGCGAATGAGTTTGCTGATCGCGTCCGGTTCGATTTCGGTGTCGGCATCAATAGTGACAACGATATCCGTATCCGCATGGGACAAGGCCAGACTCAGCGCCGCCGCCTTGCCACGATTCACTTGATGAATGATGCGGACGCGCGGATCATGCGAAAAGTTCGCGTCCAGCAACTCCCCGGTTTTGTCCGCCGAGCCGTCGTTGACAACGATGATGTGGAGGTCCTTCAGATCGGAAAGAAGGACGGAGGTGATGGTCTGCTCGATGACACTTTCTTCATTATGGGCGGGAATCAGCACGGTCACGCTCGGCGGAGGGTCGGGCATCTTGGCATGGTCCGGGCGAAGCTTTTCGATCAAGGCGAGCAGACCGATGATCGCGGCACGCCCGCTCACCAGAACGATGCCGAGAATGAAGATCATTCCAATGAAGAAACGAAGCCACTGGTAAAGCGAAAAGATTATTCCATCGACCCGTGCTTCGAGGCGCTCTTCAGGGGAGAGAAGCGGCATCACTTCGGCGCGTGTCTTTCCGATTAAATCCGAAACGGAGACAAGTTGATACCCCCTCTTACGCAGAGCATCGATAATTTGCGGAAGAGCCGCAACCGTCTGGGTGCGATCGCCGCCGCCATCATGTAGAAGGATGATGTTGCCCTTGTCTGCCTGGCGCAGGACGCTGGCAACGATGGCCTTCGCGGGCAAGGGATTCTTCCCGTCAGGCATGCTCCAATCGTCGGGGTCGATGCGCTGGCCCACAATCAAGTAACCCATTTCCTGAGCCAGGGGAAGCTGCGCGACTTCCTCTGCATACTCCGGCTGATGATCGATGCCGTACGGCGGCCGGAAGAGAATGGACTTCACGCCCAGAGTGCTTTCAATCAGCCGCTGCGTCAAATTTAGCTGCCAGCGGATTTCCGTGTGTGTAATGAATTCGTCGAACTTCGGATGCGTAAAGGTATGATTCCCGATTTCGTGTCCCTCGGCGTACTCGCGCTTCAAAATATCCGGCCAGCGGCTCGCTGGATCGCCAATTACGAAAAATACTCCCGGAGCATTTTTCTCCTTCAAGATGTCGAGGATTTTTGGGGTCCAGCGCGGATCAGGCCCGTCGTCGAATGAAATTGCGATTTTTTTGTCCGCCCCGCCGATCTGGTCGATGTTGTAGGAAAGCGGAATGGCGTCATAGGACTCATCGGTGAAAAGATCGCTCGCCGCATCGTACTCGAAGGAACGTTTGCCTTGCTTGGGTGTATCAGTAAAGTGCCAGATGTCGCCGTCGCCTTCGAGGATTAGATCGGGGCCCGGCGGCAGAGCGGCGAGCTTCCGCCGGGCTGCATCGTCGGCGTGGATTGCATCCCAGATAGGCCATAAGGAGGTGTCTGATGAACCGAGCCGCCAGAGTGCCGTGCCTTGAACGCCCAATCGCTCGCTGGCCCGAAGCTCGTTGTACGCGGTGACGGCGTCTAGCATCCACACCTGGTGCACGTGGTTGTGCTCGTCGTAGTACGAATAGTGAGGATTCAGCGAATTGCTGTCGAATTGGACGTCGGCATCCGATTCCTCGGCGTGCAGCAAAGCTTCCTGGATGCTCCATTCCTCCGCCGCCTGGTATCCTTTCTTTGCCGCAGCGGCCCAGTCGTAGGCATAGTTCGCGATGCCCACGACAATTTTTTGCGCCGGAACAGCTTCCAGGACTTGCCGCAGGTTTTCCATGAACCAGTCTTGCGCTGCGATGGGGCCCGGCGGGGAATACGGCCAGTGCTGATCGTAATTCATCAGCACGATCGCGTCGCAGTGCTTGCCGAAATATTCGTAGTCGTAAGAGTCGTCGCGGGCGGGCAAAGCGATCATTAATTTCAAACTCTTGGAGTGGAGCGCGGGCGCCAACGCGCCGATCAGCGCGCGGAAGTGCACCTGGCTGGCGTCCGGCACTTCTTCAAAATCGACGACAATGCCTGCCTCGTGCGACTCCAACGCGTATTCAACAACGTCCTGCACCAGTCTCTGCCGAGCAGTAGAGCTCGCCAGCATCTGCGCCATTTCCTTGATGCGCCACTCCACGCCATCGTAATTGTTCACCAGACCCATCATCGGCAGCTCGATTGCCGGATTGAACGACTTCATCCACTGGTGGAGCTTGTCGTCCTTGAGTAGCGTGATGGCTTCTGCGGGCGTCGCTTTGACGGTATTCTGCCCGTGTTCGTAATCCACCACCGTCAGCGCGCCGTCCGCGGAGACGGCGTGCAGTTGCTCGGGAATCAGAAGGTCAATGTCTTTGTAGTGTTTTTTCAGCGAAGCAAGACTGTTGGGATCCCAGCTCACAAAAAATGCCGCACGCAGCGGATCGTAGCTCGCCGGTAAAGTTCCGATGTTCGCCACGCGGCGCTTCCTGCCTTCCCGCGTGAGCACTGGTTTCTTTTTTGATTTGAGCGCCTGGTACTTGGGCTTCGTATCCGGCAGCAGTCCCGCGGGCAACTCCACGCTGACAGCAATGGTAACGAAGAAATAGGCGAGCAAAAGGGTCAACAGGACGCCGGTAATTTCCATGGCGCGCCGTGTGAGGCGCCAGCGCACACGCTCCGCGTCATAAAAAATGGGTCCGCGTTCCTTCATTTCACCTTTCAACCCGGCGGCACGGCAGGCAAATATACATCAAGCTAGGGCTGAGTCCGTCTGCGCGATTCCGTCTTCTCTATTGTAAGATGCGTGGCATTGATGAAGCGAGTTTTCTCGAATCCCCTTGTCGCGTTAGCCGCAGGCCTCTGGCTGCGGCTCTATTTCGTGCTGAAGTTCCCCGCCAACTCCGGAGACACGGTTCTTTATGAACAAATTGCCACCAACTGGCTGAAGCACCACGTCTACGCAATGACCGTAGGCGGCGCGATCACGCCGGTTGATCTGCGCGTGCCGGGTTACCCGGCGTTTCTCGCCATCATCTACGCTCTCACGGGGCGCACGGGCGCGGATGCGCGGCTTTGGGTGATGCTGGCGCAGCTCGGCGTGGATCTTATTTCCTGCCTGGTAATCGCTAGGCTGGCGGCACTCTTGGCCTGCACCTCGGAAGACTCCACGCCGAACAAGCGTGCGTTCTCCATTGCGCTTTGGCTTGCCGCGTTGTGTCCTTTCACGGCGAATTATGCGGCGGTACCACTGACCGAAGTTTTCGCCACTTTCTGGACGGCGCTGGCCTGCTGCGCTCTAGTGATTGCTTTGAGGAGAGTCCCTGAACCGGATTTTCTTTTGAAGAGCACCCACCTTCCTCCATGGAAGAGCGCGGAATACACCGCGCTGGGAGCCGGATTAATTGTTGGCGTCGGGACTCTTTTTCGCCCGGAGGCGCCGATGTTGCTCATTGCTGCCGCCATCGTATTCAGCGGAATGTTTTTTCTGCAAGGAAAGTACGTGCGCTGGTTTTGGGTTTGCCTCGCTATGGCGCTCGGCTGCCTGATGGTTCTTTCTCCCTGGGCAATTCGCAACACGGTGACGTTGGGAGAGCCGCAGTTTCTGGCGCCAAAAAATTCGAATCTGCCGGGGGAATTGGTGGCGTACGGCTTCATGGCCTGGGAAAAGACCTGGCTCTACCGCGTCCGGGATTGCTACCTGGTTCCCTGGAAATTGAATGAAGAATCCATCGACGTCGAAGAGATTCCCGCACGCGCTTTTGATACGCCGGAGGAAAAACAGCGTGTGGCCGCCGTTCTCGAACAATACAATAATGACTTGACCTTGACTCCGGAAGAAGATGCGGAGTTCTCGCGACTGGCCCGCGAGCGCACCGCGCGCCATCCTTTGCGAACGTACCTTTGGTTGCCTGCCGCGCGCGCGGTCACGCTCTGGTTCACGCCGCGCATTGAATTGCTCCCGATTTCAGGACACGTTTTTCCGCTGGCGCAAATGCGTGAGGACGACCCTGTCGATCAGGAGGTCACCAGCTTGTTTTTTGTGTTGAATTTATTTTATGTAGGGATGGGCATCTGGGGCGCTGCGTGGCTTTGGCGCTCGAATCCGGCGGCGCGGCCCGCGGTTGCATTTCTGGCGCTCTTCATCGTGATCCGCACGGCCTTTTTGACCACGCTGGAAACGCCCGAGCCACGGTACGTTCTGGTTTGTTTTCCCGCATTGATCGCGCTGGGCGCGCAGGTCTTCGCCCGCCGTTCCGAGGCGCAGTAGCACACCCTGCGGTTTGTCCCGTTATTTTCCCTCGAAAGGTTCGGGGTGAATAGTAACGCGGTAAATCTGCGGAAACTTCTCCTTCACCCGGTCTTCCAGCGCCGCGGTCACGTCGTGAATTTGCGTGATGGGCAGTTCGCTCTTCATCGTGCAATGGCACGAAACCAAGATGTGGTGCTCCACCTGGCGCGCGCGCACATCGTGGCAATTCACGAGCTCGTCGAACTCCAGCGGCAGCTTGTTCAGAAACTCCTCGATCGCCCGTGAAAGCTGCTTCATCTCCCCGGCACCCGCGTCCGGCGTGGCAATGTGCCTGCCCAGCGGCTCGATGTGGACATTGACTTCCACCTGCCCGTCGCGCAGCTCGCGAATTTTTTCTTCCAGCTCGGTGGCCTGACGATGCGCTTCTCGCAGGCTCAATTGTTCATCTACTTCCAGGTGTAGCTCGATGAAGAGCCGCCCGTCTTGTTGCACCGCCGTCAGATCATGAATCGCGAGGCCCAGGCTCTGCGCCGCCGCGCGAATCGCTTCAAAAAGATGCTCGCCTTGGGGCGCGCGCGGCTCCGCGTGCACCATCACGTCCGAGGGAACGATCTCGCCGATGCGCTTTTCGATGGCGTCGCTCAAGGCATGTACCTGTTCGAGGCTCGCCGTCCTCGCCACGCTTACCGTTGCGTCTACAAAGTGCCGATTCCCGGCACGCCGCACGCGCACGCGATCGACATCCAGCACGCCGTCGATGCGGGCGACGGCCTTGGCGATTTCCTGCTGCAAGCCTTGCGGTGCCACGTCCAGCAGGGCATCCAGCGTGCGTCTGCCGAGCTGCGCGCCCACCCACAAAATGACGGCCGCCACCGTCAGACCCGCCAAAGCATCGGCGTAGTTCAGCCAAGGCAAATTCCACGTTTCACCGGACCAGACCAAACCTATCCCGACGATCACGACGATGGTGCTCCATACGTCGGTCGAAAAATGCAGCGCGTCCGCCTCCAATGCTTCGCTTGAATATTTTCGGGCGACGTGCCGGAGGGCGCGGGCTCGCGTCAGATCAACCGACAATGCGACCAGCAGCACCAGGATCGCCGTGACACTGGGTTGGATGTGCACGCTGCGAAAGAACAGCCGGTCAAACGCTTCATAAACGATGTAGAGAGCCGTCAGCGCGAGCAGTCCGGTCTCGATGAATGCGGAGAAGTTCTCAAATTTCCCGTGCCCGTAGGGATGCCGTTCATCCGCCGGCTGGTCGGACATGCGCACGGAAAGAAACGTGATGATCGCGGCAATCAGGTCGAGGCCGGAGTGCAACGCCTCCGAAAGGACGCCCAGGCTTCCTGTCCTGACGACGAGAAATGTCTTCAGAGAAACCAGCAGCAAAGCCGAGCCGACGCTCAAGAGCGCGGCTCGCTTTTTCTCCCGTGCCTCTTCGATTGGATAGGTCGCGAACATCGCCCGCCTAGACTACCTCAACTCCCATCAATCTCCCGAACGCGCGGCAGTTCCCTTGACTGCATTCCGTATCTCTTCAAAATCGCGTATCTTTGGCTCATGTTCCAGGTTCTTCTCGGGGCACTTGCCTGCGAAGCTAGGACGATGTACTTTCTCGCTGGGTCCTAGGAGACATCCTTATGAGTCGTCGCGCCTTCCTCCTGATCGTTCTTGCAACACTTTTTGGGACCAACGCCTTTGCGCAAGCTCCCGCGCCGCCGCCCGCAGCCACTATTTGGAATGCACTGTCCAGCCCAGCGATGGATCCCACCAAGTCCGCGCACGCAGAGAACGTCGAGATCGTCCGCGATCGCGTGCACATTACGCTGATCGACGGAACCATTCAATTCGCCCAGCCAGTGAATGGCGTGACCTTTGGTGCCGCCTTTCACGGTAAAGGTCGCGTGCAGGTTTTGCCGCCAAATCCCGTCGAAGCGCAGCAACTCGTCCTTTTCACAAAGCAACCCAAACTTGACGTGCCATTCACCGATGCCACTTTTAGCTTCACGGATGGCCTGGAGGACGAGATCGCGAAGCAGGTGAAGTGGCAGCCGTCGGGAGCAACGGGAGATGATCTTTACGCCAAACGCCAGAAGGAACGCGAGGACCTGGGCGAATCCGCTCTGCCGCGCCTCTTGCAGGGAGTTTTGTCCGCGGACCGCTCCCGCACCGCTTATTTCCTGGCGGACTTGAAAACCTCTGGCAAAGACTGGGTGGAATTCCACGCCGACGCTCTTGATCCTGAAGAGATTAGTATTGGACGCTGGGTCGACGTGGGGCCGCTCAAACACAACGACATCTGGATGAGTTTTCCCACCGGCAATAAAACAAGCGCCGAGGCCTGGAAGGATCCCCAGGCCAAGGAAGATTTCTCGATTCGCGCCTACCACATCAACGCCGCCGTGACTTCAGGCGCGGAATTGAGCTCCACGACTCGCGTCGACATCGATCCTCACCTAGCCGGTCAAGGCGTGCTCATTTTCAATCTAGATTCCAACCTCAGGATTGATTCGATCAAGGATTCCAAAGGCTCCGCTCTCACTTATTACCAGTCGCGCGAAGGCAAGGATCGCTTTCAGTCTTACGGCGACTACGTTGCAGTCGTGCTCGCTCAGCCGCTACAGCCGGGTGAGGCGCAGTCGCTGGAATTTCACTACGCCGGCAAACGCGCCATTCGCAAAGCGGGTAACGGGAATTATTTTTGCGAGAGCTCGGGTTGGTATCCCGAGCGCCCCAACAGTTTCTCAACGCGGTCCGACTTTGACCTCACGTTTCGCAATCCGAAGAACTCAGTCTTGGTGGCCACCAGGAGAAAAAACCAGCGATACCGTCGATGGCAACACGCACGTCACGACCTGGAAGAGCGAGATGCCGCTTGCGGTCGCGGGTTTTGCCTATGGTGATTACAAGCTCGCCAACGACAAGGCCGGTGAAGTCGCTGTCGAAATCTATGCTAATCGCGAAGCGGACGATTTAATGGCTTAAGTCCAGCGGGCCTTCGAGTCTGGCGCGATCCAGGGAGCAGTGGGGACTCTCACGCCCTCCGCCATGGCCAAGACGATGGGTCAGGAGATGGCCAACACGATCCGTCTTTTCTCCGTGTACTACGGGCCCTATCCCTACAAGCATCTTTCGGTCACCAGCCTGCCCATTAGCTATTCCTACGGCCAGGGCTGGCCGGGCCTGATTTACTTGTGGTCCGGCTCTTTCCTCGACGGAACGCAGCGTCACGAAATTGGTCTTCCCGATGGAGTTCAGCTCACCGATTTCTTTCGCGCTCATGAGAGTTCCCACCAATGGTGGGGGCATCGCGTCGGATGGAAGAGCTACCACGACCAATGGCTGTCCGAAGGCTTTGCCGATTTTTCCGGGATCCTTTATGTGCAGTTCCGGGACAATGTGAAGGAAGCGCTGACGCGATGGCGCAAGGAAAAAGAACTGCTGCGCAGCAAGGACTTCAACGGGCACACGGTCGAGTCGCTCGGCCCCATTTGGATGGGGCGGCGCATTAGTTCTTCCGTGACCGGTCCCGGCTCCTATCAGGACTTGATCTATTCGAAGGGCGCCTATGTCTTGCACATGCTTCGCATGCAGCTCATGGATCCGCGCAATCCCGATCCAGACCACCTTTTCAAGGACATGATGCAGGATTATTGCAAGACCTTTGACAACAAGGCAGCGTCCACCGAAGACTTCAAGGCCATCGTGGAAAAGCACATGACTCGCGGCATGGATCTCGACGGCAATCACAAGATGGATTGGTTCTTCAACCAGTATGTCTACGGTACGGGAATCCCACAGTACGGTTTCCATGCGTCGGTCGAGGCTACTCCCGATGGCAAGACCCACATCAAGGGACAGCTCACTCGCTCTGGCGTGCCGGAGACATGGAAGGACGCCGTGCCGCTGTACGCACACATGGGCGACAAGACGATCCGCCTCGGGACCCTTGCATCCACGCACTCCAGCGAGCCGCTCGACGTCATCTTGCCCGTAAAAATCGACCGCGTCTCCATCAACGACTACGAGGATATGTTGGCTGACGTAAAGCAGTGAAGAACTGCAAGCGGGTCAAGGAGGCATTGCGATCCCGTTCGCTCCTGGGAGGGAACGTCAGGAATTCTCTAAGGCGGTCCATTAGCGGGGGATGAACCGCAGCGGCGCCGAATTCATGCAGTATCGAAGCCCAGTTGGAGCGGGCCCGTCGGTGAAGACATGTCCCAGATGCGCATCGCAGAGCGTGCATTTCACTTCCGTTCGCAGCACGCCAAGGCTGAAATCTTTTTTCTCGCGTACATTTTCCGTGGCGATGGGTTCCCAAAAGCTCGGCCAGCCCGTGCCGGAGTCGAATTTCGCTTTCGAATCAAAAAGCGCGTTGTCGCAATCGATGCAGCGATAGAGCCCCGCTGCTTCCTGATTATAGAGCGCGCCGCGTCACACTGTACTGCAGCGGCGTGAGCTGCTTCTTCCATTCGGGCTTGCTCTTCCGCACTTTCGCCAGGGCATAAATCCCCAGCCTCGTGCCGTCCTCCGCGAATTTCACGATTTTGACCGGGCCCGGATCGCCTTCGATTGTGCCGCTATCGGCGAAGGCCCAAACTGAAATGCGCTCCACGCCCGCCAGCAAGCCGCACGCTGTAGCTGTCGCCGCGCCAAAGATTAGCCAGCGTCGCGTGATTTCGTTCATGGCGGAAATTCCTGACCGGAACTTACTTTGCCGGGCTCATCGGCGGCGGAGGCAAAAGCGGTAGCCGCTTGGCTTCTCCGCGCGCCCCGCGCACTTCCAGCTCGTCGAAGAGCAGCGACGGTGCCACCACCGAAGCGGGCAAGCCGTTCTGGTTCTGCGCCGAGCCAAACGCCCCCAGCGCTGTGCCGGCAAATCCGTTGATTTGGCTCTGCATGTAGTTGTAGACGAAACTATCGTTGCCGATCCCCGCAAGGTTCCGCAGCGCGCGCGAATTCAATCCGATGATCCGCGAGCCACGGATCATTTCTTCCCGGCCGGTTTCCGGATAGACGCGGTAAACGACCAGCGGCAGCCGATCGCCCGTCCCGGCGCCGCCGCCGTAGCTTGCCAGAAGCTCGGAGAAATCCTCCTGGTGCAGCAGGCTAAGCGCGGGATTGTCCATTTCGCGCACGACCAGGCAATAGCTCAGTTTTTCCGCTCGGCAGGTGCCCAGAAATTTCTTCTTCAACTCCGCCGCGGATTGAGTTTCTGCCGGCGAAAAGAACAGATTGCTCATCGTCGGCTTGGCGTCGTTCAGGAACGCGGCGCGCCCATGTCCGTTGGACTGGTTGAAATCCGGCCCGGGTCGGCGGGACATCAACTCACTCTTCAGGTTGCCGTTCTCCACCAGCGTGACTTTCTGCGCGCGCGCGCCTTCATCGTCCACAGCGTAGCCGCCGATCAGCGGCGTGCCGTGGAAATCCTTCGCGCCCGGATCATCTGCCACGGACACCCCCGTCGGCAGAACGCGCGCGCCCAGCCGCCCCACCCAATCACTCTTGCCACCCAGGTTGCCGAGCAGTTGCTCCATCACGGGACTGAACGAAATCGGTGGCCGCCCGCCGTTTAACGCCGGTCCCAGCACCTGCGCCAGCAGCGGTGCCGCAGCACGCGCCTCGAAGAGGACCGGGCCGGTATAGTCCTGCGCAGGAGGCGCTGCTCGCAGAGCCATGAGTTCCGTACCGGTGACGTTTAATCCCTTGCGCACCGTCTCCACGCTGGGCAAGTCGGCCGGACGCTTGGCATACGCGGCATAAAAATGGTTCAGGGGCACGCCGTCGTCGGCAAATGTGCCCATGCCGGATTCGATCGCGGCATAATGGCGATTCTGGCGGATTTCCGTCCCCTCGCTGGTCAGCAGATATTCCGTCGCGTACACGAGGTAATAGGTCACGCGCGATTCGTGAATCTCGGAAAACGCCCGCAGCGTTGCCGATGTCTCGCGTGCTTCCTGGTCCCAATTGCGGCTGGTCCAATCCGGCGTCTCCAGTGGTTCGATGAGTTGCACCGGCTCCGCTTTCGCAAAATCATCGATGTCCGATTGTCTCGCCAGGCTGCTCAGATACGCCTGCTTCCGTGAATAAGTCTCCACTGCCTCTTTGAAAGCCTGATCCGTCGCGATCCACAAGTCCTGCCGCAGCGAATCGTAATCGCGATCGATTCCCACCTCGCCGGTCGGACCGATAAAGCCCCGGAAGCCCTCGTCGCTTACAAAGTTCGAGCTGTCCAGCTTGTAGCTG
>WNFC01006847.1_pt1 | contig 12554 bp, 11 predicted proteins | sample 5400541 | NCBI WGS metagenome assembly WNFC01 (sample SAMN13153342, study PRJNA577476) | soil metagenome | isolation source: 120 cm saprolite under Douglas fir tree site 2 hole 2 replicate 1 | place: USA:California | collected 2015-04-18
AAGGGCGTGATCCGGGTGGGGCGCGGCTGATGGAGGCCTGGCTCTCGCATCCGGCGGTGCAGGCCGGCGTTGCGCCGCTCGTCGTCGGCCTGCTGGTGGCTGCGATCGGCATGCCGCTGCGTCTCGCGGGCCTCGCCGCGGCGGCGGGATTTGCCACCGCGCTTTACCTGACCGGCAATTTCGTGTTCGAGCCGCTCACTGCCCTGCGCAAGCTGGCGCTGGTGGGCATTGGAGCAGGGCTCCTTGGCTGGGTAGCCGACCTGGCGTACAAGCCCGCCCGCATGGCTGGAATCATGCTGGGCCTGCTGGCAGCCGCTGCCTCGACGTGGGTTTTTTCCACGGTGCTCATGCAAAGGCCGCCCCTGGAGGCGGTCGGACATGGCGTGGGGATCGGCTTGCTGGTGCTCGTCACGGTCGCCTTCATGCTCGACCTGCATTCCCATCCGATTCGTGCCGGCGCAGCCGGGGTCGGGCTGGGCCTCGGCGCCGGCATCGGAGCGATCCTCGGCGCCTCGGCGTTGATCGGGATGTACGGCTTGGCGCTTGGCGCCGCCTGCGGCGGCTTCCTGCTGGTGGCGATGATTTTCGGCAGCCGCGCGGCGGCGGGCACGTCTTTCACCCTCGCCGCGGGGCTGATCGCGTCTTTGCTCGCCTCGGGTGCCCTGCTTCTCGCGAAACTGCCCTGGCACGCCGCCGCCGCGCTTGCGCTCGTGCCGGTCGCGGTGCGCCTGCCGCTGCCCGAGCGCGCGCATCCGGCGCTGCAGGCGGTGGTGGCGTTGGCCTACGCGCTGGCGGTGGCGGCGCTCGCCTGCGCGCTCGCCTGGCTGGCGAGCCGCGGTTAAGAGAAAAGCACCAGCAGCCAGACCACGCCGGCATTGACGAGCGCGAGCATCACCGCCGCGCTGCCGATGTCCTTGGCGCGCCTGGCCAGCGGGTGCATTTCCAGCGAGATGCGGTCCACGGCCGCCTCGAGCGCCGTATTGACCAGCTCGGCGCAAAGCACGATGAGCACGCTGGAGACAAGCAGCGCGCGTTCGACGCCCGTGCCGCCAAGCCACAGGCCCAGCGGCAGAAGCACGACGCACACCGCCAGCTCGACCTGGAACGAGCCCTCGTTGCGCGCCGCTGCCGCGACGCCGGCAAGCGAGTTGCGCGCGGCGTTGAGAATGGACTGCAGCATCAGGTCGGCGTGGCGAGGGTGAAGAGCAGCTCTTCCTGCGCCGAGCGGCGGCGGCGGCGCGGCTTGAGCTGCTCGTAGCTGCCGTCAGCCGCCATCGCCCAGGCCTGGCAGTTGTCGTCGAGATACGGCTGCAGGCCCTCGCGGATCACGCGGCGCTTGAGAGCCGGATCGAGCACCGGGAAGCACAGCTCGATGCGGCGGAAGAAGTTGCGGTCCATCCAGTCGGCGCTCGCCAGATACACCTCGTCGCTGCCGCCGTTCTGGAAGTAGAACACGCGCGAATGCTCGAGGAAGCGGCCGACGATCGAGCGCACGCGGATGTTTTCCGACAGGCCGGCGATGCCAGGCTTCAGCGCGCACACGCCGCGCACGATGAGATCGACCCTCACGCCCGCGGCGGAAGCCGCGTAGAGCTCCTCGATGATGCGCGGCTCGAGCAGCGAGTTCATCTTGGCGATGATGCGCGCCGGCTTGCCTTCGGCGGCGAGTCTGGCCTCGCCGCGGATCGCGGCGATGATGTTCTTGTGCAGGGTGAACGGCGACTGCCAGACGTGCTTCATCTTTCCCGCGCGCCCCAGGCCGGTGAGCTGCTTGAACACCTCGTTGACGTCCGCGCACAAGTCCTCGTTGGCCGTCATCAGGCCGAAGTCGGTGTACTGGCGCGCGGTCGCGGGATGGTAGTTGCCGGTCGAGAGGTGGACATAGCGCCGCAGCACCTTGCCGTCGGCGTCGTCTTCGCGCCGCACGACGAGCGCCATCTTGGCGTGCGTCTTGTGGCCGACCACGCCGTACACGACGTGCGCGCCGACCTCCTCCAGCCGCGCCGCCCAGTTGAGGTTCGCTTCCTCGTCGAACCGCGCCATCAGCTCGACCACCACGGTCACTTCCTTCCCCTTGCGCGCCGCGTCGACCAGGATCTCCATCAGCTCCGAGTCGGTGCCGGTGCGATACACCGTCTGCTTGATGGCGATCACGCTCGGATCGTTCGCGGTGGCGCGGATGAAGTCGATCACCGGCAGGAACGACTGGAAGGGGTGATGCAGCAGCACGTCCTGCTTTTTCAGCACGCCGAAGAGATCGTCGGTATCGACCGCCGGCGCGAGGCCGGGCTGGAACGGCGGGTACTTGAGATCCGGGCGCTCGACCTGGTCCGGCACCTCGCGCAGCCGGTACAGGTTCACCGGCCCTTCGACGCGGTACAGATCGGCTTGCTGCAGGCCGAACTGCTGCAGCAGGAATTCAGTCATGCGCTCGGAGCAGTTGTCGGCGACCTCGAGCCGCACCGCGTCGCCGAAGTGCCGGTGCAGCAGCTCGCCCTGCACCGCGGTGTGCAGGTTCTTGATCTCCTCCTCGTCGACGAACAGATCCGAATTGCGCGTGACGCGGAACTGGTAGGAGCCCAGCACGTTCATGCCGGCGAAGAGCTCGCCCACGTGAGCGTGCAGGATCGACGACAGGAACACGAACGCGTGGTCGGCGCCGGCGATCGAGCGCGGCAGCCGGATGACCCGCGGCAGCGCGCGCGGTGCCTGCACGATCGCGGCGCGCGAGCTGCGGCCGAAGGCGTCGCGGCCTTCCAGCTCGACGGCGAAGTTGAGGCTCTTGTTGAACACGCGCGGAAACGGGTGCGCCGGGTCGAGGCCGATCGGCGTGAGCACCGGCAGGAGCTCGCGGAAGAAATACTCGCGGATCCACTGGCGCTGCGCCGGGTTCCACTCCTCGCGCCGCGGAAAAACGATGCCTTCGCGTGCGAGCGCCGGCAGCACGATGTCGTTGAGCAGCTTGTACTTGGCGGCGACGAGCGCATGCGCCTCGCGGCTCACCGCGTCGAACACCGCCGCGGCGGGGCGCGCGTCCGGGCCCGGCTCGGGAAGCTCGAGCTTGATGCTTTCCTTCAACCCGGCGACGCGGATCTCGAAGAACTCGTCGAGGTTGGAGGAAACGATGGTGATGAAACGCAGCCGCTCGAGCAGCGGCACCGCGTCGTCGGCCGCCATCGCCAGCACGCGGCGGTTGAACGCGAGAATGCCGAGCTCGCGGTTGAGAAACTGCGTCGGAAGCGTGGTTCTGCGGTTCACGGCGAACCTTTAATTTTACCGGTTCCGTGTTACCGTTCCCGGGCCATGGCGCGTCACGACACTCTGGCGGCGGTCGACCTCGGCTCGAACAGCTTTCACCTGCAGATCGGACGGGTGGTCGACGGCCAGATCTACCCGCTCGATGCGGTGCGCGAGGTGGTACGCCTGGGCGCCGGGCTCACCGCCGAGAAACGCATCGACCGCGGCACGCAGGCCCTGGCGCTCGAGGCGCTTGCCAAGTTCGCCGAGCGGCTGCGCGGTTTCTCTCGTCAGGCGGTGCGCGCGGTGGGCACCAATGCGCTGCGCGTAGCGAAGAACTCGCCGCAATTCCTGCGCGAAGCCAGGCAGGTGCTCGGCTTCCCGATCGAGGTGATCTCGGGCCGCGAGGAGGCGCGCCTCATCTATCTGGGCGTGGCGCATTCGCTGCCCGCCGCCGTCGGCCCGCAACATACGCGGCGCCTGGTGATCGACATCGGCGGCGGCTCGACCGAGCTCATCATCGGCACCGGCCTCGAGCCGCAGCTCACCGAGTCGCTGTACATGGGCTGCGTCAGCTACAGCCTCAGGTTTTTCCCCGACGGCAAGATCGACAAGGGTCGCATGAAGTCCGCCGAGCTGGCGGCGCGCCAGCAGCTGGCGGGGATCGTGCACACCTACCGCGCCACCGGCTGGGATGAAGCGGTCGGCTCCTCGGGCACGGCGCGGTCGATCGAGAACATCCTGCGCGAGAACGGTTTCGCCGCGGAAGGGCTGACGCGCGAAGGGCTGGAGCGATTGCGCGCTCTCCTGATCAAGCACGAGAAGGCGGATCCGGACCGTATCGCCGGGTTGCGGCCGAACCGCGCGCCCGTGCTGCCCGGGGGCGTCGCCATCATGAGCGCGGCGCTCGACGAGCTCGGCATCCAGAGCATGAAGGTCTCGGAGGGTGCGCTGCGTCACGGCGTGCTCTACGATCTGCTCGGGCGCGTGGAGCATCGCGACATGCGCGAAGCCACGGTGGCGCAGTTCGTGCGCCGCTATCACGTCGACAGCGCGCAGGCGCAAAGAATTCGAGATTTGTCATTGACGATTTACGACGCGCTCGCGCCGGGGGGCGAGCGCGAGGACGATCCCGACCGGCTGATGCTCGACTGGGCGGCGCGCCTCGCCGAGATCGGCCTGTCGATCGAGCACGCCCAGTACCACAAGCATTCCGCCTACGTATTGTCGAACGCCGACATGCCCGGCTTTTCCCGCATGGAACAGGCGCGGCTGGCCCGCATCGTGCTCGCGCACCGCGGCAAGCTCTCTAAGGTGCAGGACGCCGGCCTGGAAGGCAGCGACTGGAGGCTGGTGTTCGCGCTTCGCACTGCGTCCCTTATCCTGCGCAGCCGCAGCGACCTGAAGCTGCCGTTCCTGCGCGTCGCGGCCGATGCCGGCGGCTTTGCCATCGATCTGCTGCAATCCTGGCTCGACGAGAATCCGCTCTCCGCGGCCGCGCTCGAGTCGGAAGCCGACTACTGGAAAGCCATCGGCATGAAGCTCGCGGTGAGCGGCCTGTCCGACAAAAAGGTTTCCGTGTTGCAGTATGGCCGGTGAATCTCCGGCCTTACTACAACAGGTCAGGTGACAGCACCGCTCTGACGACGACCGGCGCGTCCCCGGAAAGCCACCAGAAGCCGCCTTTCTCGATGTGCCACTCGGTGCGCGCGCCCGCCACGAGGTGCGCCAGCGCACGCCCGAGATCGGGCTGGTGGCCGACGATCACTACGGTTTTTTTGGTGTTGACTGCCGCGAGGATTTGCTTGACCGAAGCACCAGGGGCAAGCGCTTTGTCGGTCTTGACCTGAACGCCCAAGGCTGCAGCGGTCTGCTGGGCTCGCACCGCGGGGCTCGCGACCACTGAAAACTGGGACGGCAAATGCTCGTGCAGCCACTTCGCCACCCGTGCCGCCTGCTCATGGCCTTTCGGCGTGAGCTTGCGCTCGAGATCGGGCTTGCCGTCCTCGGCATCGGCGTGGCGCCACAGGATCACGTCCATACGCTTAGTATAAAATTCGAACCTTCAGGCGCGTAGCTCAGCTGGTTAGAGCACTACCTTGACATGGTAGGGGTCGTTGGTTCGAGTCCAATCGCGCCTACCAATCTCTCAAGCAGTTACAACGCTTCGACTTCCTCCGCTGGTTTTGTGGGTACCTGTTTGGGTAGCCCCTCCAGCTTTTCAACAGCCGCTCGAGCAGTCGCCGGCGCGATGTGCGTGTAGCGCTCGGTCATTCGCAGAGTACTGTGGCCCAAAACTTCCGCGATATGGCTTTGCGGCACGCCCGCCTGCGCGAGCCAGGATCCGCACGTATGCCGCAGATCATGGAAGCGCACGTCGACCAGCCCTGCAGCCTTGCGCGCCGCGTGGAAGCACGTCTTGATCCCCGCGATGCGCTTGGCCTTGCGCCCACAGAACACCCAGGTAGCGTCCGGACAACGCTTCTCCCGGTACGCCTGCCGCCGCAACAGCGCTTCCCGCGCCGCCTGGTTGATCGCCACCAACCGCGCCTTAGCCGCCTTGGTATCAGCCGCCCCAAGACGAATCGTGTTCGCCTGCAGATCGACCCGCGACCACTCCAACCCGAGAAGCTCCCCGCGACGGCACCCGGTCATGACGGCGACGGTAACCAGGTCGGCGAGGTAGGGCGCCCGCTTGTTTCTCTCCGCAGCTGCAACCAGCGCGTTGAACTGCGCTTGCGTGAGAAACACCCGCCGCCCTTCGCCTTCCGGTTCGCGCATGCCCTGGACAGGATTGGGTATGTCCCAATCCCATTCAACGCGAGCACGATTGATAGCCGAGGAGAGCAGCCCGATTTCCCGGTTGATGGTCCCACCCTTCACCCCATCGGACTTCCGGCGCGTAATGTAGTCGCGCACGTCGGCCCGCTTGAGCTTGGAGAGCACCCGCCCCGAGAAGTACGCTGTCAGCGTCTTCGCGTACCAGGCATCGGTTTCCGCGCTGCGTTTGATGGTTTTCGTTTCCTTGAGGTAACGAAGCATCAATTCATCGAAGGTCCGTTGCGGCTGAGTGCCCCACAACCGCTGCTCCCGAGCCTCTAGCCGCCACTTCGCTTCAAGCTCCTCCGCTTCCCGCCGGTCAGTCGTTCCAGTAGACCGCTTAACTCTCTTGCCGCCTGCGTCCCGGTACCTGACGTACCAGAACTCCGACTCTGCGCGTTTGAATAGCATGGCTTAGTACCTTTCCACGCTACCGGCTCCGCGCACTGCGGATTATCTGCGACAACACCAGCTGCGACAAAGGCCCGAAGCGCGCCAGCAGGAATAAGGACGCGCCGGAGGCCTGCGACTGTCGGGAGCTCGCCTCGAGCAACGAGCCGCTGCACGGACCTGGCCGAGATCCCGCCAAGCATGGCGGCCGCCTCCTGGATTGAGTAGGCCAAACGCTCATGCGCCATCTCGCACCTGCAACAATGCTAGACGACCCGGCCCGGGACTTTCCCCCCGTATTACTAGACGGGGGGAAGAAGCGGGCGCCGTGCCGTCCTCGCCATAGCTGCGGGCGGCATCGGCGCCCGCTTTCCTCTCATCCAGAAGAGGGGCTGGAAGGGTTTCCAGCCCGATAAGGCGCGCTTTGAGGCAGGCGGCAGAGCCTGCACCAACGCGCGAGAACACAAAACACAACTGAAAAGTAGTAAACACGCTGACTCCACTCGTTCAAGACCGAATGAAGCCAGGAGAACTAGATCAATCAGCCGCCCGGCTTCACCCGGTCACGGTTAATGACCAGTGAATCCACACGAACCACTCCGGTTTGGTTAGCGCGGCGCCTGGCCGCTGATCGCTCCGTAACTGCGGTGCCACGATAAGGGATCCGCCGCATACTGTCAATATATACATACATGGCCGTGGCGATTGAACAACTAAAATGCTCCTCCCAGACGCCATCCCAAGGCGCTCATGACCTGGCCAGAGATCATCACCGCTGTTAAGGATGTGTTGCTTGCCGCGGCGGCAGTCACCACCGCAGGGGTGGCCGTGCTTGGCCTCCGGAAGTGACGCCAGGAGCTAGAAGGAAAGGCGCATTTCGACGTCGCGCGGAATCTTATCCGCGCCACCTACCGGCTTCGAGACGAGATTCGCAATTGTCGTTCCCCCTTCTACAGCGCCTACGAGTTTCCTGAGGACTACAACAAGGGAGGGACCGTCGCTCAGCGATCTGCCGAAGAAGAAGCGCGTGCTTGGATTCACATCTATAAGAATCGCTGGGCGCCGGTCTGGACGGCGCTCCAAGATTTCGACTCCCACACGCTGGAGGCGGAAGCGCTTTGGGGAGCTGCGATCCGCACGAGAACTGATGCTCTCAGGCAGTGCGTACGCGAACTCAATACTGCTATCGATGCCGTTATACGCGACAAGGCATCTGGTGGCGAACACTTCAAAGATCGAGAATTCGGCAAGGAGATGCGAAGCATCGTTGCCGCATCCGCAGACGACGATAAAAATGTTCTAAATCAGAAGATGGCGAAAGCGATTCAGGGCATCGAAGAAGAACTTCGTCCTCATCTTCGGCGTGGCTAGTAGGCGAAATCTTTATCCATGGCAGTCCTTCGCGCGTTTCAAGACTTTCCAGCCGAAGCGGCGCTAATCGGTCGGATGCTGGCTGGCTATGCAGATCTTGAAATTGATCTCATGCACTGCGCCAAAGCTGTTCGCGGTGATCTGGACTTGCCTCTTAAGGCAATGTTCCGCGGTCGCGGCAATGCCCAAAGAATCGATGTCGCGGACGCGATTGCGAGGCAGCCATACCATGCGTTGGATCTTGGCGCTCAATTCGAGGCGGCCATTACAGCAGTCCGGTACTGCTTGAAGATCCGCAATATGTACGCGCATTGCACGTGGTGGAATGACAATAGCGGACGGCTGGCGTTTGCGAATCTGGAAGAGCTTGCGAAGCAGAACGTTGCCGTCACTGACTTGCATGGTCTGGAAGTCCATCACGTGACGGTCCCGCATTTGCAGCAGCAGCTTGCTTATTTTGAATATGCCGACAACTTGCTGATCGGTGTGATCCAAGAAGGGAACAGGCGGGCCGGGAAGCCGGCGATTCCAAATTTGGGTATTCCCGCGGCGATTGCTCAGCCACCAATTGTTGCCTGATTGCATGCCATTCTTCGAAATCAAAACGGCAGTCGACCTTCTTGACAAGGCCAAGCGAGATTTCGCGAAAATGAAAGCCGAGACCTCAACCGGTACGATCTTCAACTTTTTTGTCACTGCCTATCACATCGTGGACTACGTAAAAGCGCTGGGCACTGTGCCGCAGCCCGCGATTGACCAGCTGTACGACGACTCGGATTTCAAAATGTGTCAGTTCCTTTGCAACAAAGGCAAGCACATCAAACTAAGGAACAGTTCACCATTCGAGGCAAAGTACGAGGCAGCAGTACAAGGGGGGTACCCTGGGAAGCTTCGTCCTAGGAGCGGACGTTCTCGGTGGCTCCGAACGGTTCGTCGTGCTCGATGGCACAAAGGAAGTGGAAGTGCTCGATCTCGGGAAACGACTGCTTGGAAAGTGGGAAGCATTTCTTTCTGCGCATGGGATAGCGTGAACTCATAAGGGGTCAGCCCACATGACACGCCGCGACGATCAAAGGCACGAGCTCGACCGGCTCCGCGAGGAAAATCGCAAGCTGGAAGTAGAACTTGGGTTAGGGCCGGTTATGGAGCGCGCACGAGAAGGTCGCTTCATTCCTCTTGGTGCGTTCGGCGAGAAGGTTACTCCCGAGGAGTATTTCGCCGATGAGAGCGACTATTTGCGCGGGAAGCAGAGGGATGCTTATTTCTCCCTTGCCGATGTCGACGCACGAAAGCGACTGATTACTGCAACGCGTGCAGCGGAAGCTGCCTATCGTGAGCTTCTTGAGATCGATGTCGCTTTGGCGAAACAAAAAGTCGCCGCTGCAGAGGAAAAGGCGAAACATGAACCATGGGGGAAAGCTGCTGTACTGGGAGCTGCAGCCGTAGGCATCGGCTATTGGATCTTCGGGCTTCCTGGTGCAATAGCGGGAGGCGTTTCCGGATTTTTTCTTGGCCAGTGGGTCGTTGCCGGCGCTCGCAACGAAGTGAAGTCCGAGGATGTCGATGCGCGTGCCGAATTGGAAGAGGCACAAAAGGAAAAGGCCGATGCTTCGCTAATGCCCGAGTTCTTCAACCAACGCGAAGAATTGACTGGGCAACGTGATGCGAGCATCGATAACGAATCGGCATGGGTTAACGCTATTCGCAAGCAAGATGCGGGCTGAATCTCATGGCAATGGCCGTCCCGCTAGCGTAAGATTCGATCCGCAGCCATGAACCTGTCCGACATACGCGCAATCACCCGTCGGCCTCGCAGGGCGAAGACGCTCCTTGAGCGGGCGCGGAAATACATCGGCTCGGTAAAGGGACCCCTCAAGCCGAGGAACGTCGCCGCCCAGGCGAAGGCCCTGGTTCGTGGCATCGTTGCCGAGAAACATTCTCGCTGACAGCGGTCCGCTTTTCGCGCTGATCCACGCGGGAGATCCGGATCATGCGCGGGCTCGCCAATTCGCAGGAAGCTATACGGGGTTGCTGACGACCACTTGGCCAGTTGTAACTGAAGTTGCCTACTTGCTTGCCAAGTACGCCGCTCGCGGTGTGGACAGGCTGCTCGGCATGGTCCTGGATGGTGAGCTGCTGGTCGCGGACCTCGACGCCCGAGACGTTGAGTACGTGCGGCGGCTGATCCTTAAGTACGACGGCATGGACTTGGCCGATGCTTCACTCGTCGCCGTAGGGGAGCGCTTGGGCGTACTGGACGTGATCACCGTCGATCGTTACGACTTCTCGCGCTACCGCACCCGCGCTCGGCAAGCTTTCACGAATCACTTTCCTCCGCGAGCCTGATGTCCTAGGTGGGCCCGCCGTGGGGCCACTCCAGTCATGTTCTGGCATCTGCGGTCGTTCGGGCACGGAGCCGAGTAGCGTAAGTAATTGACGCCGAACGACCGCATCGCCACACTGCCCGATTGACATGGTAGGGGTCGTTGGTTCGAGTCCAATCGCGCCTACCAGTTCCATGCTCGCCAGAACCTTCTTTTTACTAGTTGCCTCTCTTGTTGGATTCAATGCGGCTGCGCAATACCCCTCGCGCCCCATCCACCTGATCGTGCCGATCCCGCCTGGCGGCGCGCCCGACATCGCGGCGCGCGTGCTCGGCCAGAAGCTCGCCGAGCAGATGGGCCAGCCGGTGGTGGTCGAGAACCGCGTCGGCTCGAACGGCAACATCGCGAGCGAGCTGGTCGCGCGCGCGGGGCTCGACGGCTACACGCTGGGTCTGCTCGCCGACAGCCAGATCGCGATCAACCCGCACCTTTATTCGAAGATGAGCTTCGACACGCTGCGCGACCTGACGCCGGTGTCGAGCGTGGCCTCCAACCAGTTCGTCCTGGCGATCAATCCGTCGTTGCCGGTGGGGAGCTTCCCCGAATTCATCGAGTACGCGCGCAAGGCCGACCCGCCGCTCAGCTACGCTTCCGGCGGCAACGGCAGCCAGCATCACCTCACCATGGAAATGCTGAAAGTCCGAACCGGGATCGACCTGGTGCACGTGCCCTATCGTGGCGGCGCGCCGGCGACCACCGCTGCCGTCGCCGGCGAAGTGGCGGCGATGTGGGCGGGCAGCTCCAACGCGGCGCAGATCAAGGCCGGCAGACTGCGCGCGCTGGCGGTGTCGGGCAGCAAGCGCTCGGCGCAATATCCCGAGCTGCCGACGATCAGCGAGTTCTACCCGGGATTCGAGAACAGCATCTGGCTCGGCGTGTTCGCGCCGGCGGGACTGCCAGAGCCGGTGCTGGAGCGCCTGCGCGCCGAAATCCGGCGCGCGCTCGAATCGGGGGACGTGAAGCAGCGCCTCAATAACTCCGGCGGCCTGGATCCCTATGTCCTCTCGCCGGGCGAATTCGCGGCGCTGATCCGCCGCGACTACGAGAAATACGCCAAGGTCGTGAAGGACCTCGGCGTCAAGGTCGACTAGCCATGGCATCGAGCTCAGGCAGCAGGAAGGGCCGGAAGGCGGGATAGTTCTCGACCATGGGGAAATGCCCCATGCCCTTCATGATGGTCATGCGGCAGCCCGGGATCGAAGCCGCTACCGCCTCGGTCATCGCGGGAGTGCAGGAGTAGTCGTACTCGCCAGTAAGCAGCGACACGCGGCACTTGCGCGTATCGATGCGCTTGATGTCCTCGCGAGCGTCCCAGTCGAAGCTGTAGTAATGGACGTCGCCGGCATAGACGCCAGGACCGCCCTGGCTGTAGTACCACCAGTTCTCGCGCTTTGCGGTCTCGGGACTGGAAGGCGCGCACAGCCCCGATGTGTAGCTCGCGCACAGCTCGCCGCCGTGGATGGCAGGGTGGTGCAGGAAATCGTTGTAGCGGCCCGGAGCGTAGGCAGTCGACTCGAGGCCGACGATGCCGGTGAGCTCATTCTGGTATTCGGCCGCGACCTTGAGCGCGATCGCACCGCCCATCGAGCAGCCCATCACGACCGGCCGCTTAAGCTCCAGCGCCTGCCATATTGCGCGGATGATTTCCAGGTAGCGCCGCGTACTGAGCCGGTATTTTGCGAGCCACCAGCGGTCCGGGGGCGTCGAGCGGCCGTGGTAGGGAAGATCGAAGGCGATGACGCGAAAGCGCCGCGTAATGTCGGCGTCGTTGAGCACATGGCGCCACTGGCGGCTGTCTGCGCCGGCGGTATGCAGGCACAGGAGCGGAACGCCCTCGCCCGCCTCCTCGAAGAAGATGCGGCAGGCCGCATCGCCCGCGGTGACGCTGATGTAGCGGCCGACGATCGGCTCGTACTTCGGCATTGCCTTCCTCCTCAACCGCGCATCAGGTTCATCATGCGCTGCAGCGCGCGCGCGTTCTGCATCGCCACCAGCCCGTCGCCTTCGAGCACGAACTCGGGAACGCGCATCAGCATCGCGAAGAAATCGTGATACAGGGCCGGCGGGTTGGGGCTCACGAACTTGCTCCACACCTCCATCGGCGCGCGGAAGCCGAACGCGGAGCGCGCGTCGACGCGCGGCGCGGCGTTGATATCGATGATCCTGCCGCGCTCGACGCGCAGCACATAGCGCCGTTCGCCGAAAGTGAACGCGATCGATGTCGTGAACCAGCCGCCGATCACCTCCATTTCCGGGTCTGCGTTGACGCGGTCGCGGTAGCTTTCCATCCACGCGATCTCGGGAAACAAAGCTATAGAATTCATTTCATGGCAAAGCATATCGGATTCATCG
>WNFC01010479.1_pt1 | contig 12552 bp, 11 predicted proteins | sample 5400541 | NCBI WGS metagenome assembly WNFC01 (sample SAMN13153342, study PRJNA577476) | soil metagenome | isolation source: 120 cm saprolite under Douglas fir tree site 2 hole 2 replicate 1 | place: USA:California | collected 2015-04-18
GCGGGCGCCAAGTTCGACGACGTCGCGCGCCTGGACGGCGCGGCCATCGAGCCAGTGGTGACGTGGGGCATAAATCCAGGTATGTCGGTGGGCGTGAGCCAATCGATCCCGAAGCCGGAAGCCCAGCCCGAGGCCGAGCGGCCAACATTCCGCGAGGCGCTCGCGCACATGGGCTTCGCCGCGGGCCAGCCCATCAAGGGCGCCAAGATCGACGTGGCCTTCGTGGGCTCGTGCACCAACGGGCGCCTGTCCGATCTGCGCGTTGCCGCGGAAGTGGCCAAGAAGGGCAAGGTGGCCAAGGGCGTGCGCGCGCTCATCGTCCCCGGCTCGCAGCAGGTGGCCAAGGCCGCGGAGGCGGAAGGGCTGCACGAGATCTTCCTGGCCGCGGGCTTCGAGTGGCGCAAGGCCGGCTGCTCGATGTGCCTCGGCATGAACGACGACAAGCTCCGGGGCCGCGAGATGAGCGCGTCCTCCAGCAACCGCAACTTCATCGGGCGCCAAGGCAGCCCCACCGGGCGGACGCTCTTGATGAGCCCCGCCATGGTCGCCGCCGCCGCCATCACCGGCGCAGTCACCGACGTGAGGGAGATCCTGAAATGAGCCCGACCGATCTCAAGCGCCGCCAGATCTCCGGCCGCGGCATCCCCGTCACCGGCAACGACATCGACACCGACCGCATCATCCCCGCCCGCTTTCTCAAAGCCGTCACCTTCGAGACCATGGGCGAGCACGCCTTCGAAGACGCCAAGAAGCAGAACCCCGAGCATCCTTTTAACCAGAAGGTGTACGAGGGCGCCTCCGTCCTGGTGGTCGGCCAGAACTTCGGCTGCGGGTCCTCCAGAGAGCACGCCCCCCAGGCCCTCATGCGCTGGGGCATCCACGCCATAGTCGGCGGCTCCTTCGGCGAGATCTTCTTCGGCAACTGCGTGATCCTCGGCATCCCCTGCCTCGTCGCCTCGCAAGCCGACCTCGAATGGCTCCAGAAGGCCATCGAGCGCGCCCCCAAGGACCCAGTGTCGGTGGACGTGGAAAAGCAGGAGGTGCGCTTCGGCGACCGCGTCATCAAGGCCACCGTGCCCGACGGCCCGCGCACGCAGCTCGTGGCGGGCACGTGGGACTCGACCGCAGTGCTGCTGGAAGCGGGCAACGCGATCGAGGCTACGGCGGGGAAGCTGCCTTATGTGAAGGGGTGGTGATTAGCTCCCGCTCCGGCCTGGTCAGCGTGGAAACCCAGCAGCCGCAGAAGACCTAAGCAGGATAGTGCTGCCTTCGGCAGGACTAAAAGCCGCTCACTAGAGTCCGGTCGCATCCGCGTGGCTTGAAGTGATAGGTTCGGTGGTCCCAAGGATAGGCTGCAAGGGTTGACCGCCAGTTCTCCGAACGCCGAGGAAACTGCGCACCGGCGTAACTGCTCTAGATTGAACGAGGAAGACTGGACCTATGGGCAGTGACAGGATATGCTTCCTGCCGTCAAAGCGTTTGCTGGCCTACAGTGCACGATACATACGCTGGTCCTACTTCGAGTTAGCCAGACGGGCGTCGAATCCAGAGGCTGAAAGTGAATTCATTCTGGGCGTATCGATGGATGGATGCTCACGGCGTAAAGACCATGAAGCGCGCTCGGGCAGCATTTTCCGACAAAGTTGCCTTGAACCACCTCCATGAGTTGGCGGCGCAGCAGACGCGGGGCCCGCGTGATGATCAGGTTGAGCTGGTTGCTGGAAGAGGCATCGATCTGTCTGGCCATCTGGACTGCAACGCATCCGAGTGCCGGAAACGCCAAGTCGACAATCTGTTACGGCACGCGTGGCACTACTTCGATCGAATACTCGTAGCGGATGGTCTGTCTCATGAGGCCTCCCATCACTGGAATCCGAGGTCAGCGAAGCTCAAGGAGCGGCTCGCCGGTCACATTGAGGTTCTTCTCTATCTGCGTTCCATAGGTGCCGAGGATCTCGTCGTGTTTCACGAGAAACCCCTGGCCTGCCAGGTTCACTTGGCTCGCCACGCGGCCGAGGCAGGCTTGCCGATCGACCTAGACTCCGACCAGACCCTCCTCGGCGAACTTGCGGACGCGGCCGACGTGAGCTTGCAGCGGAAGCAGAATAAGGTTCACTACGCGTTCACGCACCCGCAGTTCGAACACACGGTATGGGACGAAATCGAGGAGAACGGAAGGGGCTCATTGTCGGGCAGAGATTTGCGCCGGGCCGTCGCAAAGGCTGTAGTTCAGCGATACGTTGCCCATCTGTCTTCCGATGTGGCAATCGCCCATCAAGCCACGGCGCCCTTGGGGTCGATCGCTGCGGCAGTCGGCAAGCAGGATCACACCCGCCGAGGTCGTGTTCAACCTCGACCTCCCGGTGCTCAACAAGGTCCCTATCGAGACCCTCCTGAAGATCAGGAGGGACGATCGTGATGCCTTCGAGCGATTTCGGGCTTCCTTGAAAAAGGCGGTCACGGAACGACTACGTGAAGGCGCAGCCGACGGTGGTCGTCTCGCGGAAGAAATCCGCTTCGACGTGATTGAGCCAGAACTTGCGCAAGTAAGGCAGAGGCTAACCTCTGCGGAACGTGCGCTCAGCCGAAAAGCACTAGTCGGGTTTGGTCTGGGCAGCATCGTAACTGTGTGCGGGCTACTTGCGGGAGTTCCAGCACCTCTAGCAGTAACCGGCGGCGTTGGGACCGTGACCGCTGTGGCGGCAACCGCAGGGTTGAAGGACATTGATGAGCGACGAGATGTATCGCTCTCCGATATGTATTTCCTGTGGAAGGCGCTGCGGCATGCTAGGCATCGCAGGTAAGGGCTCGAGCATCTCCGGAGCGCAGTACGCTGGTTGACATCGCAATTCAGCGGACCTGATGCTCGAGGTATGCCAACCGTCGCGGTGTTTGGTCTGTATGCAGCGGGATACGCAGGTCTGTCTACTTCTACTTAGACCGAAACGGCCACAAGCGGAGGTATAGATGGAGACGCCAAAGATCGGCTTGCCTCATCTCACACGGACAATTCCGTCAGCGTTCTCGTCTTTCTATCTGACCCTGGTCGCCATGATCCAGGGCGTTGCACTCGGATTACTGGCGGCTAAGATCCCGGGAGTTCTTGCCCCATTCGGGGCAGTCGGCTTCCTCTACGCGCTACTGACGTTCACCGTGATAGTCGTCGTCTGGCACGAATACGTACTCGCCGCTCAAGAGTTCTGGTGGAAGCTTACATTGTGGGACTCCGTAGTTCCATTCTTGCTGGGCATGGGACAATTCCTGATGATCGAATATCTTGGCAAGGAGAACTATGTTGCGTGGTTCTTTGCTGCCTCGTTCTCTGCTTTTACTGGCTTCTTTGCCTACATCAACTACGATAGGTGGCTTCGACTATCGGATTTTGACGATCCCTCAGCCTTCACCCTGTTCAAGTCTGAAGTAAGCCGGGGCCGAAGGCTTCTGCTTGTCCTCGCGATCGTCGATTTATTGTTCGGGGCGACATCCTACTGGTCTTCCTCGAGACACACCATCTTTCTACTGGGCCTTGCGCACGGTGCGTTTCTGATCGCAATGGTTTACAGAAGGCTCGCGTGGCTGCGAAAAGCATTGACGCTCTACGGTTGGGCCAGATAAGAGATAGGCCATCCGTGGCTGGCACCAAAACAAACACGGGAGAGAATCTGAAGCGCCAATGGCAGATTCCGGCCCGTCAAGTGCGCTATCGCGAGGGCGGTAAGTGGTCTATGCCGCTGAAGGGGTTCCCTGGCGCGCTCGCTGACGAAAACGGCTGTATCCTGTTTCCGACTCAAGAGGCGTATCAGTCCTGTAGTCAAAACAAATGTCAGATCTGCAGCCTTGCCGTCCCTCTGTGGGACGGCTTGACGTACGCCGAAGCACACCACATCCGGCCGCTCGGCCGGCCACACAATGGTCCCGATGCACCGACAAACATCCTAATTCTCTGCCCGAATCATCACGCTCAGGGCGATCTGGGCTCGATCAGGCTAGATCTCGCGTCGCTCCGTTGCGTTCCCAGCCATGTCATCGCCACTGAGTTCATCCGCTATCAGGCCACGACCATTGCAAAGTAACGGCCGCCCAATCACGGCTTGCGCCGCGTCTCAAGCCAAGCACTAGGCTCACCAAGTTGCCAACGACAACCACCAAGAACTCCGAGTTAACGGATGCGCTCTACCGAATCAAGCGCGGCCTCAGCGCCTACCTTAGCTACCTCGCGGCATGCGAGATGAATCAAGCATTCAGCGAATACGTTCTTTACGAGCCCATACTCCGCATCCTTATGGCTCGAGGCTTCTCAGTGAAGTGCGAGTACGAGTGTCCAGGGATTGAGCAACCAGGACAAGGTGACAAGAAGCGCCTCGACTTCTATGCCGTTGGACATTCCCTCCAGCTCGCGATTGAGGTCAAGTGGGTCAAATCGGAGAGACCAGACATAAGGCGTGATGTCGAGAAGCTTCAGGCCTTCCTCGCTGCCAAGCCAGACTCGATTGCTCTGCCATGTGTCTTCGGATGTCAGTCGCAGGTTGCGACTCTACAACTGAGCGTTGCCTGTTTCAAGGAACGTGGCGAGGCCGTATACGCAGACCTCAGGAAGACGAGATATGGTTGCAGGATCTATCAACTCCAACCAACCAAGAGGCGTCTCAAATGATGCCTAACCATGCCCTGCGCCAGACGTGTCATCAGCGACACCTCGCTTGCAGCTGCTCACCGCACGCGCTAGGTGTCGAAGAGAGGCGCCCCAGGGGCGTTCCAATGGAAGGGGCCTAACAATGGCAACCGACATCTGGCCCACCAAGCGGCATTCTGTCGCCAGCCTCCATCTCGATGCGAAGAACCCGCGCCTCGGCCGTGAGACATCCGCGCGAGCTCCGCGTGAGATCATTCAATACCTCTTTGAGCACGACAAGGCGCTCGAAGTGGCCCAGAGTATCGCCGCGCGCGGTTACTTCCCGAACGAGCCGCTTCTCGCGATCAAGGAGAACGATCAACTTATCGTGGTCGAGGGCAATCGGCGCCTCGCAGCCTTGAAAGCACTCCGTGAGCCCGGCTTGCTGGAAGGGCCGATGCAACGTCAGCTTGAGCGTCTGTCGCGCCAATTTGAGGATCCGAATGACATCTCGAGCGTGCCCGTCACCCTTGCCCCGAGCCGCCGTGCCACCGACCGGCAGATCGCTGGGAGGCACGTGGGTACGCCAGTTCTCGCATGGCAAGCTGAGAATCGAGCGAGTTTCATTCTCGACAAACTCGCCGAGGGGTACACCAACGAGCAGCTACGCGACCAACTTGGCTTCACACTTGCGGACATCCAGGCGGCCCGACAAACACGGGCCATCGCCGACATGGCACGCTCACTCGCTCTTCCTGAAGAGGTCAAGGCCAAGCTTGAGAATCCCCGAGCAAAACTGTTTACAACGCTCGAACGTGTCTTTGATTCGTCTGTTGGCCGCGACTACCTGAAGGTTGAGCCGGACCCTGACCATGGACTCCGTGGCACGACAGCCAAGGCCGAGTTCCTCCGCGGCTTCACGAAGCTCGTGACCGATGTTGCCCTGGGGAAGCAGTCCTCGCGAACACTCAACACAAACGAAAACATCGCAGACTACTTCAAGACTTGGGACTCGAAGGACCGCCCCTCGAAACAGCGCGGATCATTTGTGCCCGCGGACATCATTCAAGGCCGGTCAGTGGCTTCGCCCGGACGCAAGCCCACGCCAGCGGTCGCCCCACTGGCGTCGAGGCAGCTGAGCAAAATGGTGCTCCCGCGCGACTTCAAGATCCGGTTCGGAAATGACCGGCTCAGCGACATCCGGCTCGAGCTGATCAAGCTCAAGCGCGAGGAATTCCCGAACGCTGGCGCAGTGCTGCTTCGTGTTTTTTTCGAGCTCGCGGTGCTGGAGTATCTTAAACGCACTGGCACGCTCCCTGAGATCATCGCGACACTTGAGAGGAAGGGCAATCGAAAACTCCCCTTCGGCACACCGACTATGAAACAGCTTGTGCCCGAGATTACTAAGATCGCGAAGAATAAGCTGACCGCGGCTGACGCACTGAAGGTTGAGAAGGCGATCCGGTACGATGCTTCCGCACCGTTCACACTCAGCGAACTTCATGGATTTGTACATCAATCCGATTTACCGAGCGCGCGTGACATTCAGCAATTTTGGAATCGCACAGAACCGCTGTTTCGGCTCATGTTGGAGCAGGATCAAGAGGGTGCTGTCGAATGAAAACATCGAGCCCTCTTCGCTATCCTGGTGGAAAGTCAGCGATGGCAAGCCTGTTAGGTCACATCCGGAAGCTCAACGGACTAGGAGAGCTAGCGATCGCGGAGCCCTTCGCCGGCGGGGCTGGTGCATCCCTTACATTGTTGTACCTCGAAGAAGCGCAAAGGATCCACATCAACGACGCGGATCAAGCAATCTACGAGTTCTGGTGGACATTGGTCAACCGGCCACAGCCGTTTTTGGATATGCTCTCAAAGACACGTGTGAGCATGGCTGAATGGCGCCGCCAGCGAGATGTGTACAGAGACAGCGGCCGGGTTTCCCGGCTTCGCCGAGGCTTCTCTGCATTCTACCTGAACCGATGCAATCGCTCGGGAATCATCATGAACGGTGGGCCTATTGGTGGTGTCACGCAGGCGGGCAAGTGGAAGCTTGACGCCAGGTTTAACAAGCCTGAACTTCGTCGGCGCTGCGAGAAGGTCGCAGAATACCGTGAGCGCGTCCATGTATCTTCAGACGACGGAATTCACTTCATAGAAAATCTTGATCCGGAATCCACCTTCATCTTTATTGACCCGCCATACTTCGAAAAGGGGCCGACGCTCTACCTTGACAAATTGGAGGAGGACTACCACGCGGCGCTCGCGGCACGACTGAAGGTCATGTTGGATGCGGCGTGGGTGCTGACCTATGACGATTGCTCAGAGGTCCGTCGGATGTATCGTGGCTGGGCCGCGATCCGTCCTTTCTCGCTGCGTTATGCGGCTGCCCAGCGGCGAACTGGTAAGGAACTACTAATTACTCCGAAATGGATGCGACTACCAACATGGCAGGCTTCGACTTCGCTTACGTGGTAACCCGCTAGCGAACGCGCTGGTCCATGGGTGACACTTCGTTCCACGGCATCCGGGCGCCAAAGGTCCAAATCCCACGTTTTTCCGCTTGACAGCCTAAGCCCGGGAACGAGGTCACTCGTCCGCAGCCCTCGGCAAGTGCGGGCCCAGCCGCACACACGGAACCACGGATGCGCGATCGGGCGCGACCAAATCAAAAATCATTTCGCCGCCCGAGATCTCGCGTCCCCAGCGCTCTCCGGAGGCCCGAAACCCAGGGTGTAGAGTCCTCAGCGGAAGGAGGGCTCGCCATGCAAAACCATTCGCCATCCGAGCTGGACCAACTCGGCGACGAGATCGCCGTGTTGTCCGCGCACCTCGACGCCGCCACCGCGCGCCTCTTGGACCTGATCCGGGAGTTCGACGTCCGGGGCGGGTGGAACTCGGGCTTCCGCTCCTGCGCCGCCTGGCTCTCCTGGCGGGTCGGGCTCGATCTGGGCGCCGCCCGGGAACGGGTGCGGGTGGCGCGCGCTCTTGGGACGCTGCCGCGCTTGGCCCAGGCCCTTGCCCGTGGGGAGCTGTCCTACGCCAAGGTCCGGGCACTCACCCGCGTGGCCACGCCGGAGACCGAAGCGCGGCTCCTCGGCGTCGGGCGCGCGGGCACGGCGGATCATGTCGAGCGGATCGTCCGCGGCTGGCGGTGCGTCGACCGGCGGGCCGAGGCCCGGGAGACCGCGCAACGGCATCGGAGCCGAGGGCTTCGCGTCTATCAGGACGCAGACGGCATGGTGGTCGTCAGGGGGCGGCTCGAGCCTGAAGTGGGTGCGCTGCTCATCCAGGCGCTGGCGGCCGCGCGGGAGACCCTGTATCAGCGGGCGCGCGGGCGAGACGGAAATGTCGCAGTGGGACACGGAAACGTTTCCGCGGAAACGCCCCCCTCCATGGCCCAGAAGCAGGCCGATGCGCTGGCCCTGCTGGCGGAGACGGCGCTGCACCACGAGCTGGATCCCGGCGCCCCGGGCGAGCGGTACCAGGTGGTGGTCCATGTCGACGCCGAGGCGCTGGCCGACAAGGATCACGCTGGTCAGTCCGTCCTGGAAGACGGCACGCGCGTTTCCGCGGAGACGTCCCGGCGCCTGGCGTGTGACGCCAGCCGAGTGGTGATGCGCCATGATGGGGACGGTCGCGTGGTGGAGGTCGGGGCCCGGACACGGACGATTCCCCCCGCCTTGCGGCGGGCGCTCCACGCTCGGGACCGGGGCTGCCGGTTCCCGGGCTGCGGCGTGCGCTTCGGCCAGGGGCATCATCTCCGCCACTGGGCGCACGGGGGCCCGACGACGCTGTCGAACCTCGCGATGCTCTGCCGCAGACACCATCGCGCGGTGCACGAGGAGGGTTTCCAGGTCGCGCGCGGTCCAGACGGCGAGCTCCGGTTCCAAAGGCCGACTGGCCACCCGCTGCCTGAGGTGCCGGCGCCTGCTGCGGTGCCGGGTGATCCGATCAATGCGCTCCGCGCGTGTCACGACTCGCAAGGCCTTCGAATCACTGCGCGGACGGCGTGCCCCAGTTGGCTCGGCGAGCGGCTGAACGTAGGTTACGCGATCGATGTCCTGCACCCCCTGGCGCAGAGACGGCATAGCGCGGCCCCTTCTGGCACTTGACCGTGCGCGCGTAGTACCTTCGGGGCCGATGGCACAGCCACGGATACGCAGCCGAGACCCCAACGAAGGAGACCCTCTCATGGCGGGTACAGCGTTGTGCCTCCTGGCCTCATTGCTCCTGCTCCTCACGACCCCCGCCGCCGCCCAGGCGCCGCTGGAGATCTCGTTCTGGTACGGCGTGGGCGGCCAGCTCGAGAAGGTCATCCAGAGCCAGGCGGAGAAGTTCAACAAGTCGCAGCCGGGCGTCAAGGTCGTGCCGTTCTACGCGGGCGCGTACGGCGCGGGCGGGCCGATGCAGCAGAAGCTCCTGGCCTCGATCGCGGCGGGCAGCGTGCCGGATGTGGTCCAGCTCGAGATCCACGCCACGTGCACGTTCGCTTCGAAGGGCGCGCTGGTCTCGCTCGACGAGCTGATGGCGAAGAGCCGCCACGACCGCAAGGAAGACTTCCTGCCCGTGCTGACCAACACGGCGTGCGAGGGCAAGACGTACGGCATCCCCTTCAACCGGAGCGTGCCCATCCTCTACTGGAACCGTGACCGCTTCCAGAAGGCGGGGATCACCGGCCCGCCCAAGACCTGGGCGGAGCTGGCGGCCATCGCTCCCAAGCTGACGCAGGAAGGCGCGGGCGGACCGGGCGCGAAGGTCTTCGGATTCATGCCTATCAACCAGTGGTGGTTCTTCCAGTCGATGACGTGGTCGAACGGCGGCGAGATGCTCTCGCCCGACATGAAGCGCGCCGCGTTCGCCAGCGATGCAGCCGTCGCCGGGCTGAAGGTCTGGGGAGATCTGATCGATCGCGGCTTTGCCCAGATCCGGACGGGCCCCACGGAGTTTCTCCAGACCATCCAGGACTTCGTGAACGAGAAGACCGCGATGTACTGGGGCTCGGCGGCGGATATGGGCGCCGTGTCCGCGGCCAAGTTCGAGTGGCGGGCGGCGCTGAGTCCCGGCTTCGAGGGCAAGCCGCTCGTCGTCCCCCAGGGCGGCGCGAACGCGGTGATCATGGCGAAGATCGCGCCGGAGCGGCAGAAGGCGGCGTGGGAGTTCATCCAGTGGTGGACGAGCCCGGCGGAGGCCGCCTACTGGAGCCGCGAGACGGGCTACGTGCCGGTGGTGAAGAAGGCGCTCGACGACCCCGACTTCAAGGCGTTCCTCAAGGCCAATCCGAACCACGCGGTGCCGATCGAGGAGCTGCAGTACTCGCGTGCGGCGCCGCCGTCGCCGAAATACTTCCAGGTGCTCCAGCTCGTGCAGCGGGCCCAGCAGAACATCATCTCCAACAAGGCGCCCGCGCTCGAGACCCTGAAGTCGACCGCCCAGCAGGTCGACGCGCTGCTGGCCGCGCCCTAGCGCGTGCGGCGCGAAGGCCTGCTCGGCTGGGCGCTCCTGGCGCCGAGCCTCGTCCTGCTGGGGACGTTCGTCGTCCTGCCGGTGCTCCTGGACGTGCCGCTCAGCCTCATGCAATACGACATGATCGCCGCCACCGGGTATTGGGTAGGACTGCAGAACTACGCGGCGCTGGCGGCTGATCCGATTTTCTGGCAGGCGGTGGGGCACACGCTGGAGCTGGCGCTCGGCACGACGGTGCCGCTCCTCGTGCTCGCCATCGTGTTCGGCCTCGTCCTCAACCGGCGCGTCCGGGGCGGCGCGGTATACCGCACGATCCTGTTCGTGCCGTACGTCATCCCGCTTGTCGCCTCCTCGATCGCCTGGATCTGGATGCTCTCCAGCAACGGCTTCGTCAACGAGGTGCTGGGGCTCGTGCTCCCCGTGCGCGGCGTCACCTGGCTCGACTCGAGCACGTGGGCGCTGCCGGGGATCATGCTGGTCACGGTGTGGCAGTTCGTCGGCTACTACACCGTGCTCGTGCTGAGCGGGCTGCAGGGGATCCCGCGCGAGATCGAGGAAGCGGCCCGCATCGACGGCGCCGGCGAGATCCGGCTGGCCTGGTCGGTGACGCTGCCGCTGCTGTCGCCGACGCTGCTCTTCTGCATCGTGGTCAGCGTCATCGCGTCGTTCCGCGTGTTCGACCAGATCTACGTGATGACCGGCGGCGGGCCGGGCACCGCCACCATGACGCTGGTCTTCTACCTCTACCAGCAGGGCTTCGGGTTCCTGAACACGGGCGCGGGTGCGTCGGTCTCCGTGGTGTTGCTGATTGGGCTGATGGGCGTGACGTGGCTTCAGCTGCGGATGGCCAGGCAGTGGGTCACGTATCAGCTCTGATGGGCGCCCGTCTCCGTCGTGCGCTCGCCGCACATGCCACGCTGGTGGCGGGCGCCGTCCTCGCTGCGCTCCCGCTCCTCTGGCTCGTCTCGCTGTCGCTGCAGGAACCGGAGGCGGTGTTCCGCTACCCGCCCCGGTTCATCCCGGAGCGCGTGCTGTGGAGCTCGTATCCGGCCGCCTGGCAATCCCAGCCGTTCGCGCGGATGTACGTCAACAGCGTCGTGACCACCATGCTGATCATCCTGGGCCAGATCGTGACGTCCTCCCTCGCTGCCTACGCGCTGACCCAGCTCCGCTTCCGCGGCCGCAACCTGGCCTTCCTCGTCATCATCTCGACCATGATGGTGCCGATCCAGGCCACGTTCATCCCGGCCTACATCATCGTGAGCCGCCTGCACTGGGTGGACACGTACTGGGCCCTCGTGATGCCGTTCGTGGCGAGCGGCTTTGGGATCTTTCTCATGCGCCAGGCCTTCCTGGTCGTGCCGCAGACGCTGGTCGAGGCGGCCCGCATCGATGGCGCCGGCCACTGGACCATTCTGACGCGCATCCTGCTCCCACTGGCGCGGCCGGCCGTCGCCACGCTGGCGGCGCTGAGCTTCGTCTTCCACTACAACGACTTCTTCTGGCCGCTCATCGTCACCAACTCCGCGCGGGTCCGCACGCCGCCGATCGGGCTTGCCACCATGATCCTCACCGAGGGCGCGCACGGCACCCAGTGGAACCAGGTGATGGCGGCGGACGTCTTCGTCATCGCGCCAATTCTCGTCGCGTTCGTCTTCTTCCAGCGCTACCTGTCGCCCACGGCGCTGACGAGCGGGGTGAAGTAGTGCGGCGGCCGCTCGTGGTGGCGCACCGGTGCGGCAGCGCGGTGGCGCCTGAGAACACGCTGGCCGCGCTGCGCACGGCCGTGCTCCAAGGCGCCGACGCCGTCGAGGTGGACGTGCTGCCGAGCCGCGACGGCCATCCGGTCGTCCACCACGACGACCGTCTGTCGCGCACGGCGGGGGTCGACGCGGCGGTCTGGGATCTGGATCTGGCCGAGGTGCGCGCGCTGGACGTCGGGCGCTGGTTTGCGCCCGGCTTCGAGGGCGAGCGCATCCCCACGCTCGAGGAGTTTGTGGCCGCGCTGCCGGCGGGCATGCGGCTGATCGCCGACTTCAAGCACGGGGAGGAGCGTTTCCCCGGATTCGCCGCTCGAGTGGCGGACATCGTCCGGCCGCTCGGCCCCCGATACGCGACGATCTCCATCCAGCACGCCTTCGCCCTCGACCTGGCATCCCGCGTGCCCGGCGCGCTCGCCCTCCTCACCTTCCGCCGTCCGCCGGCCACGGACGAGGAGGTGAAACAGCTCCGCGAGCTGCCGCCGGGCGCCGGCCTGGCCATGGCGATGCGCGCCCTGTCGGCCGCCGTGCTCGTGGCGGCAGCCGAGACGTCGCGCCCGGTCTACGTCTTCACGCCGAACAGCCCGGCCGAGCTACGGGTCGCGCTCACCGTCGGCGCCGACGCCGTCATCACGGACCACGTGGCGCCAGCGGTCGAGCTTCGCCGCCAGCTGAGCTAGAATGACGCTCGACATGGCGGAGTACGCGTGACCCGCT
>WNFC01013524.1_pt1 | contig 12549 bp, 9 predicted proteins | sample 5400541 | NCBI WGS metagenome assembly WNFC01 (sample SAMN13153342, study PRJNA577476) | soil metagenome | isolation source: 120 cm saprolite under Douglas fir tree site 2 hole 2 replicate 1 | place: USA:California | collected 2015-04-18
CGTAGGGGGCCGGATCTACGGTGATGCCGACGTCTTTGAACCAGCCCTTTTCCATGCCAACGACGAAGTACGTGTTGTCGGCGTAAGGCCGCATGCCGAATTTGACCGTTGCCGCGGGTATGTCGCTGCCGGCCTCGGGTGTCGCGAGGGCGTACGTCTTGGTGGACGGCTTGGCAGGTACGCTGGTGGCTGCCGCGGCTGGGGCTTTGGTTGGCGACTGTGTCGTCGCCGCCGGGGTACACGCGCTGATCGCAAGGGCGCCAACGAGCCCGGCCGCGAGCCGGACATCAAACCAGTGCATCATCGACAAGTGGCCTCCTTTTCGCCACAGTTGTGTTGGCCTGGCCACCCGTCCCTAGTGCAGATTAGGCAGCCGCGCAGCGCGTGCCTAGCGTCGCCTAGCCCAAAAATACACCTGGCTCTTTGGGCGATTCGTCCGAATACAGCCTGGTCAGGTTGAGGCCCGACCGCGGCGCAAGGCGCGACCGGCCAATACGCCGGTGTGCTGGCTCTGGTCGACGACTATCTGGCCATTGGTGATGACGTACTCGATGCCGATTGGAAATTGCTTCGGATCGCGTCGCGTGGCCGGTGCGCGGATGTTTTGGGGATGAAAGACGACGATGTCCGCCTTCATGCCGTCGCGCAACACGCCTCTATCCGACAGGATGAGCGGGAAACAGCCGTACGTCCGCGGACTGGGGAAGTCGCCGATCAGCAGCGCGTCGCTGCCGACCATTGACATCGGGTGCGAGACGAACTTGGACAGCGTGAGTCCGTTGGCACCGGCCGACACGAAAGAAACCTGCAGGTCCTCTTCGATGAGTAGGTCGCACATCGCATCGACGACGTGTTTGCCCGTCAACTCGGCGACTTCGGCAACGGAGTGGCCCTCGAAGCGGTGGTTCTTGGGCTGCTTGAAGTAAGTGAGCCACATGTCGTGCCAGGACTGGCCCCGCGGCTCCATCTCTGTGCGCATGCGTTCCCGAGCTTCCGGCGACGCCAGGGCCTTCCTCAGGGTGTCTGGACCGCCATCTTGTGCCCAGTGCGGGAAGACAATCGCCAATCGAGTGCTGCCGTAGATGTAGGGGTAGCTGTCGAAGGTGACGTCGAGCCCTTCGGTATCGCGGGCATCCTCGACCAGGTGGAGAAGCTCGTCGGCTCCGCCACGACTAGTGATCGAGGATTGGTAGAAGTGGGTGATGTGGGTGGCAATGCCGCTCTGGCGACCGATCTCCAGGGCTTCGCGGAACGGGTCGAGGAACCTGTCGCCCAGGCCGTAGCGCACGTGGGTGTGATAGATCCCCCCCAGTCGTGCGGCCTCGGCCGACAGCGCGCTGAGCTCCGGCGTGTCGGCGTAGCTGCCGGGTGGATAGTCGAGGCCGGTCGATAAGCCCCAGGCGCCTTCTTCCAGTGCCTCCCGTAATATCGCGCGCATGTTGGCGACGTCACCCTCGGTAGCCGGCTGGTCGAACCAACCGACAGTCGCGATGCGCAGGGGTGAGTTGCCCACGACGTAGCAGATATTTACGGCGACCTTTTGGTCGAACAAGGCCAGGTACTCGGCTACGCTGGACCACGGCGCGGGCAGCGGTGGCCGGCCGTCGAGTCCGGAGTTCAGGTCCACGAAGCGGTGCAGGTCCTCGGGATCCTTGAAGGGCGCGTAGGAGCAACCGTCGATGCCAATGACTTCGGTCGTGACCCCCTGACGGACTTTGGGCTCGTGGCGTGGCTCAGCCAGGATGATCAGGCCGGAATGGGCATGAAAGTCGATGAAGCCCGGGCAGACCACGTGGTCCGTGGCGTCGACGATGCGCGCTGCCTGGACGGAGCTGACGTCACCGCGCAGAATGCGGACGGTCTCGCCTTCGACGCCAACGGCGCCGTAAAAGCCGACGTTGCCGGTGCCATCGACGATCTGGCCGCCCGTGATCAGGAGATCAAACATGGCTGCCGCCATAGGATTTGCGGACGATGTATCGACCACTTCCTGATTGACCCACGAACTCGTGGTTTTCGACGATTACGGCGCCGCGCAATGCGACGGTCTCGGGCAAGCCGCGCACCTTTTTGCCCTCGTACAGCGTGTAGTCCACACTCGAGTGCAATGCTGAGCGGGTGACGTTCAATTCGGCCGTGGGATCCCACACCAGCAGGTCGGCATCGCTCCCGATGGCAATCGTGCCTTTGTCGGGGTATAGCCCAAATGTCTTGGCCGCCCTGGTCGAGACCAGGTCCACGAAGCCGTTAAGGGTCAGCCGACCGTCGACGACGCCCTGGTAGGTGAAGATCAGGCGCTCCTCGACGCCGGGTGCGCCGTTGGGTATGCGCGTGAAGTCACCCTTGCCGAGGTCCTTCTGCCCTTCGAAATTGAAGGGGCAATGGTCAGATGCGACGATGCCAAGGCTGCCGTTGGCGATTGCGCGCCACATCAGTGGCGGCTGATGCTTTCCACGCGGGGGCGGGGTATACACCCATTTGGCGCCCTCGAAACCTGGTCGGTCGAGGTCCTCTTCGTCGAAATACAGGTAGTGCGTGCATGTCTCACCCATGGCATCCACGCCCCGGGCGCGTGCGCGCTGGATTTCCTCGACGGCTTCGCTACAGCTCACGTGCACGAAATAGATGGGTGCGTCGACAACTTCAGCTAGCGCCCCGGCGCGCGCCGTCGCCTCGGCCTCCACCCGCGGGGGCCGGCTCGCGGCGTGGTACTTCGGATCGAGCTTGCCCTGGGCCAGGAGTTGTTGCTGCAGGAAATCCGCGGCATCTCCATTCTCAGCGTGGACCATGACCAGGATCCCGTTGCGCTTGGCTTCGGCGAGCGTCTTGATGATGGTGCGATCGTCGACCATCAAGCTTCCCCGGTAGGCCATAAAGAGCTTGATGCTGGTCACACCACGCGCCGGCAGGGTGGCGATCTCGTCCTGGACGGCAGCGGTCAGGTCGCTGATCATGGCGTGGAAGCCGTAATCGATCGCCGCGGAATCGGCGGCATTCTGGACGTGACGGTTCAGGCTGTAGTCGAGGCTGTCACCTTTATCCTGAAAGCAGAAGTTGATGATGCTGGTCGTGCCACCGCAGGCGGCCGCGATCGTGCCGCTCCGATAGTCGTCGGCGGTGACGGTGCCCTGGCCGGGCGAAGCCAGGTGGGTGTGTGGGTCGATGCCGCCGGGCAGGACGTACTTGCCGGTCGCGTCGATGACACGCGTCGTTGACTCCGCGTCGAGGGCATCGCCAATCTGGACGATCTTTTCGCCTGAAACGCGGATGTCGGCCCGATAGGTGTCGGTGGCGGTGACCACCGTGCCGTTCTTAATGAGCAGGTCCATTCACAACCCTCGCGCGGCTTGGGTCAGCGGGGCGCATAGATGTTCGAGCGCGGCGGCGAGTGGCACGACGTCGGCGTAGCGGGCGTCGATGTCAAACAAGTTCGCTTCGTGCGCCGACGCGCTGCGGTCGCCGACTGCTTCGCGCGGCACGATGACGTGGAAGTTGTAGTTGAAGCCGCTCTCGCAGGTCGCGCGGATGCAACCGCTCGTACTGCAGCCGGTGACGATCAGCGTGTCTACCCGCTCGGAAATGAGCATGTCGAGCAGATGCGTGCCGAAAAACGCGCCGTCCGAGCTCCGGCGCAACTGCAACACGGTCTGACCCACGCAGCATCTCATCGAGATGCGCCAGCTTGCGCGCAACGACGCTGCCGACTTCCGCTGGCGAGCCATAGGCCATGGTCGTGAAGAAGATCGGCATGGACCGCTGGCGGGCAACGCCCAGGATCGCCTCAATCGCGTGCAGGACACTGCTGAGGTCAGAGCCGAGCCGCTCGCGCGGGTCGACCCATGCCTTGGCCATGTCGATCACGAGCAGCGCTGGCCGCTCACCCCACCCCACCCGGCCGGCAAAGCCGGCCGCGTCATACTGCTGTCGAATCGCGCCATTGCTCAAGCTGTGCGTCATAGGCTCCGTCCAATCCATTGTTCGCTGCGCGGCCCACACCTGTCACTAGCCCGAACGCCCAACCCGGGCGGCCAGATCTCGGGTATTGTGCACACCGTTCCAAGGCCAGGTTGTGAACCCAATCGTCATTCTGATCGCCGGCATCGCGGGGCTCGCGGGTCTGGTCGCTGCACGCCTCGGGCACGAGCGCATGGCCTACGGGCCGATCTGTAACGCGATCGCGGTCGGGGCGCTGGTCGGCCTCCTGGTCGGGGTCGTGCCGCTTCTGACCGGCAGCGCCACCGTCCTGCTGACACAAATCACGCCAGCCCTGCAGCCGACTGAGGCGCGGAGCCTGGCTGCCAGCATTGGACCGCTGGTCATCCAGAACCTGGCCGCCGCACTGGTCATCGGCGTCTACATCGGTGCGCTGCGCGCGCAACGCGGACGCGCGAGGTCCGACGCCCCACAGCGACACACGCCGCCACTCTTTGCGCTGGCACTCGGCGTGTACGGCGTGGCCGACGGCATCGCCGGGGCCGCAAGCAGTTTGCCACTGACAACCCCGCTCATCTCAGGTCAGATCGGTGGACTGGTGCTGGCGCATGTCTGCCGCGGTCTTGCGCTGAGCGGAGCATTCGCGACACGCACTGACGGCCTGGGCTGGCTCGCGTCGGTGGCGCTGCTGGGCGGGCTGCTCAATGGTCTGGGCGCCGAGCTGGGGCGCCAACTTGGGTTCGCGCAGGCGAATACGCTCGGCGTGCCAGTTCTGGCCGGCGCGGTGGGTCTACTGGTCGCATCGATCGCGACGATTCTGGGACCCGGACTCGGGAGCAACGCACGTCGATTACCAGTTCCGGCCTTCGTGGCTGGCCTGGTTCTGACCCTCGTCGCGGCGCGGCTGCAGGCGTAGAGATGGGTGACAGCGATTCTTCCCAGAGGGGTCCCCACCGGGGAAGGATCAGGCACGGCAGTGCTACCATGGGCGCCGCTCAGCTCTAACCAACACGGAGTGAATGGCGTATGCGGGTCGTTGGCGTCGATATTGGCGGGACGTTCACGGATATCATCCTCACCGACACGGCGGCCGGGCAAACGTTCACGCATAAGGTCCCAACAACTCCCGAGGATCCGTCGCGGGGCATGATTCGGGGTATCCGCGAAGTCTGCTCGACGGCGTCCATACCGCCGAACAGCATTGCGCATGTGTTCCACGGCACCACGATCGCCACCAATGCGATCCTGGAGTACGACGGTGCCCGGACCGGCATGATTACCACCGAGGGCTACCGCGACATCATTCACATCGGCCGCCACCAGCGTCCACAGCACTACTCCATCATGCAAGATATTCCCTGGCAGGCGCGCCCGCTGGTCAAACGACGCTATCGCAAGGTGGTGTCCGAGCGCCTCATTCCGCCCGTAGGCGACGTGCTGGTGCCACTCGACGAGGCCAAAGTCCGCGAGGCGGTCGCGGAGCTAAAGGCCGCGGGCGTCGAATCGATAGCGGTGTGCTTTCTGTTTTCGTATCTCAATCCACGCCACGAGGACCGGGTCAGGGAGATCATCCTGGAGATGTATCCGGAGGCCTTTGTGTCGACCTCTGCGACCATCTTTCCGTTGTTTCGTGAGTTCGAACGCTTTACCACCACCTGCGTCAACGCGTTTGTTGGTCCAAAGGTCCGCCGCTATACGCAGAGCCTGGCCAGCTCGCTGAGCCAATCGGACGTATCCGGCGAGCTGCACTTGATGCGCTCGAATGGTGGTGTCGCGACTGCCCAATCAGCGGCTGAAGCGCCGGTCACGCTGCTCCTTTCTGGACCGGCAGCCGGAGTGCTGGGCGGTCTGTGGGCCGGCAGTCTGTCAGCACGCGAAAATCTGATCACGTTCGACGCAGGCGGCACCAGTGCGGATATTGGCATCGTGACGCCGCGCGGCATCGTCGAGGCGAGTGCCCGCGACACCTTTATTGCCGGTTACCCGGTGATGGTGCCGATGATCGACGTGCACAGCATTGGTGCTGGTGGCGGGTCGATTGCGTATGTGGATCGGGGCGGGGCGTTCCGCGTCGGTCCGCGCAGTGCCGGATCGGAGCCAGGTCCGGCGTGCTACGGCAAAGGTGGCGATCAACCGACCGTCACCGACGCCAACATGGTGCTGAAACGACTGGACGCCGGACACTTCCTCGGCGGCGAGATGTCGGTATTCCCCGAGCTAGCCGAGCAAGCCATTGGCCGCCTCGCGGACCAGCTGGGTATGGATCTGCTCGAGGCGGCACACGGGGTAGTCGAAATTCTGAACAGCAATATGGCCAACGCCATCCGCTCGCGCACGATTCAGAAAGGCTTCGACCCGCGCACATTCTCGCTGGTGGCTTTTGGTGGCGCGGGTCCATTGCATGCCGCCGAAGTAGCCGACACGCTTGAAATCCCGGAGATCATCGTGCCGGCGTTCCCGGGCATCACCTCCGCCACCGGCCTGCTGACCACCGACCTCAAGTACGACACGATCCACACCGAGTTCATGCTCAGCAGCGACGTGGACCTGGAGCGGTTGAACGGCGACCTGCGGCGACTCGAAGAGCGGGTCAGGTCGCAGTTGCAACGCGACCGCGTACCGAACGAGAAGATCCGTCTAAGTCGGTGGGCGGATTGCCGATATCTGGGTCAAGGTTATGAGCTCCGCGTCGAGGTGCCCGACGGCGACCTCGATCTGGCGGCCATGGAGCGTGTCTGGCAGCGCTTCCACGAGATCCACACGGTCGAGTACGGCCACAGCTTTCCCTCAACGCCAATTGAAGTCGTGACGGTCCGGATCGTCGGTATTGGCGAGATGGTGCGCATCGAGGCGCTCAATCTGACGCACGGAACGAGCCTCGAGGGAGCTCTGATCCACCGTGGCGAGGCGTATTTCCGGACGGCTGACGGACAGCGGAGCGTGCACTCCACCGCGTACTATGACCGCGCCGAGCTGCCCGTCCAGACGCCGTTCGACGGGCCGGCGATCATCTTTCAGAAAGACAGCACTACCGTAGTGCCGCCGGACTGGCGGGCGGTAGTCGATCCAGCGGGCAATCTGATTCTCAGCCGAAAGGACGCCGCGGGGGATTCGCGGATGCGAGCGGAAAGGATGATGCGCAATGGCCATTGAAGTTGAGCGCAAGCGGCGGATCGATCCGATCACCGCGCGCGTGGTGGCGGGTGCCTTGGAGAGTGTGGCTATCGAGATGGGCCACAAGCTCACGCGCATGTCGTATTCGAGCATCATCCGCGAGTCGGAGGACTTCGGCGCGGCGCTACTGGATACACAAGGCCGCGGTCTGTGCGAGTCGGTGCAGAGCACGCCCCTGCAGCTTGGTCCGATTCCCGGTTACATGCGCGGCATCTTCCAGCTGTTCGAAGAACGTGGCGACACCTTCGCGCCGGGTGACGTCATCATCCACAACTCGGCCTACCACGGCTCGTCACACGGTCCCGACGTGGGCTTCTGCGTGCCGGTCTTCTATCGCGACGAGCTGGTGGGCTTCTCGTTTACGACCGCGCATCACCTCGACATCGGCTCGCTCACGCCCGGCAGCTGCGGCATCGTCGACGCACAGGACGCGTATGCCGAGGGCCTGCAGTTCAAGGCACTCAAGATGTACGACGGCGGCCAGCGCAACGAATGGTTATGGCGGATGCTGCGCGACAATATTCGCGCTTCCGACATGGTTGTTGGCGACATGGAGGCTCAAGTCAGCGCCTGTCGCATCGGCGCCGAACGATTCATCCAGTTGATCGAGAAGTACGGTCTCGACACCGTCATCGCGGCCTCCGAGGAGATGATGGATTACTCGGAGCGGATGCTGCGCCAGGAGATCGAAAAGCTCCCGGACGGGTCGTATTACGCGGAGGGCTTCATCGACGGCTTCCAGGAGTATGCAGATCCGCGCTACAAGAATTTGAGAATCGCCGCCACGGTGACGATCGACGGGAGCAACATGACGGTCGATCTTACCGGCACCTCGCCACAAGTCGACCGACCCATCAACATGCCCCTGATCGGCACCGTCGACGTGGCAATTTATCTGATCGTCCGCTCGATTTTGCTCGACACGGTCCACCATGAGTTCGTGCCGCAGAACTCTGGGCTGACGCGGCCGATCAAGATTGTTGCGCCGCGGGGCTGCCTGGCCAATCCGATCTTTCCAGCGCCGACCATTGCCCGCTTCTGCGCCGGCAACATCGTCGCCGACACGGTCATGCGGGCGCTGGCTCAGGTAGCGCCAGATCGCGTCGCGGCCGGGGTGGGCAACATGAAAGTAGTGGCGTACAGCGGCCTGTACAACGAGCAGTACTGGGTCTACATGGACATTACCGAGGGCAGCTACGGCGGGCGCTTCGGCAAGGACGGCATGGACACGGTCGACTCGCTGTATGCCAACACGCGCAACAATCCGATCGAAGACATCGAGTCGCACTACCCGCTGCGCGTCAAGCGGTACGAAATGCGGGATGGTGGCGGGGGCCCTGGCAAGTGGCGGGGCGGGCTCGGCTCGATCCGCGATATCGCTTTTCTGGGCAATGGCGGGTTGAGTCTCGAGGGCGACGGGAACATCTTCCCCCCGCCGCCACTATATGGCGGTGGCGAGGGCACGCCGGGCGCGGTGGTGTTCAATCCGGGCGCGGCCAACGAAGAGCAGCTGATGTCCAAGTTCCCGTACAAGCTGGTGGGCGATGGAGACACGATCAGTACCATCGGCCCATGTGGCGGGGGTTATGGCGACCCGCTCGAGCGCGATCCGCGGCAGGTGCTCGAAGACGTGCTTGACGAGTACGTCTCCGTGCAGGAAGCCAGTGGCGCCTACGGCGTGGTCCTGAGCCAGAGTGGCACGGCCGTCGACGAGGCCGCCACGCAGCGTCTGCGCGCCGAAATGCGGACCAGGCGGGGGTGAGGGCGACTATGCCCACGCTGCCAGGCTGAGGAAGACGGATCGCGCATTGCTGGATCTCCTGATCCGCGACGGGGTGCTGGTCTCCGCGGACGGTCAGACCAGGGCCGACCTGGCCATCAAAGACGGGCGGATCGTCGCTGTCGGGGATGCGAACGTGTTTCCCCAAGCCGAACGCACGTTGGATGCCAGAGGCCGGTTGGTGATGCCCGGCTTCGTCGACGTGCACGTCCATTTCAACCAGCCGGTCGGCGATGTGCGCACCAACGATTCCTGGTTCGAAGGCACACGCGCAGCCGCGTTCGGCGGTACCACGACCATTGTCGACTTCGCCCTGCCGCCGCCGAACGAGACGCCGCTGGCGTGCGTCGCGCGACGCATGGCTGAGGCGGCAGCGGAGGCGGTCGTCGACTATGGGCTGCACGCGTGCTACACGCAGGCGACGACGAACGAGCGTTCTCTGGCCCAGGTTACGGACCTGGTGCAGATGGGTATCCCATCGGTGAAACTGTTCACGGTCTATCGCGACATGTTTATGGCCTCCACCGCCGACATTCTGGGCGTCCTGCGAGCCCTGTCCGGCGTGGGTATCGCCGCGGTTCACGCCGAAAACGCCCCGATTGTGGAGAAACTCACCGAAACGTTCGTTGCGGCTGGCCAACTGGCACCGCGCTACCACGCGCTCAGCCGACCGCATGTGGCCGAAGTGGAGGCGATGGAGAGTGTGCTTGCGCTGGCGCGCGAGACCCACACGCCGCTGTACTTCGTGCATATGAGCGCCCGCCAGGCGCGTCGCGTGTTGGAGCGGGCGCGAGCCGACGGCGTCCAGGTGGGAGCGGAGGTGTGCCCCCATTATCTGGTGCTCACTGAGGAATCCTACGAGCGGCCAGACGGACAGAACTATGTATGCAGCCCCCCGGTCCCGTCCGCGGAGGACGCCGCGGAGCTGTGGGCCATGCTGGCTGACGGGACGGTGACGAGCGTGGCGAGCGACCACTGCTGCTTCACTCTGGCGCAGAAGCGGCTGGGCAAGGAGGATTTCACCCGTACGCCGCCTGGTCTGCCCGGTGTCGAAACGCGCGCCAGTGTGCTCTACTCGGAGGGTGTGGCGTGCGGTCGTATCTCAGCCAGCCGGTTCGTGCAGCTCGTGGCAACGGCGCCGGCACAGCTGGTGGGTCTGTGGCCACGCAAGGGCCACCTGGGTGTTGGCGCCGATGCGGATGTGGTGCTGCTCGACCCGGCGACCGACTGGATCGTTCACGCCAGTGACCTGCACATGGCTACTGACTACACACCCTACGAAGGGTTTTCCGTACGCGGCAGGCCGACGACGGTGGTTTCGCGAGGCGAAGTGGTGGTCGCGGACGGTGCGTTCTCGGGACCCGCTGGGCGCGGGCGATTCATCCCGCGCACCATCGATCAAGGCGTGCTGAGCGCGCTACTTGGATAGGAGGTTGGAGAACATGAAGCTTCTGGTGATCAACCCGAATACCACTCAGTCGATGACGGAATCGATTGGTGAAGTCGCCCGCCGAGCGGCGAGTCCGGGCACCCAGATCGACGCCGTCAGTCCGGAGTACGGGCCGCGTTCGATCGAAGGCCACCTCGAGGAGGCCATCGCCGCCGCCGCTACGCTCGAGTATCTACAGAAGACCCGCGGCCAGTACGACGCTGTCGTGATTGCCTGTTACGGCGACCCGGCCCTGTTCGCCGCCCGCGAGCTGCTCGACGTACCGGTCGTTGGCATTGCCGAAGCGTCGATGTTGATGGCGTGTATGGTGGCTCACCGCTTCTCTATTGTGACGGTGCTGCCCCGCGTCAAACCGTTGCTCGAAGATCTGGTCAAGCACCACGGTTTGGAGGCGCGCCTGGCGTCGGTGCGGTGCACCGAACTGTCGGTGCTGGAGATCGAGGAAGATCCGGGGGTTGCCGAGCGCAAGTTGACCGCCGAAGCGCGCCTGGCCCTCGCCGAGGACAACGCCGAAGCTATCCTGCTGGGGTGCGCTGGCATGGGCCCCATGGACAAGAGTATGCAAGCGGCGCTTGGCGTGCCGGTGATCGACGGCATCGGCGCCGCCGTGGTGTTCGCGGAGTCGCTGCTGCGGTATGGGGTAACCACCAGTAAGGTGGCGGCCTTCAAAACACCACAGCCCAAGGAGTACCTTGGCCAAAGCGTGTTCGGGGCGCCCGCGTTGGTGGGTGCGCGCTAGTCGGCTCAAATGGACGCTGGGCGCCAATAGACCAGCACGAATCCAGCCGCCAACGCGCCATACATCAACAAGTCGGGTGGTGTTGCCGCCGCCACGTGTAAGTCTGTCCAGCGACCAATGGCGTAGGTAGCGCCCAGGATGCCCAGCGAGACCGCCGCCACGTTGGGGATCAGCGCCAGCGGAGCGACGGCGGCCAGGGTCAGCACGAACAGTGCGGTGGTGGCGACCACGGCCGATGCCTGGCGACCAACGACGGTTGCGGCCAGTCCGCCGGCCGCCAGCGGGGCCAGCGGCACCAGCCAGCCGCCGCGGTCTGTACTGGCCAGCAGAAGCGCCGATGTAAGCGCAATTGCCACCACCTCTGCCGCCGCCAGTGGCGACCGGCGGGGCAACGTGCGGGTCATGCGCGACAGGCCATATCCGGCGGCTCCAAGTACGACGACGACCAACCACACCAGCTGGCCGGTCATGTAGCTGCCAAAGATCGTGCGGTCCGCGGTATCTACTAGGAGCGGGTTTGCGGCGGACGAGCCAGTCTCGGCCGCGACGATCAGCAGCGCGGCCAGCAGCGCGCCAATGCCCAGGCCGAAGACCGCCCGACTGGAGCCCAGCACTGGCCAATAAAGCAGCCCGAGCATCCCGACCAGCCACGCCGCCGGGCCGAGAACGAGCACACTCAGGCTCCGGCCAGACTCTGGATCGTGGGCTCGAGGCTCTGTTGGTCGGGGAACAGAACGGGCAACTCCAGGCCGGCCTGGCGGTACTCGGCCAGTCGCTCGCGACAGACCGTGGCGGGTCCGCAGAGAGCGTGCTGTCGGACCAGCCCGTCTGGCAGATCTCCAAAAGTGGACTCCAGACCATCGTGCATCGCCCGCGACCGCAGCCGGTCGAGGAAGTCTGGGTCGATGCCGGTCTCGCGCGCCAGATTGGGGAAAAACACCAGGTACGTCGCCAGAATCGGCCGCACGCGGGCCGCGGCTTCGGCCACCGAGTCCGCCATCGCCACGACGATGGCACCGCCGATCTGCCCGCCGAACTGGCCGCCAGCCGCTGCATTTAGTCGTGCCCGGGCGTGGCGGACGTACGCCGGCGGCATGAACGCGTTGAGGATGACCCCGTCGGAAATGGCACCGGCACAATCGAGCGCGTGGGGTCCGGTGACGCCGAGATAGATCGGTGGAGACGGGTTCGGTTGCACCTCCGGCATCAAACCCTTGAATTGGACGTACCGACCGTCATAGTCAATTGGCGGAGTGGACGTCCAGGCAGCGCGCACCGCCTCGACGAACTCGGCCAGCCGGCGGACGCCGTCCTTGAATTCGTAGCCCTGTTGCGCCAGGGGCGTGGGCGAACCCGCCCCAATACCAAGCACCACTCGTCCGGGCGCAGCCTCGGCCAGGGTTGCCCACGTAACGGCGGTCAGCCCAGCGCCGCGGGTGAACACGTTGATCGCGGCGCTGCCCACCCGCAAAC
>WNFC01016553.1_pt1 | contig 12548 bp, 8 predicted proteins | sample 5400541 | NCBI WGS metagenome assembly WNFC01 (sample SAMN13153342, study PRJNA577476) | soil metagenome | isolation source: 120 cm saprolite under Douglas fir tree site 2 hole 2 replicate 1 | place: USA:California | collected 2015-04-18
CATCCATCGGAGACGACGGCGCCGGAACTGGTGGAGCTGGCTCGCCGGCACCTGCAGCAGGCGGCTCCACAGGCTGCTTTTGCCGGTGGGACCGACATGTACTTCTGCGAATTGAACCGCACGCGACCGCAAGTGGAGGCGATGGATGGGGTTTCGTACACAATTATCCCACAGGCGCATGCCTTCGATGAGCGGTCATTGGCCGAGACGCTGGAGGCGCAAGCCGAAACGGTGAAGAGCGCACAGGCTTTTTCGGGTGGTCGTCCGGTTATCGTGAGTCCGATCACATTGAAGCGCCGGTATAACCCGCATGCTACCGTAGCTGAAGCCGGGCGATCCCCGGATGAACTGCCAGACCCGGTCGATCCGCGCCAGATGTCGCTGTTCGGTGCAGCGTGGACTGCGGGGAGCATTAAGTACCTGGCGGAGAGCGACGCGGCTTCACTCACCTACTATGAGACTACGGGTTGGCTGGGTTTGATGGAGCGGGACACGGGTTCGCCGCTGCCTGAACTCTTTCCATCTGCGCCGGGGATGGTTTTTCCCCTGTATCACGTCTTTGCAGATATTGCAGAGTGGCAGGACGGCTCGATACTTGAGTGCAGGTCGAACCGGCCACTGGCCGTCACCGCGCTCGCTGTCGAGAGCCAGGGGTCTCTCCACCTGCTGATCGTGAATCTGACAGGTACGCAGCAGCGGGTGGTGGTTAATCCACTGGTGGCTGAGCAAGTCGCGCTGAGGAGCCTGGATGCGAACACCGCGCAGAAGGCTATGTTCGAACCGGAGAGTTTTCGCCGGGACACGCAGCAGGTGGAGATTGAGGGTAGAGAACTCGTGCTGGAGATGGCTCCGTATGCGACCGTCCGTGTCGATGTATGACATTTCCCGTAGAGCGTTGATTCATCAACGCGTAGTGCGGATTTATCCAGCACACGGGCGAGGGAGGTATCAGACATTTTGAAGATCCTGGCAGTAGGCGATTCTTTCGTACCCACGCGCCTGTTTGAGAGTGGGTTAGCGGGTCTCGCAGCGGAGCACCAGATTCGGTTCATCCAGCTCGATATGGACGCGCCTTTTGTGCCCACAACCCTGTCTGACCGAGCCATCAAAGAGTATGCTGGGAATCCACAGCAACTGGTGAATGCGCTCGATGGCGAAGAGATCCTGCTCGTACATGGTGCCCCGGTTACCGGCGCAGTGCTGGATGCTTCTCCCAATCTGAAGATGGTGGGAGTCGCCAGGGGGGGCCAGGTCAATGTTGACCTTGCCGCCGCCAGCGATAGGGGCATTGCGGTTATCACTGCGCCCGGACGCAATGCGGATGCTGTTGCCGACCTGGCGCTGGCTTTCATAGTCATGCTGGCACGAGGCATCATGACCGGCGTGGAGTTCGTGGCCCGAGGGGGTCGCGTGGGCGACTCGGCTTTCGAGGGAGCCCAGTTTTTTGGGCACGAACTAGGAGGGCAGATACTCGGCCTGGTGGGGTATGGCAATGTTGGTTCCCGGGTTGCTAAACGGGCGCTGGCTTTTGGCATGCAGGTGCTGGTATACGATCCGTACGTCGCACCTACCCAGGTAGAAGGCCAGGGGATCGAGATGACGGATCTTGACAATCTGCTGGCGCGGTCCGATTTCGTGTCCCTCCATGCCCGGGTAACGCCGGAGACGGTTGACTTCTTTAATGCAAAGAAGTTTGGCATGATGAAAGAAGGAGCGTTTTTCATCAATACCGCGCGGGAGACCCTGGTAGATGAGCAGGCTCTGTACAAGGCGCTGGTCTCAAAGCATCTTGCCGGCGCAGCGCTGGATGTGTTGAAGCCATGGCCTGCTGACACGCCAGGGCCCCTGGTGTCTCTCCCGAATGTGATCATCACGCCGCATATCGGCGGTGCCACACATGAAGCTGCATTGCGCGGGGTGAAAATACTTGCCGCCCAGATCGACTGTTACCTGGCTGGTCAACCCATGCAGCATGTTGTGAATCAGGACAAGACAGGGGGTTCGAGATGAGCGAGCAGTATTTGTTAGCTATAGACGCAGGTACCGGCAGTTGCCGTGCCGTACTCTTTGAACCATCGGGGAAGCAGGTGGCCATGGGCCAGCGCGAATGGTCGCATCTCTCCCAACCGGCATATCCCGGCTCCCAGGTATTCGATACACGCACAAACTGGGAGTTAATCTGCTCCTGCATTCAACAGGTACTCGCTACCCCCGGGGTTACGCCGGACTCAATCCTGGCGGTGAGCAGCACCAGCATGCGGGAGGGAATTGTGCTCTATGATAAGGCAGGCCGCGAGATCTGGGCCTGCCCCAACGTCGATTCCCGGGCTGTGGCAGAAGCGGCGGAGCTGGTTAATCGCGGATTGGCCGAGAAAATCTACTTCACAGGAGGTGACTGGGTGGCCATCACCTCACCGCCCCGCCTGCTCTGGTTACAGAGACATGAGCCAGAAGTCTTCGAGCACATCGCTCACCTCACGATGCTCAGCGACTGGATCCTGTTCAAGCTGTGTGGAGAGTACGTCACGGACCCTTCGGTTGGCTCCAGTTCGGGGATGTTCGACCTGGCACGGCGTACCTGGTCTGAAGAGATCGTAGAGATGTGCGGGTTGAGTATGGATGTTTTGCCACCTGCGTACGAACCAGGTACTGTGCTGGGCAAGGTACACCGGCAGGCAGCCATCGAGACAGGCTTGAAAGCAGGAACGCCGGTGGTGGTGGGCGGTGCTGATACGCAGTTGAGCCTCGTAGGCATCGGCCAGGTAGAGCCTGGAAAGTTCACCGTAGTGGGCGGAACCTTCTGGCAGCATACGCTGGGAGCGGACAAGCCCTTGATTGATCCGGAGAGTCGACTTAGAACGCTCTGTCATGCCCTGCCGGGTCAGTGGATGCTGGAGGGAATTGGCTTTTACTGCGGCCTGACCATGCGGTGGTTCCGTGATGCGTTCTGCCAGCTCGAGCTGGAGCAGGCACAGCGGCTGCACCAGGACCCTTACGTGCTGATGGAGCAGGCTGCGCTCCAGGCACCCCCGGGATCCAATGGAGTGGTGGGGGTCTTTTCTAACTTGATGAACGCTAAACGCTGGATTCACGCCTCGTCGAGCTTTCTCCAGTTCGATATAGCTAACCCGGCTGCTTCCGGTAAGAAAGAATGCATCCGGGCTATCGAGGAAAGCGCTGCCTACGTCTCTTATGGCCATATGAAGATCATAGAATCGCTCACCGGGCGAGACTTCGATGAGCTTGTATTCACCAGCGGCGCGGCCAAGGGAACCTTATGGCCGCAGATCATAGCAGATGTGCTCAACTGTCGTGTCAAAGTACCTGTGGTAAAGGAGTCCACCTCGCTGGGCGCTGCTCTCTACGCCGGACTGGGAGTTGGGCTCTACGATGACTTGCGGAGCGCGGCCCAAAGGGTCGTCAGCTTTGAGAAAACGTACGAACCCGATCAAGCGGCACACCAGGTATACCAGGACCTCTACGAGCAATGGCTGCGCATCTACCAGCGCTCGCTCGCAATGATGGAAGAGGGCCTGGTCCGACCGCTATGGCGGGCCGCCGGAACCTAGGGCCGCCGGAACCTAGCTCCCTTTTCCCGTAGGGGCGAGGGAGGTGCTTTCACGGGTAGGTTTTTTGGAGAGCTCCCGCCCGCCGCGTAGGGGCGGGGGCGGGGCGGCGTGGAAGGGGGACGCTTGCGTCGCCCCGTGCTGGCCAACCGCCTGTTCCTGCGCCTCGCTCTCCTGCGCACCCGTCATGCAGGGAAGCGTTCACCTGTCACGACGCGCTCCCGTAGCGCACAGCAGCTTGGCCAGGGCGACGCAAGCGGCCTCACCATTAACCTACCCCTGAAAGCGAGGGAGGTGGGGTTGGGAAGGGCAAGAAAGATACGGGGTATCTTTACAAGGCCTTGATGGTCGCCCGGCGCTGGGGGTGCGATCGCGTTCCCCCTATATGTAAGCAAAGGGAACAGGACTCCCCCGAAATTAGGGGGAGGGTAAAATCAATTTCATGTGCGGCCCGTGGCGCATGGCTCACTGCTGGCGAAAGACAGGTGCATTCTTTTTTTCATGCGCCAACCGCATCAGGTATCCGTGTCAGAAAAAGAATGCATAGGAGAAGAGCGGTATATCTCCCGCTCTCATGTGCGTGGTACAACCCCATACAGCGGTTAAGGTACACGAAAGTGAGCGTGATTTGCATAATTTGCACACTTTTGAACACCGTCTCAGCCGGCTCTACACTTGGCGTCAGCGGGCAAAGAAAGGGAAAAGTCAAAAAATAGGGTGCAAATGCGCCACAGTTGCGCCCTATCTGGCCGCAAGCAGCCACAGGCGCTCATTCGCCAGCACCTCTTCCCCCTCTCCATCAAAGATGGAGAGGGGGCTAGGGGGTGAGGCCCGCCGCGACAACTGCGACAAACTTGATTGGAAAGACACTAAGAGCCGTCAGATCATTACATAAGCGAAAGGAGATTGTTGATGCCGGACGTAGATTCGAGCGGCGAAGTCAAGAACTTTTACTTAGATATACCCACACAAACCACCGGTCAGTTCTATCTCAAAGGTTCCGGCGCTCTCGATTGGGGCATGCTGTACGCGCGGCATTCTGCGCTCGACTGTCCCGTCTTCCTCTGCCACTCCAGTGGTGCTGCGAGCTAGCGGTGGACCTAGCATCCTGAAAGAGCTGTCGCATGAAGAGATCGCCATCGACATTGATGATGCCCTTCGCTTGAACGTCTGCGCGCTGGCTGTGCAGGTCTTCATTGGCGGCGAGTTTGAAACGCAAACGGTGCATAACATGACCCGCCTGGTCGATCTGGGCCTGAGGTATGGCATGCCCGTGATGGCGGTCACCGCTGTCGGCAAAGAGATGGCGCGCGATGCCCGCTATCTCCGTATGGCTTGTCGTATCTGTGCCGAACTCGGAGCACAGTTCGTGAAGACCTACTATGTGGCCGAGGGATTTGAGACCGTGACGGCCTCGTGTCCTGTACCCATCGTCATGGCAGGCGGGAAGAAACTACCCGAACTCGATGCGCTGACCATGGCGTACCGGGCTATGCAAGAGGGCGCAGCCGGTGTCGATATGGGCAGGAATATCTTCCAGAGCGATAGCCCGATTAGCATGATCCAGGCAGTCAGCAAAGTGGTACATGAAAGCATGAAGCCCACCGAGGCATACGATCTGTATAAAACCTCGTAGGGGCGGGGGAGGAGAAGGGAAGGGTGGGGATGCTTGCATCGCCCCTTGCCGGTAAAACGTTGTCGCTTTGGCTGCGCATGCGTTTGAGAAGGGAAGGGTGGGGATGCTTGCATCGCCCCTTGCCGGTAAATGCTCGTAGGTTTGACTGCACATGCATCTGATAAGAGGAGGTAACCTTGAACCAGCAAATAACTTTAGGAGATTACAGGTCTGTTATTGGCCGGCCGAGGCACGATTTGGTAACGCCAGCGCTGATCCTCGACCTGGACGTTGCCAGGCGCAATATTGCAGCCATGGCCGAGTACATGCGCACTGTCCCTGCCAAACTCCGGCCTCACATCAAGGTCCACAAAAGTCCCGAGCTGGCGCGGATGCAGATGGAGGCTGGGGAAGCGCTAGGGTTGACAACTGCCACTGTATGGGAGGCAGTGGTGATGGTGCGTGGAGGCATCGACGATATCTTGATCGCCAACGAAGTGGTGGGCGAAGAAAAGGTCAAAGCGCTTGCCGAACTGGCGCGGGATGCTCGCATCAATGTCGCTATAGACGATGCACACAATGCTGAGGAGCTTTCTGCAGCCGCTCTGAAAGCCGGGAGTACGCTGGGTGTGCTCATCGACCTCGACGTTGGCATGGAGCGCTGCGGCGTACGCACTAAAGAGGAAGCGCTGCGGCTGGCGGAACGCGTCAGTAAGCTGCGCGGCCTGCGCCTTGAGGGCATGATGGGCTACGAGGGTCACTGCATGCTTGAACCTGACCCGGTACTGCGTGTGCAGAAAGCTCATGCCGCCATGGACAAACTGATGGATGCAGTTGATCATCTCTCCCAGGCGGGCTTCGAGTCGAAAGTGATATCCGGTGGGGGCACGGGCACCTACAATATCACCGGGGCGCACCCGCGTTTGACCGAGCTACAAGCCGGGTCGTACGTGGTGATGGATGCTTTCCATGCGCAGTTGGTTCCTGGTTTTCCTGTAGCGCTGACGGTACTGGGAACGGTAATCAGCAGGCAGGGGCACAGGGTTGTTTTTGATACGGGTCGGAAGGTAATCGGTAGTGAGCTCGGATTGCCGCGTCTCAAGGATGTGCCGTCCACCACGGCGGGAATCGCCGAGGAGCATTTGCTCGTTGACGTGGACCCAGGCTATCCACTGAAAGTTGGAGATCGAGTTGAGGTTATCTCCGGCTATGGTCCGACAACGGTCAACCTTCACGATGTTTACTACGTCGTGGAGAACGATGTGGTTACGGAAGTATGGCCTATCCGGGCACGTGGCGCCGGCCTTGGGCCATTTTGCTAGTCCTTACAAGACATTTTTCCCCCATCTAAAGTCCTATCCTAAACACGTCCTCAGACGCATAACAAAACCCTGCTACTCACTTACTCTAGAGACAGAAAGTGTTGTGACCAACACCAATCAAAGTCGTGATTAACACAATGCAAAAAAGGAGTAGCAAACACCATGAACACAATAATTGATAGCACAAAACAGCAAACACCTGAAGCAGAAAACCGAATCGTCATGGATGTGCAGAACATCACCAAAAACCTTCCGCTCGGGCGCGAGCAGATAGAGATTCTCAAGGGCATCAGCTTCCAGATCAAGAGCGGCGAGTTTGTCGCGATTGTCGGACCATCAGGCTCGGGCAAGAGCACGCTGCTGGGCATTATCGCCGGTCTGGACAATCCTACCACTGGACACGTGTTGATTGATGGCGTCGATATTACACGCATGTCTGAAGGAAAGCTGGCGACGGTGCGCAACACGAAGATCGGCATGGTCTTCCAGGCCTTCAACCTGATACCGACCTTGACCGCGCAAGAAAATGTGGAGGTGCCGCTCTACGTTGGCAAGCACAAAGGTTCGCCATCCGCGCGGGCGCAAGAACTGTTGGCCCTGGTTGGTCTCTCGCACCGGCTCGATCATCGCCCCAACCAGCTCTCTGGCGGCGAGCAGCAGCGTGTGGCGATTGCGCGTGCGCTGGCAACCGATCCCGCCTTTGTGATCGCTGACGAGCCAACGGGCAACCTCGATGCGCGCAATGGCGAAAACGTGCTTGAACTGATCGCTAAGCTGCGCGAACAGACCGGCAAAACCTTTATCATCGCGACACATGATCCGGTGGTAGCCTCACATGCCGATCATGCCATTCGCATCGTCGATGGCGAGGTCGCTGAACTCGATCGCTCTCGCGGCACGATCACGCCATAACATCCCCAGACATCCATGGAAGGAGAAAAACAGACATGAAAAGCTCAATGTACTTCAACTACCCCTCGCGCTCGCTGCTGCGCGGCGGACAGCGCACCATCCTGGCAGTTTTCTGCGTGGCCGTTGGCGTAATGGCCGTGGTTGCCCTGCAACTGGTCGGCTTTATGCTGCAAACCTCGCTCACCACGAACGTACGCCAGAGCAACGGCGGTGATATCTCAGTCACCGCGTCAGGCGCACCGCTCAAGGCCAGCGATCTCTCGTTCTTCAATCAACTCAAGAGCGCCGGGACGATCAGCAACTATACCGCCGTGATCAGCGCGAACGGCGCACTGACCGCCACCGCTACGTCGCTCCAGTCCTTTGGCGTCGCGGCTGTTGATCCAGGCAACTTCCCGCTGGTCCCGCAGCCAGCTTTCGTCCAGCCGAACAATAGCACGGTGGCGAATCTGCTGGGCAATGACCAGGTAATCGTCACACAGGGCTTTCTCGACAAATATCAGAAGCAGTTGGGCGATACGCTTACTGTGTATATCAAGACCAATGCAGGTTCTGGCCAGACGCTGCTGGTAAAGATCGCCGGAGTTATCGCCAACACGAACTCGGGCGTGTTTACCCAGTTCGCCCAGCTCACCCAGGCCAGCAATCTCATGGTCATCTCGACTCAGGACTACCTGGCCTCTGCCCCCGCGGCGAGCGCGAACTATAGCTTTGTCGATATAACCACGGCGGACCAGGTCCATACAGATGAGGCAGTCAAAGCCATCAATGCACAGTTTCAGTTGGCCTCTACCCAGACGGTCGCGAACGTATTGAGCAGCGAGCAATCGAACGTTGACTTGATCAACAAATTCCTGGAGATCACCGGCCTGATCTCGCTGCTGATCGGCGGCGTTGGCATTGTCAATACCATGCAGGTGTTGCTTTCGCGCCGCAAGACCGAGATCGCCATGCTCAAGACTGCGGGCTACCACCGCAAAGATCTCTACCTGCTCTTTGGGCTGGAGGCTGGCCTGCTGGGTCTGATCGGTGGCATCATCGGGTCCGCGGCAGCGATAGGCGTGAGCTACATCGTGTGCGGGCTGATGCAGAACGCAGGCCAGAATGTCTCTTTCCTGCTGAATCCGGAAATTATCGGCGGCGGCGTGGTGATCGGCTTCGCGACCGCGCTGATCTTTGGCCTGATGCCGATCGTCCAGGCGGCGAATGTGCGCCCGCTGAACGTGATACGCGAGCAGGAGACCCACGGCGCGGGCAGTGTTGCCCTGACAATCCTGCTGGGGGTCGTGCTCTCTATCCTGTTCTCTCTCATGGCGAGCGCGATTCTGAACAACAATCTGGCTCTGGGTGTTGAGGCAACCTACGGCACGTTCGCTTTCTTGCTGGTCTTGAGCGCTTTCTTCAGCCTGATCGTCTTCGCTGTGAGCAAGCTGCCCGTCCCGGAGCGCTTCCAGTTCAAGCAGATCCTCTTGATTCTGCTGGGAGTAGCGGTTTCGGCGCTGGTCTACCAGGCGCTGCCGGTGTATGGTCTCTGCCTGCTGGCGGCCTCGCTGCTGGGAATAGTCGTCGTACTGCTGCCGCGCTCCTGGAAAGTCAGCATGAAGATGGCCCTGCGCAACCTTGGCCGGCGGCGCACGCGCACCACGACGACCATGCTGGCCCTGTTTATCGGCATCTTCGGGATTGCAGTGGTCATAGGAGTGGGACAGGATATGCAAACGCAGATTCGCAATACCCTGGCGCAGAACGAGCCTTACAATCTCGCCGCAACCACGTCAGGCAGCGATACAGGCACTCTCCAGGTGCAGTTGAACACCATTCCGGGCCTGACCAATAATCGCGAAGATCCTTTCATCCAGGCCCAGCCTGTAGAGATCAACGGGCAATCGCCTCAGAACGCGCTGCCGACCGGCAATGATCGCCAGCAGGCAGCCAGTTTCTTGAGCGAAATCGAGGGCTATGATCTGGCGCAGAACGTTCCGTCGCTAGCCATTCTGCAAGGGCGCAACCTGAACACCAGCGATATCGGCACCAACAACGTGCTTGTCAGCGAAATGTTGACGAGCAGCGGCTGGCTGCATATGAACCTCAAGCCCGGTGACACCATCACCTTTGCCAGCGCGGACGGTAAGACCCTGAAAACGGTCACCGTTGTGGGCGTGATCGCAATCAAAAGCTCTGCCGGTACCTTGGGCAAAGTCGTGGCCCCGGCATCGCTGATCAATGCGCTCAGTTCGGCGCATAACGGAGTGGACACGGTCTTCTACATGAAGGTCGATCCCGCTCAGGTCAGCCGTGCACTGGACCTGCTTGGACGAATCGTGCCCAATGCCACAGTGCTGGATCTGACCAGCGTCGCCGCGGACTTCATCCAACAGCTCAACGGCATCATGGATATGCTGGTCGGGATTGCCTCGCTCTCGCTGATCGCCGCGGTGATCATTATCGCCAACGCAATAGCTCTGGCCATGCTGGAGCGCAAGCGCGAACTGGGCATTCTCAAGTCGGTTGGCTATACCAGCGGCATAGTTCTGCGCGAGGTTGTGATTGAGAATGGCATTGTCGTCGCGCTTGGCGCGTTCCTCGCCACGCTCCTGGCCGCCGGTGGAGTTATTCTACTTGGCCAGTTCTTCTTTAAAAGCGCGCTCAGCATCGAGTCGGTGCTTGTCCTGAGTCTGGTGATCGGGTCGGCAGTCCTCGCGATGTTCACCGCGGCCCTGGTCGCCTGGGGCTCGGTCCGCGTCCGCCCGCTGGCTGTGCTACGCTACGAGTAAAATCAGCGAACCGACCTGATCCTGGGATGGCTCGCCATTTCGGGATCAGGCTGGTTCACGACGTATCTATGATATACTGAGAGGACGCCAGGTCATCCACTTGCAATCGAGAAAGAGGCCAACAACATGAAACGCTTCATACGACGGTTTCGCCAGTTGCGCTGGAAACTGACGCTCTCTTACACATTGACTTCTGTTGTGGCTTTCCAGCTGCTCGTAGTGCTCGCGTTCGGCGGCCTGCTACTCTGGCTTGGTACCAATATCTCAACCATTGTCCTGAACACCCTGAAACAGCAAGCTCCCCAGGGAGCTCCCTACCTCGCAAGAGCTTCGACAGATCCCGAACCTTTACTAACATGGCTGCAAATTACCGCAGTCAATGACGCCAGTCAAAATCCAAACCAGGACCCATTTCACTATCATCCCATCTTCCTGGCTATGACAGACACTCAGGGACATGTTATCGCCTCGGCAGGCTCACGGCCCTTGGAGCCAGGCACACAGATCCAGACAGAACTCACGCCACAAAATGGCACTCAGTTGACTGCTGTGCTCAATGACACAAAGGGGACAACCGGTGCAGCCGGTCAGGATAGCGATAATACACTGGTGGCAATCGCGCCAGTTATGGGAGGGAATGGGAGTATACAGGGCGCGCTGGTTATGAAAATTGTCCAGCCGGATGCGCGGGTGATGTTCTTATGGCTCTTCAGTGTGCTCCTCTTCGGTAGTATCGTGGCAACTATCCTGGCCGCCATTAGCGGTACGATCTTTGGCTATATCATTGCACGAGGGATAACCAGGCGGCTGAAAAGGCTATCCACAGTAGCTGACAGATGGGGGGGCGGCGATTTCTCCGTGCGCGCGGTGGATAGGTCACAGGATGAGATGGGGCAGATAACACACCAGCTCAATCACATGGCCGAGCAACTACAAAATCTGCTCCAAACGCGCCGGAAGCTTGCCACGCTAGAGGAGCGCAATCGCCTGGCACGCGACCTGCACGATAGCGTGAAGCAGCAGATCTTTGTGGTCTCGATGCAGATCGGGGCAATCAAGCTCCTGCTCAGGCGCGATGTCGATGCCGCCGAGGCGCGCTTACAGAAAACGGAGAAGCTGGTCCAGCAGGCACAGCAGGAACTGACCTCGCTGATTCGCGAACTGCGCCCGGCAGCCCTGGAAGGGAAAAGTCTGGTCGCTGCGCTGCGCGAATTAATCCCCCAGTGGTCTCAGCAAACCGAGATCGTCGCCAACCTGCGCGTCGAGGGTTCACAGACGCTGCCCATTACGGTAGAAGAGGCGTTGTTCCGCGTTGCGCAAGAAGCGCTCTCCAACGTGGCCCGTCACAGCAAGGCCACGCTGGTGCAGATCACCCTGACGCTGACCGGGGCAGAGGTCACCCTCTCGATACTCGACAATGGCCAGGGATTTGACCCCACGCAGCTGGAGGAGCGAGGCGTCGGCCTGCTCTCAATGCAGGAACGCATGAAAGCGCTTGGAGGTGATGTGCAACTGGAGAGCGCGCCGGGCAAAGGCACGTGCATTATCGCGTCCTGCAACCGCCTGGGAGTGGATACGAGCGAGACAGCCGAGCCTGATGCCGGAGAAGAGTCGTCTGAGGCACCCTCGCAAAAAGTCACGCCCCAGCGTTAGGGCCACCGGCAAAAGCGAATGACCTGTAGAATTTCAAATACGTATGTCAAATAGCGGCAACTACCGGGAGAGCGCACATGACAGAGACCATCTCAATTCTTATCACCGACGACCATGCCCTGGTGCGCCAGGGCATACGGGACTTTCTGGAATTGCAGCCGGATCTTACCGTCATTGACGAGGCGGACTCCGGCGAGACCGCAGCACGCATGGCGGGAGAACTCGCGCCCGATATAGTGCTCATGGACCTGGTGATGCCTGGCATAGGCGGCGTGGAGGCCACGCGCCAGATCAAGCAGGCCAGTCCGCACACACAGATTATTGTGCTCACCTCTTATCACGAGGACGAATATATTTTCCCGGCGCTGCGGGCCGGAGCGCTCTCGTATGTTTTAAAGGACATTGGCCCGGAAGCACTGGCCGACACCATCCGCAAGGCAGCGCGCGGCGAATCGGTCCTGCACCCCCGTGTCGCGGCACGCGTGGTCCAGGAGGTGCGCGGGGCCAGAAACGACGTTCCGAATCTCTTTACCGAACTGAGCGATCGCGAGCTGGATGTGCTGCGTCTGATTGCCGATGGCCTCTCTAACGCCGAAATCGCGCGGAAACTGGTGATCAGTGAAAAAACCGTCAAAGGGCATGTGAGCAACATTCTGAGCAAGCTGCATATGCTCGATCGCACGCAGGCGGCTATCTTTGCCTGGCA
>WNFC01010564.1_pt1 | contig 12547 bp, 14 predicted proteins | sample 5400541 | NCBI WGS metagenome assembly WNFC01 (sample SAMN13153342, study PRJNA577476) | soil metagenome | isolation source: 120 cm saprolite under Douglas fir tree site 2 hole 2 replicate 1 | place: USA:California | collected 2015-04-18
GCAGTTGGCCCAGCCTCTCACCCCTCCAGCCGGTGGTCTTCCGGACGATGGCATCGATCTGTTGGGACGCGGACGCGTCGTTCATGCCGATGCTTTGCCACGGCGGCTCAGCACCCAGCGGACCGAAGGGCTCAGTTCCTTGTCCTTTCGATGCGTGCAGCCAAGCCAACAACACGGCCGCCGCTTTCCCTCCAGCAGCTCGGATCGCACTCGCTCAATGTGTTGGCTCCTCGTTTCTGCTTTCTTAGGCCAGAGCACCCAGCAGATCCACTCATTGCGGGCAAGAGGGGTGAGGTCTTCCCACGCCGCCAGAGCCTTTGGGGTGGCAATCAAGACGCGTCTCAAGTCCATCGGGACGGTATGGACCACTCCGCCGGAGACCACCCTGGAACTCATCGATCGCCCATCCTAGCTCCGATTCGCACAAAGGCAGCCTTGGGTCGGCGCAGCGCCGAGCCCTCGCCTCATCGGCGGGCTCGTCGGCAATGATGCCGGCGGCTGCCTGCGGCTTCGGCCGAGCGCGGGGTCAGTCGATGCGCTGGGCCAGGGCCACGATGATTCCCTCCGGCCCGCGCACGTAGGCCATGCGCCAGATGTCCTCGTATTGACCGATGCCGCCGACGAGGTCGTAGCCGTCCGCGGCCAGCCGGTCGACAACCCCCTGGAGGTTGTCCACTTCGAAGCAAACATTGCGCAGCCCCAGCTCGTTCGACATGGCGTGGGGCGATCCCGGTTCGTGGTTGGGCCGGATGAAGCTCGACAGCTCCAGCGCGGTTCCTCCGTCGGACGCCCGCAGCGTGACGATCTCGGATCGGGAGTTCGGTATACCAATGACGATATCGACGAACTCGCCTTCCATGAACATCCTGCCCTCAACCTCGAGGCCCAGCCCAACGAAGAACGCGGTAACAGTGCGAGGTCCGCCACCGTGATGCCGACGTGGTCGAAGCGTCGAATACGCGACACGGTTGCCCTCCTGCGTTAGTCCGTCCTACGAAAAGTAGACTTCGACCGCTTGGGTGCAACCAGCGGGCCTCCACAAGCACACGGTCGACAAGCGGTTCTACATCCTCAGCGGCACCATGAGCCTGGAGATCGCGGGTAAGCGATATGAGGCCGGTCCTGGAACTCTTATGGTAATCCGAGCAGGCATTCCACATCGCAATTGGAACGGCGGCAGCGAACCGACCGTGCATCTGGCCATCAATTCACCCTTGCCGGACCCCGCCCTACCCTTTGCGCAGTCGATCGGCTGAGCTTCGTTTCTCCTATGCGTGTGCGTTCCTTATCTCGAGGCTGGGAGGCTGGTCATCAGGCGGTAGCGGTGCTCCGGCCGGCCGGGCCCGCCATACCGCATGGTCAGCTCGACCTTCCCCAACTGGCAGAGGTGATCCAGGTACCGTCGCGCCGTGACGCGGCTGACCCCGGCCTCGTCCGCAACCGCGCTTGCCGCTAGCCCCGATTGCGAAAGGCTCAAGGCCTGGACTATCAATTCCAGCGTGGCGTCGGACAGGCCTTTCGGTAAGGGCTCGTTGCGCGCGGTCCTCAGGGCGCTGAAGATCCGGTCCACGTCCGTTTGCTCCGCCTGTCCGATTCGCGTCATGCGATCGCGGGCCGCGGCGTAGGAGAGGAGCTTCTCTTCGAAAGTCGCGAACAGAAATGGCTTGATCAGGTAGTGGACGACGCCGCCTCGCATCGCTGCCCGTAGGCTCTCGACCTCGCGCGCCGCAGTGATTGAGATCACGTCCACCGCGGGATGGTCGCCTTCGCGAAGGTGCTGCAGTACCTCCAGGCCGGACACATCGGGCAGGTATATGTCCAGCAGCACCAGGTCCGGCCTCAGCTTGTCGACGCCCTGCAGTGCCTCAGCTCCGGTGTGGGCTCGCCCTGCGACCGCAAATCCACTTACACGCTCGACGTACGCGCAGTGGAGGTCCGCGACCCGGTAGTCATCGTCCACGACTAGCGTCCGGATCATGTTGCGGCGGTCACCCTCAGCGGAAGTCGGACGGTGAACAGAGCGCCCCCATCGTTGACCACGCTGACCTCGCCCCCATGCCGGTGGGCCACCTGCCGCACAAGCGCGAGGCCGAAACCGCGGCGCTTGCGACCGGGGCCCGACTTCGTGCTGAACCCCTCCTGGAAGATCTGGCCGTCGAGGCTTTCAATTACGCCCGGACCTGAGTCGTGGACGCTGATCACGACCTCGTCCTGCTGCTCGGTAACGGATACGCTGACCCACCGCTCCGTGCTCGACGTTCCGGCTGCGTCCAGCGCGTTGTCGATCAGGTTGCCAAGCAGCGTGATCAGGTCCTCGCTGTCCAGGGCACTGCGGGTCATGACCGTGTCGTCACTGACCCTGAACTCGATCCCCCTCTCGGAGGCGACCGCGGCCTTCGCTAGCAGGAGCGCGCCGAGAACGGGATCGCCAACCCTGTCCAGCAGCGCTTCGGTGAGCTCCTGGTGGACGCCTGAGGTCTGCGCGATGAGCTTCATCGCTTCGTCGCCACGACCCAACTGAACCAGGCCTGCGATGGTGTGCAGGCGGTTGGAGTACTCGTGCGCCTGGGCGCGCAGCGCATCGGTGAGGCTGTCCACGCCGAGCCCGCGGGCTAGGCCGGTCAGCTCGGTCGAGTCGCGCAAGGTGGCCACGTGGCCGATCTCGCGGCCATGGACCCGAATCGCGCGACGGCTCGCCACCAGCACGCGGTCCCCCGCGAGGAGGACCTCGTCTTCGTCGTTCAAGCTGCCGGAGAGGAACTTCAACAGCCGGCCCTGCGGGAGGACCTGTGACACCCTGCGGCCGACGCAGTCCGAGGGCAGCGCCAGCAGGCGGCGCGCCTCGTCGTTCGCGAGCGTGATGGTTCCATCCCGATCCGTGGCGATGGCGCCCTCGTGTATCCCCTGCAAGCTCGCTTCGCGTTCTTCCAGCAGGCCCGCAATCTCGTACGGTTCGAGTCCGAACGTCTGGCGCTTGAGGCGCGAGGCAAGCAGCCAGGAGCCCGCGACGCCAAGGCCAAGGGCGAGCAGCACCGTTACACCGAACCCGGGCAGCTCGGCCAGGAGCTGGTTGAAGACGGCGGCTTCCAGGAAGCCGACCGACACCATACCGATCACGCCTCCCCCGCGGAAGATCGGCGCCTTTCCGCGCGCCGAAACACCAAGCGTGCCTCGCTGCACGCCGACCCAGGTGTTGCCCGCGAGAACGGCGCCCGGGCCTTCGTCCACGGGCTTGCCGATCAGGGCCGGATTTGGGTGTGAGTACCGGATGCCCGCGCGATCGGTGACGACCACGTAGGTCGCGCCGGTCGCCCTCCGGACCTGCTCCGCCGCCCTCTGGATGAGCCCGCTCGAGTCGCCGCTGAGCAGCGCGTCCTGGATCGTGCTGTCGGATGCGACCGATTCGGCGATCGCCAGCGAGCGCTGCTCGTACTGGTGGTCGAGCTCCCGGCCCGCCTGCCAGACGGCGGCCGCGGTTCCCATCAGCGCTGACAGCAAGATGATGGCAACCTGGAAGACGAGGATCTGATAGGCGAGGGGAAGCCGCGTTTTCACGGGATGGTCCTCGCTGATCGTATTACCACGCCTCAACCATGCGGGTGACCAAAACGACCAAAACGGCCACAACGACCGCATGGATTGTGTGGAGCGCTCGTGGGATCCACCCTCAGGAGCTATGGCCCCCGCCATCGAGCTCCGTGGTGTTACGAAGCGCTTCCTCACGCCGTCGGGCGGAATCCACACAGCGTTGCGTGCTCTCGATATGGCGGTCGAGCCGGGGGAGTTCTGTGCCGTAGTCGGGCCGACGGGTTGTGGCAAGTCGACCACACTGGCCTTGATCTCGGGCCTCGAGCCGGCCAGCGAAGGCGAGGTCGATGTGTTCGGCAAGCCGGTCAATGGGATCGCCGAGGGCATCGGCTACGTGTTCCAGGCGGACGCCGTCTTTCCGTGGAAGACCGTCCTCGAGAACGTCGCCGCAGGACCGAGGTACAGAGGCACCTCGAACCGCGACGCGCGAGAGCGGGCGCGCGATTGGATCTCCCGAGTCGGACTGTCCGGTTTCGAGGATCGCTACCCGTACCAGCTTTCGGGCGGCATGCGTAAGCGCGTCGCCCTGGCGCAGAGCCTGATCAACGGCCCTCGCATCCTTCTGATGGACGAGCCCTTCAGCGCCCTCGACGTGCAAACGCGCTCTCTGATGGAAAACGAGCTGCTTGCCCTGTGGGCCGCGAGCTCCGCATCTGTCGTGTTCGTGACCCATGACCTGGAAGAGGCGATTTCGCTCAGCGACCGGGTCTTCGTCATCACCGCCGGACCCGGCACGGTCAAGAGCACCTACAAGGTCGACCTCCCCCGGCCGCGCAACGTCGCCGAAATCCGTTTCCAACCGCGTTTCGCCGAGATCTACGAAGAGATATGGAAGGACCTGAAAGACGAGGTTCTGGTGAGCTATGAACGTCAGAAGCGCAGCGGCGCGGCTTAGCGTCCGCATGGGCGCCCGCACCGATCAGGCCGAGGGGCTGGTTTCGGATCTCGCAGAAAGGCGGAGGCACGATGCGCGGCGCAGACGGCTGACCGTGAACGGGCTCCGTGTCCTGGTCGGCGTCGTCATCCTCGGAAGCTGGGAGCTCACGACGCGGCTTGGTTGGGTCGACGTCTTCTTCTGGTCGCAGCCTTCCGCGATCGCCGCCAAGCTCTGGATCTGGATCACCCAGGGGACCGACCTGGGTCCTCTGTGGGACCAGGTCCTGGTCACGATGGAGGAGACCGTCGGCGGCTTCGTCGTCGGGTCGATCCTGGGCGTCATCTTCGGCGTTGCGCTTGGCCGCAGCCGGCTGCTGTCGGACGTGCTTGGCGTGTACATCAAGGGTGCCAACGCCATCCCGCGCGTGGTCCTGGGGGCGCTCTTCGCGGTTGCGCTTGGCCTCGACATCAGGGCGAAGATCGCGACCGCCGCCGTGCTGGTCTTCTTCGTCGTGTTCTTCAACGCGTTCCAGGGGGTTCGCGAGGTGGACCGCAACCTCATCGCCAACGCTCGCATTCTCGGCGCAAGGGATCGCCAGCTGACGACCGAGATCCTCATCCCGTCCGCGCTCTCGTGGATCGTCGCCAGCCTCCACACGAGCTTCGGGCTTGCGCTGGTGGGCGCGGTCGTGGGGGAGCTTTTCGGTGCGACCCAGGGCCTCGGCGAGCTGATCTATGCGGCGAAGAACAACTTCGACACCGCCGGCGTGTTCGCCGGCATGGCTTTGCTGGCTGCCATGGCGCTGGTGGCAGAGGCGTTGATCACAGCGCTCGAGAACCGCTTGATCAAGTGGCGGCCGCCGGTCGCTACAGAGACAAGAATTTGATGGAGGAACGGTGCATGGTTATGCGTAGTCGACGGCTGTTTACGGCGGTCGCGGTGCTCGCGATCGCTGCGGCGTGCGGGGGGACGACCCCATCGTCGAGCGGAGGAGGCACGGTTTCGCTGAAGATCATGGTCGGCGGCCTCAACAAGCAAATCTATCTCCCGAACATGCTGGCCCAACAGCTCGGCTACTTCAAAGCCGAGAACCTGGACGTCACTCTTATCGACGAAGGCTCGGGCCAGGCCTCCGAAGAAGAGGTCGTCGCCGGCAACGTCGATGCAGGCTCCGGTGCGTACGTGCACCCCATGGTGCTCAACACCCTGGGCAAGAAGATCGAGACGATCTGCCAGTTCGGCATCGCACCGGGTGAGGCGGAGGTTGTCGACTCCTCGCTGAGCAATATCACGACGCCGAAGGACCTCGGAGGCAAGAACCTGGGCGTCACGGACCTCGGTTCCGGCACGCAGGTTCTGACCCAGGCCATCCTCGGCACGGCCGGGCTCGACCCGACCAAGTCCCAGTACGTCGCTGTGGGCGCAGGCGACACCTTCATCGCCGCGATCCAGCAGCACAAGATCGCCGCTGGGATGACCACATTCCCGACCATCTCGCGGTTGGTCAACAGCGGCAAGGGCAAGATCCTTGTCAGCCTCCTCACGCCGGCCGACACACGCGCAGCCCTTGGCGGCGACTACCCGTTCATAGGCATCTTCGCCAAGAACGACTGGGTCAACAGCAACAAGGACGTCGCACAGCGTCTTGTCAACGCCTACGTCAAGACACTCAAATTCATACACTCTCACACCGCGGCCGACATCGCGGACAAGATGCCGGCGGATTACTACGCGGGTGACAAGGCGTCTTACGTCGCGGACCTACAGAGCCAGCTCGGAATCTTCGGCACCGACTGCAAGATGCCGGCCGGCGGACCGGAGACGGTGCAGAAGATCCAGCAGCAGTTCGTCGCCAGCTACAAGGGAAAGTCTGCCAACCTGAGTGAGACGTACACCAATGAGTTCGCCGACAAGGCGAGCTAAAAAGAGGAAGATCGATCTGAGGGACCGGGCCGCGCCTGGTCCCTCAGGCGCTGTGCCAATGGAGACCGTCCGCAACCTCTGTCGCCACAAGCTCAGGAGCTCCCTCACCGTCTCCGGAATCGTCATAGGCGTCCTGGCGATCACCACAATGGGCGCCTTCGCCGAAAGCTTCAACGCGCTGCTAGATGGACGCGTCCAGTACTTCGGGTCGAACGTGCAGGTCGGTCCCCCGGCGGGACAGGCCGCCTCGCTCCTGCCGCTCACCAAGATCGATGAGATCCGGCAGGTGCCGGGTGTTGTTGCGGCGTTTCCGATCTATGGCTTTCCGGCGAAGCCCACAGTGAAGGTCGTCAGATTCGGCTTCCCAGACACGATCATCGCCAGCGATCCTACCGAAGCGGCATGGAGCAACCTGAAGACGACCTACGCGCAGGGCCACGCTATCGACGCGGACTCCAGAGAGGAGGTTGTGCTCGGGTCGACGATCGACCAGGAGTTCAAGAAGAAGATCGGCGATACCATCGACCTGCCCGTTAAACCACAGGATGCCTCGCCGGACTTCGTGAACCACACGTTCAAGGTCGTGGGAATCCTCAACGTGACGCGAACCGCTCCGGACACGTCTGCGTACGTCAACATCACCGACGGGCAGATGCTGCTCAAGGACAGCCTGCCCGTCGCGGTGCGTGACGTGACCGACGTAACGAAGATCGCGAAAGGCATCGACGTTTACGCCAGGTCAGGGACGTCCATCAGCGACCTCGACAAGATCGCTGACCGGATCAACGCCCAGGTGACCGGGGTCAAGGCATCGAAACCCAGCGATCTGGTCAACAGCTTCAAGCAGGGCGGCGCGATCTTCACGGTGTTGACCGCGGCGGCCGTGCTCCTAGTGTTGATCATCGGCGGCCTGTCGGTCGTCAACACAATGCTCATGGCGGTGGCGGAGCGCGTGCGCGAGATTGGCCTCAAGAAGGCGCGCGGGGCGACCACGTTCAACATCATGAGAGAGTTCCTTGCCGAGGCGACACTGATTGGCGTCCTCGGCGGCGTGATCGGCTTCGGCCTCGGCGCGTTGATCACCATCCTCGCCAACGCATCGACGCCGCTCGGCCAGTCGACGCTGTTTCTGATCACGCCCCGCCTCACCATCCTCGCTATCGGCTTCGCCACCGCGCTGGGGGCGGTCGCCGGCGTGTTACCGGCATGGCGCGCGGCACGCCTCGACCCGGTCGTCGCCTTGCGAAACGAGTAAAGAGATGGCGAAAATTCGTTTAGTCGCCCTCGCCAAGCACTATCACCGTGGCGGCGAGGTGATCCGGGCACTCGACGGCGTGAGGCTAGACATCGACGACGGCGAGTTCGTTGCGGTGGTCGGTCGCTCAGCGAGCGGCAAGACGACGATGCTCGGCCTCATGGGCCTCCTCCTCCGGCCGACCTCGGGGCGCCTGTTCATCGACGACCTCGACACGGGCAAGCTCGACGAGTGCGAGCTCGCCGCATCGGATTCGTGTTCCAGGAATAGAACCGGCCCTCGGGCCTGAACGTCTGGAGAACGTGATGCTGCCCCTCCGCTACGCTGGGCCCAACCGTCAGTCACGGTCCTGCGCTGTGCGTCCTCAGGCACGCCGGCCTGCGATTTTCGAACCGGGTACCTCACGGTCCTGCCCGTTGCGTCCTCAGCGTGAAGCCTCCGCGGAGCCATCGATCGCTGCCGGTCGAGTTCAGATCGGCCGACGACAGTCACCAACACACGCCTAGGTTGCGATAGTTCCCCAGGAAATTGTGACCCGGCCGTGCTCCGCCGACTCCAGACAACCTCGGAAATCGCCGATTTTGAATACAAAAATGGTCGGGGGCCCGGGATTTGAACCCGGGGCCTCACGGTCCCGAACCGTGTCAGCGCCGTGTCCTCGAGTGTCCTGGCGGCTTCACTGGGGGCCGCCTGAACTCAAATGGCGTGGGCTTCGTGTCCTTCTGTGACCTCTCGGAACCGTCCGTTTCCGGGAATGCGTGATCCAGCTGTGATCCAGCGAAGGCCGCTGGCAGCGCTTCGCCGGTGAATAGGACAGAGAGATTTTCAGGCCGCGGATGGCTTGCGCGGACTCAGCTCACTCAGTGCTCGAGTGAAGATTGCTCCATCGGCGGCCGATTCCCAGGCGAAGGATCGAGCGCAAATGTGCTCCTGGGCGACGAGTGCGTCGTCGTCGAAGATGCGGACGGGGCCGAGCGCGAGGTCTGGAACGGCATCCCGTATGTTGGCCTCATCTCGGAAAACGGCGCGACGCATACCGTGCGGGAGGGCACAAGTGTTTGACTGTCCGCACCTGCCGCCGGTGACCCGGCTCCTCGATCAGCCGATGCGCGACCCGTCGATGTGCGTCGCCCCCGACGGCTCGTACTACCTCACAGGCACCACCGGCGGCTCACCTCTCTGGTGGACAGGCAACGAGGGAATCGAGCTCTGGCGGTCACCGGATCTGAAGCGGTGGGAGTCCCTCGGCCGCGTCTGGTCGATCGAGGAAGGAACCTGGCAGCGAGAGGAAGTCAGGCTGCCGGAGGCAGAGCAGCCGCTGCGTACGGTGTGGGCGCCCGAAATTCACCACATCAACGGCACCTTCTGGCTCGCCTACTGCATGCCCGGGCACGGCAGCAGCCTCCTCCGCAGCAGCAGCGGTGAAGCGGCGGGGCCGTACGAGGACGTACAACCGGAGGGGCCGCTCGTGCCCGACCAGATCGACGCGTCACTGTTCCAGGACGACGACGGCTCCGTCTGGTTTGTCTGGCAGAGCGGCTCCCTCGCCCGGATGAACGACTCGATGACAGAGCTGGTCACGGAGCCGTTTCAGATTCGACCTGCCGATCACGACCATGTCGGCTTCGAGGGTTCGTTCATGATCAAATGCGGCGGCCTCTACCACCTGTTCGCCGCAGAGTTCCAGCGACCCGGCAAGGGACCGGTCGACGAGGCGAGTTTCCACGCGGCCGCCGCATCCGCCCAAAGGGAAGGTGTCGAGGATCCGGTCGAGATCCACGACAAGGTCGGCTTCTACTACTCCTGCATGGCCGCGTCCGCTAGTGACCTCGGCGGCCCCTGGAGTTCGCGTTATCTCGTCGCCGAACACGCTGGCCACAACACTGTCTTCTGCGACCACAACGGGGATTGGTGGTCGACGATCTTCGGCAACGACGCCTGCGCACCCATCCGCGAGCAACCCGGGATGTTCCAGCTCACGATCGGCGCCGACTGCCGCTGGGCACCACGCGATCCGAGCAGAGCTTCGTAGCTCGCACGCAGCCTCGGCGCCGGGTTTTTCGGCACCGCGCTCCTCCTGACCGCCTTCGTGGGCTCGAGTATTGCAGCGAAGCGGTTGAGCCCGAACGACATCAACCTCAACCCGGCGGGGTCCCTTGCCGACCGTCTGTTAGGCGGTCTGACCTGGAGAGAGACTCGTGTCAGCACGTATCAAACAGTTGCTGGAAGAGCAACTCGCGCTGGATCAGATCCGTCGGGGCTCGGGTCTGCTACCAGGCAGGGCCTCACGCGGTGCTGATCCGCCGTACTTCATCATCACGAACGGCATTTACCTCACATCCGTCGAGACCACCAGTTAATTGCCTTCTAAGCCGAAGGGCCGGGAGGCTCCAGCACGACCTCGTCCAAGGCTCGACCGGCTGAAAGATCGACCGAACGGTTGATGCTCCTCCCCGTCGTCGGCACGTAGCGTAGGTCCCCAAGACGGGATAACAAATTGATGTTGCCGGCAACTCGATACCGATGCAGGAGCAATGACATGCCGATCTTTATGGACGCCCAGCAACCAAGGCACGCACATCCACCTGCCGTAGTGGAGAGGGCGGAGCCAGACGACCGTCTCGTTCAGCGGCTCAGGTAGTGCCACGCGAATGGGGCAGGTAACTAACGACGGGATCATCGTTATCACCGGCTCGGACAACAGTTGCTCTGGCGGTGTCGCCAACACCAACACGGAAAGGCTCACCGACAACGATGGCAACACGCTCACGACCACCAGCCAGGACGTGGCCTGCCCGACCGGTCCAGGCCAGTACCAGGGCACAGGCCAGTGGACAGTGACCGGCGGAACGGGCAGGTTCAGTGGCGCCAGCGGCCAGGGGACGACTAGCGGCCACTTTGACTTCGGAGCAGGTAAGTTCACAATCACCCTGGCCGGCGTGCTCGTTATCCCCGATGCGTGATGGCCGTTCGTGAGAAGCTCAGAGAGTTGAGCCGGTGGAGGCGGCGCCAGTTGAACCCGCCGCCTCCCGGTCACCGACGGTCGCTCTGAATCGAACATCGCGCTAAGAAGCGCGTGCTTAGTGCTGCCGAGGTTCCCCGCCTCCAGAAACCCAACCGCCCCGTGGGGGCGCGATTCAACCACCCTTAAAGTGGCTCGACTCGTAGACAAACAGTGGTGGCCGCGGTGGACTCAAACCACTTACCTCCGCGATAGATCCGCTTCAACCCTGTGCCATGATCTTGAGGCGCTGAATCTCGGCGAGAGTACGGAGCGCAACCTCGTTGAAATCACGGACCTGCTGCTCGCCGAGTTCGGGCGATGGACATCCAATGACTTGGCAAACCGCATGCGAGGTGCACGGGGAGACCAGCGATGCCAACCACTTGGTGCTCCACATCGCCTCCCGCTGCCGACACGTCACGTCCATCGTCCGAGGGCAGCACCAGAGCGTGCTCGTTAGGCCGAAGCCCAGCACCGGGCCGATCGCGCTACAAGTAGCCTGCCGCTCGCATCAACGCCATCTGATTCAGACCCCGACGGTTACTCCCCATCGACTTCGGCAGCTGCCGCGATCCCTTCCTTAAGTGTCCTGATCTGCTCCTCGCTGCCGTGCACGACGAGCATCCAATTTCCGTCCGTGTCCGGCTCGACGATCGCCCGATAGCCGGCATCCCTTAGATCGTCGGCGCCGCATTTCGCCCACTCACGACTCGGCAACTTGATGACGTGTTTCACGCTCATGTTGGATCCGATCATCAGCGCCTCTCCTTTGGTTCGAGCGGTGGGCCGATCATCTCGATGTGGTATTTGGCGGCCACTTCCTCGAGTTTCGCGAAGTCCGGCGGTGACGCTGGCGGCATACCGTTGCCTTCGGCTGGCCGACCGCCTTCAATGAAATAGCCCTCGCCGCCGGCGGGAACCAGCAGGATCAATACGCGCGCGGTGGTGGTCCCCTCGACAACAAAGGTGTGGGGAACGTCGCGAGGCAAGAAGGCAAATGAGCCGGGACCGGCGCCAAACGTTTCGTCGCCAACGCGGATCGTCAGTAGTCCGTCGACCACCCACATCGGCTCGTCCTCAGCACGGTGGATGTGCAACGGCGGGGACGTGCCAGGCGGCAGCAGGGCTTCAAGCAGACTGAACGCGCCGCCAGTGGTCGCTCCGGTGGCCTTGATTGTCATCCGGTTGTTCAGGTACCAAACGGCGACGCCCTGGTCCGGCGCGACTCCAACTGAATTCTTGAGCTGGTCAGCCGAGGTATTCATTCCTTCATCCTCCATGCGCACTAGTGCCGTCCTTGCGCACTAGTGCAGGAACTGCGTGGATGTATAGTGAAGGCATCGCTGACCATTTGTCAAGAGAGATCTAGATTTGGCCGTTCCGCTGTCCGCCCACGGAGGAAGGCAAAAGCAGAAACGCCGCACGCGCGCGGCCATCCTACGGGCGGCCGCCGCATTGCTCACTGACGGTCACACGCCGTCCGTTCCTGAAGTCGCAGACGCGGCGGATGTCTCGCGACGGACTGTCTACCAATACTTCCCCAGCTTGGATCAGCTCCTGACAGAGGCGGCGCTCGAAGCTGTCCGGGACGCTGTCGTCCGCGCCATCGAGCCGGCTGAGCAGGCAGAAGACGTCAGCGTCCGTCTCGACGCCATGGTCCGGGCGACCCAACGCAGCACGTTGGCCAACGAGTCGCTGCTGCGCAAGATGATCCGTCTCACGGCCGAGCGCGCTACCGACGAACCGAATCCGGCTCCGATGCGCGGATACCGCCGCGTGGAATGGATCGAGATGGCCCTTTCACCCCTTCAAGGGCGGATCGACGAGTCAAGTCTTGAGCGCCTGACGTCCGGACTGGCGCTCTGCGTTGGAATCGAAGCGCTGCTCGTCCTGCGCGACG
>WNFC01006853.1_pt1 | contig 12546 bp, 9 predicted proteins | sample 5400541 | NCBI WGS metagenome assembly WNFC01 (sample SAMN13153342, study PRJNA577476) | soil metagenome | isolation source: 120 cm saprolite under Douglas fir tree site 2 hole 2 replicate 1 | place: USA:California | collected 2015-04-18
AAGTTATGTATGACTCCGACGGCCAGTTGCTCACCGGCTCGTTGATGGATTATACTTTGCCTAATGCTGAGCAAATACCCGACTTTGTCACCGACCTGATTGAGACTCCTTCGCCTGTCAATCCGCTGGGCGTCAAGGGAGTCGGCGAAGGAGGGACCATCGCTGCTCCGCCAGCCGTGGTCAATGCCGTGTTGGACGCCCTTGCTCCGCTCGGTATCAAAACCATTGATATGGCGCTCAAGCCCGAGAAAATCTGGGCGCTGCTGCAGGCCGCTCGCCAGGGTACACTTGAACAAATTGATCCCGTTCCACCGCCTGTCTTCGCCGCCGAAGCAAGGCCACAAACGGGTAGTAGACCGGATTTTGCCTGAGCTTATGAACGAAGAAGACACTATTGCCATCCGCACAGGAGAGGAATTTGATTTCCCAAAGGTGGAACAGTACCTGCGCAGCCATATCGCCGGGCTGGGCGCCGGACCGCTACAAGTGCGCCAGTTCCCATCTGGCGCCTCCAACCTGACCTACCTGGTGCAGATAGGCGACTGGGAAGGGGTATTGCGCCGCCCACCGTTCGGGCCGGTGCCGCCGAAGGCGCACGACATGGAGCGAGAGTCCGGCCTGCTTCAGAGAATCCACCCTGTCTTTCCACTGGCCCCGCGGCCATATCTCTTTTGCAACGACCTGACTATTCTGGGGGTGCCTTTCTACGTGATGGAGCGGCGCAAAGGCATAGTCTTGAATAACACATTCCCACCAGGAGTGACACCCAACGAAGAACTCTGCCAGCGCCTTTCTCACACGGTAGTGGAAACGCTGGTGCAGATACACGCCATCGATTGGAACGCGGCCGGGCTCAGCGAATTTGGCTATCCCGAAGGCTTTCTTGGTCGCCAGGTAAAGGCCTGGATCGAGCGCTACTCCCGCGCCCAGACGGACGACATACCCGAGGTAGAACCGCTTACGCGCTGGCTGGCTGAGCACATACCTGCAAGCCCGGCACCGGCACTGATCCATAACGATTTCAAGCTGAACAACATGCTGCTCAGCCCGGACGACCTGACGCGGGCCGTGGCAGTGCTGGACTGGGAGATGTCAACCATCGGCGACCCGCTCTTCGACCTCGCGGTTTCCCTGAGCTACTGGGTCAATGCCGATGACCCTGAAGAGTTGCAAATGATCCTGCCAACGGTAACAATTTTTCCAGGCTTCATCAGCCGGGAGCAATTCATGGAGGAATACGCACAGAAGAGCGGGCGCGACCTCTCCTCCATGCATTTTTACATGACCTTTGCCTATTTCAAACTGGCGGTGATCATCCAGCAGATCTACGTCCGCTGGAAGCGTGGACAGACGCAGGACGAGCGCTTCGCCATTTTCGGCGACCGCATCCACAACCTTATGCTCTACGCAGCACGGTTGGTTGAGCTGGGTAAATTGTAAGGCCGATTCACGCTATACTTCCGTGATATCTATACCGTATTCCGAGGCAAGGATGCGGAAATGCCTGGCGTGGGGAAATTTTCCTTTCATTGCAGCAAGCGTTCGATCCAGTCTACGTGCGATCTCTTGATCACCTACGCCGGGCTGTCCGCCACAGCCATTGAGATGCGCCTGCCAGCCAAAAATGGATGCTCCATGAGCGAGAGCATATTCTTCACCAATGGCGGTAGCTGGAGCTAAGGCAGCTCCTCCTGCATATGACTCATGCCAATAATCGGCAGGTCCCAATCCCGTAGCTTTTTCAAATGCTTCGCGTGTCTCGGCAACAAAACGCCGGTCCATACAGGTTCTCAAAAATCCGAGGGGTGTTGAACTCACGGCAGTTCTCCTATTAAAACAATTTATGGGTAGTATTGTATCAGTGATATGGATGGGGAGCAACTCTCCGTATTCACTCTTCGGTAACATTTTCAGGTGAGTTGACACGCTCTCAAGGCTCCAGATGGTAAAATGTTGTACTAAAGAGGGAGAGATGATTATAAAGAACCTTTACCGGTTCGGCGAGGAGATAGCATTGTTAAACTATGACCAGGACATCAAGCGCTCGCAAAGCGTAGATTTCTACCTGATGGATGAGCTTCTGAGCGACGAGGAACGCGGCATACGCGACAAAGTACGCGCCTTTTGCGACAAAGAAGTCATCCCGATCATTAACGACTACTGGGAGCGGGCGGAGTTCCCTTTCGAACTTATCCCCAAGATGGCGGATTTACACGTGGCTGGCGGCAGTATCCAGGGCTACGGCTGCCCCGGTATGAGTGCTGTGGCGGCGGGACTCATGGCGCTGGAGCTGGCCCGGGGTGATGCAAGCATCTGCACCTTCTTCGGTGTCCACTCGGGACTGGCGATGTCTTCGCTTGCTATGCTGGGCTCGGAAGAGCAGAAGCAGCGCTGGCTGCCGCCGATGGCACGACTGGAGAAGATCGGCGCTTTCGCCCTGACCGAGCCGAATCATGGCTCCGATGCAGTGGCGCTGGAGACGAGCGCTCACCGCGCAGGAAACGAGTATGTCATCAATGGAGCCAAGCGTTGGATTGGCAACGCCTCCTTCGCCGACGTTACGATTATCTGGGCACGCGATGACGATGGTAACGTTGGCGGGTTCCTCGTCGAAAAGGGCACGCCTGGTTTTGACGCGAAGGTCATGACAGGCAAGGTCGCAAAACGTGCCGTGTGGCAAACCGACATCGCGCTCACCGATGTGCATGTACCCGTGGAGAATCGCCTGGCATTTTCACGCAGCTTCAAGGATACCGCGAAGGTATTGACTGCCACGCGCTCAGGTGTAGCCTGGGAGGCGGTTGGTCATGCAGCTGCCGCGTACGAGATTGCACTTTCCTACGCAAAGGAGCGCATCCAATTTGGCAAGTCATTGACGAGCTTCCAGATCATCCAGAGCAAGCTGGCTGCTATGCTGGCGAATGTGACGAGCATGCAGATGCTCTGCCTGCGACTCGGTCAACTTCAAGGTGAGGGCAAGATGACGGCCGCCATGGCATCGCTCGCCAAGATGAACAATGCGCGGCTGGCACGCGAGGTTGTTGCCGATGCACGCGAGATGCTTGGAGGCAACGGTATTCTGCTGGAGTATCATATTGCCCGCCACCATGCCGACATCGAGGCGGTGTTCACCTACGAAGGTACCGATACTATCCAGTCACTCATTGTCGGGCGCGATATCACGGGTGTCCAGGCTTTCTCACCCCGTTCGTAGGGTGATCATTTACTGATGCACACCATAGGTGTTGCCATCCTGGTCGGCGACCCACCCTAGCAGTGTGTCTCTCACGAGTCTGATTACCATCCAAACACAAACGACGGTCGCGTGGGGAAGAGCGCCTTGAGTACCGGCCTGGCCTCATCGCTTACCCACACATCAGGAAATGTATGGCGTAGAGCTTCGATGCTGCGATGACCGAAGAGCATTTGCAGGAAGACCAGCGGAGGGAAGCCGCCGCTCGCATTGGAGTCGTAGAGCGGCACCCGCCAGGGTTCCGCAACTGTCAGGCGTCCTTGCTCGAAGAGCATGCGCAGGCCACCACGATAGAAATCCAGTTTGATTTCACCTATATGTCCCACGACAGGAGAGGTCGCCAGCCGTTTTTTGAGCGTGGGAGCGATATGCATGAGAAAGGCTGGAAGATCCTTCACACGTACATACCAGGCGTAGGGAGGCTCCGTGGCACGATCTAATTCATCGCCCAGCACTTCGTGGACCGGATGGGTGGTTCCAAGGTAGAAGCCAATTTCACTCAAGGGAGGAACGTCGGGCCGGGCCAGTTCCATGTTGAGGCCGCAGGTGTGGAGAGCGCGCAAAACAGATGGCATGGCTGTTTGCACATTTACACCCTCGGCGACCTCCAGCAGCCATACGCCCAGTCCCTTGCCCCTGCGCCTGGCATCAAGCGCCACGAAGCCGGCCGTCTGCCCTGCGGCATCAACGATCATCTGGAAATTGAAGGCATGTCCCAGTTCAGGATGCTCTTTCCAGCTTTCGATCTCGTAGAGCCACTGTTTGCGTGTAATGCTTTCCGAGACGATGCTGCTGGCCCGGCGTCGGTTGTAGAGTGTCGCAATCTCAGGGATATCCTCGCCTGTAGCCTCGCGTAGTGTGAATGGCTCAGACTCGCCCTCTTTCGCCTTGGGGATCAGCGAAATGGGGGTAGTGCGTCTCTCTTCCAATTCGAGAGCATATTCATAGCCGAACTGGCGATAGAAGTAGGCGATGCCGGTAATGGCCTGGGCAAGGTCGCCTTCGGCCTCGCTGCGTTCGTGGACCATCTCGAAGAGAGCACGAATGAGTCCACGATTGCGATACGCCGGGTCGGTGGCAACCATCTCAGGACGACCAACACTGAAGGGGATGCCCTCGTAGGTCCAGGTGTGTTTCCACAAGCAGGTGCAGGCTACCACCGGGTTCCCTTCCTTGCTTGTGTCCTCGATCAGGCCGAAATCATGTGGCCCCATTAAGGGATGGTCGCCATTCATCAGACGGCGAATGACCCTCATGACGTTGGTGTTGGGTGGTTCCTCGGCTTTATCACGATGAACCATACTGTGCAATGTCGCGATCCGCTCAGTATCTTCGGCTGTTGACCAGCGGAGCACCAGTCCATCGCCTAAATCACGACGATATGAGGTACTGATAGCTGTGTGCATGGTGTTCTCCTCTTTGTCTGGAATGGGTGCATGCTAAAACAATACAGAGAAGGCAAAAAATGCCCAGCAGGAAAACCGTGGGGGTCAATGCCAGGTGCCTGCGGTGTGCGAAGGTGAAAAAAAGTGACCCGTCAACGGGAAGTCTCGGAAACACCTCGCCTGCAAATGGGCGCAATGACCCTCTGGGCCGGGGTCTCAGCGGCAGCAGGATTACTCCGATGTGAGGGAATGGGGAGTACGACCAAGGAGAGTCGCTGCGCAGTGCGATGTAATTGCTGCATGCTTCCTCTTCCTTTTTTGGGTCGTGTGTTGACGTGCTTGACTAGAGTATGTAGTAGTAGCACATCCTAACTATACCAGATGCGTAGCAGGGATTGTCAAGTCCCGGCTTCGGTCTGAGTGTCGGTAGCTCTTATCTCGCCAATCTTGGTTTCGCAGTACACTATAAACGCCCTACAAATGCGCTACGCCAAAGTGCTCGTAGGAATAAGAAGCTGTTTTTAGAGAGAAAATCCCTAAAATGCTTGCAGCCTGTTGAAAAAGTCCAAATATGGAAGAGAGAAGAACGGCTGAGAAAAACTCAAAACTCGACAATCCGCGATGAGTATTCTTATCCCCCTCTCATCGAGATTAAATTTGTCAGTCAATGAGGCGACAAAGGGGAAAATATCTTCTTCCATCTTGCTCTCTTTGTGAATCTCGAGAGTTTTTCAACATGCTGTTTATGTGATAGGCTATAGTTGCTATGCGGGTCTGTATTCATGGAAGGAAACAGGCAACGCGAGCATTACCTGCCCCAGGCAGGATTCTACAATGGTTCAAGATACAATCCCTTGGACCACGTCCCAACGGGTACACGAGGATGAAAACCCTATTATTCTCCCCAGGAGGAGTATACATGAAAGCGGTGTTGTGCAAAGCATATGGACCGCCTGAGAGCCTGGTGATCGAAGATATCGAGCCACTCAAGCCGGGCAGAGGCCAGGTGGTCATCGGCGTGAAAGCCTGTGGGGTGAACTTCCCTGATACGCTAATCATCCAGGGCAAGTACCAGTTCAAACCGCCCATGCCCTTCTCACCGGGCAGCGAGGTTGCCGGTGTGGTGAAAGAAGTTGGAGCCGGTGTGGAGTCCGTGAAGGCCGGCGACCACGTGATCGCGTTCACCGGTCATGGAGGCTTTGCCGAGGAGGTTCTTGCCGAGGGAGCGCAGCTTATCCCTATGCCCGAAGGCATGGATTTCATTACCGCGTCCGCCTTTGTCCTGACCTACGGGACCGCTCATCACGCGCTAAAGGACCGGGCTCAACTCAAGCCAGGAGAGACGCTGCTCGTCCTTGGCGCGGCAGGCGGCGTTGGCCTGGCAGCGGTGGAGATCGGCAAGGTCATGGGAGCACACGTCATTGCAGCAGCATCGACCGACGAGAAGCTTGTTGTGTGCAGGCAACACGGCGCAGACGAGGCCATCAACTACAGCACCCAGGATCTCAAGGAGCGCGTGAAGGCCCTCACCGCAGGCAATGGTGTCGATGTCGCCTTCGACCCGGTAGGCGGCGATTATTCCGAGGCTGCCCTGCGGGGCATGGCCTGGAATGGCCGTTTCCTGGTCATCGGCTTCACGACAGGAGACATCCCGCGCATCCCGCTCAATCTGCCGCTTCTCAAAGGCTGTTCCATTGTCGGCGTATTCTGGGGTTCGTTCACTGCCCGCGAACCCAGGCGCAGCCAGGAACACCTCCAGGAGCTTCTCACCTGGTTTGCAACGGGAAAGGTCAAGCCACTCATCTCCGCGACCTATCCGCTAGACAAGGCAGGGCAAGCTCTGAGCGACATGATGAACCGCAAGGTAAAAGGCAAGGTGGTGCTCCTGGCGAGCGAGAGCTGAAAGATCTACGGGCCACCCCAACGCCCGTCAAGATAGCTACCATTTAGCAGGAGGGCGACCGCAAGGGTCGCCCCTACTCGGTACGACCATTTAGCGAGCCAGTTATGCTCGTCTCACTGCAGGTAGTGCTCGACGATTTTTGGATCGCGCACCTCGGCCTGGTCTGGATTGAGGCCGGCAGAGCGCCGTGCCCTGCGCTGGCGTAACAGGTCCCAGCACTGATCCAGGCCGACCTCGAGGGCCTTCATGCGGGCATGCTGCTCATCATTCAGGCCACCCTCTGCCTCAGCCAGGTTTGTAAGCTCGTGTTCCTCGTCCACCAGTTCTGTGATTTGTTTCAAGATTGCAGCGTCGTCCATCGGTTTCTCCTCAACGTATTTCAATATCGCTCGTTACGATTCCCATGTATGAGCGTGACATTCCATTGCTGTGGTGAGATAGCAGCCGTGCAATTCCGGCGAGTATCTCACATCAAATAGCCTGGCGAAGGCTATAACAACTGCCGAAGCACAATAATTCCTATTGTTTGCCAGAATTCCTGTGCGAGGAAGCGCAAAGAAGCAAGTTGAAGTCGAGTATGCGCCTGAAAGCACGTGCAAGACGTTCTCGACAGATCCCCCGAGCAGAGGTATAATGGAAGCAAACGAGTATCATGACCCGCGGTGTGAGGGCAGGAACTCGCATGAAGCAAGAGAGCAAGGAGCGCAAAGCCATGTCTACTCCCACCAACCCCACCGACCCTCGCCGTGAGCATCCCAGCACGTATTTTGTGCAGGATCGCTCCAATGAAGAAGAACTCACCCGCCTGCAGATCCAGGACCAGATGCTCACAGCAGGCATGGGCGGGGTGCTGCCGGAGCAGCCCGACCCGCTGATCTTTCAGCGGGTGCTGGATGTCGGGTGTGGGACCGGTGGCTGGCTTATTGAAGCAGCCAAGACCTATCCGGCATTGTCCCTGCTGGTGGGGGCAGACGTGAGCAGTCGAATGATTGAGTATGCACGTACCCAGGCGGAAGCCCAGCAGGTCAGTGACCGGGTGCAGTTTCGTGCGATGGATGCCTTACGCATGCTCGAATTTCCCACTGATTACTTTGACCTGGTGAACCAGCGCATAGGTGCCAGTTACCTGCGCACCTTGGATTGGCCCAAACTCCTGCAGGAGTACCAGCGTGTCACTCGACCGGGCGGGGTGATCCGGGTGACAGAAGGCAAGATCGTCTTTGAGAGTACCAGTCCGGCCCTGACTCGTCTCTCCGAAATGGTGCTTGATACCCTCTACCGGGCGGGGCACCTCTTTACCCTGGACAGAAACGGGGTGACAAGCGAGTTGGCCCGCCTGCTGCACCAGTATGGACTCAAGAACGTGCAGACGTGCGCCTATGTGTTGGAATATCGCGCTGGCACCGCTGAAGGGCAACTCTTTTATGAGGATATGAGGCACGTGTTCAGGACGGTAGTGCCTTTCTTGCGTAAGTGGAGTCGGGTGCCAGACGACTACGAGGTGATCTACCAACAGATGCTCAGCGAGATGCAACAGCCGGATTTTGTGGCGACATGGGGCCTGCTCACTGCCTGGGGGAACAAGCCAGGGAAGAAGGCGCCAGTGCCGCAAGAGCGCTGAGTACGTCTGAGAGAGTTCAGTACAGGAGTCGAGGACGCCACGCCTGTTAACACGCTGGCGGGGCAAAATGCCATTCCCCCCCAGCGCCTGGGGGCCGGGACGGGCGCAATCACGTATCTGCGCGCGATGGGTTCGTTGGTTGGCACGGCTGTACTGGGCGCGATTGTCAGCCATGCGGTCACCAGTGGACGCTCCACCAACCTTCCCCTGGCAGCCCGGCAGGCGCTGGCGATGAGTCTTGAGCATGTCTTTCTGGTCACGTTCGGTGTAGGGGTCGCCATCCTCATTGTGACGCTCTTTCTGAAAGACGTGCGGCTGCGCAAACGTGGGGAAGGGATGCCGACCGGTGGCGCTCCAGCGGCGGCAACGTCCCCTGAGGAGAGCGTTGCAGCGAGAAGTGAGAGCAACGTATGAGTCAGGCGGCTTGAGCTGTGCGAAAAGAACACCAATTATCAGCAAAGATTGCCGATATAGTTTATTTCATCCAGCGTGCCTGTTCCCAGCCAAGATGACTATGACTGTTCACCAGGCGCACCACCGGCATGGTTTGCCGCCAATCTACGACGCTTATAGTGGCGGGATCGAGGAAGATACGAAAAGCGGATGAGACAGGAGCGCCAAGAGCTGCACATAACACCGCCTTGATAGGCCCTACATGAGAAACAAGGGCAACGGTCTGATCGGGATGCGTTCTGGCCAGCTTTTCAATGAAGGCCAGCACACGTCTATGCATGGCTTCCAGGCTCTCGCCGCCGGGAGGCGCAAGCGAGCTATCTCGCTCCCAGGCGAGTAAGTGATCTGCGTCCTGCGCCAGCACTTCGGCTCGACTCAAACCTTCCCACGCTCCAAAGTCGTTCTCGCGGAGATCATCCACCACCTGCACGGTTAAGCCATGACGCGCTGCGATGGGTAACGCCGTATGATATGCACGCTGGAGCGGGCTGCTGTAAACGGAGGGCACAGACAGCATAGACAATGCTTCAGCCAGCTTCTCCGCCTGCTCCTGTCCATGCTCAGTGAGCGCATCATCACGCGCGCCGATGTAACGAAATTCACGATTCGCCCGGGTTTCCCCATGCCGGACGAGAATCAGGCGTGTGGTGGACAATTGGATACTCCCTTCTGGAACTATTATTAGCGGCCGGTGCGGCTGCCTCGTCGATAATGGAGATTAAGAAATTACTTCGGGTTTTGCCCCACCCCCGGCGCCATGAATGTCGCTGCTACGCCCATCCGTGTATTGTTTTCCGTCATCATGACTCTATGTACTCTCATCGTGTCTACAGTCCCCAAGCCGTTGAGAGGCCGTCTCAACCACCTGGTGACGATGATGGGAAACCAGGTGATGATGAAGGTAAATTATACACATCCGTATGCCGTAGTATTTTGTTAAATCGCATTATCGGTTATCAGCAAGGGTCGTGACCGGAATAAGCGATGGTATATCCGACTCGCGCATCAGGCTGTTGAAAGCGGCTACATCGACATCGATAACCTCTTGTAACTTTCGAAGCTGCACGTCGATACGGGCTACCAGATCATCGAATAGTTCGTATGCCTGGCGCGTCGGCGCGGCATCCGCGCCCGCTATCACAGCCCCTAAAGTTGCCAGCTTGGCATTGAGTTTGGCCGGGAAGTTGAGCGTGTCCTGCCTGCTCTTCGCCTTCGCCTGCACCAGCTCGTCCTCGATGGCAGTCAGCTTCTCCTTTACTGTCCCACCCAAGCGCAGTATCACCTCGTGGTCTTCCCGCTTCTCTGTAAGCTGCTCCCAGCTCTCTACCTGGCGCCGGATGTTTCTAAGCATGTTGATAGCATCGTGCGTCTCCGAGAGTTTATCGCGGATTTTGAGTCGCAACGCGAACTGAGCCTCCAGGTCTGCCTGGGTCGCCGTCACTCTCGGGTCCTTGTAGATTTCAAAAGGTTCGCTATAGGCCTGATCTCCAACAGTCAACCGCACCTGGTAGGTCCCAGGAGGCGCAACTGGTCCGACCAGCGCGCTTTCCGCCGCCACATAGCCATCCACCTTGCTGGCTTCTGGATAGCGCATGTCCCAGACAAAGCGGTTCGCCCCGGCTTCTTTGGAGACACGCGGTTCTTTCTTCTCTTTCTCCTTATCCTTTTCTTTGCTCCTGGCGACTGGAGTTTCTTCAGGGTCCGTTGATTGTTCCTGGTCCCTCTTGCTAGAGAACGTTTTAACCTCATTGCCCTGGGCATCGAGGAAAGTCAGTTTCACTTCGCCATCGGGCTTCTGTTTGAGGTAATAGGTCACCATCACCCCCCTGGGCGGATTCTGGCCGGCATCGAGATTGCGGCTCACCGGCTCTCCACCGGGTTTCTGTTCGCGGCGAGTGGTCACCATTTTGCCGCCAAACATGGGGTAAAACTTTCCCGAGGTTGGCGTGCGGGTAAACCCCCAGGCCGTCATAAAACGAATGGTAGAGCGCGGCCTGAACAGGTAAACATCAGCGCTCTGAAGTTGTTCGCTCACCTGGCGTAACGGCGTCACATCATCGAGAATCCAGAACGCCCGCCCATGCGTGGCCGCGACGAGGTCGCTGTCCTTGATAGCCAGGTCATGAACAGGTACAACCGGCAGATTCAACTGCAACGCCTGCCAGTGGTCTCCATCGTCAAACGAAACATGCACACCCATCTCGGTCCCGGCATAGAGCAGGCCGCGCCGCTGTGGGTCCTCGCGAACTACCCTCGTGAAGTTGTTTGCTTCAATGCCGTTGGTAATCTTGATCCAGGTTTTGCCGTAGTCGTTGGTCTTAAAGAGATAGGGCTGGAAGTCATCCAGCTTGTAGCGGGTCGCAGCTACATAAGCCGCGGCCGGGTCATGGGGGGAAGGCTCGATAATGCTGATGAGCGCCCACTCCGGCAATGCCTTGGGAGTTACATCCTCCCAGGTCTCCCCGTTGTCGCGTGAGATATGGACCAGGCCATCATCGGAGCCTGCCCAGAATAGCCCGCGCTGCAGCGGCGACTCGGCAAAGGCAAAGATGGTCCCATAGTATTCCGCGCCAGTGTTGTCTTTAGTAATCGGACCACCGGAAGCCTCCAGTTTGGAGACATCATTGCGCGTGAGGTCGGGGCTGATAATGTTCCAGCTATTCCCTTCGTCCGTGGAGCGAAATACAAGGTTACCTGTGACGTAGAGAATGTCGGGATCGTGCGGAGAGAGCACAATCGGGGCCGTCCATTGGAAGCGGTACTTCTGGTCTTTGGCGCCCCAGCCAGAGGCAAGTTCAGGCCACACGGCAATGTTGCGCGCCTGCTGGTTACGACGATCGTAGCGCGCAATGTAGCCCTGGTAGTTTCCGGCATAGACGATATCTGGATCGTCAGGCCGCACGGCAACATACCCGCTCTCTCCCCCTCCCACCTCATACCAGTCCGATTCTGTAATACCAGCAAGCGCCGACCGGCTGGCGATGCTGATGGTCGAGTTATCCTGCTGGGCGCCGTAGACCCGGTATGGCACCTGGTTATCCGTTACGACGTGGTAAAACTCAGCCGTGGGCTGGTTGTATATGCTGGACCAGCTTTCGCCGCCATTGAATGTTATGCAAGCGCCGCCATCGTTGCCCTCGATCATGCGCTGCGGATTGTGCAGGTCGATCCACAGGTCATGGTGGTCGCCGTGGGGTATGGCTACATCGAAAAAGGTACGCCCGCCATCAATCGACTTCCAGGCCTGGACATCCAGCACCCACAGCGTTTCCGCGTCCTGCGGGTCGGCATAGATGTGCTGGTAGTACCATGCTCGCTGCCGCAGGTCCCGCTCCTCGCACAGCCGCTGCCACGTCTCGCCCCAGTCGTCCGAGCGGAAGACGGCGCCATCATTCGCCTCGACGATCACCCACAGGCGGCCCGCTTTAGCCGGTGAGACGGCTATGCCAATCTTGCCCAGCAGACCCTTTGGCAGGCCGGGACTGCGCGAGATTTCGGTCCAGGTGTCGCCACCATCGGTCGATTTGAAAAGGCCGCTGTCCTCGCCCCCGCTAATGAGCGTGTGCGGCAGGCGCCGGGCCTCCCAGAAAGAGGCATACAGGATACGAGGATTATTTGGGTCCAGCGCCAGGTCGATAGCCCCCGCCTTCTCGCTGCGGAACAATACCTGTTCCCAGGTTTTACCGCCATCGCGCGAACGGTACACGCCGCGTTCTGGATTTGGCCCATGCGCGTGGCCAAGGGCGGCAACATATACCAGGTCTGGATTCTGTGGGTGAATGCGCACTTTGGCTATATGACGTGTATCCTCCAGTCCCAGGTGCAGCCAGGTTTTGCCGCCATCGGTCGATTTATAGACGCCATCCCCGTGAGAAACGTTGCCGCGAATACACGTCTCGCCCATCCCAACGTAGATCACGTTGGCATCGGA
>WNFC01006854.1_pt1 | contig 12545 bp, 13 predicted proteins | sample 5400541 | NCBI WGS metagenome assembly WNFC01 (sample SAMN13153342, study PRJNA577476) | soil metagenome | isolation source: 120 cm saprolite under Douglas fir tree site 2 hole 2 replicate 1 | place: USA:California | collected 2015-04-18
GCGGTTCTCCTCGACGGCACGCAGATCCGGAGCCGCACCACCGGTGAGAACGTCCGCGCTCGAACGCAGTGCCGCCACCGTCGCTGCGACCAAACGATCGGTTTCGTCGATCCCCGGTGCTGCGGCGGTCAGTGTCTGTTCAAAGGGGTGTTCCACGATGTCGACGATCTGCCGCAGCTCGATCAGCAGCTGGACGAAGGCGCGATCACGTCGCGTCGGACCCGCGGGACGCTTGGCGGTCGCGACATATTGTTGCCGCGCCTCCGCCTCCGCGCGCTGCGCTACCTCCAGTAGCGGTGGCAGGTCGCGATCGCGCGCCCCCCGTCCAAGCCCCTCGACCAAATTCGCGACGGCGAGACAGGCCTTCGCCGCGGCCTTGTGCAACTTGATGCGCTCGAAACGCGGCCAGAGGGCTACGGCGGCCAGTGTCGCGAGAATGCCCGCGACGGTCCAACCGGCGACGCGCGCAGGGACGGCGCCCGCGGGTGCGGGGACCATGATGGAAATGACGAACGCCAGCAGCAGCCCGGTTTGGGCGGCCGCGATATAGCCACCGAAGACGCTGGCAAACGAAATCACGAAGCCGACCAGCAGCATCGTCGCACCCGCAAGGGCAACGTTTTGCGAGACGACCGTGCCGAGCGCGATCAGCACCGCGCCCACGAGCGTCGCGCCGAGGTAGGCGGTCGCCCGCGCCCGACGCAATCCACCGAAGTCGGACATGACGAGCAGCGCAAAGCCGCCGAAGACGATAAAGAGGATGTTCTGGGCGTCGCGGAGAACGAACTGGCCAAAGGCGAAGGCGAGCGGAATCACGATGGCGGCCCGCGCCGCACGCCGCAGGGCCGCGTGGCCCGGATCGCTCGGCGCCTTGAGCGCGGCCGGCCGCCGGTGGGAGGCCGGGGCCTCGACTGGGGCCGTCGCGCTCTTGTTGGCCACCTTCTATTCGTACACCAGTCGAGGGGAGCAGCCCTCACTCGAACGATGCTGCCCACCCAACGAAACCGCTAGAGTCGAAGCATGACCGGCTTGTGGGCGGTCCTCATCACCACCTTCCTCGCTTCAGCCGTGGAAGCGATCGAGATGGTCACGATCGTGGTCGGCGTGGGCGCTACCCGCGGTTGGCGCTCGACGCTGGTCGGTGCCGCGTCGGGGTTCGGTGTGCTGGCCGTCGTCGTGATCGTGCTGGGCGCCGCGCTGAGTCGGGTGCCCATTGGCCCACTGCGCCTGATCGTCGGCGCACTCTTGCTCACCTTTGGTCTCCAATGGTTTCGCAAAGGCATCATGCGCGTCGCGGCCCGAGGCCTGGCCGGTATCGGCGGCCAGGATCCCCATGAAGCCGCCGAGTGGACGGGCCCTGGCATGGACTGGACCGCCTGGTTCCTGGCCTTCAAGGGCGTGGTGCTGGAGGGGCTCGAGGTCGCCTTCATCGTGGTCACCTTCGGCGCCGGTGCGAACCAGCTGGGCGTCGCCGTGATCGGCGGCGTCGGGGCAATCATCATCGTCGGTGGGATCGGGCTTGCTCTGCACCAGACAGTTCGACGGATTCCACGTAGCCTGCTTCAACTGATCGTCGGGATTCTGCTCAGCACCTTTGGCACCTTCTGGGCAATCGAGGGTCTCGGGATCGATTGGCCCGGTGGTGACGCCGCGATTCCCGTGTTGCTCGTTCTCTACGCGGTGACCGCCCTGACCTACATCACGCTGGAACGGAACCGGGCGCTGGGCCTGCGTCCGGCGGCCTAGCCGATGCCCCCGCCGTTCTCGTGGATCGTGGCCGTCGCCAAGTTCTTGTACGAGTTCATCGTTGGCGATGACTGGACGGTCGCGGCCGCCGTCTTCATCGGCCTGATCGTGTCCGCCATCCTGAACGTCAATCATGTCGCCGCCTGGTGGCTGATCCCGGTGATCGTCGTGGTGATGCTCGGCGTCAGCCTGCGCCGAGCGAGTAACAGGTTGCGGTGAGCGTCATCGCCGTCGTCGGGCTGGCGACAATGGGCATGAACCTTGCCCGCAATCTGGCACGGAACGGGTTCGGCGTCTCGGTTTACAACCGGACGACGTCGCGCGTCGACGACTTCATGAAAGCGTATGGGTCAGAAGGCGCCTTCACGCCGGCGCACACGCCGCAGGAGCTGGTCGCGCAATTGGACAAGCCGCGCCGGATCCTGATCATGGTCAAGGCCGGACCGCCGGTCGACGAAACCGTCGAGCACCTCGCGCCGTACTTGGAAGCCGGCGACATCCTGATCGACGGCGGTAACTCCTACTTCCTGGACACCGTGCGTCGCGGCACCGCATTGGAAGCTCGAGGCCTGCGCTTCATCGGCACCGGCGTGTCTGGCGGCGAGGAAGGTGCGCTGCTTGGGCCCAGCATCATGCCGGGTGGCGCGCGCGACGCCTACGCGGAAGTTGAGTCCATGCTGACGAAGATCAGCGCCCACGTGGATGGCGAACCGTGCTGCACCTACATCGGCCCTGGCGGTGCCGGGCACTACGTGAAGATGGTTCACAACGGCATCGAGTACGCCGACATCCAGCTGATCGCCGAGGCCTACGACCTGCTGAGTCATGCGCTCAACCTCGGTGCCGACGAGCTCTCGCGGATTTTCGCGGAGTGGAACAAGGGCGACCTCGAGTCCTACCTGATCCAGATCACGTCGGAGGTTCTGGGCAAGCGCGATCGCGCGACGGGGCGGCCGCTCGTGGACGTCATCCTCGACGAGGCGGCGCAGAAGGGCACCGGCAAGTGGGCGTCGCAATCGGCGCTCGACCTCGGCATCCCGGTGACCGCGATCACCGAGGCCGTCTTTGCGCGATTCCTGTCGGCGCTCAAGGCCGATCGCCAGCTCGCATCGCGGACGCTGGCCGGCCCCAATGGGGCCATGCGTGCGGCCGCGCCCGGGTCGCTGGTCGACGATGTGCGCAGCGCGCTCTATGCGTCAAAGATGGTCGCCTACGCCCAGGGATTCGAACAGATGCAGGCGGCATCCAACGAGTACACGTGGGACTTGAAGCTCGGATCGATTGCCAGGATCTGGCGTGGCGGATGCATCATTCGCGCCCGCTTCCTCAATCGGATCACAGATGCCTACGCGGCAGAGCCCGGCTTGAAGAATCTGTTGCTGGCGCCGTATTTCCGCGACGCGATGGCGTCGGCGCAGGATGCGTGGCGCCGCGTCGTCGGGGTCGCGGTCGACCGCGGCATCCCGGTGCCAGCCTTCAGCTCGTCGCTTGCCTACTACGATGCCTACCGCCGGGATCGCCTTCCCGCGAACCTGGTGCAGGGCCTACGCGACTACTTCGGCGCCCACACCTACAAGCGCATCGATCGGGAGGGTTCTTTCCACACGCGCTGGGCCCAGGACGGGGAGGAAGTTCCCGTCCGGTAAGCGGTTGGCACGAAGCCGGTTGATCGGCGACCGCCTACCGGTAGACCCCGTTGTGACCGAGGCTGAAGCGGCCGGCGTTCGGGAAGTAGGTGAGTCCGTGCGGCTGGCCGCCCACACGAATCGTGTGCAAAAGCTTGCCCGACGTCGTGTCGACGACATAGACCACGCCGTTATAGCGGCCAGTCGTCCACAGCTGTGATCCGTCAGGGGACAGCTGAACCATGTCGGGGCTGCCGCCGATCCGCCAGGTCGCGACAACGGTACGGGAGTCGAAGTCGATGACCGAAATCGTGCCCGCCAGCCGGTTCGTTACGTAGAGCGACCTGGTGTCGCGCGACACCATCAGGCCGTGGGCGCCGCGGCCGGTTTTGATGAAGCCGACCTCTTTCATAGCCACCGGATCGACGACGGAGACGCCGCCGCGTCCCTGGTTCGCCACATAGAAAACGGTGCCGTCTCGTGACAGCCGGACGTCGACGGGCAGGCCGCCGACCTGGACAAAGCCGACGATCTGCATGGCGACCGTGTCGACCTTGACCACCACGCCGGCGAATTCCGTGCTGGCCATCAGGTAACTGCCGTCGGCCGAAAAGTCGAGATGGTCGACGCCACGCCAGGGGATGGGAACGCTGCGAATCAGCTTGAAGGTATGGGGATCGCGAAAATCCAGCCGGCGCAACACCTCGGCGACGACGATCGCTTTGGTGCCGTCAGGCGTGAAGTACAGGTTGTACGGGTCGGGGACCGCGATGCGTCCGGCCAGCACTCCGCTGCGCGGGTCGATCACGGACAGCATGCCGGAGCCCTCAGCGTCAACGTAGAGCCGGCTAAGGTCCCAGGCTGGCGCGACATGATGCGGGACAGCGCCAACGTAGTAGTGGGCGACGACTCCGAACGTCGTCGGGTCGATGACATCCAGCGTGCCGCTGGCGCTATTCGGCACATACACCCGTTCCGGGATGCCTGCCACCGCGGGGCCGAGCGTCCCAGCTTCAGTTGCCTGGTAGACGTTGACCACCAACGGTGCTGTCGCCACCTCAGGATCGGCCGTCGTGTCCACCGTCGGCGCGAAATCCGCCTGCGTCGCGGCGACCGGCGTGGTCTGATGGGCACTGGCCTGGGCCAGGAGTCCCATCGGATGCATCAATACCACGCCGGCGAGGCTGCCGCACAGGCCGATTCCCGCGGCGACACCGACCAGGCTTCGGCCCGGAGTAATCATTTTGCGCACGGATGGTAGCACCTTTTCCTGCCGGCCTCCGGCAGATCGGTGCCACTTTTCCGCCCGCAGCGAGCGTTCACGATGGGGGTCCAATTGAGGTGCAAAGGCCGGTCGGATGAAGATCCGGAAGCGTCCCTCCGCCGCAGACCCAGGCCCGATCCAGCAGGACCGCCACCTGAATGCCGTGGCGAGGGAGGAACATGCTCTGGCGTTGCCATGACGCGCCGATCAACGAGAACAACCAGGGAACAACGGCGTTGCCCTCTCCACCCACCACCACAACGTGTCCGCCAAGCATGACGGCGCCCGCGCCACTCGTTGCCGCCGGTAGATCGGGCAGCCGATGCCAGGTGCGCGCCGCGGGGTCAAGGCAGTCGACCCGTGCGGTGTACGGGAACTTCCCACCGGCCACGCAGGCCATCTCCTGATAGGTGAAGCCGGCGACGTGGTGACGCGGCGCCGGCATGGCGGGAAGGTCGCTCCAGGTTCCGAGGGCCGGGTCGTATACCTCTGGTATCGCGACGCTGTTCATCGATGTATCTCTGCCGCCTACCGCCAAGAGCCGGCCACCAAGTGGAATCAGGGCAAAAGCCGCGCGTGGGTGACGGACAGATGCCACCCGGTCCCAGTGGTCCTGCGCAAAGCGATACACCGTCGCGCGCGCCCGGCCAGCCGAGAATCCGCCCGCGACATAGAGCTGGCCAAGCAGCACCGCGGCGGCGGGGTGGTCGAGTGCCTCGGGCAGGGCGGCGCCGAGCGACCATGAGCCGTTGTAGGTAAAGACGGTGTTGGTATCGCGCCCCCTGGTGTCAAAGCCAGCGATGACGAACAGCGTTCCGTCGAGCGTGGCCGAGGCCAGCTCTTCCCGCGGCTGCGGGAGTGACAACTCCTGCTGCTGCTCCACCTGAACATAGGATGTCGGCGGAGTCGGACTGGCAACTGGCGTGGGCGTGGGCGCGGCTGCGGTTACGGTAGTCGGCGCGTGGCTCGACGCCACGCTAACTGAGGCGGGCGCGCAGCCAACGAGGAAGATCCCAAGCCAGGCCGCGCTTGCTATTTGACGCGCTCGCCTTCCCACACCGGGGCTCGCTGATGAACGGCTAGCTGGCGGCGCGGAGCTCCCGCAACAGTGGCGAGCCGATCAAGGCGTCGGCCGTCGCGCTGTTGGTCGCCAGCGGCACGTTGCAGACGTTGCAGATCCGCAACAGTGTCTGGATATCGGGTTCATGCGGGTGCCGGTACAGCGGATCGACCATGAAGATGACGCCGTCGATTTCGCCCTCGACCACGCGGCTGGCGATCTGGACGTCGCCGCCGAGTGGGCCTGTTTCGACAAATTCGACCTCGAGCCCGACCTTCTCCTTGAGCAGCTTGCCGGTCGAGCTCGTCGCCACCAACTGAAATTCGGCCAGCCGGTCACGATTGAATGTGGCAAAGGCGACCAGGTCGGCCTTCTTGCCGTCGTGGGCGATGATCGCCAGTCGGGGGATGCGTGACATGGGGGTGCAGTGTACAGGTCGCCGGTTAAAGGCAGGTTAAACGAGTTCGCGTTCCGGCGCCGCCACCTCCATGCCACACTAGCTTCATGGCAGAAGCGCCGCCGGCGCTTTTATTCGATCTCGACGGGACATTGGTCGACAGCGTCTATCAGCACGTGCTCGCCTGGCACGAGGTCCTCGGGCAGGCCGGGATGGTGCTGTCGGTGTGGCGGATCCACCGGCGCATCGGGATGAGTGGCGGACTCTTCGTCAATGCGCTGCTGCGGGAGACGGGCAAGCGGCTCACTCCCGAGGAGGCCAGGCGGCTTCTCGCGCAACACGCCGATGCCTTCGTCGGGCGATTGGGCGAGGTCCGCCCCCTTCCCGGCGCGCATGACCTGTTGGCCCGGCTGACGAAGCAGGGCGTGCCCTGGGCGATCGCCACCAGCGGCAGCGTGAAGACGGCAGGTCCCACGATCAAGTTGCTCGGCGTCGAGCCCAAGGTCGTCATCACCCGCGACGACGTGGCGCACGCCAAGCCCGACCCGGACCTGTTCCTGGCGGCCGCGGACCGGTTGGGTGTCGACATCACCAACTCGATCGTCTTCGGCGATAGTGTCTGGGACCTGTTAGCGGCGCGGCGTGCGCGCGCGCTGGGCGTCGGGTTGCTCTCGGGTGGGTATGGTCGCGAAGAGTTGCAGTCGGCCGGGGCCTACCGGGTGTATGAGGATCCGCACGACCTACTCGTACACCTCGACGAAGTCGGCGTCCGCGAATCAGCCGGCTGAGGCGCCGCTGTCCGGTTTCTCGCCGCGCCGGTAGACGAGCACTGTGCGCTCGTACTCGATCACGGTCTCGCCGCGCTGGTTGAAGCCGCGGGTGCGAACCCGCACCACCCCATTGGCTGGGCGCCCTTTCGACGGCCGCGCTTCCAGCACCTCGGACTCGGCATAGATCGTATCGCCGGCGAAAACCGGGTTGGGCAGGCGCACCTTGTCCCACCCGAGGTTCGCGACGGAGTTCTGCGAAACGTCGCCAACCGAGAGCCCGGTCACGATAGCGAGCGTCAGCGTGCTCACGACCAGCGGCTGCTTGAACTCCGTGCGCGACGCGTAGTCGGCGTTGAAGTGGATCTGGTGGGTGTTGTTGGTCAGCAACGCGAACCAGGTGTTGTCGGTCTCGGTGATCGTACGGCCGAGCGGATGGCGGTAGCGGTCGCCGACCGTGAAGTCTTCGAAAAAACGTCCCTCCCACATGGCGTTCATTCCTCCCGTTCTTGCCAGGCGGCCCGCGCGTCGGCCACCTCACTGCTCCCGATCACGCCGAGCGCGAGTGCGCGCTCGGGCTCGAGCCACCCGTTGGCGGCGGCCCGGCGCAGCAGCACACGCGCGTGGCGGTCGGTGGCCCGGTCGGACATCACGCCGTCAATGATGGTCGCTCCGCGTCCATCCTCGTGCTCCGATCGTGCATAGGCGAGCAGCTTTTGCGCCTCTTGTTCGAGAGCCCGCCGATCAAAGGCGCCATCGAAGGCCAGCAGCGTGACGAAAAGCTGAGCCGGGTGTCCCACCCACTTTCCGGCCATCCCGGCCTCGCGGGCATGGACCGCGTCGCGGTAGGCAACTTCCATGCGATCGAGGAAGCGCGTCCGGTTCGCGTCCGCATCCAGAGCTGGATCGGCGACCGGGTAATCGACCGTCATCGCGTCGATGGCGGGGACACCGGCGGCGCCGGCCGCGTTCACGATTTCGGCGCGTGCCCATTCTGCGACCGGGTGGTAGTAGGACAGCGTGGAGAGACCGAGGTCAGCGGAGTAGTCGACCAACCCGAAGATCAGTCCACACAACCGCTGGCCTGCCAGCTCGACGATCGCTTCCAGCCTTGCGGCCGCGGCGCCTGACTCGATTAGGATGGCGACCCGGATGCGGCCCGGCTCCAGCTTTAGCGTTTGCTCGATCTCGTCCAGCGTCGTTATCAACCAGTCGAGCTCGTCGACGGCCTCGAGCTTGGGGAAAACGATGCCGTCGAGCGGATAACTACCGGGAGCGATTCCTTTGCCCGCCCCGTATAGAACCGAGACCAGGCTGCGCGCGGCTCCAGGAAGGTTGAGCCCGCGAGGGCGATAGAAGCGAAGGGTGTTTCCCCACTGGCCTTCGCGCAGCACGCGCACCGCGGATTGCAGGCCCTGCTCCGCGACATCGTCGCGCAGTGCCTGGGCATCTTCGCCATCGAGCATCACCAGCGGTGCTCGACGGGGTCGCTCGAGGAGCGCCTCCACCTGCGCCGGCGACAGCTGGAGTCGATCGGCCAGCATGCCGGCCGTGACTCCGAGGCGGCCCATCATGCGTGAGACCGGCTCGGTGCCCTTCTCCACGGCCTTGCGCGCCATCGCTTCGTCCGATGCAGGCGTCGTGAAGTGGGCGTCCTGACGCCAGTAACGAAGGGGGAGTGGTGGCTTGCGCCCGGTTGCTTTCGCAGCGAGCTGGGCTTCGCGCGCCTCCGCGCGGCGGATCAGATCGTCCAAATCTTGCCGTAGCATAATCCACTTCGTATACTGCTGGAAACGTTCACAGCCGCCGGTCGAGCGGCGCCAGGAGGAGAGGGCGTCATGCGCGTCAAGACCGTTGAGGCGATCCCAGTCAGTTACCCGGAACCGAACGATTTCAACGCCTTGCGTCATCTCTGCCTGGTCAAGCTCACCGCTGACGACGGCCAGGTTGGTTGGGGCGAGTCGATCACGCAATTTCCCGAAGCGTCCTGGGCGACCAAAGCGATCATCGAGGGCTTCGCGCCCGTCATCATCGGAAAGGATCCAGTGCAGACCGAAACCCACTGGCGTGCCATGAAAAACCAGGCCTGGTGGTACGGCTACAACGGAGGCATTGCATCCTACGCCGTCAGCGCCATCGATATCGCCCTGTGGGACCTCAAGGGGAAGGCGCTCAACCGCAGCGTGCTCGACCTTCTCGGTGGTCCGGTACACGATCGCCTGCCTGCGATCGCCTCCAGCCACGCCCACTACGAAGAGATCCCGAAGATGGCGGAGGAGATCGCCGGCTGGGTCGCCTCAGGCTTGCAGGGCGCGAAGGTCGGCTTCGGCAAGCGCGGCAACGCCCGGCTGGGGTACGAGCACGATCGCGACATCGCGTTCGTGAAGGCAGTCCGGGAGGCGATCGGTCCTGGGTTGCCGATCATGATCGACCTTGGCTGGGCCATCAAGTGGGACGTCACGACGGCGGTGGAGCGGACCCTCGCTATGGAGGAGTACGGCATCGCCTGGATCGAGGAGCCGCTCGGGGCGTGGGACCCGAATGGATACGAGACATTGCGCGCTAAGACCACAACCCGGATGGCGTACGGCGAGAAGGAGTGGAACCTGGAAGGCTATCAGCGCATCCTGGACACGGGCACCGTCGACGTGGTTGGCGTGGATCCGGGCCGCGCCGAAGGCATCACCGGCTTCAAGAAGGTGGCCGAGCGGGTGGAGGCGCATCGACGGCAGGCCAACGCCCATGCCTGGTCGTCGGCGATCGTCAGTGCTGCCAGCCTCGCGATCTCGTTCAGCAGCTCCGCGTGCAAGCTCTTCGAGTTCAAGCCATTGCGGAACCCGATGCAACACGAGCTCGTCAAGAAGCCGTTCGAGTGGAAGGACGGGTGGGTGCTTCCGCCGGCAGGGCCAGGGCTTGGCATCGAGGTGATCGAAGGGGTCGTGGATCGCTACCGCAGCGAGCGCGTTCTGGAGAAGGTTTAGTACATCAGGAAGCCACCACTGATGTTGATGGTGGCCCCGGTGATGAACTTTGCGTGATCGCTGGCGAGGAAGACGACCGTGCCGGCAATCTCCTCGGGCTCGGCGATGCGGCCGAGCGGCGTCGCCCTGGTCATCGACTCGAGCACTTGCGGGTCCAGCCCGTCCATCAGCATGGGGGTGCGCGCCTGGCCCGGCGAGACCGCATTGACCGTGATCTGATGAGGGCCATAGGTGCGAGCCAGGCCACGGGTCATTGAGGTGATCCCACCCTTGGACGCGGCGTAGACCACCGAGCCCCCGAAACCGCCGGTCCACCAGCCCTGTGAGGTGAAGGTGATGATGCGGCCACCGCGGCCTTGCTCGACCATCGAACGGGCTGCCGCTCGGCAGAAGAAGAAGGCGGCCTTCAGATTGGTGTCAATCTGGAAGTCCCAATCGTCCTCGGTGACCTCGTCCACGGATGGGCGGCGCCTCAACACGGCCGCGAGGTGCGCCAGCACGTAGAGCGAGCCGAGCTCGTCGCGAGCGCGTCGAATCAGGGCGTCGTGGGCCGCGAACTGGGTGAGGTCTGCGGCAACGGCCCGATGCCCCTCGCCCTCCAGTTCCGGCAAGACGCTCTCAGCAGCCTCACGCTTCACGTCGACCACCATGACCCGGGCGCCGGTCGTCGAAAAGGCTTTGGCGACTTCTTTGCCGATGCCGCCGGCGGCTCCGGTCACCACGACGCCTTTACCTTCGAGGCCGGCTCCAACGCTCCAGGTCATCCGGCACCTCCGGCCGCGAAGGTTTGCGGGGTCATCATCGCGCCGTATGACCCCCATCGACGTTCAAGACATGGCCGGTGACCATTGCCGAGGCGGATGACGCAAGGAACACAGCGGCCCCGACGATGTCCGGAGCCTCGCCCAACCGCCCGAGCGGAATATTGCCCAGGAAATACTCGAGGACGGCGGGATTTCGCTCGATCGCTGTCGCGACGAGGGGGGTTCTGAAATGTGTCGGAGCGATGGCATTGACCCGGATGCCATGGGTTGCCCATTCGATTGCGAGGCAGCGCGTTAGGGCGATCACTCCGCCTTTGCTGGCCGCATAGTTGGCGTTCCCTGTCGTAAGCCCGACCTGGCCGGCGACCGATGCCATGTTGATGATGCTCCCCGCCTTCTTTCGCTCGATCATGTGCTTGCCCACCGCCTGGTCGAACAACCAGATGCCCCGCAGGTTGACCCCGATCACGCGATCCCACTGGTCGATCGTCATGCTTTCCGCCGGGCTTCGGTCGCCGATGCCGGCGTTGGCGACAAGGATGTCAATCTTGCCGAATTTGTCCAGCGCCTGTTTCACCGCCGCCTGCGCCTCCTCGGCTTGGGAAACATCGCATTGGATAGGCGTGGCGTGGCCACCTGTCCGGCCGATGCCGTCCGCCACCGCTCGCGCGGCCTCCAGGTCGATATCAAGCACGCAGACGGTTGCGCCATAGGCGGCCAACCCTTCAGAGATCGCCTGGCCGAGTCCTTGGCCACCCCCGGTCACCAGCGCGACCGATTCCTGCAACTCGAAGAGGTTCCTCATAGCTGGATGCTCTGCGTCTGCCCGCCCCAGGTGGTGGTCCAGCGGTCGAGCGCCACCGCCCCGATGGTTACGAGCCCGACGAAGATGAGCTGCGCGAACGTCCCGACGCCGAGCAGCGAGAGCCCGTTACTCAGTAACGAGAGGAAGAACGCGCCGATCAGCGTCCCCAGCACGGTGCCTCGGCCGCCCGAAAGGCTCGCGCCGCCGATGATGACCGCCGCAAAGACTGGGAAGGTGAGGTTGGCTCCGGCATTGGGGGTGGTCGAGCCGATGAACGAGAAATCGAGGATTCCGGCCAGCGCGGCGCACGCGCCGGCGATGGCGAACACCCACACCTTGTAGCGCCGGATAGGCAAGGCCGCGACCCGGGCCGCTTGCAGGTTGCCGCCGATCGCGGCCAGGCGGAAGCCGAACAGCGTGCCGTGCAGCAAGAAGGCGATGATGGCCGCCACGGCGGCCAGCCAGGCGATCTGAATCGGAATCCCAAACGGCAGCTCCAGGCTGCCGAGCGCTTCGAACACCGCGTAGCCGGGCAGCTTGCTCGGCGGATTGATGCTCTGCGAATTGCTGATCAGAAAGCTCACGCCCTGTACCAGGCTGAGCATGCCGAGGGTGGTGATGAACGAGGGAACCCTGATGACGGTGGTGATCCAGGCGTTGACCACGCCGATAAGGACACCCACCAGCAGGCCAGCGACCAGCGCCACGGCTAGGGGCGTCCCGTGCATCCAGAGGAGACCGAAGCTCATGGCCGCGATGCCATAAGTGGCGCCCACCGACAGGTCGAGCTCACCCGAGACGAGGACGAGTGTCTCACCGAAGGCCACGATCGTGAACGTACTCATCGATCGGACCAGGCCGATGAGGTTGATCGGCGTCAGGAAGAAGGCGTTGATCGAGGTGAACACGATCATCGTCACCACGATCGCGGCGATGAGTCCGCTGAGGCGTCGCAGGAAAATTCCCCGGAGGAAGCTCAGCCGGCTCAAGCTCAACGATTGTGCTCTCACTCGAGCGTTCAGGCCCGGGACTCCCGCGGCCCGCTCTCCGTCATTTTCGCCAGCTGGGCGGCGAGGTCCTGGACACTCCCGGCGTTGGCCACCTCGAACGACTCCGACAGATGTCCACGACTCATC
>WNFC01006858.1_pt1 | contig 12544 bp, 10 predicted proteins | sample 5400541 | NCBI WGS metagenome assembly WNFC01 (sample SAMN13153342, study PRJNA577476) | soil metagenome | isolation source: 120 cm saprolite under Douglas fir tree site 2 hole 2 replicate 1 | place: USA:California | collected 2015-04-18
TCGGCGTTGTTTCACGTTGAACCCACGATCGAGTCGCTGTCGATGATGGGGCTTGAGGTCGCGTCCGTCGGCAATCACGAATTCGATGAGGGCAAGGAGGAGCTGCTTCGGATGCAGAATGGCGGCTGCCATCCGACCGACGGATGCCAGGGGCCACACCCGTTCCTCGGCGCAAGATTTCGCTACCCTCCGGCAAGTACAATCGAGAAAAGCACCGGCAAGACCGTGTTCCCGCCCTACGCGATCAGGGAATTCGAGGGCATTCCGGTCGCCTTCATCGGCCTGACGCTGAAGGGCACGCCCGACATCGTCTCGCCGGTGAGCGTCGCCGGTCTTGAATTCCGCGACGAGGCTGACACGGTCAACGCGCTGGTGCCGGAGTTGAAGGCGCGCGGCGTCGAGGCCATCGTCGTGCTGATCCATCAAGGCGGTTTCCCGATCGGCGATTATAATGAATGTCCCGGCATATCCGGACCGATCGTCGACATCGTCAAGAAATTCGATCGCGCGGTCGACGTGGTGATCAGCGGCCACACCCATCAAGCCTATGTCTGCGAGATCGACGGACGGCTTGTCACCAGTGGCGACAAGTACGGCACCCTCGTCACCGCGATCGATCTAAAGCTCGATCCCGTGACGCGCGACATTATCAGCGCCAAGGCTGACAACGTCATCGTGCGCACCGGCGCCGATGCCAAAGACGCGGAACAGACCGCGCTGCTTGAATCCTACGACAAGGTTGCCGCGCCGATCGCCAACCGCCCGGCGGGATCGATCACGGAAACGCTTTCGCGGGTGCCCAACGATGCCGGCGAGAGCGCGCTCGGCGATATCATCGCCGATGCGCAACTGGCGGCGACCCGTGCCGATAAGGATGGCGCAGCGGTGATCGCCTTCACCAATCCGGGCGGCGTCCGCGCCGATATTCCGAAAAAGGCGGATGGGACGGTGACCTACGCCGATGTCTTTTCAAGCCAGCCGTTCCGGAACCAGCTCGTCACGCTGACGCTGACCGGAGCGCAGATCAAGGACGCGCTCGAGCAGCAATGGCTCGATCCGAAGCGGCCGCGGATCTTGCAGGTTTCCAAGGGTTTCAACTACACATGGGATAGCGCAAGAGCCTACGGCGATCGCGTCGTGGCCGATCGCATGTCGCTGAATGGTCAACCGATCGATCCCGCGAAGAGCTATCGCGTGACGGTGAACAATTATCTTTCGGTCGGGGGCGATGGTTTTACGGTCTTGAAGGAAGGAGCCGGGCAGCAATTCGGCATCTACGACGTCGATGCCTTGTACGGATATTTTAGGGCCAATAGCCCGATCGCACCGGCGACGCCCGACCGCATCGCGCGAATGAACTGAATGGCAAAGCCATATCCGCGGCTTCGGCTCTTTCCGGGTGGCCGACGACCCCCTAGATTAGCCCCTTCTCGAAAGCGCGTTTAGCGCGCCAGGGTATTGAATGACGACGCTTGTTCTCACCCATCCGGCCTGTCTCGACCATCTCACGCCGCCCGGGCATCCCGAACGCCCTGACCGGCTGCGCGCGGTCGATCAGGTGCTGGCCGAAGATCGCTTCGATAAACTGGTGCGCGGCGAGGCGCCGGAAGGCACGCTGGATTCGGTCACGCTCTGCCACAACGAACATTACATCAGTGAACTTCGGCATATCGCCCCAACACGCGGCCTGATCTATATCGACGGCGACACCTCGATGTCGCCGGGCACTTGGGAAGCGGTGATGCGCGGCGTCGGCGGCGCGGTTGCCGCCACCGACGCTGTGATGGCGGGCACTCATGACAATGCCTTCGTAGCGGTGCGCCCCCCGGGCCATCACGCTGAAATCAGCAAGCCGATGGGCTTCTGCTTTTTCGACAACGCCGCCATTGCCGCGCGCCATGCCCAGCGCAAATACGGTATCGCCCGGGCGGCGATAGTCGATTTCGACGTCCATCACGGCAATGGCACCCAGGATATTTTCTGGTCCGATCCGACGGTGATGTATTGCTCGACGCACCAGATGCCGCTGTTTCCCGGCACCGGCGCGCGGGGCGAGCGCGGCGAGCACGACACCATCGTCAACGCGCCGCTGGCGCCGGAAGACGGCAGCGCCAAATTCCGCGCCGCGTTCGAAAACGTGATCCTGCCGCAGTTGCAGAAATTCAGCCCCGAACTGATCATCGTCTCGGCCGGCTTCGACGCACATTACCGGGATCCGCTGGCGTCGCTCAATCTCAGGGCGGACGACTTCGGCTGGGTGACACGAAAACTGATGGACGTCGCCGATGCAAGCGCCGGCGGGCGAATTGTCTCGGTTCTCGAGGGCGGCTATGATCTGCAAGGCCTGAAAGAGTCGGTGGCGGCGCATGTCACGGCATTGATGGGCGCGTGAATCCCCGCCACAATACGCCCGCACAAACAGGCTTAAGTCTGCGCCGGCGACTGGGCGCATCCGGGAAAGCAACATGGCCGAAAACACCCAAGTGGACGTCAAGAAGCTGAGCTTCGAGCGGGCGATCGAGGAGCTTGAATCGATCGTGAAGCGGCTCGAGGAAGGCAAGGTACCGCTGGAAGAATCCGTCGCCATCTACGAGCGCGGCGAGGCCTTGAAGCGGCGATGCGAGGAACTGCTGCGGCAAGCGGAGGCCCGGGTCGACAAGATCACCACCGATGCCAATGGCCAGCCGACGGGTACCGAACCGCTCGACGTTCAATGACGACCCAGGCGCCTCGGTGCGCAGGCACGCGCCCCCCCGCAACAGGTGGGAACATCAGTGAATCGACGCGACACGAGCGCGCAAGGGCCGAAATAGCTCTTGGCGCGTTACATGGCCTGATATAGTCCCCGGGCAAGCTCGGGGATCAGCAGTAAGTGCGCGTTCAGCACCGCCATATCATCTATGTGCAGGGATACGATCCGCGCGGTCTCGCGCAATATTATCGCATGTTCCGAACCGAACTGCGGAAGTTTGGCCGGCTATATCAGCTCAACGCCACCGTCAGCCGCCCGCAAGCCGCAGGAGACGGCGAGACCGCATCCTGGACCATCGAGACCAAGGCAAGCGACTGGCAGACCCGCACCCGTTACGATTTTCTGCGATGGGAAGACCTGATCCAGCGCGACCTTGCCGAGCCGATCTGGCGCACGGTTTTTCATGCCATGTGGATCTATTGGCGCGCGGTCTTCAACGGCACCATCCCGCGATTCTGGAAGGCGCATTGGCGCTTCGCGACCTTCGTCACCTACCCGCATTTCATGCTGCTGATCGAGTCCCTGTGCGCGCTGGGCATTGCCTTCGCCTTCGCGAAAGGTTCGGAAGCGCTGGGCATTCCTGACCCCTTTAGTATTGTCGCGGCGGCGGCGCTGTTCGTCGCAGGCCTCGGCACCGTGCTGAAGTACACCGAAAACACGACATACCTGCTTTATCTGCTCTCGGACACGATCTGGACCTGGGAATTCTCCCACCGCCAGCGGCCGGAATGGGATGAGCGGATCGACCGTTTTGCCCGATACCTCGTCAACGTTGCGCGCGAGAGCGAAGCCGAGGAAATCGTCGTCGTCGGTCACAGTTCGGGATCGTTTTTGGCGACCGAGATTCTGGCGCGCGCGCTGAAGCTCGATCCGGCTCTCGGGCGGCATGGCCCGCGTGTGGTCTTGCTCACGATCGGCGGCAATTTCCCGATCGTCGGATTTCATGCCGCGTCACAGGATTTCCGCGATCACCTTCGCCTCTTGGCGGTGGAGCCTTCGATCGACTGGATCGACTGCCAGTCGCGCAAGGATGTGATGAACTTCTATCCGTTCGATCCAATCGCCGGCCACGGCATCGCCACCGGCGCCGCCAGACGCAACCCCACCATCGTGCCGGTCCGGTTCCGCGAAATCATCAAGCCCGAGCATTACAAGGTGTTCCGCTGGAAGTTCTTTCGGGTCCATTTCCAGTTCGTCATGGCCAACGAGCTGCCGCATGCCTACGATTTTTTCATGATCGTCTGCGGGCCGATCCCGTTATGCGAACGCATGGCTCGTCCCGAGGCGGCGCTGGCGTTCGCGACCGGCGACGCCACGGCGCGCGAATGGGCCTGGAAAATGCTCGAAACCGCGGTTCCCGGCCGTGTGGATGCCGCCGATTTAGGCGAGATGGAACCATCGGCACGCCGCAGGGGTTGAGGGCCGGCCTTGCGCCGATCTCGGCGCGTCGCATGGCCGGCTGGCTTGCGGGTTGGCTTTGACCGCAGCTTTGGTGTAAAGCTTCAAGGCTATGGGCTGTTGAAAGGGGCCTGCCGCGGATTATCTCGCAGCAGTAAGCGCTTCAAATAGCTCACAAAAATACCTGAGAAGGATAAATCCGCCGAAGGTGATGTAGATCACATTGAACGATCCGGAGTGCATCTACGACTCCAAATCAGTCTTCGGCCTGCTCAGGTGGCATCCGCCGTCTGGGTTTTCGTTGCGCTGATGCTGCGCAATCCATCTCACGTCGGGCGGTTCGTCCCGACCTGCAAAATTGGAATATCGCCGTGACCGTATTTAGCAAAACGCCACTTCTCGACACAATCCACACTCCCGACGATCTGCGCCGGCTCAAGGTGGAACAGGTCCGGCAAGTCGCCGATGAACTGCGTCAGGAAACCATCGATGCCGTCTCGGTAACGGGCGGACATTTCGGCGCGGGCCTCGGCGTCGTCGAATTGACGACGGCCTTGCACTATATTTTCGACACCCCGCGCGACCGCCTGGTCTGGGACGTTGGCCACCAGGCCTATCCGCACAAGATCCTGACCGGCCGTCGCGACCGCATCCGCACGCTGCGCACCGGCGGCGGCCTGTCCGGTTTCACCAAGCGCACCGAAAGCGATTACGATCCGTTCGGCGCCGCCCACTCCTCGACCTCGATCTCCGCGGCGCTCGGCATGGCGGTGGCGCGCGACCTCTCCGGCGGCAAGAACAATGTCATCGCCGTGATCGGCGACGGCGCGATGTCGGCGGGCATGGCCTATGAGGCCATGAACAATGCCGGCGCGATGAATTCCCGGCTGATCGTCATTCTCAACGACAACGACATGTCGATTGCGCCGCCGGTCGGCGCGATGTCGGCCTATTTGTCGCGGCTATATTCAGGAAAGACCTATCGCTCGCTGCGCGAAGCCGCCAAGCAGCTCGGCAAGCATCTTCCGAAGGTGCTTGCGGATCGCGCCAACCGCGCCGAGGAATATTCCCGCGGCTTCATGGTCGGCGGCGGCACGCTGTTCGAGGAACTTGGCTTCTATTATGTCGGCCCGATCGATGGCCACAATCTCGACCATCTGCTGCCGGTCCTGCAGAACGTGCGCGACATGAAGACCGGCCCGGTGCTGGTCCACGTCGTGACCCAAAAGGGCAAAGGCTACGGCCCGGCGGAAGCCTCCGCCGACAAGTATCACGCGGTGGTCAAATTCGACGTCGCCACCGGGACGCAGGCGAAAGCAAAACCGAACGCGCCCGCCTATCAGAATGTGTTCGGCCAGAGCCTCGTCAAGGAAGCCCAGAAGGACGACAAGATCGTCGGCATTACCGCGGCAATGCCGTCGGGCACCGGCATCGATATTTTCGCCAAGACATTTCCCGAGCGCACCTTCGATGTCGGCATCGCCGAGCAGCATGCCGTGACGTTTGCGGCGGGTCTCGCAACCGAAGGCTACAAGCCGTTCTGCGCGATCTATTCTACCTTCCTGCAGCGCGGCTATGACCAGGTCGTTCACGACGTAGCGATCCAGGGCCTGCCGGTGCGCTTCGCGATCGATCGCGCCGGCCTTGTCGGCGCCGACGGCGCGACCCACGCCGGCTCGTTCGACAACGCCTATCTCGGCTGCCTGCCCGGCTTCGTCATCATGGCGGCATCCGATGAGGCGGAGCTGGCGCACATGGTCGCGACCCAGGTCACGATCAACGATCGTCCGAGCGCGGTTCGCTATCCGCGCGGCGAAGGCCGCGGCGTCGAGATGCCCGAAGCCGGCGTTCCCCTCGAGATCGGCAAAGGGCGCATCATTCGCGAAGGCACCAAGATCGCGTTGCTGTCGTTCGGAACCCGTCTTGGCGAATGCGAGAATGCGGCGGACGAACTGGCAGCCCATGGACTGTCCACCACCATCGCCGACGCGCGCTTCATGAAGCCGCTCGACGTCGACCTGGTCCTGAAACTCGCGCGCGAGCACGAAATCCTGCTCACGATCGAGGAAGGCGCGATCGGCGGGTTCGGTTCCCATGTCATGCAGACGCTGGCGGAGCACGGCATGCTCGACGGCGGTTTGCGGATGCGCTCGATGGTGCTGCCCGACGTGTTCCTCGACCATGACTCGCCGAACGCGATGTATGCCCGCGCCGGCCTCGACGCCAAGGGCATCGTTGCCAAGGTGTTCGAGACACTGGGCAAGGATTTCAAGGCCGAAACGGTCAAGCTGGCCTGACGATCCGCCCTTGTGTCATTCCCCGACACGCCGATTGGCGCGTCTGAGGGCGCGAGTGAAACGAGCGAGCCCGGAATCCATAACCACCATCGGGAGTATGGATTCCGGGCCTGCGCCAAGAGGCGCATCCCGGAATGACAAGAATTTATCTCGCCGGCCCCGACGTTTTCCTGCCCGATGCCATTGACATCGGACGGCGCAAGGTCGCGCTGTGCGCGCGGTACGGGCTGATCGGATTGTATCCGCTGGAAAATGCGGTCGACCGCGCGGCTGACGACGCCTCCTTGCAGATATTTCGCGGTAACGAAGCCATGATGATCGAGGCCGATGCCATTATCGCCAATCTCACTCCGTTTCGCGGACCGGGCGCGGATGGTGGGACCGTCTACGAACTCGGCTATATGGCGGGACGCGGCAAGCTTTGCCTGGGCTACTCCAACGATCCCTCGTCCTATGCCGATCGCGTAGGTGAATTCACCAAGGTGATTTCACGCGATGGACGCCTGGTCGATGCGTCGGGATTGACGGTCGAGAATTTCGGGTTGACCGACAATTTGATGATGATCCATGCGCTCGACCTGCACGGCTGCGCACTGGTGGCGCCCCGGCGAGCGCCCGCGGACATCTGGCACGATTTGACCGCGTTTGAGAGTTGCGTGCGCATGGCAGCGGAGCGAGTAGCCTCTGCGCCTGCGCGTGCTTCAAGTTGAACATGGCAAAGGGCGAGCGGAGCATGTCCCCTCCCCGCAAGCGCGCGGACACATTGCTGGTCGAGCGCGGCTTGTTCGAAAGCCGGGCCCGGGCGCAGGCGGCGATCGAAGCGGGTCTCGTCACGGCCAATGACAAGCAGGTCATGAAGCCGTCCGAGAGCATCGCCGCTGATGCCGTGTTGCAGGCGCAGCCCGCGCATCCCTTTGTCTCGCGCGGCGGCGTTAAACTGACGGGCGCGCTGGAGCAATACCCGATCGAGATCGAAGGCCATGTCTGTCTCGACGTCGGCGCATCGACCGGCGGTTTCACCGAGGTGTTGCTCGCTAACGGCGCCAGTCTGGTGTTTGCAATCGATGTCGGGCGCGAGCAGCTGCATCCATCGCTGCGCGGCCATCCCAACGTCGTTTCCATGGAAGAGACCGATATCCGCAGCCTTGAAGGCAAGCGCTTGCCCGCGCGGCCGGACATTGTGGTGATCGACGTCAGTTTCATTTCGCTGAAAGCCGTGCTGCCGGTGGCGCTGTCGCTGGCGGCCGCGCCGATGCATCTCTTGGCATTGATAAAGCCGCAGTTCGAGGCGCGGCGAAAGCATTCCAAGCGCGGCATCATCCGCGATGCGACGGTGCACCAGGAGATCTGCGACGACATCGCTGCCTTCGTGTCGTCGCTCGGATGCACCGACATTCAGGTGTTCCCGTCATCGATCAAGGGTGGCGACGGCAATACCGAATTCTTTATCGGCGCACGCCGTGGCTGAACGTCTCGTCATCGATCACGTCGCGCATCACGGCGACGGCGTCGCCTTTGCGGGCGGAGAGCCCGTATACGTGCCGTACGCGCTCGGCGGCGAGACGGTCGAGGTTGCTGCCGTATCTGGTCATCCCGACCGCCGCCGCCTGCTCGCGGTCGAGCGCGCAAGCCCGGAGCGGGTCACGCCGTTTTGCCCGCATTTTGCAATCTGCGGCGGCTGCGCGATTCAACACTGGGAGCCCGCGCGTTATCGCGCATGGAAACGCGGCATCGTCATCGAGACGCTGGCGCAGGCGAAGCTCGCCTGCGAAGTAGACCCGCTGATCGATGCCCATGGCCTCGGCCGTCGGAGGATTGCCCTTCACGCCCGGATGGGCACCCACGATGTGCTCAAGGTCGGTTTTGCGGCGGCAGGTTCGCACGACATTATTCCCGTTGATCGCTGTCCCATTCTGGCCCCTGGCTTGAACGGCGCGCTTGAGGCTGGGTGGGCCATCGCCGAGCCGTTGATATCGATCGGAAAGCCGCTCGACATCCAGATCACCGCCACCGACAACGGCCTCGATGTCGACGTGCGCGGCTCGGGACCGCTGCCGGCAGCCAGGATCGCAACACTGTCACGCATTGCCGAGCAACATCGTCTGGCGCGGCTGACGCGCCATGGCGAGTTGGTGCTGATGCGGACGCCGCCAACGATTGCGATCGGCGCCGCGCGGCTAACGTTGCCGCCGGGTTCGTTCCTGCAGGCCACAACCGCCGGCGAAGAAGCTCTGGCGGCGCTGGTATCGGGACATTGCACGCGCGCCAGGCACATCGCCGATTTGTTCTGTGGGGTCGGGCCGTTCGCGCTGCGGCTTGCGGCAAAATCGCGGGTTTCGGCATTCGATAGCGATGCGAGCGCGGTAGCGGCGCTGCAGAAGGCGGCGACATCGACGCCCGGACTAAAGCCGGTCAAGGCCGAGGCCCGCGATCTGTTCCGCCGTCCGCTGATGCCGCAGGAGTTGCGTGATTACGAGGCGATCGTGTTCGATCCGCCGCGGCAGGGCGCGCAGGCGCAAGTCGTTCAGCTCGCGGCCAGCAAGATTGCTGTGGTGATTGCGGTGTCGTGCAACGTCGCGACCTTTGCGCGGGATGCGCGGATTCTGGTCGACGGCGGCTACAAACTCGAGCGGGTGACGCCGGTCGATCAATTCCGCCACACCCCGCATGTCGAGCTGGTGGCGAAGTTTGCGAGATAGCGTGTCCCGGACGCGGCGCGGCGTCTCTTTACGATGCGCCGCAGAGCCGGGACCCAAACTCTGATGGGCCCCGGATCAGCAGCGCATCACGCCGCAAAAGAGCGGCGCGCCGCGCAGCATCCGGGGCACGTTGCTACGATTTACCGCCCCCAGCGATCCTGCCAGATTTTCTCGCCGATCATACAGGAAACGCGCGGCTCCTTCTCGGCTACCGGGACCATCCGGCGCTCGGGCGTCCGGTCGGCGACTTCGAGCAAGAGCTTGGTCCGGATCGCCTCCTTGAACTTCTCGCGATCCTTGATCGTCACCACGAAAGAACCGGGGCCTCCGATCACGCAATCCTCGTAGTAGAGATCGAGATTGTCGATATCCATCGTCGAATAGGACGGCTCCTTCACCATGATCGGCAGGCCGTTGATGGTGATGCCTTTCTCCAGCGCCGCGTCGCGCGCGCCGGTCACCGGCGCGCCGTTGTTGTTGGGGCCATCGCCGGAAATATCGATGACACGCCGCAGTCCGTGATAGGGGTTCTCGTCGAACAGCGGCATCGCGAAATTGATCGCACCGGAGATCGAAGTGCGCGACGCCCGGCGGATCGGGGTCTTCATGATTTCGTTGGCCACAGCATCCGCCGTTTCCGGGCCGTCGATCACCCGCCAGGGGATGATGATCTTCTGGTCGCTGGATGCCGCCCATTCGAAATAGGTCACCGCAATCTTGCCGGTGGGGCCGGTTTTCAGCGCCTGCAGAAATTCCTTCGAGATAATGGCCTGCGCGTAGCCCTCGCGCTGGATCGCCAATTCGTCCATGTCCATCGAATAGGAGACATCGACAGCGAGAACCAGTTCGAGGTCCACCGACGATGCAGCGTCCTTGTCCGCCAACGGATTCGTGGGGTTCGGCGCGGCGATACCCGCGACGTCACCTCCGGCCATCGCCCCCGCGACAAGCACCGCCCCGATCGAGACACACCAGCGCATAGCGGCCCTCCAATCGTATAGCGCGATGGTGACACGCAAACCGGCCTTGGAAAAGCAGGAACATGGGCTTGTCCTACACATTCAAGTCAATCAAACCGCCTTAATTTCGACGGGCTTGCGCCTCGGCGTTGTGCTTCGAGCGACGGAGCGACATTCAAGCCGCCGACGGCCTGCAGCGCAGATGCCGGACCGAAGGGACCAATCCGGCTGATATCATCGCCGATCTGCGTAGTGTGCCGCGCCTGCAATGAAGCCATCGTAAAACAGCCGGTTCCACGGCAGCCCGGGAGATTGTATTCTCACCGAGCTACTGTCGAAACGTCAGGAGGTGCTAGCCGGAATGATCGACGCCGTCACCAAGCCGAAAACCAAGGTCAAGACCAAGACCGAACGGCCGCGCCTGCACAAGGTTATCCTCGTCAACGACGACTTCACGCCCCGCGAATTTGTCGTCACGGTCCTGAAGGCGGAATTCCGCATGACCGAGGACCAGGCCCACAAGGTCATGATCACCGCGCACCGGCTCGGCGTATGCGTGGTCGCGGTCTTCACCAAGGATGTCGCCGAGACCAAGGCGACGCGCGCGACCGACGCCGGCCGCGCCAAGGGCTACCCGCTGCTGTTCACCACCGAGCCGGAGGAATAACGCGAGGTCAGGGGATGTTGCCGGTTTCACGCCGCGGCCGTGGGCGTCTCATCCAGCAAGCCGTAGACGCGCTCCGCCTTTGAGAAGCCTGCGATCGGAAACTCGCCCAAATCGGTCCAGCCGCCAGCGCATATTCCGGCAAAGCCCGCGGAAGCCACGATGGTGCGACTAAGCCGGCCGGCGATTTTTTCCAGCCTCGCTGCAAGATTGACGGCAGGACCGATGCAGGTGAAGTCGAGCCGGTTGCCGCCGCCGATATTGCCGTACAGGATTCGCCCCACATGCAGCGCAACCCCGAAGCGGAAACGTTCGACGGCGTCGCCAATCGGGTATTGCATTTCTTCCACCCTGGCGCGGGATTCGCGTGCGGCCTCCAGCACGTTCGAGCAAACCTGCTGGATATCGCCGACATATTCGTCGATCGGAAACACCGCGAGCAGCCCGTCGCCCATGAACTTCAGGACTTCCCCGCCATGCGTCCTGATCGAGGACACCTGGCAATCGAAATAGCCATTGAGGATATCGACCACAGTCTCGGCCGGCAGGCGGTCCGAAAGCGCAGTAAAGCCGCGCAGATCCGACAGCCAGATCGCGGCATGCATCGTGTCGGTGTGGCCGCGCCGTATCTGCCCGCCGAGAATCCGCTCGCCGGCCCGGTTGCCGACATAGGTGTCGAGCAGGTTCGAAGCGGTGCGGCGCCAGCTGATGATCTCGATGACCCGGGCCAGCGGCGGCAGCACTTTCCTCAAGCCCTCGATGTGATCTTCCGTAAAGCCGCCAGGCCGTTTCGTGGTCCAGCTCGCCGAATGGATTGAGCCGTCCGTAAAGCGCAGGGGAAACGCGATGTAGTCGGTCACGCCCTCCTCGCGCATGTCGGCGAGAAACGGCGAATTGTCGATGGCCGCGCTATCGGATAGCCTGCGCCTGACCTCTTTTTCGGTGCTGTAAAGAACAGACAGCGGACTCGACCGATATTCGTCGGAATCCCGCACATCGAAATTCGCCGACCCCATCACAACTTCAGCACCGTGACGCCACACGAAGCTGCGCCCGAAAATATCGGGATGCAGCGTCCGAACAAAGACGCCGACGCGCCAGAGCGGCAAACCCGCTCTCACCAGGCGTTCGCAGGTTTCCGCCATCATCTTGGGCGGGCTCGATGCAGACCTGGCGCCGTCGATGAGCCAGTCGGTAATCTTCTGCAGTTCGGCTGCGTTCATGAGAGCATTTGCGGCGCAAGCTCAGGGCCCGTCAAGACCGCACGCGAAAACCAGATACAATAATCAGTGCGGCACGCCGCCGACCTGCCCGCGATGGCGCAGGAAATGATCGGCGAGCACGCAGGCCATCATGGCTTCGCCGACCGGCACCGCGCGGATGCCGACGCAGGGGTCGTGGCGGCCCTTTGTCACGATGTCGGTGTCGGCGCCGTTGCGATCCACGGTGCGGCGCGGCGACAGGATCGAGGATGTCGGCTTCACCGCAAAGCGCGCCACCACCGGCTGCCCGGTGGAGATGCCGCCCAGAATGCCGCCGGCATGATTGGACAGGAAGCTGACGCCCTGATTGCCCATCCGCATCTCGTCAGCGTTTTCCTCGCCGGATAATTCGGCAGCACCGAAGCCGGCGCCGATCTCGACGCCCTTCACCGCGTTGATGCTCATCAGCGCCGCGGCCAAATCAGCGTCGAGCTTGGCGTAGATCGGCGCGCCCAGTCCCGCCGGCACGCCTTCCGCGACCACCTCGATCACCGCACCGATCGACGATCCCTT
>WNFC01020626.1_pt1 | contig 12543 bp, 6 predicted proteins | sample 5400541 | NCBI WGS metagenome assembly WNFC01 (sample SAMN13153342, study PRJNA577476) | soil metagenome | isolation source: 120 cm saprolite under Douglas fir tree site 2 hole 2 replicate 1 | place: USA:California | collected 2015-04-18
GGCCAAGCTGATCGCCAGCCGCAGCAGCATATAAGATAGACGCGTAGAGCACGAGGCCGCAGAGTAGCCGGGCTAGCGCCGCAACTTCAAGCTTGAGATCGTTGCCAACCGACACCGTGCTGGTGTTGCCGGGCCGCCATGCTCGTCGAGCATCGACGACGGAATTTCTGCGCACCTCAGCCGGCTTTGCTGAGCGCTATCAGCGTTGTTCTGCTGAACGGGGTTTTCATCGGTCTGGCGGAGCTCCTCACTCGTCGGCGTCACACTGCTCGCCGGCTTAGTCGTCGAGGGATGCCGACGCGATTTCTGTGCACCTCATGTCGCCCAATTGATCCGAGGCTATCGATAACTACCTCTTGACCACATCATCGAAGCAGTCTTGCGAACCCTTCGGCGGAGATGCGGCAAAGGGACAGGTTCGCGTTGTCGGATGTCCCGTCGCTCCAGCGCGAACGACCGTGTGGTTATAGGCACTGGGGTCCTCCCAGCACGCCTCACCGACTACGCGCTCGGTCGTGCGATGCCTTCGCTTGAGACGATCTCCTCGACCCAGCGACGGCCGAGCGCGTAGTAGTCCGCCGGGGGATGAACGTCCCATTGCCTCGCTACGGGAGAGCGTGGTTCGACCACTTGACGTACCACTTGACAATTCACTAGTTGATGCCTAGTCTCGGCGCTGCAAACCCTGGTTCGACCCCAAAGCGACTAGCGCTCGTCCGTTTTATGCGAGGGGTCCCGAAGGGTCCTGGGCTGCTAGTCCTTCTTGACTCATTTGGCCGGTGGGGCAGAGATTGTTTCTGGGCTCTTCAACGATGATCTTTGTGCTACAGGGCTTGCGACAAGGCGAGGCCTGCGACTCAACTCCCGCGCGCGTCCAGGTGCCGGACCTGATCGGGTCCCGTGAATCTGTGGATCCCCATCTGGGAGGAGGCGGTCGGCTTGGCAGGCGACCAACACTGGATTCATGCCCGAGGTTTCTAACCTGGGACGAGGTTCGTTTGCGCCAATGGCAATCACCTGGTGCGCCAAGAACATCCTGGCTGGGAGGCTCGAAATGACACAGACGAGTCGACATCTTGCGATTGGGCGCGTGGATGTGGCGGAGACCGGAGATCCGGTCGCTGGTCTCACGGTAGAGGCTTGGGATGGCGAGCGGTTCGTCGCGCGCACATCAACTAGTGACGACGGGCGGTTCGTGCTCTCCTTCGCTGATAACGTATTGCGGACGCTTTTCGGCGATCGACCGATCGCGCTGACGGTGAAAATTGCATCGCCTGATTCATTGGTCCTTAAGGAAGACCAATGGAAACCGGGAGCTGGCGAGCTTTCGTTCGAGCTGGGCAGGAGCGATGTAGGAGAACCCAGAGAGCGGCGGCTGCCGCGTTTCTTGCCGACCCACTCCGGATGGCACCCAGAGAAAGAACTGACGCTCAAGGCTGCCCGGCATCCGTTGGAGAAGGGGACGCTTGGCACCATCGGTAGTTCTGTTGAAGTCGAGGGGCCTGGCGAGTTCCCAGAAACCTTGTTGCAGTTGGCATACCTGCCCAGTGAGGCGCGCGGGATCGATCCACGTACGGCGCGGCTGTTTCGTTGGGACAGTGAGGCCTCGACGCTGCGTCCGGTGTGGAACTCCGGGATTAACGTCCTGCACGGCTTTGCCTGGGCGAAGCTCCGACGCCCCGGCCTGTATGTGTTGATCGGACTGCCGAGCGACAAACTGCTGGTGAATGCCCTGGCATCGATCGCCTACGAGCGACGCTGCTGTGATCTCGATACACCTGAGCAGAGAGAGGAGATCACACGTGCCGGATTGGCGCCGTTAGTCGAGCCACCGCTTGAGGCCGTCGAGCAGCTTCGCTTGCTGGTCACCGAACTAGAGACGAACACCAGCATCGCTGTCCCCGAGAAGGATATCGAGCGCGGCCGCGCCGGCCGTGCGCACAGGACGACCCTGCCCGAGGCTCTCGAACTGGCGGAACTGCGTGAGCGAATGAGAGCCCTCGAGACCCCACCCGGAGGCCTGCCCGAGGAGAATCTGTTCTACTGCCCGGAGGTGCCGGGGGCGGACGTGCCCACCACGGCAGCGGCGGAGACGAGGTTCAAACACCATCTCCTGCGCACGATTGAGCGGCTCGAGCTTTGGGAGTGGGTCGATCTCCACATGTGGTGGCCGTGGCTTTTCTCGCACGACTGGTGGATGTACCAGGCGAACGAGCGTCATAGCGGCCATGCGATGGGGTGGAGCGATATTCGCTCCACGAACGTCGGTGGCATGGTCGCACTCCCTCCGACGTCGGTCGCCGGGCCCGTATACACGAAGCCCGCGATTGTCGACGGCAAGATCTACGTCGGCACGATTGAGAGCGGCGCTAGCGGTGGCACGCTCTACAAGATCGATCTCTACACTGGCGCGATCGACGGCCGTTATGAGACGCCGACACTGCCGGCGACATACTCGATTCGCGGCGTCGGCGGCTCGCCGGCAGTGGTCGGCGGCAAGGTCTACTTCACCTCGATTCACGGGCGCGTCTACTGCCTTGACGTGAACACAATGACCACGGCCACCCCGCCACCTGCGCCACTGTGGACTACGGACCTGAAGAATCCCGACCCGGGGGCCAATCAGCCGCTCGACAACAGTGCCGCGGATTGTTGGAGCGGCCCGCTTGTTGTCAACGGCAATGTTTATGTCGGCTGCGGCGAGGGTGAAACCGGGACGGCGTGTGGATTCGTCTACTGCCTGGACGCGGTTTGGGGTCGAGTCAAATGGCTCTTCTGCACGAACCAGTTCGACGGTGGAGTCGACAATTTGCCGAATGTGGTCCCCAACTCCCTCGTCCCGCCGCCTGGAACTCTTCCGCCCGGCTTCGCCGCCCACGCCGACCCTCCAGTCAGAGGCGCGTCGGTGTGGTCGTCGCTTGCCTATTGCCCGGCGCTTGACCGCGTCTACGTCGGCACTGGCAACCCATCGCCCGATAGCCCAGCACCTGATGCCCTCTACTCAAGCGGCTGCATCGCCCTCGATGCCACGACCGGCAAGCTGAAAGGTTTCTGGTCGCCCCAGGTTTCCGAATCCTATTGGCCCTCGGATAACGACATCGACGTTCCCGGCGGTCCGATCGTGTATCAACATGGGGCCCAGTGGCGTGTCGCGATCGGGAGCAAGAGCGGCGCGTTCGTAATCCTCGACGCCAAGACCATGGCAGTCATAGCCCGCCGTCAAATCTTGCCCCGCCAAAACGGTGACGGCACACCCGCCTCGCCGGGAACGTCCCTTCCAAGTGTGGTGCCGCTCTACGGGTTTCCTGCTGAAAACCACTATGGCGTGTATGGCACGCCGGCGCACTCGGGCCATCGGCTCTTTGTCAGCATGGGCAGCGACGACGGCATCCCGGCGATCGCAGACGGGCTTGGTGACGCACACAAGACACCTTTCCTGCGCGTTATGCACGACCATGACCTCAAAGACGCCTGGCCCACGACCACAGACCCGTTTGGCATCACTCGTTACAGCAACGCAGGTCCCCCCATGTACACCACAGCCGAGACCGGCCTAGGCTCGGCGGCTGTGGTCAACGACGTTGTTTTTGCGTGCACGGGCCTCGGCTTCGGTGGTGCGCCCGCCTCGATCTACGCCTTCGATGTGAACACCGGCTTGCCGCTTTGGGGTGACCATTCCCCGCTCGACGACTACTGTCTCGGCGCCGCGGTCTACGGCAACTACGTTGTGATCGGCGCCGGTGCAAGCGTGCGTCGCTACACGCTACCCGTCGTGCGATTCCCATGGCCCTGGATGATCTATCCGCCGCTCGGTCGGCTCGAGCCACGCTCGCTCAGCATTCCGGCGAGCGGTCTTCTCCCAGGTGGACCGCTCGAAGCTGGCACAGGCGGTCTGGCCCTGTGACAACCAAGGATCTCCAGCTCGTCGCCGACGGGTTCTCGTTTCCGACCAGCGTCGCCTTCGACGACAACGGCACTGCTTATGTCGCCGAGTCTGGCCTACCCTTCGACGGCGCCCAACCAGGTGGTCGTGTCTGGCGCCTGGGGCGGGCGCGCGAGCTCGTTGCCGAAGGCTTTCGGCAGCCGGTAAACGGGCTGGTCTTCCACCGCGGCGCGCTCTACGTTTCGGAAGGTGGACACCCGGGACGGATCAGCCGGCTCGACCTCGACGGTACCTACACGACGCTGCTGGACAATCTGCCTGGACCCGGCAACTACCACACGAACATGGCCGTCTTCGGGCCGGACAGCAAACTCTACTTCAGCCTTGGCGCCATGACGAATGCGGGCATCATTGGCCTGGACGCCTACGAGATGGGCTGGCTTCGCCGGCTTCCTCACGCACACGACATCCCGGGCTACGACGTGACGCTGACCGGCGCGAGCGCAGAGACTGGCGATCCGCTCGCGGGCGACACGAACTCCCGCGCGGTAACTGGGGCGTTCGCCCCGTTCGGGACCGCCACCAGCGCAGGTGACCGTCTGCGCGGGCGCGTGCCATGTACCGCTGCTGTAATGCGCTGCGATCCGAGCAGTGGTGAGCTCGAACTGGTGGCCTGGGGGCTTCGGAACGCTTACGGGCTCGCGTTCACGGCGGACGGGCGTCTCTTGGCGACAGACCAAGGCGCCGACGAACGCGGTAGCAGGCCAATCGGCAATGCCCCCGATTCGCTCTTTGAGGTGAAATCCGCGGCGTGGTACGGCTGGCCTGACTTTATTGGTGGAATCCCCGTTACCGATGCACGCTTCCGGCCCGAGCGCGGGCCGGCTCCGACGTTTCTGCTCGCGAACCACGACGAATTGCCGCTCCCCGAACCACCGCTGTTCTCGTTCCCGCCGCACGCGGCCGCGGCCAAACTCGCTCCGCTGCCGCCCGAACATCCGGTTTGGCCGGACCAGATTCTGGTCGCCCTATTCGGTGATGAGCGACCGCTGACTGCTCCCGCGGGCCCACATGTTGGCCGCTCGCTCGCGCGGATCGACCTCATCAAAAGGACGCTCCATGTCGTCTCACTAGCCCCACTCGATCGTCCGATCGATGTCGTCCTCCATCCAGATGGCGACATCTACATCCTCGACTTCGGCCACTTCGAGATGGGGACACAGGGAGCTGTGGAGGCGGTTCGCGCAAGCGGCAAGCTGTGGCGGATGACTTTCGCCGGCTCCGGGAGACGTCAAAATACCGCTCGCGAATCGATCGGAGATCGCGCTCTAGTGTGCTAAGACCTGTCGCGAAAACGCTATCAGGTGCTTGCTCTCGAAAGCTGCCTCCTATCGCTAGCTTGCACGGCGTTGGCCGATTGTGGTAATCGCGCACGCACGCGCGCCCTCAGAAGAGGGTGCGACAACAGTTTGCTAAGAGCAGCACCCGCGGTTGAGGCACCCGGCTTTGATGTGACGACGCACGGGCCAGGACCGTGAGACCCGAAGGTAACGTCACCATCGCACGTCACCATCGCCGGGTTCGCGGCAGTGTGACGTGTTTGGTATCCGCAGTGCCATCCGGCACACATTGGTCGTGGCGGGCCATCGTCGGGGGGGCGGCAGTTGGTTGAGCGTGTTTGGCTACGGGTTATCGGCGACATGGCGAAGGTGGTCCTGTTGGGTGAACCAGCCCGGGGGAGGATCGACGGTCAGCGCGGTCTGTACGAATGGCGCGATCGCTGAGTTGTGGGCATTCTGCGGATTCCACAGTAGTACGAAGGGCACCAGCTGCAGCGGTTCCGTTGGCTTGACAACCGTATTGCTGTGCTCAACCGCCAGCGAGGAAATGAGAAGAATCCAGTCGACGCCAGCCTGGTCCAGCCAGCGTGACGCCGACAGGTCGGTGTCGCGAAGCTCGACGAACTTTGGAGCGACTCCGGCGGCATCGAGCGCCTGACGTTGACTGATCACCCAGGCCGGGAAAAGCGCTTCGGGCGGCATTCCGAGAACTTCGTCGGCGAGCTCGACTAACGCGATACTTTCCGACTCGGCCAGACGATGACCGGGTCTCAGGCCGACCAGTAATCGTTCCGCGCAGAAAACCCGTGCCGTAATCCCTGCCGGCGGTGGAAAGATCCCGCCCGTGATGCCCACATCGATCTCGCCTGAAGTGAGGGCAGCGATCAGGTTCGGCAGCCACATCCTGTGCAGCTCGACCGTGACCTTGGGCGCCTCGACTCCAAAGACCCCAATCAGATATGGCGCAAGCGTCGGCGCAACCGGTGGCGTGATGCCGAGTCGCACTGTGCCCGACTCTCCCCCCGCGACCTGGCGCACGGCAGAGCGCGCCGCCTTGACCTCCTCGAGGATTGACCTGGCCCGCGGAAGGAATTCGGCTCCCGCCGGCGTGATGTCTACGCGTCGGGTCGTGCGCATGAAGAGCGGTGTGCCCAGCTCGAGCTCGAGCCGGCGGATTTGTTCGCTAAGCGACGCCGGCGCCATGTGCAGTCGTTCGGCCGCGCGCCCGAAGTGCAGCTCTGTCGCGAGAGTGACGAACGCCTCCAGTTGGCGCAGCTCCATCACACGATTGTGATTGTTCGGAATCGCCGAAGAGTGCCTTCGTATGTTGCCTCTTTTTTCCTCCGCCGGCTAATGGCACCCTCGAGGTCGCTAGCAATTTGAAAAAGGGGGATTCGAAATGGCGACCCAGGTCACGATGTTCGTTCAGGCGGTCGACGGCGGCGCCGCACTGGCGATGGCGATGCTGGTTGCGGCTATCGCGGCGAGGTCGGCCGCTGGGTTCGGTCGCGACCGTGGCGGCTCCGTGGGCGTTGCGGTCATCTTTCTCTCGGTCGGGTTTGGGGCCAGCACTGCCATTTCGGCGGTAGGCGGATTTGGCGCCGCAGCCGGCAAGTTTGCGATTGTGCTCCTAGCCCTTTCCCTGGTGGTTCCGCTCGCCGTCGGTGTGACTCTCACGCTCGCGTCGTCTAGCGTCCGTCGGCTGATCTCGCAACCCGATATTCAGCCAAACGTCGTCGCGGTGCACGCGCTGAGATTCATCGAGGGTTCGGTCTTCGTCGCAATGGTGCCGCTTGGCGTCCTGCCCGCCATCTTTGCTCTTCCGGCAGGCCTCGGAGATGTCCTGGTCGGACTCGGTGCCCTGGCAGCCGTCAGGTGGATCAGCTCGGGACGGCGGGGCAGGGTCATTTGGTGGAATCTCTTCGGCCTCTTGGACCTCGCCAACGCCACAGTTCTCGGGCTCATGACCGTGCCCGGGCCCCTCCACCTTCTGCAGACCAGCCCAACCAGCGCTTTGCTACTGGCGTCACCGCTGACGATCATTCCGACGTTCTGCGTTCCGATCTTTGTCCTGCTGCATCTGATCTCGCTGCGGTACCTGATCGCTTCACGAAGAGTGGCCCGCCTTTCCCAGGCCATGCCGCTAGAAGTCGCGTCGTAGATGCTCAACGCAGTACACCGGTCAGAACTCGATCACAGAACGGAGGACATGAAAACCGTGACTGCACTGTCAGCGGCTGCGATCCCCCGGGGAACGAGAGAGATGGGCGGTGCGGAGAGGCGAGAGGCGATCATCGTCGGTGCCGGTCAGGCCGGGCTGAGCACGGCTTACGAGCTTCGCAGGCAGGGCGTCGACTGTGTCGTTCTTGAGAGTCAACCACGCGTCGGCGATCAGTGGCGGCGGCGCTGGGACTCACTCCAACTATTCACTCCGGCCCGACTCAGCGGCTTACCTGGCTTTCGCTTTCCCGCTCCCGACATGAGCTATCCCACGAAGGACCGGATGGCTGATTTCCTGGAGTCTTACGTGCGTACAGCGTCGCTTCCCGTGCGTACCGGCTCGAAAGCGGTCTCGATGCATCGCTCTAACGACGAATACGTCATCGATACCCCAGCCGGTTCGTACGTGAGTGGACATGTGGTGATCGCAACCGGCTATGCGGGTCGACAGGTCCCGACCCTGGCTGGGGAGCTCGCGCCGAGCATCTCGCAACTGCACGCCTACGACTACCACAACCCGACGCAGCTGGTGGGCGATGTGCTCGTCGTCGGCGCCGGGACGTCCGGTGTCGAGATCGCAGTCGAGGCTGCGAAGGCCGGCCATCGGACACTGCTCTCGGGACGGAGTACGGGAGAGATTCCGAGCATCGCGTATGACGCGTTTGGCGGGAGGATCTTTTGGTTCTTCGCAACCCGCATCGCATCCGTGCGCACGCCGATCGGGCGCAGGATGCGGCATCAGTTGCTCAACCACGGTATGCCGTTGATCCGATGGCATCTGGCCGACGCGGTCGCGGCCGGGGTGGAGCGACGGCCGCGTGTCAGCACCGTTCGAGATGGCATGCCGGTATTCGAGGATGGGACCAGTGCCGAGCCCGACACTGTCGTCTGGTGCACCGGCTTTAGCCACGACTACAGCTGGATCCAGTTCCCGATCCCACACGAAGATGGTCTGCCGCGCCATCGCGACGGCGTCGTTGAAGGTGAACAGGGCCTCTACGTCGTTGGATTGCCCTTCCAAACCCGACTCGCGTCCGCTTTGATCGGGGGGGCGGGCATCGACGCCAAGTTGGTGGCGGGAGTGATCGCGACAAGGATCAACCGAAGCTCAGTTTTCTCCCCGGGAACGCCTTCGCTCGGCACTTCAGGGAAACGCGATCATCTATAGCACTTGCGCGACATCCGAATTGCGCACTCCGCTATTAAATCCGGATTTCTGTCCGCCTCAGTTCGCATGGTCTTGATAATGGAACTGTATCGGCCGGGAACACGGGAGCAGCCCAATGACAACGTACTCGCCCCGAGCCGATGTCAGCCCCGCCTGTCGTGGCTGCCAATGTGTCGCGAACTTTTCGGTGTGAACGCGCGGGGAGCGGCCGTCGGACTTCTCCCGCGTCAGGGCCGACTTAGGGTCAGCGCATCACGGGATCACGACGTCGGTGATTACCACCGGATTGTGCAGCGTGTAGTCGAGCTCGTCGCTTTGCAGCACGCCCGGCGGCGTCAGGACGTCCATTGCCTTCGGCACTGTCGACGGATCGGCCGTGCAGTGCGGGTCACTGCTCGCCGCCGCGCACACACCGAACAGGTAGGGCTGAGGCGTCGGCGCGAAGCCCCGAGCCTGGTCCGAGCTGAACCCGTCCTGCCCGGTCAGGACGACGGAGAAGCCCCATCCGCTTCCGGGGTGACCGAGGCTCGACGCCGGCACGCTGAACGTGATGTAGCGCGAGATCTGGTTTGCCCGGATCGAGACGGTGCCCAGCGTCGTGCCATGCGCATCGACGTACCGCTGGCCGAAGCCTTGCACCTCAATCAGACGGCTCCACGCTGCGGACGGTGCGATCTGATAGTTGCGCTGGGAAAACGAGGCGCCCCTGGAGGTGTCGGAAGTCGCCGCGCCAGGATCGTGAACGTAGACGTCGACCAACTGCGCTCCGAGCGGGCTGCCAAACGTCGGCGACAGGTCGCGCGTCTGGACGCGGAAGATGATGTTGCCGGAGCCGGCGCTGTCGTCGTAGACCTGGAAGTCCGTGATGTCGAACGCTCCGGCGTGGAAATCTCCGGCCGTCGGATACGCGTAGTTGCCTGGGCCATTGTCATCGCCGCTCGGGTCGGTGATGTCGAGGATCTTGGTCCCAGGCACGAAGTCCCACACCACCGTGCGGCTCGCCTGAGCAGTGGCTCCGTCGGCGGCAGTCGCCCCGACCGTAATCACGGTCGTACCGGGCGAAACGGCCACAGAAGCGCTGAACGAGCCATCTGAAGCCGCGGTCGTTTCCGCACTAGCGGTGGTGAACGACGTGTCGATGTTGGTCGCCGCGACCGAAACCGCGTTCCCCGCCGCTGTCGTGCCCGTCACGGTTATCGGTGATCCGTTGATCGCCGACTCGTTGGCGGGTGAGGTGATGCTGAGCGTCGTTGCGCCCTGCTGGTGGGTCACGTAACGATCGGTAGTGTTGACCGGCTGGTCGAGCGCTCTGCCGGCTCCGATGTCGGAGACCAGTCGGACGAAAGCGCCCGCCGACCATGTGAGCGGCGCGGCCGATCCAGCGGGCTTCCCGTCGACGAATCCAATCGAGGCGACCGTGGGATCGGTGCCATAGGGCGAGGGCGCGAGACCGGGCAGCTCCCAGTCCTGCTCCGGAATCAGGCCAACGCCCGAAGCGAAGCTTTGCATGCTCTGGAGCAAGGCGATCGCCTCCGCCGCGTCGCCGGTCTGTAGCCCATTCTCGCCGCGCTCGGCCGAAAGCGCCGGCCAGGGATGGCCGGTGCCTTTGCCGCTGGGCGCCCATGGGTGGCCGTCGCTTGAACCGTCCCCGTACCCGTCTCCGTTGTAGCGATGCCATCCGGGCCCATCTGGGGTGGTGGTCTCGATGGTGGCGTCGACCACCGGCATCGACTCCTGAATCGCGGGGTCGGACGCCGCCAGCTCACCCAACCGAGAGAGCTCGAGAAAGCCGGCATCGATGACGGTGCGTTGGTCGAGCGTCGGCCCACCATTGCCGAGGTTGTACGAAATTGCGGCGTTGGGGTCGCCGGTCTTCGAAAGGCGGATGAAGTACGGATGCGACGCGAGCGGTCCGGACGTGGTGACCGTCCAGCCCTTGATCGAGCGCTGCCATTGGTCGGCGGTGGCGCGAAACACGCCGGCTGAGGCCGCGTCGCCGTTGACGTCGGCGAGGTCAGCCGCAGAGATCAGCCCAGCGATCTCCGCTGCAATGGTCGAAGGCGAGTATCCGCCCTGCTCCTCCCACCGCTCGGGGCCGAAGCTCGGACCATGAGCGACAACGAAGTACGCGGCCGGGCGGATGTGCTGCATGTAGAGCGCCGAATCGGTCATCCCGAGAGTCCACGCCATCAAGATCGGATACGAGCACTCGTCCAGCTGCGTGTTGAAAGAGTCAGGCGCGAGCTTGCCGTTGACCAGGCTGTTGCGCGGCATCGAACCGTCGGGCTGCTGCTGCCGATCGAATAGAAAGGTCACTGCGTCGCGCGCGGTGGGAAGGTCCCCGTCCGCCACCAGTCCAGTCCACGCTTCGTACAGGTCGCGCGCGAACACCTCGCGATACGAGCCGAAGTAGGTGTTGTTTGGATCGCCGGCGGAAACCGCCTGCCCCCAGGGGGACGCAAGGCTCGCGACGATCGCGCCCGGGAACGTCTTGTCCTCGGAAGCCTTGACCACGTTCGCACTCAGGTAGTACTCGGCGGCCAGCTGGTGCACGGCCGCCTCGGTCACACCGGAGATGTGAGCCGGCGGCGCATTCAGCCTCGCGTCGTAGGTCTGCCAACCCGCTTCGTAGGCGCTGCGTACTGTGTCGAGGCTGGAGCCCAGCGATCCCTCAGCACTCGCGATTGCGGAGGCCGCATCCGGGCCAAGGCCCAGGGCGAGAGTGACCGATCCGTTGCCGCGCGGTGACAGCTTGACACGTCCCGTTTGCACGACGTTGCCGTTCGCGGCGTCGGTGTACATGTGGGTCAGGCCGTGCGAGGCGTCGAGTTGGCTGAGGCCGTCGCTCGGCGTGCCGACAAAGCCGCTGGTCGCCTGGTCGAACGGACCGTCGAGCGCCGCGAAGACGGGCTGAGCGTAGTCGCGGTTCACGGCGTTGGTCGCGGTCTGCGTGTCGTACGAGACGAGGACTGGATGGCCGGTCGAATCGTCGACCGTCGAAGAGTCGCCGCCGCCGTTGCCGACTCCGCCTCCTCCGTTGCCGTTCACGCTCGCGTCGAAGCGAACGTATACCTGGAGATTGGAGTGCGTCGAGTTGTGGACACGCGCCCGCATCAGGAGCGTGTTGCGGGCGGGATCGGTGAAGTAGTCGGTGACAATGCGGTACGCGCCGCTTTTTGCCGTTGCGGTGACCTCGCATTCCATGCCGCCCGGGTCGACTGCGCGCACCGTGTACGTCATGTCACGGCTCTGCAGGTCGGTGAAGGTTGATCCGTCGGTGACGATGTACTGAAGCGTCTCGACGTTGGTGTTGTCGACCGTCGGGTAGTAGACGTCGCTTAGCACGCCGCCAGCGACCGTGTACCACACCTTCGATGCCGTGTCGGCTGCGGTGCCGAGGCAGTCCTTCCGCGCGAGGTCGAAATGAGAAAGCGCGCCCGGCCCGCCAGGAGCGAGGGCTGGAGGCGCGGCCGAGGCGGTCGAGTAGGGGATCGAGACCGTCACCGCAAGGCAAGCTCCGCCGAGCGCTGATGCGAACTTCAGAAAGCGTCGGTTGAACCTTTGCATCGGTTCTTCTCCTGGACTATCGGCCTCTGCCAGCCTTATCCGGCCTCGGGCTGACGGAGCGCCCGAAGGGCGTACGGCCAATGATGGCGCCAATCGGAGTGCTTGGGAAGGGGTCGCTTCCGGGGTGGGCTGAGATGTCCAGTCCGAGGAGCCGTGCAGCGGCCAGTTCGGGTCCGTCGTCGATGGAGGCAGAGGTCCTGACAGCCAAGTTGACAGCCACTCTGTCGGACAGCGGCAACCGGCAGCGAACGTCAGCGGATGCCGGCTTGTGATTTTTCATCTTGCGCGGACACTGCTGGACGCTGGCGGACGCCAGAAACGCGGTCTTCAAAACCGTCTGCGGGGCGCTGCTGAGGCGTCCTGGG
>WNFC01006860.1_pt1 | contig 12542 bp, 11 predicted proteins | sample 5400541 | NCBI WGS metagenome assembly WNFC01 (sample SAMN13153342, study PRJNA577476) | soil metagenome | isolation source: 120 cm saprolite under Douglas fir tree site 2 hole 2 replicate 1 | place: USA:California | collected 2015-04-18
CGAGGTCGATCTCGACGTCTTCCGCGCGCACGAGCTGGGTGCCCGACTCGGAATTCGGTGCCCGGCGGCGCAGCGCCACGCGCATCCGGGCGAGTAGCTCCGGCACGCTGAACGGCTTGGTGACGTAGTCGTCGGCACCAGCGTCCAGCGCGCGTACCTTGGCCGCATCTTCACCCATCGCCGACAGGACGATGATGGGTACGCGCGTCCACTCACGCAGGCGCCGCGTCACCTCAACGCCGTTCACATCAGGCAGGCCCAGGTCGAGGATGATCAGCTCCGGCGGGCGAACCGCGACCGAGTCAAGCGCGGCCTCGCCCGTGGCCGCCTCGTCGACGTCGTAGCCATTGGTGCGCAGCGTGACGCGCAACGAGCGACGGATTTGGAGCTCGTCGTCGACAACCAGCACGCGGGGCAGGCTCATAAGGGCAGCGTAAGGCGGAAGCAGGTGCCGCCGGCAGGGTTCTCGTCCACCTCGAGCTGGCCGCCATGCGCCTCGGCCAGCCCGCGGGCGATCGACAGGCCCAGACCCGAGCCTGGCGCGCGCGTCCGACCGCGCTCGAACGGTCGAAACAGGCGTTCGCGCTCGGCCGGTGGAATGCCCGCGCCGTGGTCGATCACCTCCAGTCGGGCTACCTCACCGTCGGCCGCGAGGCGAACTTCGATGGGCGTCCCGGCGGGTGTGTGGCGCGTCGCATTCTCGAGCAGGTTCGTCACGATCTGGTCGATCTGGCCGTAGTCACTCGACACGAGCGGAAGATTCTCGGCGATGGTCAGCTGGACCTCTCGCCCGGCCAGCAGCGGTCTGAGGCGGACCACCACCGCGCGGACCAGCTCCCCCAGGTCCTGGGGTTGTTTGTGCGGCATGAGGACACCGGCTTCGAGGCGCGAGGCCTCGAGCAAGTTGGCGACCAGTCGATCGAGTCGGTCCGCCTCGTCGTCGATAGCGGCGAGAAGCTCGGCCCGATCTTCGTCGGTGTACGCCACGTCCGCCTGACGCAACCCTGAGACGTTGGCTTTAATGGACGCCAGCGGCGTGCGCAAGTCGTGGGTCACCGCCCGCAGCAACGCCGTCTTGAGATCGTCCGAGCGGCGCGCGATCGCTGCTTCCCGCTCTCGCTCGGCGGCGTGCCGCGCGGCTTCGGCAAGTTGGGCGGTAACCAGCGCGGTGAAGAGCAGCAGCGCCAGGCCGACCGCCTCATCGGGGCTGGCGATGGTGAGCGCGCCGACCGGATCGATGAAAAAGAAGTCATGGGCGACGGCCGAAGCCACCGCGGCGACCACCGCTGGTCCGCGCCCCCAGCGGGTCGCGGCCAGAATGATCGGGACCAGGTACAGCAGCACCGCCGTCGGCAGCGCGAGGTACATCCGCAGCAGGCCGATGGCGCCAACCGTGAGGGCGACAGAGGCCAGGGCCAGGGCATAGCTGGCGACGCGGTGCACGTACGTCGCCCCAGCGGGGACCCCTTCGGTCTTAATCATTTTCTAACGCACGCGCACTGGATCGTCAGGCTTCCTTAATGCCAGTTCAACCATACCCAGTCGTATATGGGAGCCAATGAACCGCCCCCGCTGAGACGTCCGCGGATCTCGCGCAATGTCGCCACGACCTCACATGGCGACCTGGAGTGGCGCGAAACCATCCAGGGTCGCCGGCCCGGCGATCGATTCGTCCGAGTGGCGACCCACAAGGGCTTCACCCGCGTACGTCGCGGATACCTTGTGCCGCGCCGCGGAACGGGTGAACCCTCCGGTCGGGTCGGCCGCGCTATCCAGCGGGTCAAGCACGCGATCCTGGGTAGCCCGATCGCCACGGCGCGCGAGTCTCAAGAGCGCCTGACCAAGCTGAAAGCGCTCGCCGTCTTCTCATCGGACGCACTGTCGTCAGTAGCCTACGCGACCGAAGAGATCATGAAGGTGCTCGTCCTGGTGGGCGTCGGCGTGCTGTACCTGACGCTGCCGATCTCGGGCGTGATCGTACTGCTGTTGGCCATCGTCGTCCTGTCGTATCGGCAGACGATCCGGGCGTATCCGTCCGGGGGTGGCAGCTACATCGTGGCCAGCGACAACCTGGGCATGCTGGCCGGGTTGACCGCCGCCGGAGCGCTCTTGGTCGACTATGTCCTGACGGTGTCGGTCTCGATCGCCTCAGGTGTAGCCCAGATCACGTCGCTCGTGCCCGAGTGGGTGCCCTACACCGTACCTCTGGGTGTCGGTGCGGTCGTTCTGATCGTGCTCGGCAACCTGCGTGGCATCCGTGAGTCAGGCAGCATCTTCGCCGTGCCGACGTATGCCTTTGTTGGCCTGATGTACGTGTTGATTGGCTACGGGCTGTATCAACTGTTCCTGGGTGGCGGCATGACCTACGAGCCGCCACCGTCTGCGCGCCAACCGATCGGCGAGGGACTCGGGCTGTTCGTGCTGCTGCGCGCCTTTGCCCAGGGCTGCACGGCGATGACGGGCACCGAGGCGATCAGCAACGGAGTCCCGGCGTTCAAGCCGCCCGAGTCCTTCAATGCCCGCGCGACGCTGGTGTGGATGGGTGTCTTATTGGGCACGATGTTCCTGGGGCTGTCCTTCCTGGCGGTGCAGCTCAACGTGCTCCCCGCCGACGAAGAGACCGTCATCTCGCAGATTGGTCGGACAGTCTTCGGGGCTGGGCCGCTGTGGGTGGCTTTACAGATCGCCACGGCGCTCATCCTGATCCTGGCGGCCAATACCTCCTTCGCCGATTTCCCGCGCTTGAGCTCGATCCTGGCGCGAGACCGATTCCTACCGCGTCTGTTTCAGTTCCGCGGCGACCGCCTCGCCTTCACCACCGGGATTCTGGCGCTGGCGGTGCTGTCCATCGCCCTGTTGCTGGTCTTCAATGGCAGCCTGGATGCGCTGATTCCGTTGTACGCGGTCGGCGTGTTCACCAGCTTCACCCTGTCCCAAGCGGGCATGGTCGTTCACTGGCGGCGGGTGCGCGAGCCCGGCTGGGAGCGCTCGGCGGTCATCAACGGACTGGGCGCTGTGGCGACGGCGATCGTGACCGTCGTCATCGCGGCCACCAAATTCGTCGAGGGCGCGTGGTTAGTGGTGCTGCTCATCCCGCTGTTGATCGGCATGTTCTACGGGATTCACACCCACTATAGACGGCTCGAGCGCGCCCGCCGCGCCGAGACTCCGCTGTTGCCCGAGGAAGTCGTCATCCGCGCCATCGTGCCGGTGGCTGATCTCGGCACGCCCGCCCGCCAGGCGCTCGCGTTCGCGCGGGCGGTGGCGAGCGATGACGCACACGTGGTCGCGGTCCACGTCACCGACGATGTGGCCGAGGCGGAGCAGCTGCGGCGACAATGGGAAGAATGGGAGCCGGGCGTCGAAATGGTTCTCATTGAGTCGCCGTTCCGCTCGCTGACAGGTCCGCTGCTGGCGTACATCGATGCGCTCAAGGAGAGCAACCCCGGCGACACCATCACCGTCATCCTGCCCGAATATGTGCCCTCCAGTTGGTGGGAGCATTTGCTGCACAACCAGACCGCACTTCGACTCAAAGCCGCGCTGTTGTTCCATCCAGGCGTGGTCGTCGCCAACGTGCCGTACCACATGGCCCGCACGCCCGCGGCCTGACTGGCGGGTGCCGCGTCGATGGGTGGCGGCGTTGTCAGGCGAGCCTGGCCGCGCGGAGCGCGAGGTAGCGCTGCTCGGGAATGCTCGCGGTCATCCGCGCCGCGCGTTGGTAAGACGCGCGTGCGGCGACCGTGTCCCCCGCCAGCTCGAGCAGGTGTCCGCGCACCGCTTCAAGGCGATGCGTGTGGGCCATGCGCTCGTCGGCGTCGAGGGTGCCGAGCAGCGCGAGGCCGGCGCGCGGGCCGTTGACCATGGCCACCGCCACCGCCCGATTGAGCGTAACCACCGGCCCCGGCGACACGCGTTCGAGGACCTCGTAGAGCGCCAGGATCTGCGGCCAGTCCGTTTCCGCGGCGCTGGGGGCTTCGTCGTGCACCGCGGCTATCGCGGCTTGCAGCTGGTACGGACCAATCGGCGTCTTGCCCAGCGCACGGGTGACGAGAGCCACGCCTTCCTCGATCTGGGTCGCATTCCATAGCTCGCGTTGCTGTTCGGCGAGCGTAATCAGCGATCCGTCGCCGGTCGTCCGGGCAGCCCGCCGGGCATCAGTCAGCAGCATCAAAGCGAGCAGACCGATGACCTCACCCTCGCCGGGCACGAGCTGCTGGAGCATGCGCGTCAGCCGAATGGCCTCGGTGGTCAGGTCGGCCCGCTGGAGCGCGGGGCCGGAGCTGGTGGTGTAGCCCTCGTTGAAGATCAGATAGAGCACCTGCAGCACGACGCGCAGGCGGTCGGCCCGCTCCGCCTCCGGCGGCCGTTCGAAGCGGACGCCGGTGCTCTTGATGGTCTGCTTGGCGCGGCTGATGCGCTGGGCCATCGTCGCTTCTGGAACCAGGAACGCAGTCGCAATTTCGGCGGTCGTCAGCCCGCCAACCGCCCGCAGGGTCAGCGCCAATTGAGACGGCGCCGACAGTGACGGATGGCAGCACAGGAACAGCAACGTGAGCGTGTCGTCCTCGTCAAATGGCAGCGGCTGACCAGGCAGCTCCAGGACCGCATCGGTCTCCTCACGTCGCCGCCGGGCGCTCTCGCTGCGCCACTCGTCAACCAGGCGTCGCGAGGCGACGGTCAGCAACCACGATCGCGGGTTTGCCGGAACACCCTCAGCTGCCCACTGCAGCGCCGCGGCCAGGAGCGCCTCCTGGACGGCATCCTCACACGCGTCGAACTGGCCGTGCCGCCGCACGAGCGTACCGAGAACCTGCGGCGCGAGCTCGCGCAACAGGTTCTCGATGCGCGGCTCAGTCGTCACATCTATCTATGGTCGTGCTTCGCCGATCTGACGTATCTCGATGGGCGGCGCGCCAGCCGGGCCGATGAAGGCGACCACCCGTGACGCAAGCTCGATCGCGCGGGCCTCACTGTCCACATCGACGATCCAGTACCCGGCGAGCGATTCCTTCGATTCGGCATACGGGCCGTCGGTGGCGACCGGAATGCCATTCTTGAAGCGGACGGTTTTCGCCTGACTGGCATCCGCCAGCCCCTGGGCGTCGACGAACTCGCCAGACTTCATGATGTCCGCGTTGAAGTTGTGCATGAACTGGAACATTTCTTTGATCCACTCGGGCGTCTGGGATTCCATGCCGGACTGGTCCCCGAACATCATGATCATGTACTTCATTTCGTTGCGCCATCGTACGCGTCCTTGAGCCGCTGCACGTCAATTTTTTGCATTTGCAGCATCGCCCGCATGGCTCTGCCGGCCTTCTCAGGATCCTTGTCACCCAGCATTTCGCCCAGGGCTCTGGGAATAATTTGCCAGGACAGACCGTACTTGTCCTTCAGCCAGCCGCACTGTGAAGGTTGTCCGCCTTCACAAAGCTTGTCCCAAAGCTCGTCAACTTCTTGCTGCGTGTCGCAGTCGACGAAGAACGAAATGGCTTCCGTGAACCGGAATTCTGGACCGCCGTTCAGTGCCATGAACTCTTGTCCGTTGAGCTCGAATGTCGCGGTCATTACCGACCCACTGGGTCCAGGTCCAGCGTCGCCATAGCGATTAACGCTCACGATTTTCGAGTTCTTGAAGATTGAGACGTAGTGATTCATCGCCTCTTCGGCGTTGTTATCGAACCACAGGAATGGCGTAATTTTCTGCTGCACGTGATGAGTACCTCTTCTCTGAATGAGTCTGCGTGGGTCTCGCCGCCGAACACCATGATCGCGTATTGCGCTCGTCGCTCCTTTCACGCTGGCCCTGTGCTGGGCTCTCGACGAGTAGGTCGGAGCGGCGGCGACGTTCTCGACATACGGATTCAGTTCATCGTCAGTTCACGCAGGCCGTGCATGCTGCATTTCACCCACCCAGTGGGCAAATCGAACCACCAGAAGAAGAACGCTCTTGTTCAAGCGAATGCTGATCGGCGGCGGCGCGACCGGCGCGCTGGTTGCCGCCTATATGGTTGGAAGTCTGACGCTCGGCGGCGCGCTCGCGCAGACGGCCCCGAGTCCGAGCCCAAGTCCGGCGCGACCGGCGAGCACGCAGCCGGTGGCCAACGAGACGAGCAGGAAGCCCGAGAGCGCCACCGAGGCCGCGGAATCGACTGCCCTCGCGGCGCAGGCCAGGATCAGCGCGGATCAGGCCCAGGCCGAAGCTGGCGACACCGGTGGCTCCGCGGACGGGCCCGAGACTCCGGGAGCCGCGGAGGGGCCCGAGTCGGCCGATTGAGCCCGGCCTTCGTCGGAAGTGGGCAGCGGCGGTGAGTTGGCTGGGGATAAACTGGGGCGACGCCATGAAGTTCGTGCTGTGGCAAGGCGCCGACGGTCCGCTGGCCGGGGTGCTGACCCAGCGCGGTCTGATAGCGGTGCCTGGAGTTGCATCCATAGTGCAGCTCATCGACGACTTTCCCAACAGCCGAGCTGAGTTGGAGCGGCTCGCAGTCGAGGGCACTGCATTGGCGCTGGACAGCGTGCGTCTGCTGCCGCCCTTGCCGCGGCCGGGCAAGATCTTGTGCAGCACCGCCTCGTACGCTCCGGGCAACGGTGAGCCGGGGCCATTGCTGATGACCCTCAAGTCGGCCGAGTCGGTCATCGGGCCGGGCCAGACTGTCCAACTGCCGCAGGTGGATTCCGCCTGGTATTTCGTCCCCCAAGCCGAGCTTGGCCTGGTCATCCGCGGTCCGTCCAAAAACATCAAAACGAAAGACTGGCACTCTGCCGTGTTCGGCTACACCTGTGTCATCGACGTCATGGCCCGTGGCGACACCACGTTCGGCCGCGACTTCTGGCTCGCCAAGGCCGACACGCTTGGTCCACTCGGTCCGTGCATCGTGACGGCCGACGAGGTCGCCAATCCGGACGCACTGCGCATTCGGTCGTGGCAGAACGGCCAGCCGCGTCAGGATTTCTCGTCGGCCCAAGCCGCGTATACCGTCGGCCAACAGGTGGAATTCGCAACGACGGTCATGACGCTCTTTACCGGCGACGTGATCGCCTGCGGTACCAGTCCGAACGGACTCCAGCCGCTGGTCGATGGTGACCGGATCGACGTCGAGATCGACGGCATTGGCCGACTATCAGTTGAGGTGGCTGCATTCAGCAATCAGCCATCAGCCGTCAGCAGTCAGCCGGCTCCTGATTGCTGACAGCTGATTGCCAAGGGCCCGCGTTGCATGAAGCTTGCGCTGTTACAACCCCACCAAGGCCCAATTCGACCCGGTGTGCTCGTCCCCGACGGCATCGTCGACGTCGGCGACGTGGCGCCGACGATGGACACCATCATCGACCGGTTTGCCGACCTGAGCGAGCAACTACAACAGGCGGCGGAGCAGCGCGCACCGTTGTCGCTCGAACACGTGCGACTGTGCGCGCCACTGCCGCGGCCGAGCAAGATCATGTGCTGCATTGCCAATTACTGGGAACACGCCCAGCGCGAGCCACGCCCGCTGAACATGTTTCTCAAGAACCCCGACGCGGTCGTCGGACCGGGTGACACCATCCACCTGCCGGCCTTCACGGTGCCCTGGATGTTCATGCACGAGGCGGAGTTGGGCATCGTCATCAAGGGGCCGGCCCGCGGCATCCGTCAGGAGAACTGGCGCGACGCAGTCTTCGGCTATACCGGCATGATGGACATCACCGGCCGCGGCGACGGTCGCTCCACCTGGGGCCGCGGGACGTGGATCGGCAAGTCCTTCGATACCTTCGCGCCGATCGGTCCGTGCATCGCGACCGCCGACGAGATCGAGGATCCCAACGACTTGTGGGTCCAGTTCTGGAATGACGGCCAGCTCCGCCACAACTACCACACCGACGACATGGAGCACCGCGTCCCGGAGCTGATCGAGTTCGCTTCGCGCAATCTGACCCTACGTTCGGGCGACCTGATCGCGTGCGGCACCAACCACGAAGGTCTCGGCCCCGTCCAGGATGGCGAGACACTGGAAATGCTCATCCATGGCATCGGTCGCATGTCGCTCCGAGTGGCGGACCCGCTCAAGCGCGCCTGGGAGCGTGGTATCTATATGGGCCAGGACTCCGTCAATCACGAGGCGGTGCGTCGCAACCGGCCGCAGGACGCGTATCTGTTGCGCGACTAGGGTTCGACCGAAAAAGCCCGCAGCGTCGAGTCGCCCCGACGGAGTCGCTCGTGGTGCTCGCCGAAGGCCACGGTGCCGCGCTCGGTCGGCGCGGCTGGAATTCCCAACCGCGCCGGACGAGGTCAACTGCGAACCGTCTGGGGTGCTTCGTCCGTGCCACATCCACCACTTCCAGGTGATTCGGCGCCACCACCGCGTCGTGAGACGAGCCACAAGCCAGCCGGAACCACACCCCCCGCGATGCAGCTCGTTTACGACAGCTTAATTTAGAATCCGGTTCTGCGACGACAAGGACTCCGCGAGCCGTACGCGGCTTGCAGCTGGTCAGGTCGGCGATCGCTTTCGATACGCGCGATTCAGGCCACCAGGGCCTGGTATGCGAGAGACTGGAACAGCCAGCCGTAGCGCAAATTGAAGGGCTCGAGTTGAATCATCAGCACGCCAAACAGCTGTTCACGCGGATCGATCCAGAAGTAAGTGCTCTGGGCGCCTGCCCAACCGTACTCCCCGACCGACCCAGGCATGTCGGCCAGTCCGGCGTCCACCAGTACCCGTACACCCAGGCCGAACCCGTTTCCATCGCGGACTGGAAAGTTAGGGAATGGTGCGAACGGCCGGGTCGCGCCAGTGTGATTGATGGTCATCATCTCGACCGTCTTGCGCCCCAGGAGTCGCTCGCTGCCCAGACTGCCACCGTTGAGAAGCATCTGACAAAAGTGCGCGTAGTCTTCCGCAGTTGACACGAGTCCGCCGCCCGGCGACTGGAAGGTCGGTGGTGCGGAGAGATCCGAATTTACGCCCTCTTCATACTTGAGCCCGCCACGTTCGTCTGTGACGTACACCCTTGCCAGTCGTTCATAGCGGTCCGACGGCACGTGGAAGCCCGTGTCCGACATTTCGAGCGGCTCGAAGATCTTTTGCTGTAGAAAGCTGTCCAGGCCCCGCCCAGATATCAGCTCAATCAGTCTTCCGAGCAGTTCCTTCGCATGCCCGTAGGTCCAGCCAGCGCCAGGCTGGTGTACCAGTGGCAGTGCGGCGAGGCGCCGCACCTTCTCCGCCAGCGTCTCATCGCGTCGCCCGGTCTGCGCGTCGACGTACATGCGGGCGACGGGATGTGCAAAGACATCCGGCCAGGCATAGGTCAGACCCGCTGTGTGCATGAGCAGATGGCGAATGGTGATAGGACGCTCCATTTCAGTGACGTCTATGCCGTCGGGGGTTTCCTGTGCGAACACGTTTGTACGGCTGAATTCGGGGAGAAAGCCGGCAATCGGATCGGTCAGCAGGAAGCAGCCTCCTCGAACAACATCGTGACCGCCGCGGAAACGATGGGCTTCGTCATCGACGCAAGGCGGAAGATCGTGTCCCGCTCCATCGGCCGGCGAGCCTCGAGATCGATGAAGCCAGTGGCCTCCAGATGCGTCACCCGACCACGGCGCGCAACTAGTGAGACGGCGCCGGCAATTTTTCCTTCGTCCTCCAGACGCCGCATCGCGGCGCCGATTCTCCCAAGGCGGGTCGACGAGAACCCTTCCGCCTCGGCGAAGGCTGCTTCTATGCCTATTGTGGCCTGCAAGAGTTTCCTCCCATTCAGTTGCGAGGGCACGCATTGGCGCGCCCGACTCTTCCACGAACGGCAGTTTATGCCGTCCGAAAGGATCGACGGGGCGGCACGTCCCGCCGACACTGGCTGTTCAAGCACAGGTTCTACGCGAGGCGATCAGACGCGTGGCCAACTGTCACCGTCAATCGCGCGCGTTCCACCACGTACGTCGGCTTTTCGCATTTCGTCGAGGCACCTCACCGAACATCGCTGCGTGTTACGTCACGGGCCACAACCGTCGCCGGGCGAAGGAGCCGCCGCGAGGCGAGGGGAAGCCAGATCGCGGTGAGGCCGACAAGGAAGGCCAGCTCCCCCACGGCCAGGAAGCCACCTGCCGCCAGAACCGCCCCGGCGACAACGCCGCCGCTCGCCTGGCCGAAGCTGTCGCTCGCGGCAAAGAACACCATGCTGAGCGTTCGGTCCCTCACGTCGTACGCCGCGACGTTGGCGCGGATGGCGACGCCGAGAAAGCCGTCACATAGCGAAGCGAGGGCCAGGAGAAGGAGAATCCCGGCGAATGAGATAGGCGCGACGTAGATCGTGCCACGTGCCAGGCAGAAGACGATAGCCGCGCCGACCACCAGCAGCTTGAGGTCGAGCTTCACCTTTCCGAGGATCTCGCCCGCTGCGACGCTACTGGCAATGAAGGCGACGCCGACGACGGCGAACGCGACCTCCAGCGCGTCGGGCCCATAACCGCGGGACACGAGGAGCGCCGACGCGTACGCCCCGGTCCCGAAGGCGCAGATGACGTAGACCACCTGAAACGCGAACATGAGCGCCAGCGAGGGATCACCCAGCAGATCGCGATACTCGGCCACACTCTTGGCAATATCGAAACGGGCGCTCGGATCGCGCGCGCCGATCGGGACCAGCGTCGCAATCAGGGGGACCAGCAGCAAGGGGACGATCGCCAGCACCGCGAAGGCGCCACGCCAGCCCAGGACGGTCGAAAGGAAGACACATGCCGGTAAGCCCACGGCGACCGCCGCGAAGAGGCAGGCGATCTGGTAGCTCATCGCCCGTCGGCTGGTGTTGGCGGAAAACTGGGTCGCGGCCAAGGCCAGGGCGACCGGCACGACGATCGCGTTCGCGAAGGACAGCAGCAGCGCCGCGCCCAGGACCGCCAGTATATTCGGCGCGAGCGCCATTACGATCGAGCCGAGGGTCATTGCGCCGACCCCGGCCAGATACAGCCGGCGAAACCCATGGCGCTGCACGAGGCTGCCGATCAGCATGGCGATCACCGCCGATATGAGGATGGACGCCGACGAGACCTGGCCGACCAGCGACACGCTCGTCCCGAGCCCCTCCGCGACGAACGGGAGGAGGGCGACCGGCGCGAAGACGCTGGTGACGTCGACGAAGATCGCTAGACACAAGATCCCGATGAGAAGAATCGCTGGTCGCCCGATGAGGGTGCCATCAGTCCCGCTTGGTGTGCGCACTCGTTACTCCCGCTAGCTGTTCGAACTGTTCGATCATTTCAGGCGCGGACAACGCGTCCACGCCCCAATGTGATGAACGAGGGTTGGTGGAGCCCGGGCTGGCGGTTGCGTGAGTTCAGCAACGTCGTCTGCCACTGGCCATCGGCGTTAGCGCCCAGCGAGTTCGCTTTTCAGCCAGCCGTCGAGGGCTTCCTGTCGCGCCAGGTTCGCACGGAGCGAGAGGATAGTGCGCTGATGTTCGCTCTGGCAAAGAGCCGTCTGGGTTGCAAGCGCAGACCGCAGATCGTCGACTTCCCGAAGCGCGGCATGGAGTCGGTTGACGAGCTGCGTCTTCTTGTACGCCATCAACGGATCATGGCGATCGATGCCAGGCGTGGCCGCTCATGTCGGTGCAGCGGTTTTGATAGTGTGATTGTTGCTTCGACGTCGCGGGTGACGAGATGCCTGGAACGCATCGGCGTTGTCACGGTAGAGCCCCATACGCTTCGGCGTTGCGCAGGATCGTTTTGAATGCGAGGCCAGTCTCCACCTCAATGGTCTTGGCAGTGATTGCTGGGCGAGGGCTCCGCGCCGTCAGCCGCTCAATGCCAGCCCGCAGCCTGTCGACCGTCTCGCGGCGCTTCGCTTCGGCGGCCTCGCGGAGTGCCGAAGGCTGAGCCGGGTTTCGATGGGGATTCAACGGCTCGGTCAACTCGGCGCTCCGTTTTGCCGCGCTCCGTCGAGATCATCACCCGCCATCGGCAGCGCTCGGAATGCTGGCCGCCAACGACCTTCGCGCTCCGGCGTCGCCATGAGCCGCATCACATGCAGGAGCTTGTCGCACCCGTCGGCGTTGCGACGGTGCTCTTTGGCCTCGCCATCCGCACCTGATGCAGCGCACTCCGCCGCCATGGCTAGATAGGCCTTCTGCCAGCCCAGCACGCGGTCTGCATGCTCGGGTCGGGGCACCAGGTAGGGGCAGCCCAAGCAAAGCACGCGGTGCATGCCCCGCACGCATAGGCCGGCCCGACCGCAGTGCCCGAACAGCACCGGGTGAAGTGTGTGCCATTGCTCGAGCACTGCCCGAGACGCTTCGTCGGCTCGCTCGAGCAATTCGGCTTCCTCCTGGGCTGGGTCGGCAAGAGCCAGTTCTCGTCGGACTGCGTCAGCACGCGCACGGAGCTCGACGATGTAATGCTGCTGCAACTCGAACTGGTCTTGAGCGGGCATTTGGGTGTAGTAGGAGGTCGCTTCAGGTATCTCGCCGGGCGGTCCACGATGGTTGCAGCTGCAACGCGGCGCGGACGGCCGCCAGGACGCCGTAGGTGTGCCGAGCAGACGCGACGCCACCGTGCCGGTAGA
>WNFC01015499.1_pt1 | contig 12542 bp, 15 predicted proteins | sample 5400541 | NCBI WGS metagenome assembly WNFC01 (sample SAMN13153342, study PRJNA577476) | soil metagenome | isolation source: 120 cm saprolite under Douglas fir tree site 2 hole 2 replicate 1 | place: USA:California | collected 2015-04-18
CCCAGCGGACCTGGGGCGCGGACTGGGGAGTTAGTGTCTACGCTCGGACGGTACTATGTGGCGGTACCCCAGCATGCTACTACGAACGCCCAAATTCTTGAGTACCAAATCCAATGAGGCGTGCACTAGCCAATGCAGTGCGATGACATGAACATCGTCACCGAATTCTTTAATGCCTTGAACCGTCCTTCGTTTGCATTGTCAATTACGCCCGACAACACGGCCATCTTTGACCCACCGGGACTCCAACGGGAGTTGCGGGCTTATTGAAGTCAACGGTCACCACAGCTCGCGAGAATCAATTCGCGCTGAAGTTCGTTTGGCAAGTCCCTGCACAAACCTGCACGCCAGAGATTGGACGTGACCACGATCGTGGCCTAAGGGAGGAACGAATGAGAGGGCTATCACGCCGGGATTTTGGAAAAAAGCTGTCTGCGGGTGCCTTGAGTGGTTTGGCGGCAAGTGCTGCTACACCTCTGGCACGGGCACAAGGCGAAGTAAACTCTCCGAAGAGCTCGCCGAAGCGAATGACGACCGTGTTGCGACAGCTAATACAGGGCCCTGGGATCGTTGATTCGCCAAGCGTCCACGACCCCCTTACAGCCAAAATCGCCGAGTCGGTTGGATTTCGGTACGTCGAACTCGCTGGCAGTGCGCGAGGAATAGTAACTTGCCAGATCGGATCTGCACTGAGTCTTGACGACTTGGCCGAGACCTCTCGCGACATTATTCAAGTCATAGGTATCCCACTGTTGGTTGATGCTGGGGGCGGATTCGGCGAGCCGGCGCACGTGTTTCACACCGTTCGCGTCCTCGAACACGCCGGTGCCGCAGGTGTCTTTATCGACGACCAACTCTTCCCTAAACGCTTTCACTATTATATGGACGGCAGAGTTGAGACTATTCCGTACCAAGAAATGATAGAAAAAATTCGTTATGCCGTTCAGGCGCGCCGCGATCGGGATTTTGTTATCGGTGCGCGCACGGACGCCATCGGCACCCATGGCTTCGCGGAGGGTGTTCGCAGGGCGAATCTTTATCTCCAGGCAGGAGCCGATTACGCCTTGTTAGTCCCAAGAACCGTGGAGGAAACCAGGCAAATTCCTAAAGAAGTGCACGGCCCTGTCAATTTTGTAAGCGCGGAGCCGGGGCTTCCCAATCGGCCAAATTTCACAACAAGGGAATTAGGGGAGATGGGATGGAAAATGCACAATCACACCGCTGCCGCGATCCTCATCTACTACAAGGCAATAAAGGATGCATTTGCGCGACTGAAGGAGAGCGGTAGCCTGGAAATGGACCCGGCGATATATGGTCCTATTTATAAAGAAGTCTATCAAACGGTTGACATCACAACTTACTACGACATTGAGTATTGGACCAGCCGACTAGGTTCCCGCGGTGCTCCCGGAACTTTTGATCCGTCGTTTAGGGCCAAAGAGTGACGGAGATCTTGAGAACAAGTGATGTGGAGCTTCGGTCTGACTTGGTTTTTCAGACTCGCTCCACGTTACTGTGAAGCCAGTTGGGGCGTTAAGGGAAATCGGCCTGGCCAACATCTTACCCAGAGAAGGTGCTAGCGATGAGAACTGTGCGAAAGCGATGCATTTTACTCATGACATTTTTCATTCTATTCGTGATCAAGTCTTCCCGAGCGGCCGAGCCGCTCACATTGGTGCAGACTGTTCCTTTGCCGGCGCTACGCGAAGGTGATTTTGATCACTTCGCGGTGGATCTCGCGGGTCATCGCCTCTTCTTGACTGCAGAGCAAGGAGTGGTTGAAGTCTTCGATCTTCGCACAAATAAGCTGATACAAACCCTCACCGACCTTAAGGAGCCGCACTCGATCGTTTATCGGGCCGATCTAAAGAAGTTTTTCGTTGTCGACGGCGGGGCGGCGGCATTGAAAATTTATGACGGCGATTCCTACAAGCCACTCGACAGTGTGAAGCTGACCGAGGACGCCGATTCCATGGCCTACGATCCTATCTCAAAATATATGTACATCGTGAATGGAGGTCGCGCAGCTCACACTCCTTATTCGTTGATTAGTGTCGTCGACACCACGTCTGCCAAGAAACTAGCCGACATCAAAATTGAGACAAATCGGGTGGAAGCCCTGGCGGTCGCAAAGTCGGGTCCACGGTTGTTCGCCAACCTAACCGGTATAAACGCCGTTGGAGTTATCGACCGGAAGACACACATGATCTTGGCTACTTGGTCTGTGGCTGCAACGGCTGAGCAGAATGTCCCTCTAGCCTTTGACGAGGCCGATCACCGATTGCTTCTCGTTAGTCGCAAGCCATCAACGCTCATCGTTCTTAATTCCGATTCTGGCAAAGTTGTGACAACCCTTCCGTGTGTAGATATGGTTGACGATATCGCCTATGACCCGAAAACTCGACGCATCTACGCTCCTGGAACTGAATTTGTCGATGTATTTCAGCAGAGTGACGCCGACCGTTACGAGCAGATTGGACATGTCGTAGGCGCCTTTCGTGCCAAGACTGCGATTCTTGTTCCCGCAATGGGCAGATATTACTTGGCCGCGCCTCGCCACGGGGATAAAGCCGCTGAACTCCGCATGTACAAAGTGACACCTTAACTCGGAAGTGCCAAGAAGTTGAAACGGTCAGGGGAATAATAAGATGAACAACAACGCGAGGATGACTTGTCTCATCGTCGTTGCGCTCGCCGCAGCGTTGGCCACGGTGTTTATGATTCTTTGTACCTACCCTTTGGCGGCGCAGGGTAATCCGCCCAAGTACGAAGTCGATCCTTCGTGGCCCAGACCACTGCCAAACAAGTGGGTAACTGGGGCTGTGAGTGGGGTGTGCACGGATGCCCAAGACCATGTGTTCATTGCTAACCGCGGGAATCTGACGGAAAACGAGCTCGATTCCGGGCGCCAGGCGCCCCCAGTGATCGAGTTCGATCCCCAGGGAAATGTCAGAAATACTCACACGATGGTAGCAAACTCTTGCTCCAGATCGGGACGAAGGGCGTTGCAGATTCGTCGGACGGGACCATCAAAGGCACAGCTCTAAATTCTAGCCATACTGGGTTCAATCGACCGTCAGCTATCGCGGTGGACCCGAGTAACGGCGACGTCTATGTCGCTGATGGGGAGGAGCCCGGTAGCAACCATCGCGTGGCTGTGTTTGACCGAAATGGGCGGTTCCTTCGGCAGTGGGTTCTGCATCGTACGAAGGCTGAAATGGAAGCAGGCGAGGGCGATGAGTTCATGCAGGTACCGCACTGTGTGGTGATCGGCAACGATGGGTTTGTGTACGTATGCGACCGACGCGGCGACCGGGTCCAAGTGTTCGATAAAATGGGGACCTTCCAAAAAGACATACTTGTCCCCTACGAGAAGAGAAGCCAATACGAGCCAAGATTGGGTCACGTGTCGCGCGTGTGGGGCACGGCAGAGTGGCTAGGCTTTTCCCCCGATCACTTGAACAGGTTTATGTACGTGCTGAATGAAGACAACGAACAAGTGGATATCCTTGATCGCCCCAGTGGAAACATCATATCCACTTTCGGTCGCGCGGGCCATCAAGTAGGGGAATTTACATTTGCACATACCTTAGCCGTGGATTCCAAGAACAACGTGTACGTGGGTGAAGCGGGGGCCGAGGAAGCAGGCAACAGAGTTCAGAAGTTCAAACCCATCGGCAGTCAATAGTCGAAGTAATTTGCCCACACAGCTCAAAGTACGCAACGACGCCGAGGGATGACATTGGCCACGGGAATCGCAGGAGGCATTAGGATGAGTAACGACAGAAACATGTGGTGTCTGGCTATGGCCGCGACAGGCGTGGCGGCATTGGTGATTGGCCTTGCGATCTCCTGCCCTCTACCGGCGGATGCTCAGGGCGGTGGCCCTAAATACGAGGTGGATCCTCTTTGGCCCAAGCCTCTGCCGAACCTGTGGGTGACCGGATCTGTGGGCGGCGTTTGTACCGACGCTCAAGACCATGTATTCATCGTTAACCGGCGCAACTTGACCGACAACGAGTTGGATGCGGCATATCAGGCGCCTTGGGTGATTGAGTTTGATGCCGATGGGAATGTGGTGAACTCCTGGGGAGACGCGAACGTTCTCGGACCGGGGCGTCACGCCTGCTATGTCGACTATGAAAACAACGTGTGGCTCCCGAGCAACCAAGATGGCATCGTGCAGAAGTATTCCCATGACGGGAGCAAACTTTTGCTCCAAATTGGTGCTAAGGGGATTGTCGACTCATCGGACGGAACGGTGGCAGGTAGAGCATTGAATTCCAGCCATACAGGGTTTTACCGGCCTGGCGGTATCGCAGTCGATCCAGGCAACGGCGACGCTTATGTCGCTGATGGGGAGGAGCCCGGTAGCAACCATCGCGTGGCTGTGTTTGACCGAAATGGGCGGTTCCTTCGGCAGTGGGTTCTGCATCGTACGAAGACTGAAATGGAAGCCGGCGAGGGCGACGAGTTCATGCAGGTACCGCACTGTGTGGTGATCGGCAACGATGGGTTTGTGTACGTATGCGACCGACGCGGCGACCGGGTCCAAGTGTTCGATAAAATGGGAACCTTCCAAAAAGACATACTTGTGCCTTACGAGACGCAAAGCTCGCACAGGGCCAATTATGGAGAGAGAACTCAACCACCGGGACCGGGATATCTGCCGCGGGCGTGGGGCACAGCCGGGTGGGTCGGGTTCTCGCCCGATCAGGCGCAGAGGTTCCTGTTTGTCTTAAATGAAGAGAACGAGCAAGTGGATATCTTCGATCACGCTACCGGCAAAATTTTGTCAAGTTTCGGCCGGCCAGGTCACCAGGCCGGTGAATTTTCGCATGGCCACACGATGGCCGTGGACTCCAAGGGCAACATCTTCGTCGCTGAGGTCGGCGTCGGAAACGAGGCAGGTCATAGAGTTCAGAAATTCAGGATTGTGGCGAGCCGGTAAATGCTGCTCTCCTTCGCCGGGCCAATATTTGCTGCTTACAAGGCCATCAGGGATGAACTGGCTCCCATAAAAGTTACTGGTAGTCCTGCTGTGAGCTACTTCGTCGCCGCTTCAATCGAAGCAGAAGTTCAAGATGTGTGTGGCCTCTCGAAATATGTTGAAATCGAGAACGCCACGACGTGAAGGCCTGAAACGGCAAATGCGAAGCAGGCCTGGAGGTGGCCCGTCAAGCAGGTTGCCGAGGGCCCTTTGAGACTCGCGCCACTGAGGCCGATCACAGCAAGAGCGCATTTGGCCACTCTGTATCGACACGACCTGCGTGCGGTAATGTAACGAGACCGTGTGGAAGTGGAATTCGCTCAAGCCGGACAAAAATTTGACTGGAGACCTGGATATGCAAAAGAGCCTACTACTGTTAACACTTGTTTTTGCCTTCGCGCTCACGGTAATTTCCCAAACGGCCCCGCCACTGGAGTTGGCGCGGACGATCCCGATGCCAGGTATTACAGGGCGATTTGACTCTTTTGGGGTCGACGTGAAAGGTCGCCGTCTTTTTGTTACTCCTCTTGACCACAAGACAGTCGAAGTCTACGACTTGAAGACAGGCAATCTGATTCACAGTATTCCAGGTATTGAGAAAGCACATGCTGTGCTTTATCGCGGCGATTTAGACGAGATCTTCGTCACCGACGGGCCCGCTGGATCGCTGAAGATTTTCAAAGGAGACAAATATGAGTTCGTTAGGGCTGTGGAACCCCTCGCCGCACCTGACGGTGTTCTCTACGACCAAGCTACCCATTATCTGTACATTATAACCGGTGGAGAAAACGCGAAATTGGATTACTCTTTGATTGACATTGTCGATACGGACAAAGCCAAGAACCTCGGGGACATTCGGATCGATGGCGGGACGATGGAAGAAATGCGGCTCGAGAAATCGAGTGCGCGCCTCTTCGTTGTTAACCGTGAAAAGAACCGAATCGAGGTGATTGACCGCAAAAAGCGCACGATTATTATCAGTTGGCCTCTCACTCTCGGGAAAGTGCCTGTCGGGTTGGCGATCGATGAATCCTCGCATCGCCTGTTTGTGGGTTGCCGCAGCGAAGTCATGGTGGTGGTCGATTCGGCGTCTGGGAAGGAGATCACCAGCGTTCCAATCAGCAAAGGCATCGACGATATGACCTTTGATCCCGCTACCAAACGCATCTACTCCGAAGCGAATACCGGTGCAATTGATGTTTATGAAGAGGTAGACGCTGACCATTACCGGTCTTTAGGGGCAACTCCGATCGGGACGCCGGCGAAACCGGGACTTTTAGTGCCTGAGCTGAACCGGTATTTTGTCGCTGTTCCGAATCACGATAACGTGGACGCTGCTATCCTGGAATATAAAATTCAATGAATCGTCCCTACCAATTATCCCGTCTGTGTCGTGAAACGCTGCTTGGAACAGATGAAAGTATTTTGGAACAACCTTCGAACAAAACCCTCAGTTTATGGGGCGGTTTTCAGCAAATTCCAGGCAGAAAGGCAATCGAATCATCAGGATTTATGGAGCGGGCGATGGGAATCGAACTCAACGCCCGAAATACTAAGTTCGAGTTCGTGCCCATAGACATGGTGAGAACCTATTAACGTTATCGTCAACTTGAGCGATTTCAGTTGCGGCCGGGCCGCGAAGCTGCTCGCCGAAATTCACCACGAACACAAGTTGAGCAAAAAGAGCCTGCGCCACGTCAAGGGACTCTTGCAATCCATCTTCACGCACGCTAAGCGCAACGATGTTCTGTTCGGCGAAAACCCGATCAAAGATGCTGGATATCCGCGCGCCGCCAAGGCCGCAAACAAGAGCCACGCCTACACCGTTCAAGAAATTTCAACGATGCTGCACACACTGACCGGAACCGCGAAGACCGCTGTGGCTTTGATGTACCTTGCCGCCTTGCGACCTGGTGAGGCGCGTGGACTCCGTTGGCCGGATTATGATGAGGACAAACGCATCCTGAATGTACAGCGTTCGATTTGGCGCAAACATGAGAGCGGACCAAAAACAGAAGGCAGCGTCGCGCCGGTGCCCGTCGCCGAGGCATTGCGCGTGATCCTCGCAGAAACGCAGCGGACATCCCAGTATATTTTGGCAACGCCGTCGGGCGGGCCGGTGGACCTACACAATCTCGCGCGTCGCGTCATCGTCCCCAGTCTCACCCGTTGCAAGACGTGTCACGAGACGGAAGCGGAGCACGCAAAAGCCGACCATGAATTCGAGCGGGATATATCGTTGCCCAAGTGGCGTGGCTTCTACGCTTGCAGACGCAGGATCGCTACAGCTCTTGCCGACTTGGACTCCGCTATAGCCGCAAAGTCCGTGCTGCGTCATTCCAACGTCGCCACCACGACTGCCCATTACGTCAAATCTGTGGATGCCTCGGCCATCCGCGCCATGGACAAAGTCTCTGCGCTGTTTGAGCCGCACACTGGCCGCCCAATTTGATTGATGGCTTAAACGTTTATGGTAAGATGCTTGCGAAGATGGTCTTGACGATGCGACGCGAGAGCAGCTTGACAAACGTAAACCCTATTTTCTGCGGCTTGCATTATGCAAAGCCTATGCAAAACTGAAGCTGCTAAGTCCTTATGCGCCCGTAGCTCAGCTGGATAGAGCGTCTGGCTACGAACCAGAAGGCCGGGAGTTCGAATCTCTCCGGGCGCACCATTTTCCCAATAAAAACGAGGTTTTTCAGGGAGCCATTAGGCGGCGCCGGATTCTGGTTTACCTCTGGTTTACCAAAGGAAGGTCCGGCACGCGCGACTGTAGAGCGAGCGAAGTTGCTCCGCGTAGCACAGGTTGATAAAATCACTCATGAGTTCGCAGCAATCAGACGTTCATCACTACGTTGCCCGCTGGTACCAGCGAAGGTTCCTTAAGCCCGGCCAGTCCAAGTTTTACTACCTCGACCTGCATCCGGCGATCGTTTATAGCAATGGGGTAAAGCACGAGCGCAACCATCTGCTTCATTGGGGCCCAGACCTGTGCTATTTCAAGGACGACTTCCATACCTTGAATGTCGGAACGTTAAGTAGCGACTAAATTGAAAAGAGATTCTTCAGCGCGATCGACGCTCACGGACAGACCGCTGTCAATGTATTTTCAAACTTTGGAGGTGTCCGTTCGATGGAGGGTCCCGAATCCTTCCACAACCTTGTGCTGTACATGGACGCCCAGCGTTTCCGAACACCCCGGGGGTTAGACTGGGTGCGAAAGGCACTCCGTCTGACGAACCACACTCGAACACTCATGCTCATGCAGCAAATATTCCAGCTAAACACGACCATGTGGGCCGAAGGAATCTGGGAGATTGTCAGAGCTCGCCGAAGTCCGACAAAGTTCATCATAACGGATGACCCATTCACGTTCTTCAACCACCGGGCGTTTCCGAGAGCAATGCCCTACCCGGAGGACGTCGGCTTGGAACTGGCGGGAACACGCACGATCTTTCGACTGAGCCTTGACTGGTGTCTTATTATTACGCACCTGCAGCTTACCCGTGACCCGTGGATGAAACCCCTGGCCCTGCGGCCGAATGCGCGCTCGTATCAGAACGCGGTGAAGTCAATATTGGACATTCAATTCGGACGCGAGTTGGAAGAAGACGAGGTACTGCGCATCAACCTCATACTGAAAAAGCGCGCCGCCCGCTACGTTGCCGCCGCCGAGGAGGAGTGGCTCTACCCCGAACGCCGCGTCTCGACTGGATGGGCGAGGCTCGATGACGATTGGTTTCTGTTTCCGAATCTGTGGAAGATTCCGTTTACAACCAAGACAATCATGGGATGGAATGACAGGCCACCTTTGGCGCTTGACGCACACGGAAGGACGCCGGCGCACCGTCACTTCGGGGACAGGGAGCAACATGACAGAGATTGGAAAACGCGTATCGACGCCCGGAGAGGGTGGGCCAAAAGGCGGGTGGGGCGATCTCTGGCACACGTAGACGACCATTCGCGCGAGGACGAGGTTGCCGATAAGATTATGAAAGACTACCTTGCCGGCAAAGCAGAAGTGGCGTAACAATCCGCGCGGAGGAACCAATTCGGTCGTGGGGTGGGTCTCAGACTGCTATGACCTCGACGCGCTCGCCCTGATATTCGTCTTCCACAACGTCAATGTACACGAAGGCATACCCTGTCGATTGAACGTGCGTCGAGGGTTTGTTGCTAATCGAGACGCTCCAAACCAGCGGCTGAACCTAGGGGCCGGCGAAAAATTGCATTCGCGCTTCGATTCCGTTCGCGTCGCTCTGCGCGCTGAGCAGATGGCACCATCTATTGAGTCGCGCGCCTGGCTGCTGCAAGATTTTGAGAAACGGCTCGTCCACCGGCTGTACGATTGGGCGCGTGGTCGTCCAGTGATAAATAAATTGCTTGATGTCGTCGAATTCCGGTTCGAGTCCGGAGAAGTGGGGAAAGTATTTCAGGAAATAGTGGAATCCGACCTTGGCGATCGCGCGAAGATATTTTTCAGAGATCGGAGCCTTCATTTCTCCCTCAATCCGTGTGCCGTGCGTGATTGGCGGGACCTCTTGTTCTTTGCCGCCTGGTGCTAGCGCGTCGGTCAATGCCCTCATCTCCGCATCTTCCTCGGCCTTGTTCCCGAACGCCAGGATGCCGTCTGCGGCTACACCTTTCTCCTTGAGAATCTCCTTAATTTTTTCTGGCGTCCATCTCCCGGGTCGAAAAGGAAGGGGGACAGTTTTGCCCTCCTTTGAAATGAAAACAAGCTGACTCAGCGGGGTAATCCCGCGTTGTGCAGGGTTCGCCGGATCGGAACCCAACTCCCATAGGATTTCAACATCATGGCCTGGAGCTTTTCCCAACATCGTCAACGGCGGGATTCCAGAGGTCGGCTCGTAGAAGATGTTTTTTCCTTCCTTATTTTTTCTTCCGACTCGGCCGAGCATCTCACGGAAAAATACCTCTGAACTCTTGCGGGCAAAAACCACTTCGAGCTGTGAGCAAATGCTCTGGCAGTCATCGCAGATCCGATCCGCGAGTCGCTCTCAGGGATCAAGTCCTCATACCGCTGCGGACCGGGCTCCAGGAGCATCTCTGGCCATTTTTGGCGCGGCAAAAACCAATCGTTTCGGTCGTGCCTGACGCCAGGACACACAATCCAAACGCAAAAGTGACCGAGGATGCGGAAACATTGGCGAATATCCTGGTGGCGGTATTTCCGTTCAGCCGCGTCGATGAAGGGATCGAGCAAGCGTTACTCCGCGACGCGCAGAAGCATCATTTCGCAGAACTGATGACGCGCATAGATACGTTCGCGAAAGACTGCATCGATTACGCCGGCAAGTGCAACGCACGGGTTTCGAGGATAGCCGGCGAGATCCCGGGCGCTTGCGGTCTCCCTCCGTTCATCCCGAATCGAACCGGCCCGTACGTCATGAACTGTCTTCTGGCACATTTCGTCTACATGCGCGTTTTTCAATTCTCGACTGGCGTGTTGACGAAGCGAGAGGAAAGGGAGAATTGGATTCTGAGCAATGGATCGTATACAGCCGCGGTGGGAAGCTCTGAACAACTCAACCAGTTAATCGAGTTCCTCAATAAGCTAGTGGACTCGGAAAAGGCCCACGGTGCCGCACTCCATGCCCTAGAGGGCGCCCTACGAACGAGGTTCACAGAGCTTTCTCCTGATCTTGATTTCGCGATTGCGTCACGCCGGCTGCATGGGCGGTGCGACCTTGTGAGTTTTTTCTAAAATTGAAACGGCCCGGTGCGTTGACCACCGGGCCGCCTCTTCCAACAGTGGGCGCGATATCAGAATGGCGAGTCCGCCCGAAATAAACCCACGCGGCCTCGCCAGCGCACAGGCGGCTCAATCAGGACCGGATCGCGCAGCAACCAATGCCATTGGCCCTGTCTGGCCCATCGTGAGCGCGAGGCCCGCGTGATGTCGTACAAGTCCACGTAGCCCACAATGCAGCCGAGCGGGAACAGGTCGCGCGGCACCACAGGTGTGGTTCGCTCGAAAAATCCTCTTCCTTTAGGCTGGGCGCCGCCAGCATGGGCTCAATTGAGTCTCGGCATATCCCTCTACATAATGCAAACAGGAGAGTTGAAATTAAACGAGTTGTTGGTCCAGGTGTTGTTCGGCGGGCAAATGTTGTTATTGTCCAGTATATCAAAAAATCCAGTGGTGCCGGACCTCACGTTGCCGAGCGCTGTGTTGTGGTCAATAGTGTTCCCAGAGGCAGTGTTCCCAGAGCCGGGCATTCCAACTTCAATTCCATTCGATCCATCCCTGTCAAATTGTTGTGGATGAAGCTGTTGTGGTTGCCACCGTTCACTGAGATGCCGCAAAAAAAGTTGGCCGCGGCCACGTTGTCACTAAACACGTTTTCCGTCGAGGCGGTGGCCGCGATGGTCGGATTATTCGTACTACAAGCGCTCGCGCCAATGTCGATTCCGTCTCCGTTTCCCACCGCCACGACATTGTGTACCCATGAATGGTGGACGTCATCAAATTCGATTCCGGCCATTCCTCCGAACACTGTTCCAGGGCCTTCAATCTCAATCTTGAAAAGACTGGCACCCCCCCCATTCACAAGGATCACGCTGGATGAAAGAGTGCCCGCTATGGTATGGCCGCGCAGCTCGAGTTTGACATCGCTGACCGTGATGGAAATTCCGACGGCCAGACACGTCAAATCGTTGGCGAGAAAATACTGGCCGGCCTGGGTGATGCTGCTGCAATCATTGATCGCAGTAGCTTTATGATCATTATCAGGATCGGCCAGGGTGAAGCCCTGTAAAGCAAAGAGAAGCGCTATTCCCGCCAGCAGCGCGGACGAAACCCTCCACTTAAGTTTGTTCCTGCGATTCTTCGCGACTAAGTCAGTTAAGAAACCATTTTTCATGTTTATTCCCCCCGGCAGACGTTTGAGCTGGTCTCAAGATTATGTCAGCGACTTTAGAGTTAGCAGGGCGCACTTCGGGGGCGCTGTACTCAATTAGAAAGCTGTACGGAAGTACAGGTGGGATTTCCGGCTAATACGTGTTGTTCGCCGGGGAATTTCTCTTAAACTCTAGTCCCCAGAAGTTTGGCGCGAGCGGGAGAGATTCGACGTCGATGCGCTGGCCTGAAGCCCCAACCTTTCGGACTTGGAGGGCTGAGGCCATGCCGGTTAACCAGTTAAACGAGTAAGCGGAGGGGTAGGAGAGTGGATGAATCCGGCGGTCTTGAAACGCGAAATCACTACCTCGTCACTTGACACACAATTTAACTAAATCCCCTTGTCAGCCGTCAGATAGCTGGGATTTAAGTTCCTTGGATTTGCGTGACTTTCGCCCGTTTTGCGCGATGTGTAGCAACGATTTGGTGACAGTAGCCAATTCTGACACCTCGCGCACATGAGTGTAACCAGCTCAATGTTCACCATGTCCTCCGCCAACGGTTCAAGATCGCAAAGCTCCCGGTTGGCCCGTCACTGCCGGGACTTACCGAGTGCTAACCCAACTTCCGCAGTTTGGAGAATAAGTGCCTGTGTTTTCATCGCGGACATGCCCGAGTCTTCACTACACCCTG
>WNFC01025787.1_pt1 | contig 12541 bp, 16 predicted proteins | sample 5400541 | NCBI WGS metagenome assembly WNFC01 (sample SAMN13153342, study PRJNA577476) | soil metagenome | isolation source: 120 cm saprolite under Douglas fir tree site 2 hole 2 replicate 1 | place: USA:California | collected 2015-04-18
GCTCGCGGGTCACGCTCCCGAGCCGGATCTTGGTCTGGATGCGGCGCAGGAAGGCCTCGTCCACCAGCGTCGCCGGGTCGAGGTTGGTGGCGAACGCGACCAAGACGTCGAAGGGGACCTCGATCTTCTTGCCGCCCGCCAGCGTGAGGAAGTCGATGCCGCGATCGAGGGGCGCCACCCAGCGGTTCAGGAGCTCCTCGGGGCGGACGCGCTGGCGGCCGAAGTCGTCCACGATGAGCAGCCCGTTGTTCGCCTTCAGCTGCGCGGGCGCGGCATAGTACTTGGTCACCGGGTTGAACTGCAGCTCGAGCATCTCGATCGTGAGCTCGCCGCCCACGACGACCCGGGGCCGACGGCAGAGCACCCAGCGCTCGTCGCTGTCCCGCGTGGACGGGTCATCGACCTGCTTGTGCACGAGGGGGTCGTAGATCGTGATGATCTGGCCGTCGTGCTCGACCGCGTGCGGGATCCAGACGTTCTCCTGCTCGAAGAGGCAGGAGAGCGTCTCGGCCACCGTGGTCTTGCCCGTCCCCGACGGCCCGTAGAGGAAGATCGCCTTTCCGGACACGAGGGCGGAGCCGAGCTGCCGCAGCACCTGGGGTTCGAGCACGAGGTCCTCAAAGGCCTTCTGGACCGCGGGCGGGCTCACGCTCATCCGCCGCACCGTCTGGGCCTGCACCTGGTTCACGTAGTCGACGAGCGACACCGGGAGCGGTCCCACGTACTGGTTGATGGCGAGCGCCTCGAGGGCGCGCCCCTTGCCCTCCGTGGTCAGGACGACGCGGTGCACGGCGCCGGCCATGCCGGTCACCTGGCAGAGCTGGTCCTTGCGCAGGCGCTGGAAGGCGTCGTCCACGATGCGGAGGCCGATGAGCATGTGCTCCGCCAGGTCGTGGAGCGACAGCTCGCCCATCAGGTACATCGTCTTGAGCGTCAGGTCCTCGAGGACCTTCCGCCGGATGCCGGTCTCTTCCGCCGTCCGGGGCGCGTTGATCGTCATCCCATCGCCCTCCGCTGCCAGGACGCCCATCCTAGGCGCTGGCGATGCGCGCCGTGGCCTCGCCCCGTGGGGCGCCGATCACGTCGAGGATTCGGTCCATCACGTCCATCAAATCGAAGTCCTTGGGCGTGAAGACCGCCTTCACGCCGAGCGCGCCGAGCCCGCCCACGTCGCTCTCGGGGATGATGCCGCCCATGACGACGGGGATCGCCTCGCCCACCCCCTCGGCCCGCAGCTGGTCGCGCACCGCGCGCGCGATCTCGAGATGCGCACCGGAGAGGACCGAGAGGCCGAGCACGGTCGCATCCTCCTCGACCGCCGACTTGACGATCTCCGGCACCGTCCAGCGGATGCCGCCGTAGATCACCTCGAAGCCGGCCTCGCGGGCCGCAACCGCGATCATCTCCGAGCCGTTCGAGTGGCCGTCGAGCCCGGGCTTGCCGACGACGATCCGGGGACGACCCCCGTGCCGCGCGCCCCACGCCGCCACGCGCGCGCGCACCGCCTCGACGTGCGCGCCCTCGAGGCCGAGGCGCTGGCCCTCCACACCGGTCGGCGGGCGGTACTCGCCGAACACGTCGCGCAGCGCATCTGCCCACTCGCCGGTCGTGACCCGCGCGCGCGCGCAGGCGATCGAGGCCGGCATCAGGTTCTCGCCCATCCTGGCGGCCTCCCGCAGGCGTTGGAGGGCCGCGTCGACCTCGCCCTGGCTCCGCCGGCGCTTGGTGGCGCGCACCATCTCGAGCGTCTCGTCGGCCGCCGCGGGGTCGAACCGGAAGAGCCCGCCGTCCGCGCCCGCGACCAGCGGCGAGGATAGCCCCTCCGTCCACCGATTGCGGCCGACGACCACGATCTCGCCCCGGTTGATGCGCGCCAGGCGCTCGGCCTGGCTGTGCACCAGGGCGGACTTCATGTAGCCCGACTCGATCGCGGCGAGCGCGCCGCCCAGCGCGCGGATGCGGGCGACCTCGGCGGCGGCCGCCTCCCTCAGCTCTGCCACCTTGGCGGCGACGACCGGCGAGCCGTCGAACAGGTCGGGGTACTCGAGGAGGTCGGTCTCGTAGGCGAGGATCTGCTGCAGGCGGAGCGACCACTGCTGGTCCCACGGGCGCGGCAGGCTGAGCGCCTCGTTCCAGGTGGGGAGCTGGAGGGCGCGACAGCGCGCGTTGCGGCTCAAGGTGACGCCGAGCGCCTCGATCAGGATGCGCCAGGCATTGTTCTCGGGCTGCTCCTCGGTGAGCCCGAGCGAGTTCACCTGCACGCCGTAGCGGAAGAGCCGGTACTTGGGGTTCGTGACGCCGTAGCGGTCGCGCGTGATCTCGTCCCACAGCTCGCCGAACGCCCGCATCTTGCAGAGCTCCTCGACGAAGCGGATGCCGGCGTTCACGAAGAACGAGATGCGCCCCACGCACTGCTCGAACTCCTCGGCCGTGAAGCAGCCGCGCGCGCGGATGGCGTCGAGCAGCGCCTCGGCATTGGCGAGCGCGAAGGCGAGCTCCTGCACGGGCGTCGCCCCCGCCTCCTGCAGGTGGTAGGAGCAGATGTTGGACGGGTTCCAGCGCGGGATGCGGTGCAGGCAGTAGTCGTACATGTCGACGATCAGCCGCATCGAGGGCCGGGGCGGGAAGATGTAGGTGCCGCGCGCCAGGTACTCCTTGATGATGTCGTTCTGCGTCGTGCCCTGGAGGCGCGCCGGGTCGACCCCGCGCTGCTCGGCGAGCGCCACGTAGAGGGCGAGGAGCCACATCGCGGTCGCGTTGATGGTCATCGAGGTGTTGATCTGCTCGATCGGAATGGCGTCGAACAGGACCTCGAAGTCGTCGAGCGTGTTGATGGGCACCCCGACCTTGCCGATCTCGGGCTGGGCGAGCGGGTGGTCGGAGGCGTAGCCGCACTGGGTGGGGAGGTCGAAGGCAATCGAGAGGCCGGTCTGCCCGCGCGAGAGGTTGCCGCGGTAGAGGGCGTTGGAGGCGCGGACGTTGGTGTGGCCGGCGTAGGTGCGGAAGATCCAGGGCTGGTCGCGGGTGGGCTTCCCGTCCTGGGTGGTGAGGTGATGGACCGCGCGCGTCATGCCGCCGCCGGAGTGTAGCCTGCCCACCCCGGGTCTATCCAGCGGGGCGCGGGAGACGGCCCCCGCTCGAGGGGCACCCTCCCACGGGGACCTGACGGGGGGAGGAGACGCGAGGGCGGCCCCGCACCCGACGTGACCTGCGGTCGCGACCTCCGCCTCCAGCGTCACGCCTCGTTCTTCGCGCCCGATGCTCACTCCGCTCGGCGCCGCGCCTTGATCTCCGCCAGCAGCCGCTCCACCTGCTCCTGCTCCTCGAGCGCCGCGAGCCGGTCGTCGACGCTGTCGTTCACCAGGTCGGCGGCCGCCGCACCGACCGCCTCGGAGAGGACGACCTTGTCCTGCATGCGCCGGAACGCCGCCGCGTGGGAGCGGCCGCCGATCTGGGCCCGCGCGGCGCTCGTCTTGCGCAGCGCGCGGGCGCGGCGGTGCTGCGCGATCAGGACATCGCTGCGAGCCCGGGCCTCCGCCAGCTTCTGCTCGAGCTGACGGAGCGCCGTCTTCAGGTGCTCGACCTGCGCCCGTTGGTCCTCCACCTGCTGCTCGCAGCTCGCCGCCATCCGGCGGTAGCTGAGCGAGCGCTCGAGGGCGGCGCGCGCCAGGTCGTCCTGCTTCTTGTCCACCGCCAGCTCCGCCCGCCGCGTCCACTCCGCCACCCGCTCCTCGTACTCCTTGCGCTTGCGCTCGAGGACGTGCTCGTCGGCGATCGCGATGGCGACCTGCGTCTTCACCTGGAGGAGCTGATTCTCCATGTCGAGGATGACCTGCTTCAGCAGCTTCTCCGGGTCCTCCGCCTGGTCGATGAGATCGTTCAGGTTCGCGCGCACGAGCGTCGTGACACGTTCCAACAGTGACATGGCTTCCACCTTTCCGGCTACGACTGCGGCGCCGCCGTCGACGGGGTCGCCGGGGGCGTCTTCTTCTCGCCGATCGTCCTGATCTTCGCGAACAGCTCGGACATCTGCATGCCCGAGAGCGTCTCGAACAGGGCGGGGATCTGCGCCGCCATCTTGGTCAGGTCCCCGGTCACCTTGTTCATCCCGGCCGTGAAGATGATCTCGGCCTCTGCCTGACCCTGCGTCCGCGTGGCGTCCGCGTGGCCCTCCGCCTCCGCGATGAGCCGCTGCTTCTCGGCCTCGGCGAGCGTCTCGATGCGCTTGCGCTCGATCTCCGCCGGCTTCAGCACGGTGGCGATCAGCTCCCGCTCGCGGCGCTGGATCTCGGCCTCCTGGACCTTGATCTGCTGCTCCTTCTGTATCTGCTCGATCTTGACCTGCTCGGCGACCACCTGCTGCTGCATGACGTTGGTCTGGATCTCGTAGGCCTTGTCGGCCTGGGCCTGCTGCTTCTTCACGGTCTCCAGGTAGGAGGCCTTCTTGATGTCGAGGTCGCGCTGCGCCTCCGCCTGCTTGGCCTGCGAGAGCGTCTCGGCCATGACCCGCTCCTGGTCGGCCTGCGCCTTGGCGACGGCGGCCGCGCGCTGGGCCTCGGCGCGCTTGATGGCCGTGTCGCGCTCCGCTTCGGCCCCCGCCACGTCGGCGTCGCGCTTGATGCGCGCGATGTCGGGGCGGCCCATGTTGGTGATGTACTCGTTCTTGTCCCGCACCTCCTTGATGGTGAAGGAGATCACCTCGAGGCCCATCTTGTTCATGTCGTCCGCGCAGGTCGCGCGCATGCGGTCGCCGACCATCTCGGGCTGCTTCACGATCTCCTCGACGGTGAGCTGGCCGATGATGCCGCGCAGGTGCCCCTCCATGACCAGACGGATCAGCCCCTCGCGCTCCTCGTCGCTCTTGGTGAGAAACTGCTCCGCGGCCGTGAGGATCGACTCCGGGTCCGACTTGACCTTGATCTGCGCCACCGCCTCCACGGTGACCGCCACGCCCTGGCGGGTGTAGAGATCCTGCTGCGGCGCCACGTCGAACGACATGAGCTCGAGCGACAACTCGTGCCAGTTCTCGATCATCGGGAAGATGACCGTGCCGCGTCCCTTCACGATGCGCGTGCCGCGAAAGCCGTAAACCACGAGCGCCTCATGCGGTCCGGCCTTGCGATAGAGCCGCGCGAACACCGTGAGCAGCATGAGCGTCGCGACCACCATCAGGCTCGCGATCACCAGGACGCCGTTGGAGAGACCCACCGAAGCCATGATTGCCCCCTTGCTTCACCGGTCGTGATCCGCGTGCTCGCCCGGGCCGGTGATGCTCTCCCACGGGCGAACGTAGGCGATCCCCTTCTCGTAGCGCGTGACCACCACGTCGATCCCCTTCGCGATGGCGGCGCCGTCCTCGCTGCGCGCGCCGGTGGTCCTCCGCGTTCCCTCCTGCGAGTACACCATCTCCCCCGTCCCGCCCGGCCGGATCGGGTTCGTGATGCGCCCGAGCACGCCGACCATCTCGTAGTCGGCGGGATCGAGGTTCTCCTCCGGGGACACCAGCACCTTGGCGACGAACCAGAAGATGGTCGCCGCACCCGCGAGCCCGCTCGCGCTCGCCACTCCGAGGCCGAGGAGGAACCAGACGCCGTAGTAGTGCGACATGAGGTAGCCGGTCCCCCCGAACCAGGCGAGGAAGGCGGTGATGGTCGCGAAGTTGATCGGCGACAGGCTCGAGCTGCGGGAGCGCACGCCGGCGTGGCCCCCGTGCGCTCCGGGCAGCCCGCCGTGGTGTCCCTGGAGGTGAGGCACGTGGAAGTGGGTGCTGCCCCCCATGAAGGACACGAGGCTGAGGACGAGACCCACCAGGAAGCAGATCAGGTAGAAGTCCGCCCACGTCATGCGGGCCGCCTCCCCTTCGAGCGAACGGCCCCGGTCGGCACCGCATCCCGCCCGTCGGGGCCGAGGACCTGAAGCAGGCGCTCGGCGAGGCCGGGGGTCTCAAGGATGGCCCCCAGCAGCGCCAGGCACCGGCGCGACTCGCGGTGGCGCGCGACCGCAAGCAACGCCCGGCTCACCTCCGGATGGCGGCGGAAACGCTCGGCGCCGCTGATCAGCCAGAGGTCGAGCCGGTCCTCCAGCGTGCCCGCGTCCGAGGTGAGCTCGTTGTGAAAGCCCTCGGGATCGTCGACCAGGTAGCCCGGGTGGACGTTGAAGAACTTCGCCAGGATGAGGCGCGTCGAGTTGGTCAGGTGGCGGCGGGCTCCGCTCTCGATCTGGGACAGGTACGACTGGCTGATCGAGCGCCCGTGCTTCTGCTTGAGCTCGCGCACGACCTCGAGCTGGGTGACGTCCCGGCCGAGGCCGCGCAGAACGCCCTCGACCTCGCGCAGGAAGCGGACCTTCTCACCGAGGGTCATATCGCTATTAGCGATCTGATATCGCGATTAGCGAAAGCATGTCAAGGGGCCGGGCAAGTGCGGGCAGAGGGTTGACCAAGGCCCCCCACCGTTGACTCGCCTTGCCCTGCTGGCACAACGGGCCCATGAGCGTCGAGGTGAACGGCATCGCGCACGTCCAGCTCACCGTGAACGACCCCGCACGCTGCGTCCCGTTCTGGGAGAAGCTCTGTCACTTCCTCGGGATGCAGACGCTCATCCGGGGCGAGGACGTCGTCTACTGCATCGGCGGCCGCACCGGAGTCCTCGTGCGCGGAGCGCCACAGGGCACGGACGGCGTCTCGTTCGATCAGAACCGCGCCGGCCTGCACCATCTCTGTTTCCGCGCGCGCAGTCGCGAGGACGTCGACGCGATCCATCACTTCCTCCTCGAGGAGCTCGACGCGCGAATCGTCCATCCCCCGGAGGACGGGCAGTTCGCCCCGGGGTACTACTCGGTTCTGTTCGAGGATCCGGACGGGATCCGCGTCGAGGTGAACCACGTCCCCGGCAAGGGTCATTTCGGGCCCGGTGGCCGGCTGGGTCCCGGCGGAGCGGGCCCCGCGGACCGCTACGGGAGCGAGGGCCTCGAGGGTGGGGCCGGGACGATCGCCGAGCAGGAGACGAGCGCGTGGTCGAGTCCACGCTGAGCTACCTCGCGGATCTGGCGGAGAGGCCGTACTTCTACCTGTACGAGCCGCCTCCAGACACGCCGTGGCGGAACACGAAGGGCGACCGTCGGCGCGTCGCCATCCACGACGCCCGGGAGCTCGTCCCGCCGCCGTCACTCGACGTGGAGGGTTTTCTGCTGGCGTCTCACGAGACGGCGGTAGGGAACCTCTACGACCCGAACGCGGTGCGTGACGTCTACTATCGGGAAATCGCGGAGCTGGTGAGGAAGCTCACCGGCGCGACGCGCGTGGTCGCGTTCGACCACAACGTGCGCTCGGCGTCGAAGGCGCAGAGGGGCGAGAAGGGAGTGCAACCGCCGGTCCGCTTCCCGCACAACGACTACACCGAGCGATCGGGCCCGCAGCGAGTGCGCGACCTGTTCCCCGCGGATGAAGCGGAAAGGCTGCTCGCGAACCGCTTCGCCGTCATCAACGTCTGGAAACCGATTCGCGGGCGCGTGGAGGACGCGCCGCTCGCGGTGTGCGATGCCCGGACCATCCGCCCGCATGACCTCGTGGAAACCGATCTCCGCTACCGGGACCGGGTGGGGGAGGTCTATTCCCTCCGCTTCAGCCCCGCCCACCGCTGGTTCTACTACTCGCGCATGCGGGCGGACGAGGCGATGCTCCTCAAGTGCTACGACTCCGACCCTGGCCGTGCGCGGTTCACCGCCCACACGGCATTCGACGACCCGACGAGCCCCCCCGACCCGCCGCCACGCGAGTCGATCGAGGTGCGGACGCTCGTGTTCTTCGCGGCGGAGTCTTAGGCCAAGACCCTACCGGTTTACGAGAGGAAAGCGCGCGCCAGCTCATCTGACACGTGGCCTCGCGGACCTTGGTGTCAGGTTCACGTTGAGAGCGTCGCGGTGAAAGACTGCGGGGAGCAAGGCGCAGGATGGACGCGCCTGATGTGTCGAGAGACCTCGAGCACGCGCGGAAAGGCGGTGGTCGCCCAGCCGGTCTCGGCGTCAATCTGGAGGCTCCAGGTGCCCATCTGTCGTGTGGGATCGGATGCCCATTAGCTTCAACCTCATCCCCGGCGATGCAACAGGGCGGGCGGCGAGGACGTCCTCGCGAACCACAGTGCCTGCGAAGACGAGCCTGTTGGGTGAGTGCGGCTCGAGCACTCGAATTTCGATCGCATCCAGATCCGGGAGAATTTGGAACAGTCTCGAGATCGCGGCGTCGGTATCGCGCGATGCTTGATCGCGGAACAATTCGGCCCGCCGGCGCAGGGGGAGGACGCGATCCCATGGATGAATGTCCCGAGTCAGCCATTCCACTCGCAGTTGGGCGGAGAGCTTGTTCAGCCGCGGTACGTCGTGAGGAATGAAGCCACGCGGCGTCAGGGCGAGCGCCCTCGTGACGATGCGCCGAAGGCGGCCGCGAGTAACGCCGGATATCCACGGCTGCGACCGGTCGAGACGATGCTCCGCGGCCCCACCGCCGATTTCCGCCGCCGGCGGGACCTCCTTTGCCCCGTCGAGCATGAGAGCCCGGAGGATAGCGCCGATCCGCCTCACGACTCCCTGGGGGAGCAACGACGATGCCATGCCAACCGTCGGTAGAGACGACGCCCGACCGGGGGTGGAGGCCACATTGCCGTGGAGCGGGCTAGCGACGAGCCGCACGAAGTCGAAGCGATGGCGCGCGCCCAACGGATGGGCGGTGGCTGCGCGTTGGTTGGGCGGCCACGCGCTCCGGGTGGCCCTCCTCGCTTCATTTCATCGAGCTTGGACGGCCTCGTGATCGCGTCGATCCGCGGCGGGGCGCGATGGCGGCAGCCGGGATTCACCCTCGTCCTGGGCCTGCGCGCGCGGGGATGGGGGTGGCCGCCACCACCCAGTCGGCGGCGAACGTGACGACGTGCCCTTCCCGCGCGCGCATCCGCCAGCGCCGGCCGTCGCTCGCCCGCCGGATGCGACCCCGCAAGACGAGGATCACCTCGACCGCCTGCCCGCGCTCCGCCATTTCCACGAGCCGGAGGTCGGGTGCCGAGGGCGGCCCGGGGCGGGCGCGCATGGTCTCAGCGGGTGGCAACGGCCTTCCAGAGGAGCCACGCATAGGCAGCTGTCGCCCCGATCATCACCGGCAGCACTGGCGCGCCCACGAGGCCGACCAGCACGATCGCGGCGATGGCACCTGCGCCGAGCCGGAACCTCATCCTTCCTCCCTCGCACGACCGCGACGGAGGAACCAGAAAGGCATCCGGAAGCTGGGTCGCGGCATCCGCCGGCGCTCCCGTGCCCGGTCCTCCTTGAGCAGTCCCTGGACGTACGAGCGCTCGCTCGCGCTGGTGGCCACCTCGAGCGCGCGGGCCAGGTGCGGCCGCGCCTGGTCCGGGATGCCGAGGCGGAGGTACAGCTCGCCGAGCGCGCAGCGCGGCGCGAAGGCGCCGGGCGCGAGCGCGAGCGCTGCTTCCAGGTGGTCCTGGGCCTGCTCCACGCGCCGCGTGCGGGCGTAGGCCACGGCGACCATGGTGTGTGCCCCCACGTGGTTCGCGTCGAGCCTCAGGGCCTGCTCGAGGAGTTCGATCGCCTCGCGCAGGTGGCCGCGTTCGAAGGCGCGTTGAGCGCGCTCGAGCGCGGTGGCGAGATCGCGCACCAAGGGCGTCGGGGAAGGCGCCACCGCCGCGACCATCTCAGCGATCGAAGACACTCTTCCCGGCGTTGAAGAGCTGGAGCGCCGCGAAGCCGACCACGATGACCAGCCCGAAGATGATCGATGCGACCATGGCTCACCCTCTAATCTCGACGGACCGACCCAACCCGGGTGTCACGAGCTGGAACTCGGGGTAGCCGAGCGCGCCCATTTCGGGCAGGTCGAGCCCCTCGAGCTCCACGTCGGAGCTGACCCGCTGGCCGACGAAGAAGTCGATGAAGGCGTTGAACACGTAGGAGAGGGTGAAGATCACCCCCACCAGCGTGCACACCCCGATCAGCTGGGCCACGAACTGGCCAGGATCGCCGTAGAAGAGCCCGGTGACCGAGCCATCGACGCCGTTCCAGCTCCCGCCGTAGTTGCTGCTCCCGTCGGCGAACAGGCCGACGCTGAGGACGCCGAACAGCCCGCACGTCCCGTGCACCGAGGTCGCCCCCACCGGATCGTCGATCTTCATGACCCGCTCGAGGAACTCGACGCTCACGCAGACGAGCACGCCCGCTGCGAAGCCGATGATCGCCGCGCCGACAGTGTTGACGAAGCCGCTCGGCGCGGTGATCGCCACCAGCCCTGCCAGTAGCCCGTTCCCACTCATCGAGGCGTCGGGCTTCCCGAAGCGGATCCACATGTAGAGGAGGGCGCCGAAGGAGCCGGTGCAGCCCGCCAGCATGGTGTTGACCGCGATCGAACCGATGCGGAGGCTGCCGTTACCCGAGGCGCCGAGCGTGCTCCCCGGGTTGAAGCCGAACCACCCGAAGGCGAGGATGAAGCAGCCGAGCAGGACCATGGTGATGTCGTGGCCGGGGATCGCGTTGGGCGACCCGTCGCGGTTGTACTTGCCGATGCGCGGCCCGACCCCCCGAGCCGGCGAAGTCACAGTAGCCGTGGCCCAGCTTGAAGTTGGCGCCCAGCTGCGAGAGCCAGCCGCCACCCCACGCCCAGTTGCCGAAGAGCGGGTACGTGATCGCCCCCAGGAAGAAGGTCGAGATCGCGAAAGCCGCGTACTTCCAGCGCTCGGCCGCGGCGCCGGTGACGATCGTCGTCGCGGTGTCCATGAACACCATCTGGAAGAGGAACAGCACCATGACGCCGACGTCGTAGGTGTCCCCGGAGAGGAAGAACCCCTTGGTCCCGAACAGGCCCCAGTCCTTGCCGAACAGCGGGAGCTTGAATTCGTTGTTGAGCGGGTTCATCCCGCCCAGGTTCGAGATCCCGGCCGACCCACCCTGCTGGATGGCGAAGCCCATCACCCAGTAGGCGAAGAGACCGAAGCCGTACACCATGAAGTTCATCATCATGGTGTGATTGGCGTTTTTGGCGCGGCAGAGGCCCGTCTCGACCAGGGCGAATCCGGCCTGCATGAACATCACCAGGAAGCCCGCGACCAGCGTCCAGACGAAGTTGATCGCGATGCGATTCTGGCCGACCTGGTTCACGACGTCGGCGATGGTGAGGCCCGCCTTCGGGTCCGCCATGACGATGTCGGCGGCCGTGCCGGTGAGCGTGCCACCCGGGTCGCCCTTGGCGAGGTCGTCGGCGCTGGGCGTGCTGATGCCCTTCACGTCCGCGGTGGTGAGCGCGACCACAGGCGCCGCCGCGGCCGCCTCGTCGGCGGCCCACGCGGGCGCCCCCATTGCGACCAGTCCCAGGACGGCGAGCGCGGCCGTGGTTCGGCGCGCAACGGCGAGTGATCTCCGATCCTTCAGCATCAGTGCCCCCTTGCCTTCCAGAGCGCGTGCTCGACGTGCGCGCCGTTGAGGGTGCCGATCCCGGCGAGCGAGGTGGCGAGCCCCACGAGCGCCGCGCCCAGCCGCACCGCCATCGCCTCACTCGTGACGAGCCCGCCGACCGCGATTATCCAGCCGCCGACGACCAGCCCGAGCCCGAGACCCTTCATGATGAACCTCCTTCAGAAGCTGCTGTTGGCGGCGCGCGCGCCGACCGACGATGGCACTCGCCCGCGGTCCGCGCTCTCGGGGCCCTTGGTCGCCGGCTCCTTGATGCTGTGGAAGCCGGCGAACGCCACCACGAGCAGCGCGATCCCCGCGGCCGTCGCCACCCATCCGAGGGCGAACAGGCCCGCCGGCAAGATGGTGAAGCCGAGGATGAACGCGAACAGATACCATCCCTGTGCCGAGGTCGCTCCCATGTCTTCGTCTCCTTGCCGCCCTTACACGGCGGCCGGCCCCCGCTCTCCCGTCCGGATTCGGACCACCTCTTCGATGGGCGAGATGAAGATCTTCCCGTCGCCGATCCGCCCCGTGCGCGCGCCGCCGATGATCGCCTCCACTATCTCCGCGACGCGCTCGTCGGGCACGAGAACCGAGAGCTGCACCTTGGGGAGGAAGTCGACCACGTACTCGGCGCCGCGATAGAGCTCGGTGTGGCCCTTCTGGCGACCGAAGCCTTTCACCTCGCTCACCGTGAGCCCCTGCACCCCGATCGCCGCGAGGCGATCCTTCACCTCATCGAGCTTGAACGGTTTGATGATCGCGTCGATGCGCTTCATCGCCATCCTTTGGGCGCTGGTCGTGGGAATCTGCGCCGCGAGGCACGATCAGCAACGGGGATGCCACTCCAACCCTGGTTGGAGACTGCGCCCGACCGTGGGTGGAACCGGCGCTGCGTCTCAGCGGCAAAGGCCGAGCACCTGCGGCGCTCGATGGGTGCAGCGTGCCCAAGGGTCGGGCGTCACTGCGCGCGCCTTGGGCAGCCGCCCGCGCGGGGACGGGGCAACCGGCGCCGCGGACTGCTCCTCTACTGGGCCTTCTCGTGAATCCCGATGAGTCCCAGCCGGATCGCGTAGAGCGTCAGCCCGACCCGATC
>WNFC01006863.1_pt1 | contig 12539 bp, 10 predicted proteins | sample 5400541 | NCBI WGS metagenome assembly WNFC01 (sample SAMN13153342, study PRJNA577476) | soil metagenome | isolation source: 120 cm saprolite under Douglas fir tree site 2 hole 2 replicate 1 | place: USA:California | collected 2015-04-18
GCTGTGCGAAGCCACCAACGCTGATCAGGCCAGTGTAGTGTGGGGTGGGAGCATCGGGATTGATGAGATGGCGGGTGCGAGAGTGAACGCCATCACAGCCAACCAGGAAAGAGCCTTCGGCTGTGGTCCCGTCCTCGAAGGTGGCAATCACTCCTTGCTCACCTGTCGAGAGGCCAGCAAGCTTCTTGCCAAAGGTCATCTTGATCCGCCTTCGCTCGGCTCCCTCACGCAGCACCTGATGCAAGCGGGATCGCAGGATATTGATGCTTGGGGCTCCCACTTCCGCCCTGGCACCATTGCGTACCTCGCCAAGACGCTTGCCTTTCCCACTCCAGATACTCATGCGAGGAATGGGAGATCCCTGGCTTGACACCTGGTCGTCGAGCCCGAGCGTCTTGAGCACGCCGAGCCCATTGCAAGCCATGTTCAGGAAACTGCCTCCATAATCGGTAGACTCGGCTCTGGCCTCATAGATCTCGGCCTCGATGCCTGCACGTTGCAGGAACAATGCGACGACGGGTCCAGCGACCCCGCAGCCAATAATCAGCGCTTTTCTTTTCTGTCTGTTCATGATGTCCTCCTTTGTGATATGGTACTTTCACTCCGAGGAGTGTTCTCGCTTCTGTGCCTGGTGTGACTCACTGCTCTTCTCCTTCCACCTCACCATGCGTGAACGCGAGGTCTGGATGGAGAATCTTCCACCCGAGCCGCCCGTCTTTTGTCTCAGCCAGCGTCCCATCGTGGATCTCTCGAATAAGCTGCTGCACCCACGCGAGCTCGGCTTCCTGCAGAACCAGGGCATATTCATCTTCGACGAGGAAGAGTCGGTCTAATCCGTGCAGCATGTTTGCCTCTATGGCGGAGCGCTTGGCGCGGATCTTCTCCGAAAGATGCCGCGTGCGCTCTTCGAGCAGCGCTGCCGCTTCGGTGGGAGAGAAGTGTGCGAGGAAAGACAAACCTGCCGCAAACTGGGTGTATTCTGTGGCAGGCTTACGCACCAGCGAACGGAGCCAACTGAAAAATTCAGTGCGTCCTGCCTCGGTCGTCGCGTAAACAGTGCGTTCGGGATGCCGTCCTTCCCGCTGTGTTTCCTGTGGCACAATCAGCCTCTCGCGAAGCAACGCCTCGATGACGGAGTACAGCGAGCCATAGTTGAGCTTGATGCTATCAGCAAGCCCCCGCTGGCGCATCACGGCCGAAACCTCGTACGGATGCATGGGTCGCTCGGTGAGCAAGGACAGAACGGCCAGCGCCAGTAGGTTGGATATCTTGCGTTTTGCCATCGTTCTCTCCCTCATATGAATATTTGCTATCAACTATCCGATATCAAATATAACAGATAAAATACTTGTTGTCAAGTAGTTATACAACTCCCTTGACAACTACCTCATTGATCATTATAATTTGATATGTCACTATGACACGTCTATATGACAGGATGAAATAACTTAGCAAGAAAACCAGATTTGAATATAGGACTGCAATGTACGAGCTTATCATTCTTTCCTTTTTAATAAGAGATCCAATGCATGGCTATCTCATCGCCAGAATTATCAATGACATGATTGGCCCATACGCCAGGTTCAGCAATGGACGGCTCTATCCTTTGTTAGCTAAGTTAGAAGAGGAAGGCTTGATAGTCGCCTATATCGAACCCAGGGAAACGCACAAAGGCGAACGTCAACTTCATAGCTATCAGATTACGGAAGAGGGCCGCAAGCGTTTTCACGATTTAATGATGGACACAACGTCAAATCCTGGCGATTACCAGAGGCTTTTCTTACATAAGGTGCCGTTTCTGGAATTTTTGAAACCTACCGAGCGCTTGTACCTGATCGATCACTACGTCAATTTCTGCCAGGCTCATGTATTGCATCTGACAGCCGAAGGGGAAGATTTAGCCCAGACGGATCATTTGAGTCCTTCCCAGCTTGATGCAACTTTGAATGTAATGCAGCACATGATTGACCAATGGCAATTAGAACTTGATTGGGCTAAAAGCTTACATGAAAAAGAATTGGCACGAAGTGAATCAAATGCATCCGGAGTTCTAAACCTGGTGCAAAGTAACAAATCGTTGATACAAAATGAGGATAACTATAGACCAGAAGGAGATTGATCGATGGAAATAGAAGGAACACTTACTACCACATATAAGGATACGTCTCAGCCTGTACTCACGATACGTGGCAAACCAGTGAATCCATGGTTGGTTCTGTTTTCACTGGTTTTTGGTTTTTTCATGTCTTTGCTGGATATAACCATCGTTAATATCGCCATTCCCAGTATTCAAAGTAACCTGAAAACGGACCTTACCACGGTCACCTGGGTTTTGAATGCTTACAGTCTCGTGTTTGCGGTGTTATTGGTCACAATGGGCCGCTTCGCAGACCAGTACGGCCGTAAGCGTATATTCATGATTGGCATGGTCATCTTTAGCCTCGGATCTTTGCTGTGTGCGCTCTCTCCCACCATGGCCTCGCTCACAGGTTGGCCAGCCATTAACTGGCTGATCGGCTTCAGAGCTTTCCAGGCGATTGGGGCCGCTGCATTGAATCCTGTGAGCCTGGCAATTATCATTGCGGTCTTTCCTCGAGAGCGGCGCGGAGCAGCTATCGGCGTCTGGGGAGCGTTATCAGGTTTGGCAGCTGCTGCTGGTCCTCTTCTTGGTGGCTTCCTGGTGCAGAACTTCGACTGGCGCTGGATTTTCTTCGTCAATCTCCCTTTCTGTATTGTCGGACTGATTATGGTGGCGATTTTTGTGCCAGAAACGCGCGAACTGGGTACAAGCAAGAAATTGGACCCACTTGGCCTGCTAACGTTGAGCACTGCAATATTCTGCCTGGTGTTGGCGATCATCCAGGGGAATGATTGGGGTTGGACTTCTACCCCTATACTCTCCCTCTTTGCAGGCGCGCTTGTAGCATTGATGCTTTTCTTCATTGTTGAAACCAGGGTTTCGGAGCCAATTATTGATTTCAGCCTGTTCAAAATTCGCAGCTTCAGCGCTTCGAGCGTAACTATGTTTCTGTTTGGAATAGCAATTCAAGGTGCATTTTTACTCTTGGTACTCTACTTTATTGATGCCCAGGGATACACCCAGTTGGATGCGGCTTACGCAATCTTACCAATACCACTGTCCGCGTTTGTCGTTTCGGTATTTTCTGGAGCTTTTAGTCAGAAAATTAGTCCTCGCATCTCGGGCATAGCTGGTATGGCGCTACTTGCTATAGGTTTCTTTGCACTCGCTACCCTCAATGCTAACTCAACGTGGCTAGACACTACATGGCGTGGCATTATTATCGGCGCAGGGATGGGACTGTGTTTCCAGAGCTTCCCGAATATGGCGCTTTCAGAAGTGCCTCGCGCAAAATTGGGTGTAGGCAGCGGAGTGTTCAATACCTTCCGTCAGATCGGTTTTGTATTGGGTGTGGCTATATTGATCAGTCTGTTTGTAGGTCAGATCAAGACGAACATCGAGCAGGCTACTACAAACTCTATTCAAATTGTCCAGAAGAATACCACCATCCCTGCACAGTTCCATCAACCCATTATCAAGGGACTGGAGAGTTCTGGAAGTAATGTGAATTCCAGCCAGATTAAGCCGCAGTCGGTAGATTTGACTCAATTCGCCCAGTTTGCGCCTCCGGCCTTTCGAGAGCAGGCAAAGGCGAGTCTGAAAGCACTTGGCGATCAAATCGCTGCCGAATTCAAGAACGGGGTGGTCAATTCTTTCACTGTTACCTGGATTGCTGCAGGTTTGTTTGCCTTGTTGGGGCTTATTGGGGCATTCTTTACAAGGATGCCGAGCTATAAAGCGGCTGCCCCTGTCCAGAGTGGAGAACCGCTTGAAGAAGCTGACGTTCCTGCCGTTTCGTAGCAGAAATACCCACCCTTGAGAAGGCTATTCATCAACTACTGCATAAATAATAGTCTCATATCTTTACTTAGAACCTGGGCATCTGAAGAGGATGTTCAGGTTCTATTTCTCTATACCGTGATCTTTTTGTGATGACAAACTCACATTCTGGTGATAGGATGTGATGCCAGGAGCATATGCTTAATTGTCCACACAACGAAGCATTCTGTAAGTTTGTTAACTGTACGTAGGCACTGTCTGTATGTGCCATTCAACAAAGAAAGGTTATGACATGACACCACAAAGTATCGCGGAGATTTTTGATTTGAAAGGAAAGGCAGCCATCGTTACTGGTGGCGCTATGGGTATTGGAGAGGCTATCGCCTTGCAACTCGCGGAAGCAGGAGCCTCTGTAATGATTGCGGACATCAGCCTGGAGGCCGCTAACAAGGTCGTCGATCAAATCAAGAGCAGGGGAGGCAAGGCCGAGGCCATCTATGCTGATGCGGGCAGCGCAAGCGATGCCCGAAAAGTGGCCCAGGCAACGGTAGATACCTTCGGAAGGTTGGATATTCTGGTCAATAACGCTGGCATCTATCCTTTCTCACCTGCACTGGAAACGACCGAAGCATTGTGGGATAAAGTGCTGGGTATCAACCTCAAAGGCGTCTTTTTCTTTGCCCAGGCTGCTGCCCAGCAGATGATTAAGGTAGGCCATGGCGGGAAGATTATCAACATTGCCTCGATCGACGCATTACATCCCACGGGGAACCTCGTCCACTACGATGCCTCCAAAGGTGGCGTTGTTATGGTCACTAAGTCCCTGGCCCTGGAGTTCGGTCCACACAAAATCAACGTCAATGCCATTGCCCCGGGTAGCATCCAGACCCCTGGTGGGCAGGCTCAGTCAGCAGCCATTTTGAAGGCTACCAGCATGCCTTCTGAGGAGCTAATGAAGGCATTCACTGCCAGAATACCTCTTAGGCGTACGGGAGAGCCAGCTGATATTGCCAAAGTTGTGCTCTTCCTGGCCAGTTCTGCCTCGGACTATATGACTGGTAGCCTTGTTGTTGTGGATGGTGGCTATCTGCTCTCGTAGGCACGATTGTTTATCGAGATATAGCATTCTGTATAAGGAAGGGACTCATTGAGTATAAAATTTATGGTTAGCGCTGGATTTCAAGGTTCCTCGGAAGAAAGGCGCGCGCTCATTCCGCAAGAGCAGGCTCACATAAAAGAATTGATGGAGAGAGGGATAGTCGAGGCCATTTACATTAGCGCTGATCGTCCGCATGTTTGGATTGTCATGCAGGGTGAGTCGGAGGAACAAATACTACAAGCATTGCAGTCATTGCCACTTTACCCCTATATGCAGCCGGAAATTACTGATCTGGTATAAATTTGTGCCTTTGACTTATGGCAGGCATGCGCTTGAGCAGGCCGTTTTCTATAGCGCGTCCAATCAGTTTGGGCAGGATATGGCGGTGCTTGCTATCTCGGCACTGGTCGCAGTGGGACTTGGTACCCTGGCTATGCGCAGAGGGATTGCAAGCTAAACCGGTAGTATGTTAATTCACCAATCCCCATGGCTTGATGCGTTTACGAGCCTTTTGTGCCTCCTGGTGGTTGCCTAGCGCCTCGTAGACATCCGCTTTGAGTACCCAGGCGGGTGTGTAGTTGCGGTCGAGTTCGGTTGCTTCATTGAGTGCGTCAAGCGCGGCGCGGTTATGTCCGTAACGGACGAGCGCCTCTGCTTTGTTACACCAGGCAACGGCGCTGCGCGGATTAATGAGCAGTGCGTGGCTATAAGCGCCAACGGCTCCGGCATAATCGCGCAAGTAAGAACGCGCATTTCCTAAGCCATTCCAGGCCTGGAAACTATGCTGATCATAGTTGAGCGCTTGCTCATAAGAAGCAATGGCTTCCTCTGGCTGATTCAGATCCATCTCAGTGTCAGCTTTGCCAATCCAGGCTGCAATATACTTGGGGTCGATGGCTAATGCTCGCTCAAAATGAACCAGCGCCTGCTGATGACGCTGTAGGCGTTTTAAGGCTAGCCCCGCACTTACCCACACGACAGGGTTTTCTGGCTCAATCTCGATAGCTCGCTGATAGGCATCGTACGCTTTCTTATAACTTCCCTGGCTATACAGAGCTGTTCCTTTGCCATTCCAAGCATAAAAGTTTCGCGGCTCTATGCTTAATGCTTCTTCATAAGCATGTAAGGCTTGTGAGTAGTGTTGCTGTTTCAGCAACTGATCACCCTGCTGGCATTTCTCACGCACACTGCCACTTGTATTTTTTCTCACTGCGTGTTGACTACCAGAGGAATCTCCACGCCTGGTTCCAACCTGAATAGCAGGTGAAGAGGGATTTGCGCTCTGGCGCACTATCGGGTTGCTCCAGGTTTCAGCTTGTGAGTTTTGCGCTAAAGCTAATAAACCCGAACTGGGGCGGATAGCCTGGTCGAACGCGTACATAAACTCCAGCATATCGACGAAGCGATCTTCAGGACGTGCTGCCAGAGCGCGCAATACCACGGTATCCAGCGCAGATGGCAACTCCATATTGAACGTTGAAGGAGGAAGTATTGGCCCACCACGCTCATCAAAAGGGTTATAGCCGGTAAGCATTTCATACAGGACCACTGCGCAACCAAACTGGTCGCTACGTGGGTCTACTACTCCGTTGGACTGCTCGGGGGCCATATATCCCACTGTGCCGCGTACTGTAATCGTCTTCCCGACTCGCTCTCCAGGCTCTAATGAGCGCGCGATGCCAAAGTCAGTGATAACCAGGCGATGATCTTCCTGGTGGATCAGTATATTCTCAGGTTTAATATCGCGGTGGATTACAGGTCGGGGTCGTGTATGTGCGTAGTGTAGAGCGTTCACAAGCTGATGAAAATCATGGATAGTCTCGGCCGCTGGTAGCGGGCCGTTGATGACTGCTAACCTGGTTCGTAAAGATCCCGATGTATATAACGGCATGACAAGGAAGACGCTAGGCCCATCTTTGCCATAGTCGAGAATTGGAGCAATATTCGGGTGATCCAGGGTAGCTGAAATGCGAGCTTCGCGCAAGAAATGTTCTTGCTCGGTGGGCGTTGTCTTGTTTGGCAAAAGCAGTTTTATGGCTATACGGCGAGATAAATTTTGATCTACTCCGCGAAAGACTGCTGCATATCCGCCCTTACTGATCAAAGCCTCTACAACATATCGCCCAGCCAACGCGGTACTTAGTAAGGGTAAGGCGCATGCACGACAAAAAACATCGCTGTCCCGATTGTCGTTTCCGCAGTCAGCCAGGTCGGCGCAACGTCGCATTCCTTCTCCATAAATCAAGCATAGTTTAAAAGTATGTGAGTGTAAAAGATTATATCACTACATCCTGAAGATGCACCAGAGCCTTGTTTCCCTTCCCAACCCCAAGGGAAGGGGAAATTGTGGGGACACCCCACACCCCGGCAAGGGACTTCGTCCCCTGCACCTCTAAAGTCCGCGCTTTGACGACTTTTAAGTTGTTTGCTGCTCCAATCTAGTCGCCCTTGCCTGGCACGAAAGAGCTTCTTCTGTTCTGGTTAACCTTTCGAGCACTATGGCTTTATTATACCAGGCATCGGGCTCGTCTGGGGCTAAAGATGTTGCCTGGTCGAAAGCCGCCAGGGCTTCATCCAGGTGACCCAGGGTAAAGAGTGAAAGTCCCTTATTGTTCCAGGCAGCGCTATATCGAACATTCAGAGCCAGTGCATAATCGAAGGCAATCAACGCTTCTTCGTCGCGTCCTAACTCGTGTAGCAGGCTGCCTTTGTTAAACCACGCTGAGATTAACCCATTATCAAAATGTAACGCCTGGTCATAGGAAGCAATGGCATCCTCATACATGTGCAACGCAGCTAGAACATTTCCTCGATTATACCATGCGCCAGCGAGTGCCTGGTCAAGCGTAAGAGCATGGTCGTAATCTACCAATGCCTCAGCATAACGTTTCAGGTCACGGAGATCATTAGCTTTATCGAACCAGACGATGGGGTTATCTGGAGAAAGCATAGTTGCGTGCTCATGAAGGACCAATGCCTGGTCAGGGCTATGTAAGCGGCGAAGAATGTTGCCTTTGATGTCCCACATAGTCGCGTTGTCTGGCTCGAGAGCAAGCGCCCGGTTGATGGCGAGTAATGCATCCTCGTATCTGCGCAAACTGTAGAGTGCATCGCTCATTGCCTGCCAAATTACCCCTTGTGTGGCGTCTAGTACAAGCGCGCGGTCAAAAGCAATTAAAGCTTCTTCGAGTCGATTTTGTTCAACCAGGGTAATACCACGGCCGCTCCACGCAAACACATAATTTGGATCTAGTGCAAGGGCCTGGTCATAACAGAGCATCTCTTCATCATAACGGTGCAACTCATGCAAGACATGCGCGCGAGAATTCCACAAATCTGGATCATGAGGATGCAGCGAGAGTGCCTGATCGTAGGCTAAGAGAGCCTCTTCGATACGCCCAAGGTGGACTAAGGTTGCCCCTTTGCCACTCCATGTTTCAGCGGATACAGGGTCGTTGGTTAACGCATCTTCATAGGCGGTGAGTGCGTCCTCGTAGTTACCTAGTTGATAAGCCCGGTCACCCTCTGCCAACCAATCTTGTTCTGCTTTGATTTCGCCTGATTGTGCAGCAGTAGGTTGAGTCCCTGCTTCATTGGCGAGGCGGATCGGTAATTCAGATTTTACCAGAAACGTTATAGGACCATCTTGTCCATAATCGATGACTCGAATACTGCCAGTTTCGTTAATGCGACCTGAAAGCGCAAAAGCCAGTTCTGCATCCTGCAAAAATATGTTGCGCTCTTCCTCACTCGTCATATTTGGCTGAAGAGCACGTAAAGTCACAGGTAGTTCTTCGTGATGATCAATAGCACTCAGTGTAATTGTGCTTTGATCTTTGCCTATCAGGCCCTGGATTTCGTAGCGCTCCTGCAATAATGATCCCTGTAGGGGGATACCCACTTAGCGCAGAAGCGCGCTTTGTCCAGATTTCGAAACGTGCAATCTTCAGTATCCAGGCACATCCCCATGTAACCGATTTCCCTTCCAAACACTTACATTTATATATATAACGTTTTATAATGCCTACTGTAGCTAAAATATATCTACTTTGTCAATGAGTTGTTAGCTGGGTTCTACGTCCTTTAGGGTGAAAGAAAATACAAATTCGTAGGGGCGCAATTCTTTGCGCCCGCCTGGGGAGACGATCTATGCCCACGGGCGCAAAGAATTGCGCCCCTACGAATCATCTGGAAGGATGGAGAACCTTAAGCTGATCACGTAGATGGTAGAAGTTGCGTGAAGTTATTTTCCGCGCATCTCATACGTTTGTTACCATGAAAATCTCTTGTTGAAATGAAGGAAAATATATAGATTAAGTGAGAAATAGCCTTTTATGAAGATATCTAGACGATTCGCCCTTATACTGGCTCTTGTAGCCATTGCCATTGGAATTGGTGTATATATTTATGCAACCCTATTTTTTCGAGAGCGGTTGCATGTACTTATTATTACCGTTGCTCTTTGCTGCCTCGGCGCGGTTCTTGGGATTATCGTGACTCGGCCTAAAATGCAGGTTGTCTCCTTTGTAATAATGGTACTTGGTATTGTGGCTATCGGTAGTAGTCTCTATCTCTTGCATGCCTTTCAATTGCATGAACGCGCTTATACTATCCTTGGAATTGGCATTCTTTGTTTCCTGGGTGGTCTCGCTGGTATCATCACCCAATCCATTATCACTACTCTTTCAGGAATGGTAGTGCTTGGTATTGTCGCTCTAAGTATCGGCTTCAATCTGGCGAGCTTAGACTTTCACAGACGCGCATTTGTTGTGCTGGGTATTGGAGCTTTTGGTATTCTCTGCGGTCTTATCGGTATCATTATTATTCAAGTGAATTCTCGCATTGTCTCCAGTAGTTCTTGAGATAACTAATCGTTTCATAGGTGTGAATGTGCTCTTAAAGAAAAGCATGATAGCATGTTTTTAAGCAGAAATACTGTTTCTGTTGTTTTTTTGATAAACTATTATAGACTGTATGAGACAGAGACTTGTCATTGTCTATCCAATCTCATGAGACGAACAGGAAAAGGCTGGATCGTATATAATGAGCTATCAGGACAAAGAGGAATGGCTGGTATGACCGCAGATGCTGTACCGAATTTGAGCAATACCGACCTGGAGCAAGGTCAGTTAATTCGAGTTCTGCTCGCAGATGACCATGCCCTGGTTCGAGAGGGCACGCGTCGCTTACTCGAGACAGAGAGCGATGTTGAAGTTGTGGCTGAAGCTGCCAATGGTGAGGAGGCCATTGAGGCCGCTAAAAGCCTTCACCCTGATATCGCTATTATGGATATTGCTATGCCCGGTATGGGTGGTATCGAAGCGACGCGCGCTATTAAAGTGTCCTGCCCCGAAACTGCCGTACTGGTATTGTCAGCCTATGATGATGAACCATATTTAATAGCGTTGCTTGAAGCTGGCGCTGCTGGTTTTCTCCTTAAAAACGTACATGGAAAGGAACTGATCAGCGCTATCCGGGCCGTATCACGTGGTGAATCAGTTTTACAACCTTCTCTAGCTGAAAAAATCATGCAGCGCATGTCTAATCAGCCAGAGATCTCACAACGTATGATCAATCTTCTGAGCGAACGTGAATTTGAAGTCTTGCGCCTGGCGGCGCGAGGGTTGCCAAACAAAGAGATTGCGCGTCGGCTGGGATTGAGTATCCGTACAGTGCATAGTCATCTCGCCAACATTTTTATGAAAATGCAGGTTGGTTCTCGTACCGAAGCTGTCTTGCTGGCATTACGCCAGGGCATGATTTCATTGCAGGACACCTATGACACACAGTGATGTCGATACCATCAAGCTAAACGAATTTCCACGTATGAAATACGTTGTCGCTATTCTCTCCGTCTGTATTTCACTTGGCCTGCTAATCTGGTCAATCTACCACTACCGTCCAAACCCCAATTTCTATGGCCCCCGTGCGATCTATAGTATGTTGATCCTATCAATTGCACTTGCTTTATTGGGACGTGTGATACTTTTACATATGCTGAAGCTAGAGACAGCAAAAACAGATGTTCTCCGTTATCATCTTAGTTCAACATGGCGTTTGCTCTTTCTCTTTGATATAACGGCTCCACTCTATCTTGCTGCTGGAGTATTAATTGGCCCTCCCGCTGCAGTATTATTAGCATTGATTACTCAAACGGTATTACAAGGTTTCACGCTCTCGCAGAGATTCGTTTCCTGGCCGGAAGCCTGCTACCGCATCGCATGCATTGCCTTGATCGCACTAATTTCCAGCTTTGTCTATAGCAGGATCGGTGGCCCACCCCAAAACCATTTTGTTGATCAATTTCAATCCATCGCTGAAACCAAAGAGTTTCTTGGCTCAATCCTGGCAGCCACAGTTATGATGTTATTGCTTATGGTATTTTCACTCTCTATCATTGCGCAAATGAATCGTGCTGGTCTAAAGGCAGCCTGGAAAGAATATTCGCAGTCATCGGTGCTGCGCTTCCAGATACTGGTTCTGAGTGTGGGTCCACTCTTGCCTGTTGTGGATATCTTTGATGACCGTGCTGCAGAACTGGCCTGGCTCTTTTTTCTAGTGCCGCTTTTTGCGATCTACTATCTTGCATTGATCAGTACGCGATTATCCATTCGGACAGATGAACTTCAACTTACTCTTAAAGATCTGAGCAGTGCTAGACGACGACAGGATGAATTGCGTGACTATGCCTCTCTCATCACACGCGTACAGGAAGAGGAACGCCGGCGTCTTGCACGTGAGTTACACGATGATACTTCACAGGCGCTGATAGCGCTTTCCCTGGGGCTGGATGGTCTTGGCCGCGCAATCGGAAAACTTGATCTATCAGAAAAAGACTCCCAATGGCTTGCCAATCTGCAAGACCTGGCTGATCGTACGCTGGAAGGAGTACGTCGTGCATGCCGGGATCTTCGTCCGTCAATACTTGATGATCTTGGCTTGCGTGCTGCTTTAGAGTGGCTAAGTGATAGTTCCTCCACTCGCGGCGTTCCCTGCGCATTTAGATGCACTGAATTGCTTCAACCCACTACTCCTGAAGCTGAAATTGCTCTTTTTCGTATCGTTCAGGAAGCGTTATCCAATATTTGGCGACATTCTTATGCTACTCAGGCCAGTGTCGAACTCACGTATCTTCCGCATTACTTGCGACTTAAAGTATGGGACAATGGCAAAGGATTTTCTATCGAGCAGCACCTCGATTTGCCTCATAATTCACAATCAGGGTTAGGCTTAGTCGGTATGCGTGAACGTGCTATTTTGATCGGTGCAAACCTTAAGATCATTTCGTCACCTGGTGAAGGGTGTACGCTTGATTTGTCTCTTCCCCTTTTGTAGAAATGAATCGGCAATAAACATTGACATGATTTGCCAGTACATTTTAGGTATATTTGCTGATGTGTTCTCTATTTTAGATGGTGCATAGTATAGGGGGTAGCTTTCACAGGCAGTTTGTTATGAACGAAGTTTACTTTGGATGGTGATAGGTTGATACGCTCATAGAATGGAACCGGGACCGGACTGTGGGAACAAACGTTATCGACCTGGAATATGTCATCATCTGAAATCAAATAGAGAAGAGTT
>WNFC01017549.1_pt1 | contig 12538 bp, 11 predicted proteins | sample 5400541 | NCBI WGS metagenome assembly WNFC01 (sample SAMN13153342, study PRJNA577476) | soil metagenome | isolation source: 120 cm saprolite under Douglas fir tree site 2 hole 2 replicate 1 | place: USA:California | collected 2015-04-18
CACGTTCACTGTAAAAGTGAGCTCTCCCTTTCGCAGAGCTGCCTTTAAGTAAGCTTCGCTGATGTGGTCCCTTATCGAATCTGAAACTGAACTCAGAGCGGAAGATCTCATGTGCATTTACCTCTTTCCAAATATAGCTTGAAAAAGCAAGCATAGCAAGCATGTATTAAAAAAGCTGTCAAGCATGCATCTAACGGGATTGCTACAACACTGAAGATCCTGACCTGTTCAACCGGTCGTCTCAGCCGCGCTGATAAACTTTCACCAGTGTCTTCCGATCCGCAGCTCGGCTTTACCTTTGAATTGGCGCCGTCCCGCCGTATATGGCGAGTGGGTGACCTGGTCAGCGCCGTGCGTACCACCGTGGAACGCGGCTATACGGACGTCTGGGTGGAAGGCGAGATCTCCAACTTCCGACCCGCCGAATCAGGTCATCTTTACTTCACGCTGAAAGATGGTGATGCTCAGCTTCGCATCGTGATGTTTCGCAGCCAGGCACGGCTGCTTCGCTTTCGACCTGAGAATGGCATGCAGATCGTCGCCCGTGGCCGGATCACAATTTATGACGCCCGTGGCGAATTGCAGTTATCGGCCGAATTCCTTGAACCCGTCGGCGTTTGCCGCCGATCGCAAGAAGCCCATTCCGCAACTTCCGCGCCGGATCGGCATTGTTACTTCGCCGCGAGGGGCTGCTCTTCAGGACATGCTGAACATTCTGGCCCGCCGCCATGAGAATGTCGGTATCGTGATCTATCCCGCGCAGGTGCAGGGTGAGTACGCGGCCGGTGAAGTCTCTGCCGGAGTGAAGTATTTCAATCGCGTGAAGGGCATGGGCATCGATGTGATCATCATTGCCCGTGGCGGAGGCTCCGTGGAAGACCTGGCCTCTTTCAATGATGAAGGCCTGGCTCGCGTGATAGCCGCTTCCACGCTTCCGGTGATCTCTGCCGTCGGCCATGAAACGGATTTCACCATCTGCGATTTCGTTTCCGACATGCGCGCGCCCACGCCTTCCGCCGCTGCGGAACTGGTGATTGATTCCAAACATCAGCTCGCCGAACATCTTGCTCATCTACATCGCCGACTGGATCGCGCCACGCGTTATCAGCTCCTGATGGCCAGAAATCGGCTCATGGAACTGGCACAACACGGCGCCTTCGCTCGCATGCAGGACCTGCTTGGACGCCGTGGTCAACGCTTGGATGAACTTGTCTTCCGACTGGCCTCAAGGTTCAGTGATGAATTGCGTACTCATCATCGCCGTCTGGAAAATGCGGCGTCGCGCATCCGTCACTTTGATTTCCGCCGCTCACTTACCTTGACCCGTGCCCAGCTTGAATCGCGCACCAGTTCGCTGCTTCACATCATGCAGACACGCCTTGCTTACGACCGCTCACGTCTGAATGAACTCGCTGGCAAGCTTGACACTCTTTCCCCGGTCAAAATTCTCGACCGCGGCTATGCCCTCGTGTTCGATGAAAAGGGGCAACTGGTGAAAGACGCCAGCCGCCTTCGCAAAGGCCAAGTCATATCTGCGCGCGTTTCGCACGGCACTCTCACCGCCGAGGTGAAAGAAACGCGGGACACGTAAGCGGTCCAGAGCGCTGAAGATTGTCCTCTGCGCACTCTGTGACCTCTGTGGTAAAAAGAGATGGGTGCCGATTGAGAAAACTATTTGGAACTGATGGAATCCGCGGTGTCGCGGGCGAGTATCCCCTCGATGAGAAGACCGTTTTTGCTGTCGGCCGCGCACTGGGCGACCATCTGCCCGCCGGCCCGCGCCGCGTTGCCATTGGCCAGGATACTCGCGAATCCAGCGCATGGATTGCAGACACGCTCGCCTCGGGTCTGCGTCATTCCGATGTTGAGGTCGCTAGCGCAGGCGTGATCACTACACCGGGCATTGCATACATCACTCATACGCAGAAGTTTTCTGCCGGTGTAGTCATCTCCGCGTCACATAATCCCTGGCGTGACAATGGCATCAAGGTCTTTGGTGGCGACGGCTACAAGCTGCCGGACGCCATCGAACTGGAAATCGAAAAGGAAATCTTCGCGCTCCTCGGATCCAATGACGGTGCGATAGCGAAATCAGGCGAAGCTTCTTTGCCGGGTGATAAGAAATTGCATGATGCCTACGTGCAATGGCTGGCCCATCCCATTGCCGGTGCGGAAAAACTCAAAGCCATAGTCGATTGCGCCAACGGCGCTGCCAGCGCGATTGCGCCTGAGGTGCTGAAGGCCAGCGGTCTGCGCGCGGAGTACACGCACAGCACGCCTGATGGTCGCAACATTAATGAAGGATGTGGTGCGTTGCATCCAGAGATCGTTGGCAAAGAAGTGGCCGCAAAGAAAGCCGACATTGGCATCTGCTTTGATGGCGACGCGGACCGCGCACTTTTTACCGATGCTGCCGGGAACGTGGTGAACGGGGACGCCGTCATGCTGCTGCTGGCGCGTGAGATGAAAGCGCATCATGAACTCGCGAAGGACACGGTTGTCGCCACCACTATGTCCAACATGGGTTTGGAGATTGCTTTGCGTGCCTCGGGTATCAACATGCTGCGGGCACCCGTGGGTGACAAGTACGTGTTGGAGATGATGCAGAAGACCGGTGCGGTTCTGGGTGGCGAACAATCCGGCCACATCATTTTTTCCCAGAAGGCCACCACCGGTGACGGACTACTCACCGCACTGCGCGTGCTGGAAGTTGTTTGCCGCACGGGCAAGCCCATGGTCGAACTGGTATCTGATCTGAAGGTCTTCCCGCAGACCATCAAGAACGTGCGCGTACGGGAAAAGAAGCCGCTTGAGCAAATTCCGGGAGTGATGCACGCCATTCAGCAGGCGGAGAGCGAACTCAACGGCAATGGGCGCGTGAATGTGCGTTATTCGGGGACGGAAGCGCTGGCGCGCGTGATGGTGGAAGCGGATTCTCAACAGAAGGTCGAAAAACATGCGGGTGCGATTGCGGGCGCCCTTCAATCCGCCATCGGCGTGTAAGTACGACTGAAACGAATGAAGACGATGAAAAAGCTGCAAATGGCGGCGGTCGTGATCGGGCTTTTGCTTATTCTCCTGTTTCTTTTGCCAGAATTTGCACAGCTTGTAGGCATTGCTTTGGCCATCGTCTTTAAGCTGCTGATCATCGCCCTGATCATTCTGGTTGTTTGGTTTGCTGGCTGGATGTTTTGGGATGTACCCGGCTTCTTCTACCGTCGCTATTTTGCCGCTTATGTTCGGCTACGTCGCATGCGCCGCAACCGGCATCTCAGAGAATGGCGGGAAGCTGCAGCACGAAGCGGTGATCATTAACTCTCGGAAACATTAATCTAGAAGAATCTTTCAACCAGCAATGCTGATTGCGAAAGGCTAAAGTGCTAATAAGCTAAAGGCTAGCAGCTAAAGGCTAAAAGCCGCCTTTATTCCACATCCCGCCAATTCAGCCCTACGCCAATTTCTACCAGCAGCGGAACGTTCAACGGATGCACGCTTTCCATCTTCTCGCGCACCAGGGAGCGCATGGTTTCCAGTTCGACCTCCGGCACTTCAAACAGAAGTTCATCGTGTACCTGGAGTAGCATGCGTGATGCGAGTTTTCGCGCACGCAGCTCTTCGTCAATCTGAATCATGGCCAGCTTGATCAGATCGGCGGCAGTGCCCTGCAGCGGAGTGTTCACGGCGGTGCGCTCGGCAAAGCCACGCATATTGGCATTCTTGCTGTTGATGTCCGGAATGGGGCGTACGCGGCCAAACATGGTTTTTACTTTCTGCTCACGCCGGGTCTCTTCCAGCACGCGGTCGATATATCTGCGCACACCCTGATACTTCTCAAAATAAGCTTCGATAAACTTTTTGGCTTCGCGCTGCTCAATGCCAAGCTGCGCGGCCAGGCCGAAGGGAGAAATCCCGTAAACGATCCCGAAGTTTACCGCTTTCGCGCGGCGCCGATATTCAGCGTCAACCTCCAGCGGCGGAATTTCAAACACCTGTGAGGCCGTGAGCGTGTGTATGTCTTCACCCTGACGGAACGCCTCCACCAGCAACGGGTCTTCAGAGAAATGCGCCAGCAGCCGCAGCTCAATCTGCGAGTAGTCGGCTGAGAGCAGCACGTTGCCCGGTTCGGCGATGAACGCCGCCCTGATCTCGCGCCCCAACTCCGTGCGTATGGGAATATTCTGCAAATTGGGATTGGTCGATGACAGCCGTCCGGTGGCCGTCCCTGTCTGGTTGAAAGTGGTGTGCAGGCGATTGCTGGTGCGGTTCAGCAGCAGCGGCAGAGCATCCACGTATGTGCTCTTGAGTTTCGAAAGCTGACGATATTCCAGCACCAGCCTGGGCACTTCGTGCTCAGCGGAAAGTTCTTCCAGCACATCGACGGCCGTGGAGATCATCTTGCCCTTGCCGTATTTCACCGGCTTGGGGAGGTTCATTTTGTTAAATAGGACGTCACCCAGTTGTTTGGGTGAATTGATGTTGAAGGTGTGCCCGGCCTTCTCGTGGATCTCGCGGGCTTTCGCATCACAGCCCTTTTCCAGATCAACGGAAAGCGTGGCCAGCATCCCCATGTCAATCTTTACGCCGGCATCTTCCATGCGGGCCAGCACCGGCACCAGCGGCAGATCGATGTCTTCGTAGACCTTCATCAGGCCGGCGTCTTCTACTTCTTTGCGCAATGCGGCGGCGATGCGGCCGGTCACGTCGGCGGCTTCCGCCAATGACGGCGAGAGATTCAGGTTGAAATTGCGCAGGGCTATTTCGGCCAGTGAATGCCGCGGATAAGTTGGATTCACCAGATAGGAATACAACATGGGCTCATCGCGGACGCCTGCCAGCGTGACCCCATGTGCCTGAAGCTCGCGCAAGGCAGCTTTGTATTCGTGAATGGCTTTGGGAATCCTGGCGTCAGATAGAAGTCTTTTCAGCTCAGCAGAAATTTCGTTGCCGTCGATTGCCGCAGTAAAAGCCTTGCCGGGCTGATGGGATAGCGCCAACTGCAAGGGCGCAGGCCCACCGGGATTTGAAGCGGCACTGTCTGGTGCCGACATACCAAGCAGCGAAGGCTGTTGCGTATATGGCAGATCGCCTGATGTGGCAGGCAGTTCTTCGGCTTCGTCGTCTGTCGGTTTGGCGGCGAGTACAAAATCGAAGGCCACGGCCAGCACAGACTTCCCGCCGCTAAGAGCCTTCAGTTCCTTTGCTGACTTCAACTCGCGATAGTCTGTCTCTTTTACTTCCAGCGCCGGAACCAGTTCCTTCAACAGCGTTGTGAATTCAAGTTCGCTGAAGAGTTTGCGCAAAGCATCATTATCTGGCTCGCCAGCCACCATCTGTTCAAGGTTCAGGTCGATCTGCACGTCCTGGTCGATGGTGACCAGCTTCTTGCTCCAGAGAATGGTGTCCTGGTTATTCTGCAGCGACTCGCGATATGTTTTGCGTTCGACCTCGGCGGCGCGTTCAAGCGCGCTTGCCAGTGACCCGAAACGCTTGATGATCTCCACCGAACCTTTGTCGCCGATTCCGGGTGCGCCGGGAATGTTATCAATGGAGTCGCCGCGCAATGCCATCACGTCAATCACCTGTTCCGGACGCACGCCCAGAATCTCCTCCACCTTGTCGGCGTTGCAGACCAGATTGTCTTTGGGTGGATTCAGCACGCAGATTTTGTCATTCACCAGTTGCAGCATGTCTTTGTCACTGGAGACAACAAAAACTTCATAGCCCTGTTCAGCGGCTTTGCGCGCCAACGTGCCGATGACATCGTCGGCTTCAAAGCCGGTTTGTTCCAGGATCGGAATGCGATAGGCATTCAACGCCTGACGGATAAACGGAACCTGCTGGCGAAGGTCAGGTGGCATCTCCGCTCGTTGAGCTTTGTAGCCGTGATACTCATGTTCGACATAGGTCTGGGTCTTCGAGTCGAACTTTTTGACTGACGTTATGTTCTTTGCCTGTTCGTCGCGGAAGGTGGGGCCGGCAGGATCAAAGACCGCGGCCAGGTATTCAGGATTGAAATCCGCCCGTAGCTTGCGCAGCATGTTCACAAAAACGTATGTTGCCGCCGTGGGAATACCGGTCTTGGTGGACATGGGCCGCTGCCGCGCCATGGCATGGTAGGCGCGAAAGATGAAGGACATGCTGTCCAGCAGGTAAACGCGGCCCTTCTGTGCGGGTTTTGATTGCGTGGCCAACGCTTGATTTTAGCAGGCGGGCCGTTTCAGCATATGATGGCTCTACGCCGATTCAAACTGGATCAGCACGATCTCCGGTCGCGTGGCCACACGCATCGGCGGGCCCCAGGTTCCGGCGCCGTAGGAAGTGTAAGTTTGCAGATTGCCCAGGCGCTGTAGTCCGTAAACGACTTTGCCCCAGACTTTATTAGCGATGAAGTTGTAGGGAAAGAACTGGCCGCCGTGGGTGTGTCCCGAAAGCTGGAGAGATATACCTTCAGCTTCAGCGATGGGCAACTGTACCGGTGCGTGCAGCAGAAGAATGCTGGCGCGGTCACGATCAATCTGTGCGCGCTGCAGAATCTCGCGGTAATTGTCAGCTTGTATCGCATCCCGGTAGTGGACGCCCACCAGTTGCAGCCCTTCCACTTCTGTCTTTTCGTTATTCAGTACGCGCACTCCCGCTCGCTCCAGCGCGGGAAGGTATTCTGCATGGCTGTAAAACTCTTCGTGATTTCCCTGAATGTAATAAACACCATGCGGAGCGGAGTAGCCGGTCCAGGGCTGGGCCAGGTGTTCAAAATTGGCTGCGGTGCCGTCATAGACGTCGCCGGCGAGGAAAACGATGTCAGGCTTAAGGGCGGTGAGCTTGGCGATGATCCGGCGTATGAAGCGACCGTTGCGAACGTGCCCGAGATGCAGATCGCTGGCCAGGGCGGCAACGCGTCCGCGCCACTGCGGAGGAAGATTCGGAAGCTTTATGGTGATCCGCCGTACACGTAGCAGGGATGCGTTTAACACTCCGTAGATCGCGGTGAGAGCCGCCAGACCAAAAAAGAGGTCAACAATGTGACTTGGCCGCCAGCCCAGGCCAGCCAGCGCGGAGATTCCAAACGCCAGCCAGCAAGCCAGAGAAGCCCAGAGAAGATAACTTGATAGTCCCAGCCAGAATGCCGCAGACGTGTAGAAAAATCGTACCAGGGGATGAAACGAATACCATCCTCGCAATGATGCGACAACAAAGCTGATGGAGAGCAGCGTAAGAATTATTTTGGATGCCGTGGAAGAAGCGAACCCTCCCCACAACGTGGCCAGGGTGAGATAGATAAACCAGTGCCCTACAAACAGTATGGATTGAATGATGCTGATGAAAACTAAAAGCCGGGTTCGCAATGAATCCTCAATCTAAAAATAATCGAAATAATTTGCTGTAACTAAAAACCGATCAGGCGATCGAGCGTACCACGCCGCCATCCACCCGAACGGAAGCCCCTGTAGTAGCGGATGCCTGTTCAGACGCCAGATAGACCACCATGTTCGCAACTTCTTCATTGGTGGCAAACCGTTTGATGAGGGAACTTGGGCGCATGCTGCGAAAGAAATCCTTTTCCATCTCGGCAGCCGTCTTGCCGGTGGCCTTACCCGCCTGCTCAATGAATTTTTCCACGCCTTCTGACCGGGTTGGCCCGGGCAGAACAGAGTTCACGGTCACGCCGGTGCCGGCCAGTGTCTCAGCCAGGCCGCGGGCCACGGCCAGTTGCGCCGTCTTGGTGGTTCCGTAATGCACCATCTCTGCCGGGATCTGAAGAGCTGACTCGCTGGAGATGAACAGCACTCGTCCCCAGCCCTTCTTCACCATTCCCGGTGCATAGTGCCGCGATAGACGCACACCGCTGATTACGTTCACTTTGAAGAAGCGTTCCCAATCATCATCTGGGATGTCGAAGAATTTTTTGGGCTCGAAGATACCGAGATTGTTGACCAGAATGTCTGCTTCCGGCACTTTCTGGACCAGAGCTGCCGCTCCTTGGGCGGTGCCAAGGTCGGCGGCCACGCCAGTAAGCTTTACCTGAGGATTGGCGGCTTTGATGGCGGCCAGCGCGGTTTTTACGCGCTCTTCGGTCCGGCCGTTGACCACAACATGCGCGCCGGAATCAGCCAGCCCCTTGGCGATGGCGAACCCAATACCGGCTGTTGAGCCGCTCACAATAGCGGTCTTGCCGGTCAGATCAATCTTCATGGTTCATGCCTGTTCTTCCTCAATTTGCTGCTGTAGAAGAGATGATCCGCATTGAACTCGGGATTCACGTTAGTTCCCAGGCACGCTTGGTAAATTTGCGCAGCTCTGAAAGACAGCGAATTCAGTGTGATTTCGCATAGTCGGCAATCTGGTTGAGCATTTTATCCAGATCATCGCGATCCAGCAGCCGGCCATTCAGGATGACCGCCGAAATTTTACGGGTGTTGTGAATATCCTGGAGCGGATTGGCGTCGCGGGTGTTGTGAATATCCTGGAGCGGATTGGCGTCGAGCAGAACCAGGTCAGCAACTTTGCCCGCAGCCACGGTCCCCCGGTCGGCCTCTTCACCCATGAAGATTGCCGGATTCAGCGTTGCTGTACGCAATGATTCGGCGGGCGTGAATCCTGCTTCCACAAAATATTCAAGCTCGGTATGCAGGCTGGATCCGGGCACGACCGCGACAGCGGCTGCGGTGTCAGTGCCCGCCATGAACTGCACGCCGGCTTTGCGCATGGCTGCGACTACCTCAAGCTCTTTTTGTACGAACTGCCGCCGCGCAGGAACCGGGTCGGTGTCTAGTTCGGCGATGATGCTTTTGGTGAAAGTCGGCCAGCTCTTTTTCTGCCAGGAAGCTGGAGCGAACTTGAGTTGAGGATCGTGGCTGTAGTCGGTTACATCCACCAGCCACTGCCCGCGCTCCCAGACGAGAGTTGGAACCTGCCAGGTGTGATTACGCGCAAACTGGGCGATGAGCGCTTTGCACCTTCCTTCGTCGTACGAATCAAGAAACTGTTTGGGAGTTTTCGGGCCTTTGAGAAAATCGTCTTCGCGGGTGGAGCAGCCCTCGAACACTCCCGTCAGATGCTCAATGCTTTTCTGTCCCGCGTCGGAGGCTTCGGAAGCGCGAATGACATCTGGAACGTGGCCGGCCACAATAAGGTTCTGCTTTTTGGCTTCGGCCACCACGGCGAAGTATTCATCGCGAGGAATAAACGATTGCACCTTGATGAAGTCCACGCCTTTGGCTTTCAGGTCGTCAACAGCCTTGCGTGCCTGCTCTGGCGTCGCCAGCGATACCGAATCCGGGAAGCGCGGCTTGGGCCCGTCCAGCATGGGGCCAGCGATCACCAAGCGCGGGCCAATCAACGTGCCGGCGGCGATTTCTTTGCGCCATGCCAGCAAGATGTCCAGGTTGCCGCCCATATCACGGACGCCGGTCACACCATTGGCAACGAACAGGGGCAGCGAGACTTCCTTGCTGCCAGGAATCCAGTCACCGAACATGGTGTGCACATGCATGTCCCAGAGACCGGGAATGAGGTACTTGCCGCGACCGTCAACAACTTTGGGACTTATGTGAGAGTGGATTGTGTTCAGCTTGGCTACCGCCGAGATGCGGTCATTGTCGATCACCACGGTCATATCAGGCTGAATAGTGCCTGCGGCAACGTCGACGATGTTGATGTGAGTGATGACAAGCATCGAGTCGCCGGTTTTGGCTTGAGCTTCCAGCCGTGTTGCGTAGAGCGAGACCATCAGTACAAACCAGATCGGGATATTCCTCAATGTGAACTCCTCTACTGCGAGCATAAGTATATGCGGAGCTACTCGATCAACATGCAGTCACCGTAGCTGAAGAAACGGTAGCGTTCGCGCACGGCATGTTCGTAAGCCCGCAGAATGTTTTCCCGTCCCGCGAAAGCCGACACCAGCATCAGCAGCGTGGACTTGGGCAGATGGAAGTTTGTCAGCAGGGCGTCCACTACTCGAAACTGAAATCCGGGATAGATAAAGATGTCCGATTCGCCTGAACCGGACTGAACACGTCCGTCTGCACTTTGCGACGCAGAAAATTCCAGCGTACGCACTGACGTCGTGCCCACCGCCACTACACGACGGCCCTGGGCCTTGGCCATATTGATCTTGTCCGCGACCTCATCGGTGATCTGGAACACCTCGCGGTGCAGCTTGTGATCTTCAACACGCTCGGCGTGAACGGGCTGAAATGTCCCAAGCCCCACGTGCAAGGTGATCTCCGCCACTTCAACACCTTTAGTTTTCAGCCTTGCCAGAATTTCCGGCGTGAAATGCAGTCCGGCGGTAGGTGCGGCCACGCTGCCTCGGGCCTCGGGCCGTGCGTAGACGGTCTGGTAACGCTCGCGGTCGTCACTCTTGTCATCGCGGGCGATGTAAGGTGGCAACGGCACATGGCCCAGTTTCTCCAGCGTGGCAAAGAAGTCTGTCACGGGCGAGAATCGAAGTGTCCTCTCGCCGAACTCGCCGCGGGCGACGATCTCGGCTTCCAGCCGGGGCGAGTCCTGGTCTTCCGGTGCGAAGTCTTCCGGTGCGAAAGTTATCTTCTCGCCCACGCCCAGTTTTCGTCCTGGCCGGACCAGCGCCTGCCACTCCCATGGGCCGATCTGGCGGGTGAGAAGTACTTCCACCCGGCCATGGAGAAAATCGCGGGAAGCCGGATTGCGCGGACTCACCGGCTGGGCGTGAAGACCGGAGCGCCGGCCGAACAGCCGGGCGGGAAAGACGCGGCTGTTGTTGACCACCAGGAGATCGTCGCTCCGGAGCAGGTCAGGGAGGTCGGCAAACTTCCGATCTTCAAATTTACAATCTTCAAATCTACAATCTTTGAATCTACAATCTTCAAATTTCCAATCTGGGAACTCTCCGGTCTGGCGAAAAAGATGGAGCATGCGCGAAGCACTGCGTTCGGCCAGCGGCTCCTGGGCAATCAGCTCTTCGTCCAAAGGGAAGTCAAAGTCGGAAACCAACACGGATGTAATTATATTGACGGGCGATTTTACTGGCCTTCACCATCGGAGTAAGGAGTGGTACTGCAAAGCTCCGGTTGGGTCCGGAAGCCGGCTTTCCCCAATCACCGTCTTTCGTCTTCGTTAAGTCTGGTACCAGACAATTATCCGGCTTGCCTGGCTTGTATAATTCTGGCCATCTTCATACAAACAAATCCATTTGATTTTCGCGGGCTGAACCATGGGGAAAAATTTTCGCGTCGTCCTTATCGAAGACTCAGCTAAAGACGCTAAACAGGCGTCTCGATTACTGAACCGGGTCAACATTGACACTGTCACTGTGTTCACTCTCATCCCAGCCGTGCTGATGTATCTGGAGGACGTGGTTGATGGTAAAAGAACCTGCCCTGATGTAATCCTGCTTGATCTTGTGCTGGGATCTGAAAGTGGGTTCGAGGTATTACGTTATTACAAAGCTCACCCTGAACTGAGTGGCTGCCAGGTTGTGGTCTGGACTGTCATGGGCGACGTTCAGCACGAGCTGTGCAAATGTTTCGGCGTGCAGCATGTTGTAGCTAAAGCAGACGGAGATGCCGCGCTGCTGAAGGTCCTGAAGAAAATCACGTCCGAATTGTCAGCCTCCGTTTGAACTCAAATCCCTGACCGTCAGCTTGATAAAACTGTTTTAACGTTTTAGTGGAAAAACGGAGCTTGGAGAACCCCAGGCTGAAAATTGGCCCGAACAACAAAAGGCAGCCACGTGGGCTGCCCTTTTTGAAGACAAAATCTTCGGTTATTTACAGCAACTGCACGTTCTCAGCCTGCCAGCCTTTGGGGCCTTTGACGACACTGAATTGCACGGCCTGACCTTCCTTCAAGCTACGGAAGCCGTTCGCCTGAATCGCGGAGAAATGAACAAACACGTCCTCGCCGTTCTCTCTGGAGAGAAAGCCATAACCTTTTGCGTCATTGAACCACTTAACTGTTCCTTGTTCCATTGTGATGCACGCATTCCTTGTTCTGAATTTGCGCTTTTCTCAACTAGTGCAGGCAGGTTGCTGGGGTGCAGTACCGCTGTACAGCGCTTCGAAAAACCGCAGGCACATTATACCTAGGCCATCCAGAGTTGTCTGCTTAGAAATGCACGTTGCCCAAGCGCCTGAATTGGGCGATGATGGTGCGGTGGTAAAGGCAGGCAAATGATTGTAGGCACAGGAGTTGACATCGCCGAGGTACCCCGGATTGCGGCCGCGGTGGAACGCTTTGGTAACCGTTTCCTGACTCGGGTGTTCACCCCAAATGAGGTCAAATACTGTCTTTCCAAGGCCAATTCGGCGGAAAGGCTGGCTGCCCGGTTCGCCGCCAAAGAGGCCGGAATGAAGGCCATAGGCACCGGATTGCACTTCGGTGTGACTTGGCATGACGTTGAAGTGATCCGTAATCCCGGAGGCCGGCCAGGAATCCGCTTTACCGGCAAAGCCGCAGAGTTCGCCGCCCAGCTTGGGTGCAAGAATGTGCACCTTTCCATTACCCATACCAAGGAGCAGGCCATGGCGTTTGTGATTCTGGAAGGGTGACCCCGCCT
>WNFC01012065.1_pt1 | contig 12536 bp, 6 predicted proteins | sample 5400541 | NCBI WGS metagenome assembly WNFC01 (sample SAMN13153342, study PRJNA577476) | soil metagenome | isolation source: 120 cm saprolite under Douglas fir tree site 2 hole 2 replicate 1 | place: USA:California | collected 2015-04-18
TGCTAGCGCCAATATTTTTTTACGTTATTTAAGCAGCAAAAAATGTTTAATTTTGTAATTCTTTTTGTGTATTCTATTTTCAGGTTTGAATCTACAATTATTTTTTTGTTCAATTTAAAGTGTTTTAAAAAGAATTGACATACAAATTTTAAAAGTTATCTAGACTTTCAATTTTATTAAATTGATGAAAGTCTAGGGGGGGATGCCTAGTAGTGTGTAAAAAATACAACTACTAAACTTTTGAATTTTGCGAGTCAGTTCTTATATTATAATCATTCATTTAATTCGACGTGTTTAATCTTTGTAACTTTTGTAATTTTATATTTTGAAGTTTTATATTTTGTTTAATTTGACTATGACGGATCAGTGCAAAAAATAATAGAATTATAGCGCCATTTAGGTTAGTTTAATTCTTTGCTATTTTAATAAGCTTCTGTATACAGTTTCATTTTGGTATACATAAGCTGGGAGGGCTGTAACGCGTATATTTTATAAAAGTGCGTTACCCCCAAGGCTTCACTGCCTTTATTAAAATATTGCTATAGCGAAGAATTAAATTAAGTTTATAATTAAATAAATAATGTTTTAAATTGGTTCTTTTGTTAAGTTAATTAGTTGCCCTATTAAGCACATCAATCAGTGATGTGTGAACCTAGATATTATGATATCTGGTGAGTTTAATTAAACCACTAATCTTAGAAGCTTGCCACTGTTTTACAATAGTATAATAGTGTCAAGAAGAAAAGATTAGTTGGTGGAATTGAACTCATGTGTTTTATTTGGTTCAGTGTATAAACACACCTTGGATGACATCACTGGTCGTGCAAGGCAGGGCAGCTAAGGAACTAAGTATATTTATAGTGGTAACTTGTTTATTATCTTAGTAGTAAAGCGCTTTGAATAAAGATTCTATTTCTGATCAATTCTGAATGCTTTATTTATAGTTAGCTTTAGTCTTCAATGTTAGCTGACGCCACTGGCGCCCAGATAACATTCCCGCGGAGTAAATTAAGCTCTTAGTCTATTTACACATTTTATTAAAGCCACTAGGCTAAATAGTTTTATTAAAGTATCACAGTCATTTAGTTTAATAGTAAATACATAGTGTCACATTTTACAACAGGTTAAAATGAACTCACTCCCACCTCTAATATTCTTACTGAGCTATGCTGTTAAGCCAACTGGGCTATAAGAGAGAATTATCCCTTATAAACTAGCACCCAACGAAGCTTTAACTTCGTTGTAAAATTGATACACTCGTATTTACAGTTTGTTTAATTCAATTACTTTGCCTTTTAGTTGTTTATCTGCTAGAAAATTTGCGCAATAGGTTCGGAATGGCCTATAGAGGCTTTACGAATTCTACACCACATGACCAACAAGGACATCAAGGAAGATGGACTAGTAATGGTTTTCATGTGCCTACACAGCAGCAGATGCAGGAGATTCGTCGTGTTCAGAATGAAAGACGACAGCAGCGATTCCAAGAAAGGGAAGCGCGCGCAGCAGCCGCTGCAGCTAATCAGCAATCTGCAAATGTAAACGCAAATGTTAATTCTGGTTCTAATACAGCTACAGGTAGTGCTAATGTTAATGCTAATGTTAATGTTAATTCAAATGCGCAAAATACAGGTCAGCCTAGTTCGTCGAACGCAACTAATGCTACAAATTCTAATGCGCAAAAACCTCAACAGTCGGCGCCACAGTCTACTGTTCCACCAAACGCTCCTAACCCACCTAATGCTCAAGCGCCGCCTAAGCCAACTAAAGAGTCACGCAAACCGGATCAAGGGCTTCCTACACCACCACATGGAAAACGAACATCGCAGGATGCAAGGTTTAAAGACCAGCCACCACAAGATGGATTTTTTGGCAAAACATTCAACGCATTCAGAAACGCCAGCGGTGGTTTCGGTTTCTTTGGTTCACCGGAAGCTCGTAGAAAACAACAGCAAGATGGTAGTAAGTCAACAGGTGCCAAACCTAAGGATTATCATGGTAAGACTGCAGGTGATTTTTTCAGTAGTAAAAAAGGTCCTGAATCACATGAGCAGACTCCTAAAGGTCCTAAGTTCCAAAAACCTGGCCCTAAAAGACCTGAAGGCTCTAATAATATGTATGAGCCCAGTAACTTGCGGAATCTGGTTGATAATAGTGATACTAGTAGCGAAGGTAGTTCTAATGAGTCATTAAGAGTGTCTGATGATTACGATCACCAGTTTGGTTACGAGTTCAATAATTACTCGTTTTCAGAGAAAATAGTCCATAACTGTTGTGAAGTTATTCCTAATCTAACTTTATTTTCAGTTTTTCAAGAACAGTGCTTTACTTTGGAGGAAGTTAAGGTTGTGTTAGCGGAATATTGCAATTTTCCAGTGCAGAATGGCGAAATACCGGAGCAATACTTCATTAGAGCACAGTTTTCGGAAGTCTATGCGTGTCAGTTAGTTGACTTGATGGATTTCAAAATTGCCCGTACTGCACAAATTCAACATGACATCACGTTGAAAAAAGCGCAGTTTTTAAAAGCTTTAGGAGGCAATGAATCCGTTGAGGAGATTGACAACCCAATTGATGTTTCGAGACCACCGCCAGGGTACGCTCCAGGTAGTAGGCTTAGCGCTGAGAATCTACACAATCATAACGCTCAGTTTAAAACTGATTCACAATCTACTTCTAACGAATTTAGTGCTGAAAATAATGCTGGTTTTAATTCGAACAATTATAACCGAAATGCTGGTTTTAATTCGAACAATTACAACCAAAATCAACGCAATTCTGGTCAGAACGCAGGTTTGAATTCGAACAATTTGAATCGCAATAATTCTGATCAGAACCAATTTGGCGCCAATTTTCAGAATGGCGCTAATACTCAGTCTAATCCGTTCGTTAATTTCCAGCGCAATAACAACAGAGTGAACTTTCAACAAGATAACTATGCGGGTTTGTCTTCAAACAATCCTGCAATGCAGTTTAGCGCTAATAGCAATTTGAATCCAATTACAATTAATGGGATTCAGTATGTGCCAACTTACACCAGGAGATCCAGATGACGATCCCAGAGGTAATGGTAATTCCGGGGGAAATGGTCGCAATGGCCCCTTCGGACCACCAAAGCGCTGGGGTAATCATGGTGATCCAGGTCATTTTGATCCACCTCATCCCTATGGAGGCGCAGAAACAGTTAACAGGCGTGATATTCCAGGTGGTAGGTATGATAGGCCGCAGTTTCACGGTACTACTGATAAATTTGGTCCTATTAAATTTTTGGAAAAACTCAATGCTTATTTGACAATAAACAAGGTTTCTTGGCAGGAAATGTTCAAATCTCAGTTGCGCTATGTTTTCTTTGCAGATGCACAAGCATGGATAATGCCGCTATTGGAACGCTACAATTATTGCTCGTATTCAGAATTTGAGCAGCTTTTCAAGAAGCAATTTCTGGGTTCGAATTTCGAACTTGATTTTCAGAAAGAAATTGAAAAGCGTTTCCAAGAGCCGACAGAATCCGCATGCGCATTTGTCCGTTTAATGTTGAATAGTTATTATAGCTACAAACCACATGCTTCGGATGCCGAGAAGATCAACACCATTGTTAACAACACTCAGAAAGGCTACATGGAAATTATGATTCTGCATAAACCAACTACGCCATATGAGCTCTTATCTGTCGCAGAAATCGCTGATAACATCATGAAAGCGCAGGCTAAGCCTAAAATTACCATCAAAGAAGATATGAGTTTAATGGGCGCGTTCACTCACCCAGTCGTTAAGTGCAGTTCGAAAGATAGAGAGCGCAGGCTCCGGTTGCAAACGGATCCTCGTTATTTCAATCAAGAAATCTACGCGAATGCTACTGGTGATGAACCTACAGCGCAGAAATACATGCTAGCAAGAGATGTGCAACAATCACAACATTCAGGTGAAAGGTATCAAGGTACAGGTAGTAGAGATAAATCTCGACATTTTAGTTCAAGTTCTGGTAGTTCAGTTAATTCACACCGTTCTAATACTGGTTCGACTCAATCTGGCCGCTATGATCAGCGTAATCCTAATTATCGCCAAGATAGCCGCCAAAGTGGTCAAACTAAGTATGAAAATGGTAAACCACAGTTTAACAAACCTTATGTTGTTCGTAGAACTTTTGAATTCCCAAATAGCAGTTCATTTAACAGGTACACAGCCTTCAACTCAGACAGAAATTTCGCTAATCGCAATCCGTCACATCAAGCCAATAAACCAACAGGCAGCGCACCTAGCGGTACTAGCGCTCCAAGCGGTGGTCCTGCAAAACAACAAAACCCAAATTACAACAAGGGTGGTAGCGCTAAATCGACTCAGTATGATAAAAGTGGCCAGAAAAAAGTTTTTAGTAATACTAATAAGGATGGCAAGCCTAAAGGGTCTTATATCATTACTGAAGAGATTTTGATCACTGACGACAATAGCGAAGCAGATTTCCAGTCATGTGCTGATGGTGAACAACCTGATAGTCCAGAAGCAGCTCAGTTAGCGCAAATTTCTGAAGAAGAGGAAGGTAATCAGTCCAATAATAGCGCTTCCGATTCACAATCGGAAAACGAGAAATGAGCTCAAATGAGGCCAAGTTGAGTTCTTGTTTAATGGCCTATAGCGCATTTACTGATCTTAACAATCCTTCATATACAAAACAGTTTAAAAAACCAAAATCACTTTTAATTCAGGCTTTTCCTAGTACGTTTGATTCACTGTTAATCGAATCCAATCCGGATTTATTTAAAACAGACCTAAAGTTAGATACTGAAGCAAAGCTTAATAGAGACATAAAACCTTTAATTCGCGTAAATATATTGGGCCATGCATTTTTGGCATTAATAGACACAGGCGCCACCTATTCTGTTGCAAACAAAAAGTTCAAAGAATTATTTGTTTCTGCGAATTACGAGCCTATTTTAGATGGTCGTAAGTTTTGCACAGCTAATGGTGTGGTTAAGAACGCTGGTTTGTTTAAAGTCCCTATACGTTTGAGAGGTATGGCTCAAGCGCAGTCCGCTCAATTTTACATCATTGATGACTGTCCAATGCTTTTATTAGGTCGAGATTTTATTCAAAAATTTGGGTTGGTTTTTGATTTGGCTAGTGAAAATCCGTATTGGACACATATTACTTCAAAAAATAGATATTGCTTTGATAGTCCATTATCTCCTTTAAAATACACAGAAGCGCATTTTATGCACATTGAAGATAATCTGAAAATGAAGGATTGGATTAGAAAAGTTGATTTGTCCAATTTAGGTGATTTAAAGCAGCAGTCAGCAGCGCGAAAGTTGTTGCGCAAAAATTTGTCAGTTTTTTCCGAAATACCAGGGGTTTCAAATGTATTTGAGTTTGAAATTAATTTTAAACCAGATGCAAAACTTACTAAAAGCAATAGTTATCCAGCAAACCCTCAAAAACGTGCTGTTATAGACCGATTGTTGGACGAGCAATTAGCCAATGATTGGGTCGAACCAAGTAACAGCCCTATGTGTGTTCCTACTTTGGTTGTGCCAAAACCTGGTTTAAACAATTTTAGAATGTGTCAAGCTTACCAAAAAACTAATGAAATTACTGAGACTGACACTTATCCGTTGCCTAGGCCAAAAGACATTTTTGACGAAATGGGTAACGCTCAGTACTTTACAGTTTTTGACATGACCAAAGGATTTTATCAAATTAGAGTTAAAAAATCAGACCGTTGGAAGACAGCATTTGTTAATCATAGGGGATTATTTCATTATAAAGTTATGCCTTTCGGCCTTAAAAATGCCCCAGCTGCCTTTCAACGTTTGATGGACACAGTTTTGGGAAAAGACAGATGGAAATTTTGTTTATGCTATGTAGATGACTTAATCATTTACAGTGAAACTTTCGAAGAACATCTTCAACATATTCAAGCCGTTTTAAGCGCACTTGAAAAAGCAGGTCTAAAAATTAACCCCGCAAAAATGCAACTCTGCTTAAAAAGGGTTAAATATTTGGGTCATATTTTAACACCAGGGTTTATACAACCTGATCCAGATAAAGTAAAGGGTATTTTAGAATTTCCCAGGCCTGAAACTTGTGTGCAAATGGGGAGATTTTTGGGGATGGTCGGGTATTACAGACAGTTTATAAAATCAATTACAGAATTGGTTTTCATCTTAAATAAGATGTATAAAAGAGATAAACCAAAAGAAAAGTTGGAATGGTCAAAATTGGCTATTGATAATTTCAACGAAATTCGGCGAATTTTAGCGCAAGACTGTCAATTGTTTTTACCTAATATGTGCAAGCCTTTTGTGATTAGAACTGATGCTTCAGATGTCGGCATTGGTGCAGTTTTGCTTCAATCAGATGAAGAAGGAAATCTTCGTCCAGTTTGGTACGCATCCAGACAACTAAACAAAGCAGAGCGCAATTACAGCACAACACATAGAGAATGCTTAGGTGTTATCTATGGTGTTAAAAAATTTAGGCAATATATAGAATTTACGAATTTCACCATCGAAACCGATCATCAAGCGCTTAAATGGTTAATGGCTTTGAAAGAGCCTACTGGCCGCTTGGCGCGCTGGTCGTTAGATTTGCAGGAATTAGATTTCAAGATTGAACACATTCCAGGTCCGCAAAATGTCGTTGCTGATGCACTTAGCCGCGACCCAGTGGATCCACCTGCACTAATTCAAGAAAAAATTAGTTTTAGCGCAAAACAGTTAGAAGATTTATGTGCTTTCACTACAACAGATGGCAGCACCGCTTTAGGTCCGTATCCAGAATTAGATTTGGATTCACTTGTTTTAGCGCAACGTCAAGATCCCAGTTTAAGGCTAGTGATTGATTATTTATCGAATAAAGTTTTACCATCTAATTATAATGAAAAAGCTCGAGTCAAAACACTAGCTGAGGACTGTATGATTTTTGATAATGACCTTTTAGTAAAATACATTCGTAGTTCTGAATTAGACGATAATTTTGATGAAAGTTTCAAAATTGTCGTTCCAGATAGTTTAAAAAATTTGATTTTTAGGATTCATCACGATCACCCAACCAGTGGTCACCGAGGCATACTCGCAACTACCAGCCAGATAGCTAGAAAATACGTTTGGCTTAGAATGCATAAAGACATTCGCAATTATGTTTTAACATGTTTGCATTGTCAGCAAACTAATCCAACTAATCAGAAACCAGCGGGTATTTTAAGTCCAAATAGACCCCAATTTCCTTGGGAAATTATTGCTATTGATTTAGTAGGGCCCTTACCACCTAGCGGAAAGGATTTAAATAATCAATATCAGTTTCTATTTGTTATCGTAGACACTTTTTCTAAGTGGGTTGAAATTTTTCCTTTAAAAGCAGCCAAAACTGATATAATTATTGAAAAACTTTTCGAAACAGTTTGCAGATTTGGCTTTCCACGCCAAGTTATTTCTGATAATGGTACTCAATTTACGAGTGACGATTTTATTAATATTTGTAGGTCACTAAATATTGACGTAAAATTTTGTCCCACTTATCATGCGCAAGCTAACCCTACTGAGAGAATCAATCGTAATATAAAGCAATACTTACGTAAATATTGCAAAACCCATTCTGATTGGTCCGAAAACGTTAATTTAATGGCTTATTCTTTGCGTACTAATGTTATAGGTACCACTGAGTTCACACCTTCTGAGATTGTTCTTGGAAGAAATCTGAATAATCCATTTGTTGTTCCATTACAACAAACACGTCTAGCGACAGCGCAAGATGTTCGTAATTATTCTACAGAATTAAAGAGCAAATTAGCAAATACTTATTTACAGGCTAGAGATAATCTCCAAGTTAGTCGTTATAGTTATCGCAAGCAATTCGATCACTATAGGCGTGACGTCATATTTAAGATTGGAGATCTTGTGTTGTACAGGATTCATCCCTTGTCATGTGCCCGCAGTGGTTTAGCTGCTTCTTTAATGCGTGCAAGAGAAGGTCCGTACAAAGTTACTGAGATAATTTCAAGAAATGTTTACCGTATTGGGATCGTCTCCAATGGCGCGCCCTATGCGAGAGTTCACGTTAGCCAACTGCAAGCTTATTTGCCGCGAGAGGGAGCAATACCAGATCCGCTACCCGTAAATCGTGCCACCTTAGTTAAACAGCGCAAAACAAGGTTAGTGAAGAAAGCGCAGTGTGACTAACACTATAACTTTATTATAATTTAGAGCAAGATTGATTAATATTATGTTGTTATGCATATAGGTTATTGGTGAAGTAATATTTAGAGGATTACAATACACTTTAACTGGTTAATCAATTTATAGCGAAATGGTGATTTATTGAGATGTTTAGTCTCAGAATAATTAGCTCCTTAGTGCCCTTATACTTGAACCATTTTAATGCCCCTTTAATTAGGAAGAAAATTTTGTACGAATCATATTATATCAATTGCAATCATAAAAGGACAACTCCTGGGATTGTAGATTGATTTATAAGAGTGTTTAGCTCTTGGATTTTAGTACTAATTTTGTTTTAAGTAAATGTATAAACATAAAGTGTAATTTTAATTTGTAATTGTAAAAATGTATTTTTAACGTTAAATGTAATCGTAATTTTAATATTTGTTTCACTAATATTTTCTTATTTATACAATTTTAGACCAATTTTAATGTTTTGTGTCTTCGTAAAATACTAATACTTCATACTTCATTAATTAATTTAGCAAATAATACCTTTTTAGCGCAAACATAGAATTAACTCTCAAAATTTGGTAAATTTCAATTTCACGTTCTTTTTTTAGCAGCTTGCTGGGTAACGCCATCTTGTTTTGCCCAGCATGCTGTCCGTTTTAGAAATAAAAACCATCCTATAATAGAAAAAATAAATTTAATTTTTATTTATCGGGCTTACGGTTTACAAAAAACCTTCTAAAAAATTCTACGGGAAATTTTTACGTATGTCATTTCGTACGAGAAAACCACCGATAAAATCAAGCCGTAACCGCAATAATCGCAATATGCCGTACGATAGCAAGAGAGACAACCGAGCGCCAGGTAGCACATCACGGTCAACTCAAAATCTGGCCGCAGTTTTGCTTGAAAAGCGCAAATTGGTGATGGAGCAACACCGGCTCGAAATCCATAACTTACGCTTAAGTTTGGATTTATCTCGTGTTCCTACTGTCTTTGTCTTTTATACTCGACCAATAGGTAACTTCAGTTAAACGTTAATCTATATTATGTTTTTGCGCAACTTTTAGGTGTTGTCTACAATTGTAATAATTTGTAATTTATGTTTTTAATGTATTGATTTGTAAAACAAAGAGCGTAAAAAATGTTTTAGTTTTATGCCCTTTTTTCCTTTGTTTAAAGTTGTAAAATTTTGAAATAATTTGATTTATTTTGAAATTTCTTGTCCGAAAATTGAATTTCATTTTTAAAATTTTAATTTGTTTGACTAAATTTGGTTTAAAAAGTTTCGTTTGATAAATTTCTTTCAGATTTCTAAAAATTTTGTGCTGAAGGTGTCTTCCGAACTTCATTAAATAAATGTCCTTTATTAGCGGATCTTAAAAAAATTAACAAATGCAAAAAATGACAATTTATTGTCGCCTAAATCAAATCCAGGGTCCGACTTAACTATTTTAAAGAAAATAATTTTGACTTTTGCGACTTAATTAATTTATTATTTTATTTTATATAATTTTATAATTTTAATTTTTTTAGTTTGTTATAACTTCAAGAAGCGCAAATTGTTAATTTATTTGATTTTTAATGTTTGGTTTTAGAGGATAGTTCCGATCGTGCTCATTACAGCTCTAATGTAGCGCTGCACAATTTTGTAACGAACAGTTACGTCTACAAGACACTCAGGCGCAAAATCGAAGATCTACTGCAGGATTTCGTTCAAATGAAGCCCGATGACGCACTCTGTGTGGAGTTATTTCTGCACCAGATGGCGCGACTCCGTTTTCAACCAGACTTGGTGATCTCAACCAAGGAGGAACTCATTACCGACTGCGAACGCATTCACGCCAGCCCGTGTTCACACCGTAACCTGTTTCGGGTCATCTATGATATCGTTAGAGATGTCGTAGAATTCAATGAACTTTTTCTCTTCAAGCAGAACCACAGCTCAAGTTCAGCGGTTCCACCAGTTCAATCTACAGCTTCTGGTAGCGCTATAAGGCAAATGCCACCTCTACGAGTTCACAGACCTTCTAACTATGATAGCGCTTTACCACCACCTGTCGGCGGTTTCAGAAGTCAACAAACAACCAGTCAACAAAGCCCACTACTGCGCCAAGCTATTAGCAGTGACGTAGTCATGCAATCACCAATTAGACCACTTATTCAAGCACCTAGCGCTAATGTTGCTGCCACAGTTGATGTAGCCGTAGGCAGTGACATTTTAATGGACTACAAAGATCTACCCTATGTCGAGGACAATGCGGAAGAACGCCTTAAAGAACTCTTGGACAGGAATGTCAACGTTTTGAAAGCCTGCGAGGTTAATCTAGCAGCGGGAGGTTTGTTTGCTACAAAAGATCTACTTAAGCAAGCGCCAATCGCAGAGGTTATGAGAAACGTCGAGGTTAAGCGTGGCAACCTGGTCTTCAAAGATAAAAATGGCAGCGCTAACGTTACTCTTCAAGGAGGTGTCCTAGCAGGTGCTAACATCAGGTATAATGGTTGGTATAGAGAGCATGGAGTGGAGGTTGATTCTGACACCAACGGTACAGAGCGCTTTAGTATTGTATTTTGTAAGGTTGAAGATCCGACCACAGGTAGCGCTACAAACTTTGCGAGATTGATAGAAGTGAGAGACGCATCAGTTCAGAATCCGGATCCAAGCACACATGCTTACGAACAATCAAAAAGATTCATCACCGAGAGTCTAGCTGAATTTTCACCAAGACTGCGCCACCTGGTTAATTCACAAATGGACGTTGAAATCCATAGGCCGAAACACGCGGATAGATTGGCAGTTGACAACTATAGAAGCCAATGGCCAATTGATGGAATCAGAGTGAAGAAAGCAGATAGAGGAAAGCTGATTAAAGTGATGATCTCCAAGCGTGAAAACATGCGCAAAGAAAGGTATCCGAGAACAAAAGCCGCAAGATTCATGGACAGTATGGTCACCACTTATTTCAAAGGGTTTGAGGGGGATTATTTCGATGGCAGAACCAAATCAGCTGCAGAAAGTGAAGACCTGACCATGGATTTGGACAAATTGAAGCTTCGTACTACATTGCGCTCGGTAGTGGCCATTGATAGAGTGGAAGATGAGTCTCCATTCATTTACCAGCAGAATGTGGGACGCGGAAATCGCAATCTTCTTAACTCAGGAAGAAATTTGCAACTTAGACCAGCAAATAGTCTTGAGGATTTACGCTCTTGCCACACCGCAATGGCTAACATGCGCCGCAATGAAAGAGCAGTAGTAAGAGGTGAAATTTGCAATAACATCTCCTGGATTCATGTTATCAACAGTCAGGAATACAACAACCACTTCTTTAATGATCCAGCAGCTACAGAGATTTGGAGAATGGACAAAAGCAAACAGGCTGACTTCGCGGAATTGTTGATACAGCATAGAGTTAAAGTGATGTTGCATTGCTACGCAAACAACTTAGATATGCGCATAGCAGCGATGCAAGCTGTATCACCAGCGCCAGATTTCCTTGAAGCAGTCAGTATTTACATCATAGCGTGGGCCAAGTTAAATCAAGCCTCAACATCAGATGTGATGAATGCTTTTAACAACCATTTTTGGACTGCCAAAGACAAATTCACCCAAGCGCAAAAGATGGAGTGGGATGGGATTCAGCCTTTGCATAATTATGATCACTTGATGATTGGTTACGAAGGAAAGCCATCCAAGAACTATGTTAGAGTGCCGCTACCAATCAATCGTGATTTCGACAACTTTAGAGCCTGTTTCGAAGAATGGAAGAAAAACATGCAACAAAAGCAATGGTGGCCATTGGATAAAGCTATGACTATGCAGCTAGGTTTAGTTGATGAACCAAGAGCGCTATTTGTACCACAATTACAACAAGTGGAAGAAGCTCCAGTGCCACCACCACCATTTGTCGACGTTGATATTCCAGCAATTCAAATCGCACATGTTGAAATGGATGTAGATGAAAGTACTCCAAGGCGTAGAACAGCTCAGTCAAAGAAATCAAGATTGACTCCAAAAACACCTACAAAAGCTCCAGAACAGCCGATGGACTATGAGCCACTCTTTCTTCAGCTTTTTGGCGCCTCACCATCTCAGGATGAAGAAGATCTGTTAAAGATGGATGAGGGAGAGCTTGTCATCGATGAGGAGATCGACGACAGAATCTTAGATGATTCTGATGAGGAGAGAAAGAAGAAGAATGTTTAAAGTAATTTTTTTAGTGGAAGTAACCTTTAGGTCAATAGCGCCATTTGTGTCTCTCAAATAAATTAAATAAGGTTAAGTCACCCACTAAACTAATGAAAAGTTAATAATTTTTTTTTGTAATTTTTTCGTCTAGCTGCTAGCGCCAATTTTTATGTTATTTAAGCAGC
>WNFC01006868.1_pt1 | contig 12533 bp, 12 predicted proteins | sample 5400541 | NCBI WGS metagenome assembly WNFC01 (sample SAMN13153342, study PRJNA577476) | soil metagenome | isolation source: 120 cm saprolite under Douglas fir tree site 2 hole 2 replicate 1 | place: USA:California | collected 2015-04-18
TACGCGTCGATCATCGCGGGGTTCCCGAGGATCACAGCAAGCATCTCTCCGTTATGACTGATAGAAATGGTCTGCCAGCCTTCGTATCCCTTGAACTCGGAGAACGCGAGCCCGTTCGGCACTTTGAGGGTGTACCTATCCTGGGCGGAAATCGCAGCCCCGGTAGCGAGGACGGCGAGCGATACCGTAATACCCACACTGATCAGCATGCTTTTGCTCTTCATCGCGGCAGCTCCTTATATCCGGTTAATGGTCAACGCTCTGATCTTCTCCGCATCAGCAGGCGTCGCCGGATTGTAGACGACCATGTTGAGATCCGGCCGACCGTCGACCGCGAATGCCGAATATTCGAAGGCGATCGGGCCGAGTACCGGATGCCGTATGTGCTTGACGCCCTCGCCATGGCTTCGAACATCGTTGTCGCGCCACATTACCTTGAACTCGGGGCTGAGCCGGCAGAGCTCATCGACAAGGGGTTCCACCTCCGCCGCCGCCCCCGCCCGTGCTGCGTCCACCCGAAACGCGCCCACCACGAACCGCGCCACGCTTGCCCAATCGTACTGGGCAGCGCGGACGCGAGGATCAAGGAAGATGAAGCGCAGGATATTGCGCTGCTCCGGTGGCAGCGATCCGTAATCGGTCAGCATCACAGTCGCCGCCCGGTTCCACGCGACCACGTCCCATGTGGCGGTCCTGATGAGAGCGGGGCTCGGCTCCAGCGCATCGAGCACGCGTTGCAGCCGAGGCGTGACGCCTTCGTCCTTCCGGTAGCGCACCTCAGGTGGGCGCCCGAGGCCGAGCAGGAAAAGATGCTCACGCTCGACATCCGTCAGCATCAGGGCCTGCGCAATCCGATCGAGCACGTCTGCCGAGGGCGCGCCGCCGCGTCCCTGTTCGAGCCACGTGTACCAGGTCGGGCTTATATTGGCGCGCTGCGCCACTTCCTCTCGGCGCAGGCCGGGGGTGCGGCGGCGCTCCGACGCAAAGCCGAACGCTGCCGGATCGAGCTTCGCGCGGCGGTCCTTCAGATAGGCCCCAAGCAGGGTCTCAGTCGCGATGTCCTGGCCCACCCTGTTAGCAATTATACCATGATGATATCACTACTTTACCAGGATAACTTGCGGGCAGACAATTGTCTCTCACGAAAATCTGGAGGTTTTGTTATGCGCGTATTTGTCACTGGAGCGACCGGTTGGGTCGGCTCAGCGGTCGTCAAGGACCTGATCGGCGCCGGCCATCACGTGCTCGGCCTGACCCGCTCGGACAAGGGAGCGGAGGCGCTAACCGAGGCGGGCGCCGAGGTCCATCGCGGCTCTCTCGCCGATTTGGACAGCCTCAGGAACGGGGCGGCGCAATCGGACGGCGTCATCCACACTGCCTTCAACCACGACTTCTCGAAATTCGCGGAGAACTGCGCGGAGGACCGGAACGCCATCGAGGCGATCGGCGCTGTGCTCGAGGGCTCCGACCGTCCGCTGCTCGTGACGTCCGGTGTGGCGCTCCTCGCCGCTGGCCGCACGGCGACCGAGGAGGATGTGCCGCCTTTCAACTCTCCCTCCTATCCCCGCAAATCGGAGGCGGCGACGGCCGCGCTGGTGGAGCGCGGCGTACGGGCATCAACCGTCCGGCTCGCCCCGTCGGTTCATGGGCACGGCGATCACGGCTTCGTCCCGCGCCTGATCGGGTTCGCGCGCGAGAAGGGCGTGTCCGTGTATATCGGCAATGGACTCAATCGTTGGCCGGCCGTGCACCGGCTCGACGCCGCCCGCGTCTATCGGCTCGCCCTGGAGCGGGGCGCCGGCGGTGGTCCGTTCCATGCCACCGCCGAAGACGGCGTGCCGTTCAAAGCGATCGCCGAGGTGATCGGCCGCCGCCTGAACATTCCGGTCGTCTCGAAGTCGCCCGAAGAGGCGGCCGAGCACTTCGGCTGGTTCGCGATGTTCGCAGGCATAGACGCCCCGACCTCGAGCGAGCGGACCCGGTCACTGCTCGGCTGGCAGCCCAAACAGCCGGGGCTCATCGCCGATATCGATCACCTGGCCTATTTCACTCAGTAGCGCTAGCGGAGTGGCATCCAGCGCGTCGGGCCACAGCACGCTCCCTCGGCACTCGGTTATCTAGGAACACCGATTCCGGGTTCCGACCAACAGTGCCAGGACGGGAGCCAACGCCGTTTCCGTCTCACCGGCGAGTTCTCGCTCGCTGAAAACCAGCAGTGCGCGTTCATGAGCCGCAAGGAAGGTCAGTACTTCCTTGTCGGCAGTGGTGGCCTCCTCGGCCAGTGAGTCGTAGCGGACGACGTAGTCGGAAACCATCTGATTCAGCCTGCGGGCGAACTCTCGCCGGTCGATTCCCGCCCACTGTGCGGCGAGCGCCTCGCCGTCTGCCACATCCTTCGGGTCTACGGTCGTATCTAGTCCGAGTCGCTCGGCGAGCGGCCGAAGGCGATCCCGCGTCATCGTTTCCAAGCGCGCCAACATCAGCAGGCGGTCACGGATGGGTGCGAACGATGCCTGCTGGGAAAGCGCTTCGAAGAACGCCGCGCCCCAGATCTCGCCAACATAGGCAGCCTGGATTTCCCGTCGATAGAGTTCAGTTTCCATTGTGTCCCGCATCCGCAATGATATTTTCGCGTTCGCAATAACGCCGACAGGACCGACGGGCCCAGGATCGCATACGCTCCATCATGGCCATGTGGCGGAAACTACTTCAGGTTGCACAAACATGTCGAGTTGACTGCCGATGGCTGTCGGACTGTCTCCCGACAACCTATTGAAATCGTGCACCATGTGCATCTGATCGTGATATCCCAGAGCATGGGCGACTTGGGTCCACCGCGTTTCGGGCGCTGCCGCCTTGCGTCGGAGCGCCGCCTCGAACCGGACGATTCGGGCGTACAGCTTGGGTGGGATTCCGATCTCGTAGCGAAAGCGCCGCTCGAACTGACGGGTCCCCAACCCCGAGTGGTGTGCAAGATCGGACACTCGAACGCATCCGCTGCTGGAGAGCACTCTCGTTGCGGCGGTGGCAATGCCGCTGATGGAACCCAGCGCGGGACGCTTCGCGCACAAGTAGGTGTCCGCGACACGAGCGCGGTCGGCGAACGAAGAGACGTCACCCAGCCGGCGCAGAAGCTCTCCGAGTCCGCGGCCGAGCACGGCTTCCCCCTCGAAGTCGTCATTGGTCAACTCTTCCGCGGGCACGGAGAACAACGTGGACACGCCCCCGGGCTGAAAGACGATCGTGAATGCGTCGATATTCCCGTGCATGAGTAGTTCAACACGGCGGAACGTCTGAGAGCCGATCAGGGCGATGGGGTACGCGTTTCTTGTTCCGCCCCGATCCAGCCGCCGAACTTCGTAAGGAGCACCGAACGTGAACTCGATCGCCTGCGGACTGCGCGCCGGGACCGGTTGCACCGCAGTTCTATCGGCCAGGTGAGTCTCGACCTGGTAGTAATAACGGATCAGGTGGTGCAGAGCAGGTACGGGACGGCAGGAGAACATCACGCTTTGGAGCTTACTCGTGTCCCCGATAGCACGCACGCGAGTCCTGAAGGCTGCCGGCGGCAGCGGCAGATATTCCTCCGCGTGTCGCGTTTTTACTATCGGGCCCCCCGTGCGGCCAATATCCTGCGCGGGCCATGAAAAACATAATCCTGTTCATCGTTGTGACTCTCCTTGCGGTCATTTGCTACGCACAATCCCAGGGTGCCAAGACCGTTGTGCTTGAAAAGAGCGAAGGAGAAAAACGGATGCGGCGTCCGCTCGGATCGCTACCGATCCCCAGCGACGAGTTCATCCTTAAGGTGACTCCACAAAACAGTGGCTCAAAACATCTTGTCCTTGGCACCGAGGAGATTCCACCCGGAGGTGTAATTCCTCGGCATAAGCATCTCGAGCAAGACGAGATCCTGCTGATCCAGACGGGCACCGCACACGTTACATTGAACGACAAAGAATATGACGTCCATGCCGGAGGCATGGTTTTCTTTCCTGCTCAGACGTGGGTGGACCTGAAAAACATCGGTAAAGATAGCATCAGCCTGGTTTTCATCTTCTCCGCGCCGGGTTTCGAAAATAACATGCGGTGTGGGTCAGTATTGGCCGGCCAGTCTGCGTCACCCATTACCACCGACGAACTCAAAGCCTGTGCTCATAAAGGTCACGTTGAGTTTGAGGCGCTTGCACGGGCAGCAAAGAAATAGCGCTCCAGCAGAAACGATTCAATCCTTGACATCCTCCCCTGCCTGAAGGCAAGGGATTCCTACGGCGCTACGCCCTTTCCTGCGCGTAGAATCTAGGCGCAAGAATGGCGCAGATAGACGCAAGAATCACGGGTTCACGACGACCAGGGAGAGCGTTCCGAGGAACCATAGGACGAGCCGACCGCCAGTAGCTTCCCGACAAAGAAGCCACGCCCCCAAACAACCGAGAAGGCCGCCGGACGCTCCTATTGTACTGTACGAGTGTCTAGTTTAATATGAAGCCGGTCCAAATGAGGGGATGGCTGGCTGCAGGCAGGCCGCGTCCCTTCGACGATTAGCTGACAATTCAACCTTTCGGGACAGGTGCTGTGTTTCCACGTGACGTGTTTGTGGTCGGTGCGGTGCGCACTGCGATTGGCTCCTTCGGGGGCGCGCTCAAGAACGTTCCGTTGAGGGATCTGGCGACCACCGCTGTGTCGGAGCTCCTCCGGCGTTCATCGTTGCCCGCTGAGAAGGTCGGGCACGTCGTGATGGGTAACGTCATACCCACTGAACCGGGCGACGCATATTTAGGCCGGGTCGCTTCCCTGCAAGCCGGCATTCCCAAGGAAGTTCCCGCCTTCAACGTGAATCGCCTATGTGGGTCAGGCCTTCAGGCGGTTATCTCGGCCGCGCAAGTCATTGCGCTCGGCGACGCGGAGGTTGCGATTGGCGCCGGCGCTGAATCGATGAGCCGAGCGCCCTACCTCCTTTCCTCTCAGCGTTGGGGCTCGCGCCTCGGAGACGTCGAAGCGGCGGACTATATGCTCGGCATTTTGCACGATCCACTCGAACGGATCCATATGGGCATTACGGCCGAGAATGTCGCCGAACGGTTCGGGATCTCGCGAGAGATGCAGGATGAATTGTCGCTGCAAAGCCAGCAGCGTGCCGACCGCGCTGTCAAGGAAGGGCGTTTCGTCGATCAGATTGTGCCCGTGGAGATTCGTTCCAAACACGGCAGCGTATCCTTTTCCGTCGATGAGCATGTGAAAGGCGACACCAATATCGAGGGTCTTAGGCGGCTGAAGCCCGCCTTCAAAGCGGGTGGCGGGGTAACGGCCGGCAACTCGTCCGGCATCAATGACGGCGCCGCTGCCGTCGCGCTCGCATCGGAGGAGGCGGCGCGAGCGTTAGGCTTGCGGCCTCTCGCGCGGCTGGTCGCGTATGGGCACGCCGGCGTCGAACCTGCCTACATGGGCATGGGTCCGGTCCCCGCATCCCGGAACGCATTACGGAAGGCCGGTCTTACGGCAGACCGCATGGATGTGGTGGAGTCCAACGAAGCGTTCGCCGCCCAGGCCTGCGCAGTGATTCGGGAACTCGATTTGGACCCGGAGAAGGTCAATCCGAACGGGTCCGGAATCTCTCTCGGTCACCCCGTCGGCGCTACCGGTGCCATCATCACGACCAAAGCGATCTTTGAATTGAGCCGAACTTCGACGCGCTACGCCCTGGTCACGATGTGCATCGGAGGCGGTCAGGGTATCGCCGCAATTTTCGAGCGCGTCACCTGAGCTATGCAACGGGCGGTAACCCTGCAGACGAGCGAGGGGATCGCGAGAATACTGTTTCGGCGCCCCGAGGCCGGCAATGCCATCGACTTGCAGTTTGGGCGTGAGTTTCGTGAAGCCACCGAGCGGGCAATGGCCGCCCCCGAGACGCGCGTTCTTGTGATGGCGGGCGAAGGCAAGAATTTCTGTGTCGGCGGTGACCTTAAGGCCATGTTGGCATCCGGTGTGGATGTCAGCGCTTATCTCGAGGACCTCACACGCGATTTACATGCGGGTATCATCAATCTCTATCGTGGCCCGGCTCCGGTCATCGCGGCCGTGAACGGCACGGCGGCCGGTGCCGGATTGGGCTTGGTGCTCGCCGCCGATATCGCCATCGCCGCACGCAGCGCAAAGTTTGTGGCAGCCTACACGGCGGTCGGCCTATCGCCCGACGCTGGCAGTACATTCGCCTTGCCACGGACCATAGGCCGCACGCGTGCGACCGACATGCTGCTCAACAACCGGGTTCTAGATGCGCCGACGGCGCTCAGCTGGGGCTTGGTCAGCGAGGTCGTGGAGGATGCGCGCCTGGCCGAAGCCGTGGACGTGAATGCTGCGAAGCTTGCGGCCGGCCCCAAACAGGCGTTTTCCGCGACGAAGCGCCTGCTCGATCAATCGTTGCGAGGACTTGCCGACCAGCTTGAACAGGAAAGCGGGTCGATCGCCGCACGTGGCGACTCCGCCGAGGGCCGGGAAGGAATTCAGGCATTCGTTGCGAAGCGGCCGCCGGACTTTCGAAAGGCGGCGAGGGGCGAGAGCGGCGCATGAGGAACAGGTCAGTTCTTTGAGAGAGGAGTCACCATGTATCTCACCAATTGCTGGTATGCGGTCGGATGGGCGGAAGAGTTCGGCGATCGACTCGTCGAGCGCCAGGTCTGTGGTGAGAAGCTCGCCCTCTTTCGAAAAGCCGATGGGCACGTTGCTGCGATCGACGGCATATGCCCTCACCGCTTCGCCTCACTCGCCAAAGGAAAGATTATTGGTCACGAGGCCGTGGAATGTCCCTATCACGGCATCCGATTCGACTCATCCGGTGTCTGCGTTCATAATCCCCACGGCATCATCCCGCCGGCCGCGCGCGTTCGATCCTACCGTGCGGTCGAGCGCCATTCGCTGCTGTGGCTTTGGTGGGGGAATTCCGAGGAGGCGGACGAGTCTCTCATTCCGGATTTCTCGTGCCTCACCAGCGCGAAATATCGCACGCTCCACGGGACCATCGCGACGCACGCCCATTATGAGCTGGTGACCGACAATTTAATGGACCTTTCCCACGTCGCCTTTGTGCACGCGGGAGGTATTGGCGGCGATTCCATTCAGCGCGGCGAACACAAGGTCTTCGTGACCGCAACGACCATCGACTCAGACCGCTGGTGTCCCGATGCGCCCGCCCCGCCCGTGTGGGACGCGCTTTTCGGGAAGTATGGAAAGAATGTCGATCACTGGCTGAATATGCGCTGGGATGCGCCCGCCAGCATGTTGTTGGACGTGGGCGTCGCGCCCGCGGGTCGACCGCGAAGCGAGGGCATCGCCATGTTCGGCGCTCATGTGCTCACGCCCAAAACCGAGCGTGAAACCGTGTACTACTGGGCGGCCGCGCGCGACTTCGCGCTGGACAGCGAGGCGGTGGATGAAGGCATCCGTGCCTCGATCACGCATGCCTTTGAGGTTGAAGACAAACCCATCATTGAGGACGTGCAGCAAAACATGGGCGCCAGAAGTTTCGGCGAGATGAAGCCCCTGCTGATGTCTTTTGACAAGGGCGGCGTTCTGGCTCGCCGCATGCTGGCCGATCTGATCGACGGCAAGCGCCGACTTCAACCGACGCAGGCCCATTCGCAGGACGCGGGCCAGGCCAGTCAAGCTGGCGCCCGCTAAGCAGGTACCGGCCGTTCATTCGGCCTGATCACGTAGGCGCATGACGAGCTTGCCGTTGTTTTCGCCGCTGTAGAGTCGTTGCATCGAGCCGGGTGCATACTCGATGCCATCGAGGATCTCCTCTCGATAGCGGATGGAGCCCGTGCGAACCCAATTCGATAATTCGCCGACGGCTTGAGGAAACTGATCTTTAAAATCAGTGGTTAAGAACCCCTGCATCCTTGCGCGCTTGACCAGTAGGTGGCGCTCGGGGCGCGGCCCCGTGTTCCAGGGATTCCAGCTCGGAAAACTTGCCGTGCCGCAGATGATGACCCGTGCACCCAGCCGCAGATTCCTCAAGACGGCATCGCTGATGGGGCCCGAGGTGTTGTCGAAGTACACATCGACACCGTCCGGACATGCCTCACGGAGTTGCACGTCGAGGTCCGCGCCGCTCTTATAGTCGATGGCCGCATCAAGGCCAAATTCCTCGAGACACTGCCGCGCCTTCTCCGGGCCGCCTGCGATGCCGACAGTTCGACAGCCTTTGAGCTTTGCGATTTGACCCGCGCAAGATCCCACCGCACCGGCCGCGGTGGAGATCACCACAGTATCCCCCGCCTTGGGTAAGCCTACCTGCAGCAGTCCGAAGTATGCGGTCAGGCCGTTGAGCCCCAGCACACCCAGATAGAGCGAAAGCGGCAAGTCATCGTCCGGGATGCGAACCATGATGTGCTTATCTTCGGCGACCGCGTAGTCCTGCCATCCAAAGATGCCCATCAGCCGATCTCCGGGTCGATAGGAGGGATGCTTCGACTCCACGACCTCACCTGCCGCAAAAGCGCGCAGGGTCTCGCCGATGACGATCTGGGGCCAGTAATTGCTCGAGTCAGTGATCCATCCGCGCATGGCGGGATCGGCGGACAGGAAGCGGTTTCGAATCAACACCTGCCCGTCGGCAGGTTGCGGTATGTCCGCCTTGCGGATGGCGAAGTTTTCCGCCTGGGGAATGCCGTTCGGGCGGGATCTGAGCCATACCTGCTGGTTTGTCGACTTCATAATCAGTGCCTCACCCGAGCTTTAATACGATGGTTTTCACTAGACTTTACGCTCGTACAGTTTCAATATCAACATTTAATCGCAACCGGAGGATTGAGAATGAGTGAATTCAAACCGACGAGAATCGAAAGGTCCGAGCCGGTTGCCCGGGCCGACGCGATGCTGAGCGTCGCATTCGAGCGGCGCGATCCTGCACGTATGGGCGAGTTCCTCGAGGACTTCGGCCTGCTCCATGCTCATCAGGTCGATGCCACCGCCTACTACCGGGGATACGGTCCGGCGCCCTACTTGGTGTCGGTGACAGCGGGCGAAAGGGATGCTTTCATCGGTTTCTCGCTCGCCGCACGCTCGGCAGAGGACTTGCAAAGGCTCGCGCAAGCAAGTGATACCGCGATCGAACGCGTCGCCGAGCCAGGCGGCGGAGCGAGGGTCCGCTTGATCGATCCTGCGGGCATGCGCGTTGATGTACTTCACGGATTCGAACCGGTCGCACCTATGAGCGTGCCGAAGCAGACGTTGGCGATGAACACCCCGCTCGAGAAGCGTCGCGTCAATCAAGGAGTGCGGTCTGTCACCGCGCCAAGTCCTGTCTACAGATTGGGTCATGTCGTTCTGCAGCGCGACGACTTCGAGAGCACGGTTTCGTGGTACATGCGTCACGTGGGCATCATCCCGAGCGACGTGCAGTGCTTGCCCGACGGGAAGCCGGCACTCGGATTCTTCCGTCTGAATCGTGGAGCCGAGCCCGCAGATCATCACAGTGTGGCGATTCTGCGAGGGCCGGCATCGCGAATGCTGCACGTCTCATTCGAGACGATGGACCTTGAAGCCGTCGGGCAGGGACATCAGCACCTTAGGGCCCGAGGTTGGACGCCTTATTGGGGTATCGGCCGGCACGTTCTCGGTAGTCAACTTTTCGACTACTGGAAGGATCCCGTCGGAGACGAGTGGGAGCATTACGCGGACGGAGATGTGATGAACGCGGAGTTCCCGACGGGCTATTCACCGCTGACGCGGGGCAGTCTTTGGGCCTGGGGCGACGATTTACCCGATGATTTGCGACCGGACGTGCCGCCTGAGGCGATCGAAAAGATTCACGCGGACGGAGGCTTCGGAGGGATGAAGCTCGAGGACGTGAAAGGTCTCATGCAGGCACTCGCGATTCCGCCCCGACCGTGGTTGCGATAGCAGCAAGAGCCCCTCCTCCGGCTCTCGCCGCCTTACTCGCTACAGGCGCCAGCTCGCCGAGATGCCAAACGTCGCTGGCATGCCGGTGACGCGCGTGACTGTGTCAAGAACATGATCCACATGGGTCCAGTAGTAGCGATCGGTAACATTCTTTCCCCAGAGCCAGATCCGCAGCTTGCCGTCCGAATGCTGCATGCCGGCGCGCGCATCGAGCAAGGTGTAGTCAGGAATGTCGAACTCGCTCCGGGCGGCGAACGTCGAGACGGTGCGACCGCGATACGTCACATTGCCGCCGACAAATCCCTGCCAGTTCGCCCAAAGCGGAAATCGGTACTCGGTATCGGCGATGAAATTGAGCTTCGGGGTGTTTGGGAAGGCCGCCCCCTGCACGTCCACGGAGCCCGAGGAGGCAAGAGGCCCCAACGTGGCAAAGTTGCTCTCCACCTTGGTCGCCACGTACGTTCCGCCGAGTGTGAAATACCAGTCGGAGATCGGGCGAATGGTAATGTCAGCTTCCGCGCCGGTTGCTCTGGATTTGGGCACGCTCACCAGGCCCGGCAGACTGCCAAAGAAATCGGCGGAGATGTAGGCGAGGAGCTGCTTGTCCTTGTAATCGTAATAGAAGGCGGCCCCCGACAGATCAATTTTTCCCGCAAACAAGCGGCTGCGCGCGCCGATCTCGTAAGCGGTAACTTGTTCTTGCGGCACGGGATCGAACTGATCGGGTCGGATCGCCGGCAAGGTCTCGAAACTGCCCCCTTTGAACCCGCGCGTTACGTTGCCGTACACGAGAGAGTCGGTGTCCGGCTTCCACGACAAACCGGCGCGCCAGGAGATGTTGTGCTCGTCCAGAGTTTTGTGCACGGTCGTCGGATAGTTGGTGACATCATCCAACGTAGCGCAGCCACCCGGTGGAATGTACGCCGGGTCGCCGGGGGCGGGAACATGGGGATCGCCGCTGATCACGGTGGACAGTAATCCGAAGGCGGTTGCAAGCTCGCCCCCGACATCTCGAAGGCAGCCGGTAAGATCGTGCGTCTGATGGGTGTAGCGCGCGGAGGTCTGGGCGGTCAAGGTATCGGTGATGCGCCAATCAAGACTTCCAAAGGCGGCGGACGTTCTGATGTGCTGACCCGAAGCGTCGTTGTCAAACTCGATGAACCGCAGCGGACCCACTCCCGAGTTGCTGCCCTGATTTTGCGCGTACTGGATGTCTGACACTCGATCATATTGGTAGTTACCGCCAAGCATCCACCTCAAGCGACCCTCCGCGGGGCTCGATACGCGCAGCTCCTGAGCGAAGGTCTTCGTGAACGCGTCGATCCGCAGCCAAAAGATGGGTAGTTCCGTTCCGTCGGTGTCGGTCGGTGAATGCACGATCAGCTGCGAGTAGGAGGTGATCGAGCTGAGCGTCAGACCCGCGGGCAAAGTGAAATCACCGTGGCCGGATATCTGGTAGAAATCATCATCGCGCTTTTCCGGCTGTTCCGTGTCCCAGTTGGCGGCCCGATCATTGGCTTGCGTCGGCGCCCTTGCCAGCAAAGTGGCGGCAATATTCGGAAAGGCGATACTGCCCGGATAGGCTGTATTCGGAGATGAAGAGGAGTCGTATCTCTCGAACTGATTCGCTTGCGAATCGGACTTGTCTTTCCAGCCGTTGAAATTGACTTCGTACATGATGCCATCGAACGGCTTCCAATCCAGCAGCGCTCGGCCGGCAGTAAAGTTTTTGGTGCCGAGCGTTTGTCCGGTATACGAACTGTATTGCCAGGCGTCGCGCTGCTCTGTGCGCACGGCGATCCGCCCGGAGAGTGTGGAGGAAATTGGCCCGCTGATGAAACCTTCGACCGCGGCGTCGTTGAATCTTCCATAGCTCGCCTGGGCGCCCGCGACGAGCACATCAGTCGGTTTAGCTGCGATGTAGTTGATGGCCCCGCCGGTTGAGTTCTGTCCGAACAACGTCCCCTGAGGACCTTTGAGAACCTCCACCCGCTCCAGGTCGAGCGAAACCCCCTCCGCGGCGCGCGTGAAGGGGATGGGCACCTGATCCACGTAGACGCTCACGGTGGGCGAAATACCGACCGCTTCCCCGTAGAAGCCAATTCCTCTGATCGTATAGATCGGTGCGCCGTACACACTCTGCGTGAAGGCGAAGCCAGGAACTACCTTTTCCAGGTCCGACACGTCATGCACACCGACCTTGGTCAGCTCTTCGGCATTCTGGGCGGTGATCGAAAGGGGCACGTCGGCGAGCCGTTCGGATCGCTTTTCCGCAGTGACCAGTATCTCTGCGAGGGCGGGTTCGCTCGAGGTGGCGGGTTGCGTGGGGCCGCTTGCGGTTTGCGCGAGCGCGCCGGTGACTCCCGCGACCACCAGAACGGAAACGCTGGCGCAAGTCGTTCGTCGCTTGTTCATTTGGATTCCCCCAAAGCCAGAGAGATCGCATCAGGCCGTCTAATCGCAGCACTGACGCTTAGAATGCGCCGCTTGCAAAACAGTGTCAATACTAACCTGTACGATCGTACAGCATAATCGGCAGTGGCCGGGCGCACACATGCGCGCTGCGCGCGCAAACACCAAAGTCCCGTGCGGGGAACGGGCTGCTGAGATCGAGCCGACGGCAGGCGATG
>WNFC01006869.1_pt1 | contig 12533 bp, 16 predicted proteins | sample 5400541 | NCBI WGS metagenome assembly WNFC01 (sample SAMN13153342, study PRJNA577476) | soil metagenome | isolation source: 120 cm saprolite under Douglas fir tree site 2 hole 2 replicate 1 | place: USA:California | collected 2015-04-18
ATGCTGGTGATGGTGGAGCAAATTTACGCGCGCAGATCTTGCTTTACCATGCGGCGATGTATATGGTGTAGGCGTGGGTGCATCATGATGTGAACTACGTTCACGGTAATGAGTATACACCTTAGTAAATAGTCTTTTCGTTTCCTGCTACTAGTGCGGGTGCCAGTGGCTTCGCCACGGATCGAGTAACATTTGATCTTGACGTGCGCGGGCGATGACCTCAAGTGTGGGAACAAACGAACAAACCTCAGACGGTGAGAACTTTCCCAGGTCGTGTGAACGCGCGGAGTCTCCCGCGACCGCTGTCCCATGATATGATGATGATGATTTAGTATCCTGCTCCCAGGTAGTTGGCCAAATTTAGACTGAGAATAATAAATAAACACAAATACATACCAAGTTTGCGTTACAGGCTGCACTGCACCCCGCCACACACAGCCCCACTCGGGCCATGATTTGCCGGCGCCGGGACTTCCTTCGCTTTGTCGTTTTCCGTCCTGTGATGCGAGGGTCCATCCTTCACTGACAATGGCTCAAGCCCAGCACGAGACATTCCGCGAGGAGCTTGCGATCAAGTATCCCGCTTTCGGATATGCCCTATGGGAACCCGGTACAAGGGGCCGATATAACGCCGTGGAAGTTGGAGACGTCGGTTTCATTCGCGAAGGCTATTTCCATCGGCTCTTCAATGTCCTAAACTCTGTCAGTGGCGATGATTCATCCGATTGTAGCCTCAGAGTTCCAGGAGAGAATGAGCTACTGCACATAAAAGTGAACAACCATATTGGCAAGAGTATAGAAGGGTACAGAGAATTTCTATCGAGGAATATTAGGGTGGAATCTCGGGGATGTCAATTCGATGCCTCGCGGTATTTGAGCTTTTGTAGTGTCATCCATTCTCATCTGATAACAAAGAAATTAGACCTCAAGACGATGCACAGGTCACATTTTCATGCTCTGGGAGGCGAGGCGCTATGTTATCTCTTCCTTTCCCAGCCCAACGCGAGGACACAGCCGCTCTTCGTGACTTTGGCAAATGTATCGTCAAGAATATCGACTCCTGGTTCGCTTTCGCACAGGACCTTGGACTAGGAGTCGACAGAATGGAAGACATCATTCTGGTCACGGGGCGTCACCGCGCGCGATCATGGGTCATCGCTACATTCTCCGAGAGTCAGGCGGGCGCACAAGTGTCATTTGGATCTGAGGTGTCTGGTCATTCCGGCGTTGACCTTGAATGGCGGGATGCACGCGGAGGGGATCTGAAGCTTGGTCCGAATGGTAAGGTACGCATTTACACATTTTCGTGCTTCGACGCAACTTGAGGTATCTTGGAATTGGTGTCACTAGAACTTACCAGAAGATCAATGCATATTCATCCGAGGGTTCCGCGTCGTCCGCTTCCTGAATTTTTGGCCAAGGCTTCGAGGACAGGCAACACCTAGCCCGGATGTCGACGGTGATGGACCTGAACCTGCAACCGACATGCGACTTCCAGTCGTAAGCGTTGCAGCTGATACGAAGGTAAACCATTCCGGTTATCATTTCCCAATCTTTGTTTGATGTCTTGCAGTATCAGGACCCCCTTGACGTTCTGGTACGATATATTGCTGAAGTAGGTACCCCTTTTGGACATCGCGTGCGCACCGGATTATAACGGATTCTATAGCAAGCACCTGATTGTGAGATGGCTCTTGTTCATGATAACGACCTCGCATTCATCGATGATGCTGTATGCCTACCTATTTATCCTTTAATCACTGGGATGCCTTAACTCTCTCACTTTCTTAGATGCTGGAATCTCTCGCGCCGGATGGGTTGATTGGGTATCTTCGGAATGCTGCACCAGAGATACAGCAGATGGAGTATGGTATGTATTGGGCACCATAATGCTATGTACTTTCACGTTGACACGACTGCGAAGATATTGTGCCTGGAGATAGGTGGGGGTCAGGAACTGACGTAACAAAAACCAAAGTAGCAAGCCTAGCTCAGAACGCATTCCGAGCAGCGACCAAAAGCCGATCTATCCCTAACTCCAACCTCAGCACGCGTCCACTTCCGCAAAATATGGACTTCCCTCAAATCCCTGACTCTGTCCCTGCCGTAGATCCCAACCCCGAACAGGTGCTTACCAGGCATATTCGGAGAAGTATTCCTGTTCCAGGAGAAATGTACGCCCAACATAAGTAGTTCGGTCCCCGCCCAATCCTCACTAACCAAGCGCCTGCTCTTCATCCTCCGATTACTTGTGTGGGCCTATGGCCACTGTCACCCCTGACAGCGGACCGCTGGAAACCCTGCTCATCGAGGGGTATATAGCCCGGTGTTTCGGTCCCCGGCAGGCTGGGAAGTACTTCTCTTGTCTTCTGAAGAGGGCGCTTGAGAGGGACGTCATCGCCTTCACCCCTAATCCACCCGAAAGAGAAAGCGCTTTCTTCTTCGCCCATTCTGTCCCTCGACACATCTCATCTCACTTTCCCGACCAATCTAACTGGTTGCTTGACCGTAAGGTTGTGGCTAAAGGAACTGTGGTGCCCCAGACGTTGTGGGCTTCGCATACCATCACCGATAGAACATACCACGTCGAAGAGGCGGAATTGCAGATGCCTATCTTCTTTGAGTGCACGGATGGGAGACTTGGCCTTCCCCTTGAAGCCGCAGCTGCTGGTCGATGCGATAATCTCCTCAATGCGCAGGCTTCCGCGCCACTTGGCTCCGAGTCGACGACGCATATTCTCATCCACGTCAGTGACATTTTCGGGCCGTAGTAAAGTTTCCATTCGCTGAAACCGTCTACCTTTTAGTGGCCTGTTTACGCCGAGTTCAAATGCCAGGTTCAAATTCGTGATGAAACAAGTCAGCGCAATCCCATCACCCTCTTTAGATTTGCATACCACGTAGGAAGATCTGTGGATGCCTTTCTTAAGGTCAAGTCTTCCCGCCTACTTACCGAAGATTCTTGCACTGAAATTTGAATTGCGCTCACAGGATTGCCAACCGGACGTCGGAAACCCGGACCTGCGTTGGCGCATCGGAGAAGGCGGCATCCGGCCCAGCGATGTCATGGTCATTGGCGCCGTCCACGTATCCTCTGGAAGCTGGATGCCGATCTTACAACTCAATCGTTATCTTTTTTGACCTCCATACTGCCCAAACCTATGCATTCTCTTCACTGCATTGTCATCGTTTCTTTGCCCTTGTCTGCTTTGCCACTACGACATAGATGTATCGTTATACGCCGTACTTAGACTAGTCGTAGCATATGTCTGATACATTGTTTCAGGTCAAAATAGCTATACTTCCGACTAACGCGAGATGGCCACTGTGTGGGCTCGATCACTCACCTTAAACGCAATCCCTTAAGTGGAAACAGCTTTCGGCGGAACCGGTTCTTACTACTCTGAGGTCGAGTACCTCCCTTCTGCTGCCATCGGAATATCCCTCAAAGCAATTATATTTTTTCGATCAACCGATACAAAACGGGAGGGTATCGATATCATCTCATCTAGCCTTTCCAAAACGCCAAAGAACAGTCCCGTCCGACGACGGGGTCGAGGACGTGCGCGAAGGTGAAGAACGAAATCGAGAGGGGTCTCTCTACTACATGCGCGCCAGCACCGACGGCCACGCGCGCTCGTACTGCACCGCCGGCTTCACGGCGACGCCGAGCTCGCTCGCGGCGCGGAGGACAAAGTGCGGATCGCGCAGGAACTCGCGCGCGAGCAAGACGACGTCCGCCTTGCCCTCCGCCAGCACGTCGTTCGCCTGGCGCGGCGTCGTGATCATGCCCACCGAGCCCACGACAACGTCAGGGTGCGCCTTCTTGACCGCCTCTGCAAACGGGACCTGTAAAAATTCGAGAGAGAGCGCATGCGCGCGCGCGACCCCCGGCTCTGCGTCACGTTGCCACGTTTTGCGGAGGGAGGGAGGGAGAGGGAGAGAGAGAGAGACGGTGCGTACCTGATACCCCGGCACGACGGGAATCTTCTGCGCCGCCCAGTTGCCCCCTGAGCTGACGTCGACCAGGTCGACGCCGAGCTTTTTCAGCTCACCCGTCAGCAGAACGGTCTGCTCGATGCCCCACTGCAGCCACTTCCCGTCCGCGTCCTTTTCCGGACCCTCGGCCCAGTCCGTAGCGCTGAGCCGCACGAAAAGCGGCCGCTCTCCCCACGCGGCGCGGACGGCCTTGACGACGCGGAGCAGGAAGCGCGTGCGATTCTCGAAGGGTTGTCCGCCGTAGGCATCGGAGCGTGTGTTCGTGAGCGGCGAGAGGAAGGAGTGTAAGAGGTAGCCATGGGCTCCGTGAATCTCTATGAAGTCAACTGCGTGATTCTGGTCAGCGAGGATGAGCCGTTATCTAGAACCGGGTGATGCTGACAGCCGGCCGACGCGGATCGCTTTGTCGCTGCTACGAATGCGTCTTTGACGTACTGCAAATCGTCTTCTGTCATCGCCTTGGGGGACGGGAAGTCCTTCGACCAGGGCACATTCGCAGGCCCGTACACTGCACGCAACGTAGAATTAATAATCAATACCCAACGCCATCGCCACGAAAGGGGGCGGAACAGAAAAGGAAACGAAGTACCATTATCCGGCCATCCATTTTCGTTGGCAAACGCAATGGACGTGTCCGCACGCCGCGTGCGGTCCGCGCTCGTCTTCACCCACGTCGCGAGCGTCGACGCCTTGCGGCCCGCATGCGCGAGCTGGACACCGACCTTCGCCGCCTGCGTATGCGCAAAGTCGACTACCCGCTTGAGCGGCGCGATCTGCGAGCCCGTCCAGAGGCCCGCGTCCTCGGGCGAGATGCGGCCCTCGGGAACAACCGCGGTCGCTTCCATGACGATGCCCCCCGCGCCGCGCGTCGCAAAGCCCTGGCATATACATAGCATATGGCATCCGTCTGTCAAAATCACGGTGATCGTTGTCATGGACGAGGTACGCACCCCGATGTGCACCAGGTGCCAGTCCGTCGCGTGGCCGTTGTCCGAGCTGTACTGGCACATCGGCGACTGGGAAAAACCCCATTAATTAGTCAGCATAGCGCTTAGCGCGAGTCTGTCAAAAAAATCACTGATTCCACTCACGACGAAGATGCGATTCGGGAACGTCACCCCGCGGATTGTCAGTGGCTCGAACAGTGGCGGCAGGGTTTTGTTCCGCGAGAAGGTTTCCTGCCAGCGGGGATGGTCAATTCTTCGAGTGGAACAAGGACCCCAGGACGGATGCCAGCGTCCGTCAAGCTTCACTTCAAACACTGGCACGCACGTACTGGAGATAGTGTAGTGCCTGTGCTGGGCTCGTTGAGGGGGTAAAACTCCTTTGTCCCAGGGACGGGCCTGTTAATGTTGAGTTCCATAATGGCAAAGGCGGCGTAAATCGACGGTGCTGGAGAATAATGTGGACCCGGATATGCGCGTATGGCTACCTTTTATAGAAATAGAGGTCTTGGTCAGCTCACTGCCCTGATGCTCGTTGGCTAATTGTCGTGATACGCAGAGTCTGGGTGGCAAGCGGCGATTCGACCCGAAACCCGCATAAAAAGGGGCGCAGTCGCGAAGATGCCGTTATGTCCATGGAAATTGGCGCCGGTTCGTCCAGACTGCGATTCGAGTGGTACTGACACATTGACGACTCTGGCTCGAGGAGAGGTGCTATAGATAATGACCTATTGTCGCTTCGAACCCACAACGAAAACAAAACGAGAAAATATGTTGTGTACTGTCGTTTCCAAGAAAGCAGTCAGGGCATCAAATCAAAATCGGAAATCACCGTTAACGTACACGTTTCGAATCCGCAGCAAGTCACCCATCGATTTAAATCGCCACGGTTATCACCTCGACTGTTTGTCGCCTTTTCTCGTTTCCCCCACTCTCACTTCCCTCTCTTCGCTCCACTCCTGATCAGGTTATAGCCACATCATGCAACCAACCATCTCGCCCGAAGCAGACGTCTTCTGGTCTCTCATCAGCGATGGCACAGATGCGGACCAACAGGACCTGTCCTTCGAGTCCTTCGAAAGAGACATTGGGGAGATTGAGTTCGATTGGCCCTTCCCGCAGCTTCAAGATAACTTCCCCATTTACCCTGACACCCTCCCTGTCATCACCACCCCGTCGTCCTTTACCTACTCGACCGAGTCTGATTCCCAGTATTCACACGGGTTCGCTCCGTCGGACTACTCAATCCCTTCAGACGTCGTCACTCGAGGCCCAGCTGAGCATGGGGTTTATACTGCCCACAACTCTATTCGTTCAGATATGTTTGACCTATCGTCTTTCGGGTCATTGCCGCCTTCACCAGCCCTTCATCCGGTCGTGGCCCACTCTGACTACGGGACCTCCGATTCATATCAGTTCTTCAACGGAAGTTCCCCAGAGGATCTATCCTTTACTTTGCAACAATCTGCCACCTTCGGTGCCCCTGGGCGTCTCCCGGTCCAGGTAACGCCAGACATTCAAACACTCGTAAGGCCATTCCAGTGCCCGTACTGCCCGTTCGGTAAGACACACTCTATGAGAATTTACAATTGGCTCACTCTTCTTATTAGCCTCTAAGCGCAAGTATAACCTCAAGACCCACATTGCGACTCATGATAAGGAGAAACCAAAGCAGTTCATTTGTAGTGCTTGCGACCGTGGCTTCAGCCGCAAACATGACCTCCGCCGTCATCGTACTACTCAGCATTACAACGTGAAATCGTCCTCGTCAGCCTATTCGAGCTCAACCCTAGATTCGGCACCTACCACTGATTTTCCTGACGACTTCATGGCTTATCTCCAAGTCTAAGAAGAATTGTGAAGGAAGCGTACAAATGTGACAGCAATGACAATAAACCCAAGTTGATTGCTGCCGGGAAAGCACATCACGAATACATTGTCGTAAGTGCCAATACATCTTCTCGTGGCATTTTCGTTGACAACGCTTCCAGCTTATGACGCAACTCCATCCTCGCCCCCCTTCGGCACGTCCTGCCACCTGAAGACGGTTGCCGATGTTCTCTGTTTATCAGAGAATACCAACCTCGACGAAGGTTGTCTTTATTTTGTTCGCCGAGTGATGTTATGTGGTGTTTTGTTTGTTCTGCATGCCCGAAGTCATGTGTTCTGGCGATCGTATCCATCCGCCTTGTATGATACTTCCTCTGTGCCTGTCTTGATTTTGATTCCGTATCTCTCGTGTGCTTCGTCTGCTTTCTTGGCCACGTCTCTGACTCCCCCGTTCTTGTAAACCTCTGTCGAGTATGTGTAAAAAAAAATGAAATTTGCTTGGTATATTTAAGTCACCGGCAGAGCGTAATGAGACGAAAACGGGTGGACATGCTTCATAATGGCGACATCTTAGCACTTTGCCCAAATATCACTTGGTATTTCCTGCTTGAAAGTCGTGGGAACTAGCGAAGTCGAGCCTACTACGACTACAGGCATGAACCGTAATCAACCTGCTCACACGACTCCCAAGGATTGAATGCCACCGACTTGAATGCGCTAGGATGGCCGTCATCAATCGCGACATTGCAGAAGCGTGTCGTGTGTGCGCGGGCGCCTACGTATTATTTCCGACATGCGCTCACCTGGACCACTCAAGTAACCCCGTTCAAAGTGATAGCATTATAAGCGACGGTAGGAAGGCACGGAAAGCAAGGCGTTAGGTAGCGGTACACGACGCATAGACTCGGAGGAGGGTGGAGACGAGGCGAGCTATTCCGTCTGCTTCTGCCAGTGAGAGGCTGAGAGCGCGACCGTGACCGGATTCCCCTTCTTCCGCTGGTCGGGCCCGCCGAATGTTCTTCGTTTCGGACGTACAGATGGCATACTAGGATCCATAAACAACTCACAACGACGTTTTGTTTTGATTACTTGGAACGCCCGACGGATTTGGAACCTGATCACGGGCCCGGGTCAGGAGAGTGACTTTAACCGCCTCGATCCTCGCTCGCCTGTGGGACTGGGTCTCTTATTGCACGTGAAACCGGTGAAGAAACTCTGGACTATGAGGGAGATGCGATTGAGTGAGGTGTTGTTGGGGTGTTCCCCATTGGAAGAAGACCACGGACCAGAGTCACGGTCATAGCCGTACCCTCTTCTCTTTGAGAATGTAATGTCGGCGCAGTGTCGGCCCGGATGACGGCCCGTCCGGATACTGGGGGTTTTCCTCTGTCCAGCCCAGCATCGCAATTGCAGTGCGCGAGCAGGGCATAATGTGTATGCTGCTGTAGGTCAAGACAACGTCTCTTTCGTTTCCCTTTCCCTGCTTAAGCATACATCTAATTCTCACGACTCCTGTTGTTCTTATCAGCGCACGTTGTGTCTCGTCCCTGAATTCCTCCAAATCAGCCATCGTTCACCCGAGACTGTATGTCAAACTCGTGCCCCGAACTTCACCCACGCCACTAGTACAAGTTTCCTAGGACACGGTTGTTGCTACCCTCATGGCTACGAGCAATCAGACAACCGATCCTTCTATCTCGAACTTTACCACAATATTCGATGCCGCATCACATGAATACAAGACCCTCACGAAGCAAGACCTAGGAGCACATCCGTTCGCTGCCGCACTCGAGGGCCATAACTCTCCAGATTCCATCTTGAATGTGTTTCAAAACCAGGCGCAGACCTTCGATGAGTTTCGTAAGGGAGACGACAAGCTGATGGCATCGTTGACCCCAATCGTGAACATCCTCTTTACATTTTCAGCAAGCCTAGGGGAGGGTATCGGTCTGGTAAGTCTTCATTTCCATTGATATCTCCACCATATTATAACATCTTTTCCTGAAGCCATTCTCGCCCGCGAAGACCATTTTTACCGGAATTGGTGTCCTTCTCAAGGTAAGTCTACTCCCATGTCCATTGGTATGTACTTGCGTAACACTTGACTCAGGCGGTGCGGGATATTACCGCGAGCTATGAAGCACTCATCAATCTCTTTGAGCGCATTCAATTTTTCCTCCAACGTCTTAATCACTACACGGCAGTCCAACTCACACCAGAGATGACCTTGTTACTTGGGAAGATTATGGCGCAGGTTCTCTCTATTCTTGCGTTGTCGACCAAGGAAATGAATCAAAGGCGAATAAGTATGTCTTTCCGTTCGATGTCCTCTTTCATGACTGACTGTTTGACAGAAACGTTCATGATGAGGCTAATGGGAAAGACAGTCGTGGAAGATGCGCTTCAACGATTGGATATGCTCACGAAAGAGGAAGATCTGATGACTGCGGCGAGAACCTTGGAGGTCGCACACCATGTCGATGATAAGGTAACGACACTCAAGGAAGTTGTCCGCGATGTCGAGGGCAATGTAAAAGCAACTAAGGAGCTCACACATGATGTCCGCGAGGATGTCATTGCGATTAAGGAAGGCACACGAAGCGTCAATGATAATGTCAATGTAACCAAACATGGTGCGCAACATCCTTTCGATTTCTTCAGCACGTAACCAACCGTTGCCTGTCACACGTCAAAACAGCAATGGATGAACTGCAACGTTGGTACTCCCTAATGCTTTCATCATCTATTGTCGTGGATAAAGCATACACCCACAGGGAGCCAGTTGCGAAAGAACCTTCGAACATGGCTCTCCCCCCCGGATCCTTCCATAAACCATAATACTGCGTGTTCCATCCAGCACGATGGAACCGCAACGTGGTTCATCCGAGGCGGCAGATTCGAAGATTGGAAGAATAACAGTTCATTATTGTGGATTCGCGGCAATCGTACGTTTCTCCGTTCTTGTCAGCTTTTCGATGCCGTTAATGTCTTTCCCGGTTTTCAGCAGGCTCGGGAAAGAGCGTACTTTGGTATGCAATTTTATAACGGCTCTGGTTATAGGAAACTAATAGTGTTGTCAAGTTCGGCGATTATTGAAGACATCAAACATATGCGAGAATCGAGATCAGCCCTCGTCACGTATTATTATTTTAACTTTAACGATCAGACCAAACGCGATATCGGGGGCTTTCTGGCTTCCATTCTCTTGCAACTTGTCAACGCCTCTGACAGTTGCCAGGATACTCTTTATCAGCTATACAAAATATGCGGTGATGGTTCGGAACAACCCAGTGAGGCCGCTCTTGCACGATGTCTTAATGGCATGATCGATCTCCCAGGACAAGTCCCGATCTATGTTATTGTCGATGCGTTGGATGAATGTCCAAATGACACAGGAACACCATCCGCTCGCGAAAAGGTTCTGAACCTCATGCGGGACCTTATCCGGTCGAACCAACCCAACCTATTCGTCTGCATCACTAGTCGACCCGAGCAAGATATAAATACCACTCTTAACTCCTTGACATCCCCATCGCATCGCGTTTCTCTTCATGAAGAAGGTGGTCAAAGGAAAGATATTGATCTTTATATCCGCTCTTTTGTTCAGAATGATGCCGTCATGCGGAGATGGAGAGCAGAGGATAAGGAACTTGTTATCAATATACTCTCGGAACGAGCTGACGGCATGTGCGTTTCCTCGTTCACTCTACTCCATGATCGTAGTTCATTGTGTTGGACAGGTTTCGATGGGTGTATTGCCAGTTGGACACCCTACGTCGATGCATGCCATCATGTATTCAGAAAGTTCTGAATGAGCTGCCCGTTACTCTGGATGGCACGTATGAACGGATTTTGCAATGCATCCCTAGAGAAAAGTCCCAGCATGCCCGTCGGCTTTTCCAGTGCATGGTTGCGGCTTGTCGACCACTTCGCGTTGCAGAGCTGGCAGAAATATTCGCAATCGAGTTTGGCGCGGACGATACGCCTAATCTCGTGGCGGGATGGCGACCTGATGACCCAGAAGAGGCCGTGCTTTCCACGTGCTCCACTCTCATTGCCATCGTCATCGATGACTTAGGCTCGAATCTTGTACAATTTTCACACTTTTCTGTCAAGGAATTCTTGACCTCCGATCGCCTCCAAACGTTAGATGTTGGGAGCATCTGCCAATATTATATTCCCCTAGGACGGGCACATGAGATTCTCGCGCGAGCCTGCGTGACGGCCCTTGTACAACTGGACAACCAATCGGGCCAAGGGCGTATTAGAGCACATCCCCTGGCACCCTACGCCATCCAGAACTGGATGGTGCACGCCCGGTTTGAGGATGTGGCATTGCGAATTCAAGATTCCCTGATTTATCTATTCAACCCCGAAAAGCCGCACTTTAGGCCATGGTTTACGAGGTCAGCTACCTTGCGCGCCGAGAGACAAGTCTGTGACCCGGAAAAGGTAACACCCCTGTATTGTGCAGCATATTGGGATCTCAGCAAGCTGGCAAAGCACCTCATCGTTACACATGCAGAAGATGTAAACGCAAAATGTGGCGAAGATCTGAGTCCACTGCATTCCGCATCGCGTTACGGACACATTGACTCCGCACGTATTTTACTGGATCACAGGGCCAACGTGGACCAGCTGGAACTTGACCACTGGACTCCATTACACTACCCATCCATCCATGGGCACCTCAAGGTCATTCGGCTCCTCCTCGAGCACAAGGCAAATGTGGAAGCACAATCCAATGCGCGCAACACACCCCTGTCTCTGGCGTCGCAAATGGGGAGGCTCGACACTGTACGACTTTTACTTGACCACGGAGCAGACGCGAATGCCCGGACAGACAAAGGTTTGACGCTATTCCAGCTAGCTACTCACTACGGAAACCACGATATTGCGCAACTACTGTTGAAACGTGGCGCAGAAAGGGAATAGGATGGCAGAGTGAATATATTTACTAACTTTATGTATCCTCCCCCGAGGGCAGGCCTGTCAACCATTGCCGTAAGTGCGAATACATCTTCCTGTGGCATTCTCATTGACAACCCTCTCTCAGCGTATGACGCAACTCCATCTTCGCCCCCTTTCGGCACGTCCTGCCGCCTGAAGACGGTTGCCGTTGCTCTCTGTTTAATCAGAGAATAGCAACCTCGATGAAGGTTGTCCTCATCTTGTTCACCTAGTGATGTTACGTGGCGTCTTACTCTCCATGCCCGAAGTCCGAGTCATGTGTTCCGGCAATCGTATCCTTTGTATGATACTTCCTCTGTGCCCATGTCTTGATTTTGGTTCCGTCTCGTCTGCTTTTCTTGACTACTCCCCCGTCCTTGTTAACCTTTGTCGAGTATCATTAGGAAAAACCTCCCGCGCTAGCGAGAGATAAACCCGGATAAATTAGCGATAATCCAACAAAGGGAGGTAGTCATCAATAAGTGTCACTAACTGTCAATAATACCAATGTGGCGTCGTAACGCCACACACAGACATAATTTATTTGTATTGATGACCACGCAGGAGGATTGATCGTCCGTGGAGGGAGAGGCTTGACGAGACAGCCGAGTGCGTGTATGAAGAGGCAGATGAAACGGATGCATAGTCCCCCAAGGACTTGGGCACTGGTTTCGGTGCTTGTGCTGTGGAGAACGAGACGGGATCGTGTTTGCGTGGGTCGAACGTTGAACGTTGAACAGTTGCCCGAGCCAGTGCTGCAACGCAAACTTACATGAGCGGAGTTCACACATTCATGGTCATACATTATGT
>WNFC01018256.1_pt1 | contig 12533 bp, 8 predicted proteins | sample 5400541 | NCBI WGS metagenome assembly WNFC01 (sample SAMN13153342, study PRJNA577476) | soil metagenome | isolation source: 120 cm saprolite under Douglas fir tree site 2 hole 2 replicate 1 | place: USA:California | collected 2015-04-18
TTCCACGAGCACCATCCCAAAACTCTCGGCGCGGCTGGGCAAAATCAACACGGCACTTTCCTGAATGGAGCGCACCAACTCTGGAGGTCGGCGTTTACCCACAAAATTGACCCGGCTTCCCAACCGCAAATCCTCTACCATTTGGCGCAGCCGATCATACTCGCGTTGGTAGCTCTTGAAGTAGCTCTCCCCAACAAGTACCAGCCTGACATCTCGGCCGGAGTCGGCTAGGAGACGCACCGCCCGGAGGAGTATGTCAACGCCCTTGACCGGACGGATCGCGCCGACGAACAGTAGCTGATTAGGAAGATGCTGTCCCCCTTCCTCGCTCCTATTGAAAATGGTTCCGTCCACTCCCACCGGAATCACGCGCAACTTCTCCGCTACGCCAACCACACGCGCGACCGATTCGCGCACCGGCGCGCTTACCGCAACGTGGAATGCACACTGTTCCACCGCTCCCACTGATTCTCGCCGCACGAACGCATTGTGGTCGGTCCAAGACCCCCACGGAACATGTTCGGTAATGATGACCGGGACGCCGAATTGCTTCCCCAGGCGCACAGCCGCAACTCCATCGGGATATGTGAAATGGGCGTGGATCAGGTCAAAGGGAAAATCGCGCCGCAATCGCCTTGCCACGCGACGCACCGCCCAGTAGTAGGTTCTAGATTCAAGAGAGTATAGAGAGTATCCGGGACCTACAAGCATTCGGGGATGGAATACGTCGATGTCATCGGCCAGGCAACGACGCGGAATGCCGCGCAACCGCGCGTAGTACTCAGGCATGCCAGGAATCGGAGGACAGTACGGTACAGGTGAAATGACCTTTGGTTCACAAAACCTGGCGGAATATCGCACCAGATTCTCCACCCAGAGCCCCAGAACATCAAAAACATTGTTTGGATAGCTCTTCGAGAGGACCAGAACGTTGGGGCGGTTCGTAATGTTAAATGCCGACGCGAGTGACACTACTATACCGCCGGATTACGTTGCGAAACTTTTCCACTCCCTGTTTTGCGCGCTTTCAGGATGAACCCCGCGGCGAGCCAATCCGGCTTGCCGGCGCGCGCGTCCTCCAATCTTCGGTTCAGCCAAAGCGTCCCCGTCGGCCAGATTTCATCCAGAGGTGAGGGAAGGATACTGCAGAAATAGCCGAGTACCCGCTCCACGTGGGCTCCCGTGCCTGCAAGGAGCTCGCTCGCCTCCTTGGGGCTGAACAGGCGGCGACGCGTCAGAATTGGATCGTTGTTTGTTCCCGGATGCGCGATACGCCGCGCCACAGTGAGAACCCGATAAAACACCTGCGCTCTCCACCATGCATATGGGCTATGCCGATTCGCAAAAGTGATGATGATGGTGCCCCCGGGTTTCGCGACCCGCATTATCTCCGTCAGCACCTGATCGAGGTTCTTGAGCCCATCGATGACCCCCATGCAAAGAACGGCATCGAAGAATTCATCCGGATAACCGAGTTTCCCGGCTTCTCCCACAACGAAATCGACGTTCTTGATTTCTCCAAAACGCGCTCGGCAGATCTCGATCATCCTCGGCGACGGGTCCAGGCCGCAAAACTTGCAGCCTAAGCTCAACAGCGGCTGTACCATTTCCGCCGGGCCGCAGCCCACATCCAGCACCGTACCTCCCGCCTTGTCGAACAATTCCAGCACCCGTTGCCGACGTATGCGCAGTGCAAATCCTCCAGGCGTTTCTTCGGCATACGCCTGTGCGTATTCGTCCGCCTTCTCGCCGAGGAATCCAGTCCCCACAGTTGATCCGCTATTAGGGTTCAATCCCTGCCTCGCGCTGCCATTGTTTGAGTTCGAGCCGCTATTCACCTTGCGAACGTACACCCATAGGCGTCCGTGAATTTTGCATTCCGAGAATAACCTAAGAGCGCTGCCGCATCCACCAACCAGCCGCGAGAGGGTGCATCATTTGCATATCCCTGGGTGACTATCGATGGGTTCTTCCGCCAACATACGTGATATCCATTATCTCGACCCACGTCTCGAGATGGCGCGGGCTTGCATGCGGGATTGGCCTTCCGGTACTCTCGCTGGAGCTTCAAGTGTCGTTGAAGTGTCGCTTACGCTAAAAAGAATGCGCGCCCTGATCTGGATCGCTGGTCTGACAGGTTTGATCTTGTCGTTGGTGCTCTTTTCCGGCGCCCCCCGAGTGCGAACCGCGTCGCTCCAGCCAAATTTTTGCGCAGGCCTCTAATCCTCGCAACCCGTTAGTTCGCATCAAGAGGCCCGTTGCAATTTCATCCCCGAGCTCAGATCGGGGGGGGGCTGAACCGCGTGCGCAGGAAGTGGTTGTCAGCGTCGATGGTTCCCTAACGTATCAGACCCTGGAAGGATTTGGCGCTTCGCACAGCGCTCTTGCTCATGGCCCTAAAAAAGACGATCTGAGCCCTAAGCTCCGGACTGCAGCAATCGACGCGGTCTATGCCCAGGTTCGATTGAGTACAGGCAACGTGGACTTCGGTCCGATTGAAACTCCTGCGAACACTAGAGATCCATGGCGGCAGCAAGCCAATGACGACGATGATCCCTTTCATTTCAATCTACGGCTGCGGCCTCTTTTTGGCCACGCACATTCCAATGAATGTCGATCGATCGGGAGCTCCTGCGTCACGTTCCCATCAGTCATTAATCTCCGCGCGACCTTATGGCATGGCTACCATTTTTTCTACCTCTCTCCGCCACCTCGCGTTTTGGCGCACTGTAAGAGGCCCGGAGCGGGGTTTCAAACACACTAACTCCTCTTCCCTCGCGCTGATTCCAAAGTCCGTGCAATTGACCTTTGGCGCTTTTCCGCTAGGATGAACGCGTGAACATTTCGACTTCGGTCACAGCCGCGTTGCCAACCCGAGTACCAACCGATGCATTCTTGGCGCCGCGGCGTCACCCGGCGCCCTTCGCCACCCAATTTCCGAGCCGGGGAGATTCGGTAAACGCATGAGACGCGTCTTGCTGACGGGCGGGGCAGGCTTTATCGGGTCGCACACGGCCGAAGCCTTGCTCCGCCGCGGCGATCAGTTGACACTCGTGGATAATCTTCATGATTTCTATTCCCCGCTTTGGAAGAGAGAAAATCTTCAGGACATCCGGCGGGCCGGTAGTTTTGACTTCCATCTCGCGGACATCTGCAACAAGAAACAGCTTCGCGATGTGGTTTCACACTCGCGCCCGGACGTGATCATTCACCTGGCCGCTCGTGCAGGCGTTCGCCCTTCCATCGAGGAACCAAATTCGTACGTTGATGTGAATATCAACGGGACCTTGAACCTGTTAGAGCTTTGCCGAGAGTTCCAGATCAGAAAGTTTGTTTTCGGCTCGTCGAGTTCCGTGTACGGCGCCACCTGTCGGGCGCCGTTTTCTGAGGAGCAAGGCAAGTTGAAGCCGATCTCGCCATACGCGGCCACCAAACTCAGCGGTGAGATGTTCTGCTACACGTACGCGCACTTGTTTAGGCTTTCGACGGTCTGCCTGCGATTTTTCACGGTGTACGGCCCGAGACAGCGGCCCGACTTGGCGATCCACAAATTCACTTCGCTAATCGAGGCGGGCAAACCCGTACCCATCTTTGGAGACGGTTCGACCGGGCGGGATTACACATTCATTGGTGATATCGTCGCCGGAGTCCTCGCGGCGATCGAGTACGAACCACCTAACAAACAGGAAATAGCACCTTTTGAGGTGATCAACCTGGGAAACTCGCATCCGGTGAAGTTAGTTGAACTGGTTTCCTTACTTGAGCGTGTCACCAGCAAGAAAGTTATTCGGGAACAAAAGCCCCTACAGCCGGGCGACGTGCCATTAACTTGGGCGGATATTTCAAAAGCCGGTCGCTTGCTTGGCTACCATCCAGCTATGCAACTGGAACCGGGTTTGAAAAGCTTTGTTACCTGGTACCGTGGCGCCGACCCAAAGCGCCGCGCATGATTCCCTTGCCCCCCACCTTTACAACGGATCGCCCCGACTACCCTTACGAATTGAGCCGACGCAACCGGCGCTGTGGTCAGGTGCCATTCCAGAGATGCAGACCGAGATCTTCTTCGAGCGCGTGCGTGAAGATGCCTGCAAAAGACTCCTTGTTGAACGGCCGGAATTTCTTCGAACCTAGAAAATCTCGCGCATTTTCTCTGTAAACTTGAATGTCTTTCTCGCTCAACGATTTTAGATAGGACCGCAGGTCAGCATATGTGGGATATTTGCGCTTATCGATGAAACATTCCTCAGGTATCCAATCCGTGACGTCTGTCGCTCCCCAATAAATTGGAATGGTTCCTACATAGAATGCGTCAAAGATTTTTTCGTTCAGCCAACCTTCGAGAATCATATTCTCGTAGCAAAAAGCGAAGGTATAGCGGCTCATCACTTCGTACTTCGATTTCACTGCCCCTTTGTAGACCTGCCGGAGCACCTTCTCTATGGGGTGCCGGGGCACGAAAGGAATATTTTCTCGCACGAATCGATAAAGTCTCATCGCCGTCGCAGGCATCCAGAATTCACCGACGCGATACGGCATCCGGTCCCAGCCCTGGCCATAAAGATCGATCTCTCCGTGCTGGCTGAAGAACTCTAGCAGCCGGTGGCGCTCGGTAAAGAGTTCATTCCAATAGATCCGTGGGAGCTTGTTCGCCACCACCATCGTCAGGAATTTGCGGTCCTTTCTGCTCCACAACTCATTGAAGACTTGGTTGTAAGGCTGGGGAATGAAAAACTTCTCAAAATGCAAACCCGCACAACCGAATCGCGCAAGTGCGTCGCCGGAGCTGTAGGCGTACACCCTCTTGAAGTACTTGCTGACCTTCGGTAGCGCCTTATAAGTGCTGGGATGGACGATGGGCGCCTCGATGGTAATAAAACCACTCAGGATCGTATCGTTCCTTTTTGCCAGCATTTCGTAATTCTTGAGCGTCCCGAACGAGAAATAGACGTTTGTCTTGTTTGTTTTCTCGCTGCTCATCAGATAATCCGCAGTGTGGACTTCTATCCCTTTCGATTGGACGAGTTCACGCATGTAAAAATAGGGCGCATGGCAATTGTCCCGATTCAAAGGTGAATTCGGGTTGAACATTTCGTTTCCTAAGAAGTGGTGGGTGACCGGATCGATGAACAGCGTCACATCACGTGGATTCATTTCCAAATCCCTTTCAAGATGCCTTGCTCACCCCACGGCCCTCAGTCACGGCGGTGGAATCTTTCGACTTCGCGCCTGCAGTCCATCTCCCCAACCACGAATTCAGAAGAGCAACGCTATGGATAGCAGAGGTAAGATCGGATCCCGAAAGATGCTGTCGCGTCATACTCTCAAGCAGGCTGCTGTCCAAAAGGCCCTCAAGCGGACCTCCTTGCGTTCTCCCCGAAAACAAATGACTCAGATCTCCGTTAATCCATTTCTTCAAAGGCACACCGAAGCCCATTTTGTCCCGATACAGAATCTCGTTAGGCAGCCATGGCCGGAAAGCGCGCTTTAAAGCTTTCTTCGTCTGCTTCCGATCAACCAGTAGCCGAGGGGGGATTTTTCCCGCAAGAGCCATGACCTCTCGGTGCAGATACACCGGCCGGACTTCGAGCGAAACAGCCATACTCGCGCGGTCCACCTTGACCAGAATATCGCCCGCTAGAGTCAGCTTCAGATCGAGGTAGCGCATTGCATTCACAAGCCCAACGTCTTTGGGCGGCGCCTTCGAAAGCAACGGCCCGACGACGTCCATGGGAGAGTAGTGTTTCAGAGTTGCGGCCAGCGCTCCGCGCGCGCCCGTGCGTAGAGCCGGCAGGGGAAAACAAGTCGTGAGCATATCCAACAGCATTGTATCTGCTTCCATCCCGTAGGAAGCGACGGTCCTCTGGGCATGGCTTTTCTCCGGAAGGAGGCCTTCGGCTCCTGCGGTTAGCAAGCTGCGCACGCCGCTCAGGAGAAGTGGTTGCAGGGTTTCCCGCATCCGCAATCGCTGGTACTTCTTGTAGCCCGCGAACATCTCGTCGCCGCCATCTCCCGATAGCGCTACGGTAATGAACTTGCGCGCTTCGCGGCATACGTAAAACGTCGGCAGATACGAGTAGTCGTTGAAAGGCTCATCGTAGTGCCACAGCAGTTTCTCGAAGACCGAACTCACGTCTTGTGGTACCACGAGCTTCTCGGTGTGCTCCGTTGCATATATTTGCGAGACTTTTTTGGCCCAGTGCCGCTCGTCGTAGTCCTTATCCTCGAAGCCCACAGTGAACGTCTTCACGGCGCACCCCGACTTGCTCAGCGCCGCCGTCACGGAAGACGAATCCACTCCTCCGCTAAGAAATGCCCCAACGGGAACATCCGCCAGAATCATTTCCGCGCTGGCTGCCTGCAGTGTCTCCAGGATCTTCGGTCCCCAATCAGAAACGGAATCATCCGGATCAAATTCCATATCCCAGTACGCTGACGACTTCCCTGCGACCGGTGCGCCCTCGGAGTCCGTTTCTACGAACATGAAGTGACCAGGCGGAAGCTTGTGGCACCCTTCCCAGATGCACTTTGGATCCGGCACAAATCCGAAGCTCAAAAAATCGACCAGCGCCGGAAAATGAATTTGCTTGCGAAATTCGGGCCAGCCAACAAGCGCCTTCAACTCCGAAGCGAACAAAAACGCGCCGTTAACGGTGGTGTAGTAAAACGGTTTTTCCCCCGCGCGATCACGCGCGCAAAACAGCTTCCGCTCGCGCGTATCCCAAATCGCAAACGCGAACATTCCGGACAATCGCTCCAGACACTGCTGGCCCCAATGACGGAACGCCTCAAGCAGGACTTCCGTATCGGAGTGCGTCCGGAAGGTCACGCCATGTTTGCGCAGTTCCTGCGCCAGGCTCTGATAATTGTAAATTTCCCCGTTGAACGTGACGACGAACCGCCCATCGTGCGAGATAAAGGGTTGATTCGCCTCCGCGTTTAAATCCACAATGGCGAGCCTGCGATGGCCCAGACAAACACGCGCGTCCTTCGCAGACCACAGGCCCGCATGATCCGGGCCGCGATGTGCCATGGAGTCGCGCATCTCCGCGATCGTCCCGGCGTCGATCGGCCTGCCCGATATCGCTCCTACTAGCCCGCACATCGCAGGCGGCCCTTTCTCCATGCTGAGGATTTCGCCGTCGATCTCATCGTGCACCCGTCCGCGTCGCGTCCGCGGTCGATCGCAATCCGACTGGCTGCCATTTATCCCATTCACCCTTAACGTTCCAGCGGCGATAAAACGCCTCGGCGAGAAAATTCACTCGCGGCAGCCGCACCAGGCATTGCAGCACACAATACAGCATCAGCAGCCGTGCCCGCTGGACCGTCGCGCTTCCCAGAATGCTGCCGGGCCGCACGAGCCGTAGAACCTCCGCTGCCTGGTCCAACTCGCCGAGAATATAGAGATTGATCGCTCGCATCAGGTTATCTTCCGCTCGATGCGCTTCATGACCCGCGAGAGCTTCCGCCGTCGCAATCGCTGAGTCGCCTTTCTCCAGGTACAAATCCATGATCCTGAAGTACCGTTCGGGGTCCGTGCGCAGCCTCCGGTATCTCTGCGCTGAATTTCCATGCCCATACCGGTACCGAAACAAATATTCCTCAAGCACCCCAATCGGACACTTCTGCGCGATTCTCAGCCACATTTCCATGTCCGACGTATTACGAAATTCCGCGTCCCGATATACGCCGACATCCCGGTACACGGACGCCCGCACCATGCTCGAAGGGCAGGTCAGAAATGTGTTCTTGTGTTTCAGCAGGGCGTTGAAAACTGTTGCGTACGGCAGCGGGCGCCCCCCACGCACCTCCTCGGGAATCTCCAGCCGTCCACGCTCGTTCCCGGCCGGATCAATGAAAATATCCTGGCAAAACACCATCGTAAATGTCGTCCGCGTGGTATATCGCGATGTACTCGCCGCGAGCCATCGCGATGCCGTCGTTCGCATTCCCGTAAATCCCGCGGTTCGCCTCCTGCCGGTGGTACTTCACCCGCTCTCCGTACGCGGCCGCCAGCCCGCGCGTCCCATCCGTCGACGCGTCGTCCATCACAAAGACCTCGGTTCGCGAGTAAGTCTGGGCAAGAATCGAGTCCAAACTCTCGCGCAGGTACCGTTCCCCGTTGAACACAGGAACGATGATCGACACCAGCGGCCGCTCGTGGAATCTTCCACTCATGCTTCGCTCGCGTGCCGAAGAGAAATCCTCCCCAGCGCCGTGCAGTGAATCCCCAGCCTCTTATAAAGCAAGACAGCCATCAAAATATTCCATAGAATTGTTGTGCTCGCCGTCGCAATGGCGGTGCCTTCCAACCCCCACAGAGGTATCAGCACCAAATTCAGAAGAATCGTGATGATCGCGCTTAGTCCAATTGCACGCGCGGCATCACGCTCATAGCCAGTCATGATCAGAATCATTCCCGGCAGACCCAGCATGACCGACAAGATCTTCCCGATACTCAGTATTGTCAGAGCACGCTGCCCGGCTGTAAATGCGGAACCGTAGAACATTAATAAGTACCAATAGCCAAAACCCGCGAACGCCAAAGCCATCGGGAGAGAGCATAGGAACGTCGCCCGCGCGAATTTGATGGCCACGCGCTCGATTCCACCAAGATCTCCCGTGGCATACAGCCTCGCAACATGCGGGGCCAGCGCTGTACTCACCACTAGCACAAGAATCATAATGAGGTCGGAGCCGTGGTCCGCAATTCCATAGATGCCCACCGCATTTGCTCCCTTGATGGATCCGAGCATCAGGGTGTCCGCCTGTGCATAAATCACCCCGCTGCTCGCAGCAAACATCAGCGGCAGGGCGCTCTTTCTCCAATCCCATGGTTGCGCTTCAACCGGAGTCTCTTCGGCCTTGCCTGGAATACTGTTCAGCAGCAATTTCGTACCAACGGTGAAGGCGATTATGCACGCTGCGACGTTTAGTCCCATCGCTCCGGGGGCCGTCAAATGCCCTCCACCCAACCAATAGGCGATCCCCAAGAATGCTAACAATATGGCCGGCTGAACAACCATTTCTGGCAAGGTTCCTAGCGCCACGCGATGAAGCCCTTGCATCGCGCACTGCCGTACGCGTGTCAGTGTGATCAGCGGAAGCAGCACCAAGGCGACTAGAAACGTCACATGAACCTGCGCGCCGGTCCGTTGAGTTGCTGCCTCGCTAACGATCCCGGCGATCAAGACGATTGCCAGCGACGCTAGTGAGACCACCTTCGTGGCTTTGCGCAAAATCCCCCTTACTCGTCCCCATTCTGTTCGCGCGCTTGAAGCTGCGATCTCGCGCACCACAAGTTGATCCATTCCCAGCATCGCGGGCACCATCAGCAGCAGCATCCATGCCATAGCGTACGTGTATATACCGAGACCTGACACACCCAGCATCCGAGCCAGAACTATGTTCAGAACAAAAGAAAGTCCGTTAAAAGCCGCGCGAAATGCGAGAAGTCCCACAGCACCGGTAACCACTCGGTTCCCCAGGCTCTCCTTTACAAACTTTCTCGCCAGCAATGGAATTCCTTCGTTCTCCTGCACAATTGAGCCAGCCATCGGCCCCTCTCACTCAAGCAATCGCTTATCCAACGACCCTGTGCCAAAATGCGGTAACGTCTATCATGTCAGCGTGTTGACGCTCTGCCTACAATCTAGAACCTGCTCAGAAGGGAAAATAGTTTCACTATCTTGTCCCAAAACGTCCAATTTCCAAAGCACAGCGCAAAAAACACAGGCTGGCCACAGCCGAACCAAACGGGTCAAGACCAGGGACGCCTTGGCCACGACTACAAAAGGAGCTTGTTTTCAATCAGTTATGTCGGGTTCCAAGCCCACTTGCCCCCTCTGCAGACCCCGTAAGACTCTACCCCGTTGGATTCAAAGATGCAGCAAGCTGCGGCTGTACGCCTCGACAGTTGCATGCAATGAACGAAACGTTGCCCACAGGGCAGCACCCCGGTCGGGCTGGGCTTGACCCGCCGGCAGTCCCGGGGGAGTCTGAGTTTGATTACTATGAAAGTAAATAAGCCTCTGGCATCGAATGAAGAGTGGCAGGCCTGGGGCAAATTAGATCCCCTTTATGCGGTTGCCGCCATCGACGAACACGCCAGAAGTGGTGCGAATCCCTGGACGCAGCGAAGTTTTAGCGAGATCGGTGCCACCGATTGGGATCTCTTCCGACCCAATTGGGAACAATATGGGTTGACCCCGGGGACCTGCGTGGAAATCGGGTGTGGCGCGGGTAGGCTGACAGGGCACCTCTCACGTTATTTCCAGGCCGTGCACGGACTAGATGTCTCTGCCAGCATGATCGAATATGCCCGCGCCCACGTGCCATCCAATGTCTCCTTCCATGTAACCGGTGGGCTGAACATCCCCTTACCGGACAACTCGGCGGATGCAATTTTCTCGGCTCACGTTCTGCAGCACCTCTCGGGCACAGATGCCGTAGCGGCTTACATGCGCGAAATGTATCGCGTCCTCCGGCCCGGTGGCACCACCATGCTTCACGTTCCACTGATCGTGTGGCCGTGGGGCTCACTGCTCAGAGTCCACAAGCTGGTGCACACGCTGAAGGTGTTCCTGGACAGTTTTCGCACCCAACTGGGACGTTATGCGTTCCGATTCGCATTCACAAAGACTCCCCCAATGCATGTGATCTGGTGCGAAATTTCATGGCTGTACCATACCCTACAACAACTGGGCTTTAAGGAGGTCGAGATCCGGGTTCTGCTTGGCGGATCAGAAATGGCCGTGCAACATCCGTTTGTCTTTGCTAGGAAAAAATAGAGGATCATGCCCAGCGGCGATCACAAGCTCCTACAGACCAGGGTTGCACTAGGAGCTTGCCAAACAAGTGACCAACGGAAGGCGGGGCCGCCATTGTCCAGCTGCGGCCCTATTGCTACTTAGTACGGTCGTTGTCTTCGTGACGGTCAATGTTCTTTTTTTTTCGTTCTCCGGTTCCTCGATAACCGGTTCAGTAACGATCCAGTCTCTGTGATGTATGGCCTCGAACGGTTAGAACGCGTTTATCCCGGTCTCGACAAACACGCAATTCGAGAGAGTTGGCACGAGAGAATTGGAAGAGGCCTCTCGTCTACGAACGCTTCACATATTGCAGGAGGGTGGTTTTAGAGGAAAATATGTCAATGAGGATGACCATATACAAGCTGTTAAAATCTGGCCTTGTTTCGGTTGTCGCAGTCAGAATGCGCCCAATCTGGGGTGGCCAAATCGAAAATGTCACTTAAGTTCTAGAAACGGCACGGGGTGAGCACGGTGGCTTCGTACTTTCTGGCGTTTAGTTGGGGCTTTCTCATTCTCCTATCGCTAATCGGCTGGGGTAGCGCCCTCAATCGCCTCCTCTTTCCCAGAGAAAGCACGGACTGGGGGCAGAGAGCTGCCTGGGGCCTGGCTTTGAGTGTGGTCATCGGTGGGGTGATGAACCTTCTATGGTGCATTTCACGAGTCACAACTCTGACCTACTTGGGGGTGGGAATCCTCGTCTGGTTGGTCGACTCGATAATCCGTTGGCCCTCCCTGTTCAAGAGCGCTTCCGCGCGGATCGAAGATTTTCGCCAGCAGCATCTTCGGCCGCTATTGACCGCCGGCTTAATTATCATCAGCCTTTTGGTATTTACTCAATATGCCAACTCAATCTCCGCACTACGTCATGACGGGCCCCTAACTGCCAGCAATTTCAACGCGTACGACGACTTTCAAGCATACTTCGTTTTCCCGGCAAAAATGCTGCAAACGGGTTCTTTGGGTCCTGACCCTTTCAATGTCAGAAGACTAGAATCAAGTCTGGGGGGTAAGTCCTTCCTGGACACCTTTGTCCTCAGCATCTTCACAACACGGCACCTGCACATTATCGATCCCGGATTAGGCTTGCTGGTGATCATGGGCCTCCTATGCGGCTACTTTAAGGAGAGAGGAATTCCCATGACCTACTTCGTTGGGCTTTTTTTCTTCTTTCTTTTGGTGCCACCGCCCACGATCAACATATCGAGCGTCTACACTGGCGCGGCCCTGTTTCTCGGCCTCTACCGAACGCTCGCCTGGAAAGCACTGCCCGCCAGTCGCTTTCTTTCTCGCAGTTTCATCATAGCTATCCTGGCAGCCGCCATTTGCGCTCTTAAATCATCTTTTATTCCCGCCTGCGGAGTGCTTTTGGTGTGCAGTTTTGTTTGCTATGTGATAGGCGAGGATCGCAGACGAGATGCGATTCTTGAGACCCTTAGCACAGCCGTCCTAGTTGTGATATTAATCTTGCCGTGGATGATCTCAACGTATCAGTCATCCGGCACTCTGCTATACCCGCTATTGGGAAAGGGCTACGAGCAGTCGGTATATGGAGATCCTCTATCCCCTTGGAGCGGGCTTACGCTTGTCAAAGCGGCTCGATTGTTTCTCCGATCTACAACCGATGCCTTTTTTGTCGCCCTCATTTTGGTTGGAGTTTCCTATCTGGTATCGAGGCAACGGAAAATCGACGGGCGAGAGGCGGCTCTCTCTATGATGCTTGCA
>WNFC01008945.1_pt1 | contig 12531 bp, 11 predicted proteins | sample 5400541 | NCBI WGS metagenome assembly WNFC01 (sample SAMN13153342, study PRJNA577476) | soil metagenome | isolation source: 120 cm saprolite under Douglas fir tree site 2 hole 2 replicate 1 | place: USA:California | collected 2015-04-18
AGCAAACCATGCGTGCTCGTTGGCGTCAGGATAAAGGCCATCGCGGGGAATGCGAGGCTCTTGCCAACGCTGTCCGAGAAGGCCAAGCTGTGCCCATTCCATTCGACCAGATTGTCGGCGCTACGCTTGCCACTTTGCGGATCCAAGCCTCGCTCGTCTCGGGACGGTCGATGCCTGTCGACGCTGCTGCTTTTGTTGGCTCGGCTTTGGATTCAACTGCTTCCAACGAATGATTCGGCCGTACAGTATTCTTCTTCCATCGCGACGTCTGTTCGGCCTGTTTGAAGAATGCGAAAGGTTAGTGTGCGGGACTGATAGCGCTTACTTCGTGCTATAGTTTGACGAACTCAGGCAGACCCAATTCAGAATGTCGTTTGCAAACCGCCTTCAGTATTACCGGCGCATCTTCAGCGCTTACCTGGTGCCCGGAAAAAGCCAGTTAACCTTCTGGCACGACACGCCGCGAACGAACCCAAACGCGACCCCGGACAGGTTGGGCGAATACTACATGGGCTTCGAGGCTAAGGCCGACTATTCCGGTCATTACGATTCTCATGGAATTCCCATGCTTGATTATCGCGGCGGGATCGGCCTGCAATACAACCCGATCGCTATTGCCCAATGGGGCCTAGGAAACCATGACCTGTTTCACCGCACTGGCAGCGACGAGCGGAAAGAAAAGTTTCTAAGGGCCAGTGACTGGTTCTGCACTCACCTGGAGCAGAATGGTTGGGGCGTTTGGATTTGGAACCATCATTTCGACTGGGAATATCGCGATACTTTGAAGGCCCCATGGTATTCGGGGTTAGCACAGGGGCAGGGAATCTCGCTCTTAGTTCGGGCGCATCGAGAAACTGGTAACCCAGAATATCTCCGCGCTGCCGAAAGGGCTTTTACCAGTTTTCTCGTGCCAACTGACGACGGTGGTGTGACCTTCACCGATGAGCAGGGTAACCTTTGGTTCGAGGAATACATCGTGTCGCCGCCGACCCACATTCTGAACGGCTTTATGTGGGCGGCTTGGGGAGTGTACGACTACGTTCTGGCAACCGCTGATCCAACCGCGCAGGGCCTTTTCCACCGGGCGGTGAAGACTCTGCTGGAAAATCTGGAGCGCTACGATTTGGGATTCTGGTCTCTTTACGAGCAGTCCGGAACCCGACTGAAGATGGTGGCTAGCCCCTTCTATCATCGGTTGCACATCGTGCAGTTACGGGTCATGCATCGGCTGACTGAAGAAAACCAATTTGTGCACTTTGCCGATCGTTGGGAGAGTTATGGCCGCAGCCTTGCAAAACGAACTCGCGCTTTGTGCTACAAGAGTGCTTTCAAGCTCTCTTATTACTGAAGTACATGAAAATCCTCTACGTGTCGCAGTATTTTCCGCCGGAGATGGGAGCGCCTGCCGCGCGGGCCGCTGAACTTGCGCGCTATTGGGTAGAAGACGGCCACGAAGTCACGGTCTTAACTGGATTTCCCAACCACCCTACTGGAATTGTGTCGGCAGAATATCGTAGAAGGTTCCGGCGACTGGTGATGCGCGAGAATCTACGCGGTGTGAACGTTGTGCGGACCTGGCTGTTCCCGTTTCCCAATCGCAAGGCATACGAGCGGATGCTGAACTACAGTTCGTTCTGTGCTTCGGCCTCTACAACCGGCATGTTCGTGTCCCGTCCGGACGTTCTCATTGCCACTTCACCCCAGCTTTTAGTTGGACTCTGCGTTGCCGGTTTTCTGTATAAACGTTCGGAGCATATCGTGGTCGTCACCCCTGCCTTTCAGGAGTATTTGATCCGGAACTGGGGAGTCCCGCCGGAAAAGATTTCCGTCGTCGAGAACGGTGTGGAATCGGATCAGTTCAACCCGCGGGCCAATAATGCTGACTTGAGAAGGGAACTAGGTGCGGAAGGGAAGTTTGTAGTCGGCTACCTCGGAACGATGGGCATGGCGCACGGCCTCGAAAGCGTGGTGCAAGCCGCAACTGAGCTGCAACGAACAGCACCTAACGTGCTGTTTCTAATGGTGGGGGAAGGCTCCGATAAAGAGCGAGTCATCAAGCTCGCTCGCTCTCAGGGCTTGACCAACATGCGTTTCGTCGGCCAGCAGCCCAGGGAGAAAGTTCCGGAGTTCATTTCCATCTCGGACGCATGCCTGGTTTTGCTGAAGAAAGCCGAACTCTTCAAAACCGTTATCCCCACCAAAATGCTGGAATTCATGTCTTGTGCACGCCCTGTCATCCTGGGCGTGGACGGTCAAGCCAGGAAAATCATGGATCAAGCTGGAGCTGGAGTTTACGTAGAGCCGGAGAATGCGGCCGCTCTGGTCCACGTCATTACGCAACTAGCGGCAAACCCCCTCGTGCGAGAAACATTAGGCCGCAACGGACGACGGTACATCGTTGAGCACTTCTCCAGACAACAGACGGCGAAAGCATACATCGCCGTATTGGAGGGAATTGTCAACCGAGAGGAGGCAGGTATTGCAGCCTGATCTTTGCAAGACAGGGCAGCGCTGCCAGGACCGGCAGACGCAACCGATCCTAAAGTGTTTCGACTACTTGCACTCCTCCATACCGTGGGACGTCGAAGATTGCGGTTGATTTATTCTGGAAACCACAGTCCATGTCATCGTTTGGACACTTTGCTTAAGGCCGCAGAGCGGCTCGCAGATCGCGACGAGATCGCCTTCTGCTTTGTCGGTGGTGGAAGCGAATTCAAAAAGATACAAAAACGTAGCTTGCGAATCTCCACGTGGTGGTGATGGGAGATCAGTACGTAGGTATCGTTCACCCTTGCAAAGTCTACAATGTGCTCGTTGTGGGAATCCCGTTTCTATACATTGGTCCAATCGAGAGCCACGTGCACGACATCATCACACAAGCTGGCTCGGGTGCGTATGCCGCCACCCACGGTGACGTTGACACCGTTACGGCAAACATCCTTCGAGCAATGCGAAGTACCACTGATGTTTCGCAATGCCCTCCTCCACTGACTCAAGGATTTTCTAGTGACGTTCTCATCCGGCAATTTATCTGCGTGATTGAGCAAGCTGACGGAAAGAGATCTCACGCCGACTCAAGTTTACGCAGCGAACGTGTCTGAGTCGCTATAGGTTTGTACCGTTTCCGCATAATCGGGCGCTGAAACCGCTGGCTACCACGGCTTTCAGTTCCCCCATCTGGGCAAAAGAGCCGCCTGCCCTGTGGAAATGGTCTGTGAGTTGAGACTAGCCGCATGCTAGGTCAGATAGCATGAGGAAATTAAGCTGGACGTAGGCCGCAAGACTGACGGCGAGGCTCGCATGTTTTCAGTCCAGGTATTTCGCCTGAGAGGATTTTCGATCAGTGGGGAAAGAGCTTGCTCAACCGTTCCGCAAGGGTACACACCGCCTTGTCTAATTCAGGAAGCCCAGGTGTGTCGAAGTCCACGTCACCGCTCTCCAGGTCGTGTGTGACTTCCTTAACAAGTTGGGTCGCCATTTCCACACGCTGGCTCATGACCTGCGACATCAGCTTGTACGGATCGTTTCCTTTTCCTTGCGTCTCGAGCCATTGCTGTACGGCTGCGCTTGCCTGCCGAGCACGTTCGGCGGCGTTCCGGAAGTCCATGAGAACTTTCACATTGATCATTCCGGTTTTCACCGAACCTTGCAGGCTCTTGAGTTCGTCGTTGGACTTTTTCAGACGTGATGAAAGTTCCGGACTTTGGTGCGGATTCTGTGCCATAGCTGCAAGATTCCTCCGCGCCGTGCAGTCTTGGGTTTTGCACGGCGGCTCGTGTGAGCGTAGTTTACTGCTTGGCTGTTGTCGATGTTACCGCAGTAACAATTCTGTCCTAAGTTAGCAGGCCACATCTGGGATCGTATCGATCGGCGCTCACGACTCTCAAAACCACGGGTCGCGCGCCACGTTTCACAACTTGGAAGCGACGGGGGCAGCTAGATTGAATCGATCGTGCAAGAATTTGGCGGCTTCGTCACGCTCGGGAGACGAAGTCTCAGGAGTGGAATTCAGGTACATTATGTACTGTTCTGCGGCGCCATCCAGGTCGCCGTGCTGCGCGTGGGTTCGCGCTTCCTGAAGGACCTTGGCCGGCAGCTCCGATGCTTTCTCCCGAACAGCCTTGACCGTGGCATTCCGGGCTTCAATCTCCAGGCCGGTCAGAAACTGGGCCTCGTCCGGCTCAACGCTCTGGTTGGTAATTCCCTCGGTATCTTCCGGCTTGACATCCTGCAGGACAACTGCGGTTTTGTGGTTGTTGTTGTGTACGTTGACAGCCTGACCGATCACATTGCCGAACCGGTCATCGATGCGGAACACGAGTTCTATCGACGCGCTGAGATCAACTGTCTTTCTTGTATAGTGATAAGGTTCAATGATCGCTTCCACGCGGGTTTGATCGGTCGTTTCCAATTTGCGTCGCAACTGGTCCACGTGCTTCTGCACTTCCTGCACTGCGTCGTTCGCAGCGGCAACGATGTCCTTCTTCTTGCGCTGGGACTGGGCATCGGCCAGCGCGTGCTGAGCGGAGGCGAGTTGCTGCTGAGCGGATTCATAGTCGCTCTTGGCTTGCAGCCACGCCGGATTCTTTATCTCGTGCGTGCCTGCCCGGTATTTTGATTGCGGTGTTTCCAGATTCGTATTTTTGACAACCCGGTGTTCCAGAACCTCTCCGACCAGCATAAAGTTCGGCTGCAAGGCGTCGGCAACCTCTGAGGGCTTGCGCACGACAACAGTCACTCCGGAAGATTCCATGCCATTGGCTGTGGCGTCTACCAGTTGATCGGCAAAACCGGGGTTGTCGCGCCGCGAAGTCTGATCGCGGAGCATGATGCCGATGGAAAGCCGGGCTCGGCGTTGATACAAGGATGCATACTGGACCATCTGATCTTTAAGGTTGTTGAGATTGGTAATTCCGTAGCGTTGCGCCTCTCTAAGGTAAAGCCATCCAACACCGGCACCGGATCCCGAAGGCTTTTCCAGATATCGACTGGCTTGGTCGACGTAGTAAGCGCTGATCTTGCTAGAAAGAAAATCGCGTTTGAGAGTGATGGCCGGATCGCCGCTTAGAGAGCTAGCGCGATCTAGCAAAACATAGGCCTCGTGCACGGCATCTTCATCGGCCCGGCCTTTGATGGGAATGTGTGCTTCCTGAAGTTTCTGTGCGCGTCGCGTGGCTGCACTCACATAGTTGGGTGTCAACGCTGAAAGCTGCAATGCTACCAGGGCACGTTGCTTATCCGGCAAATTGGCCAATGCATTATAGGCCTCGACAAATTGGCTCTTGCTTGCGTAATCGTTGCTCTGGAGGAGAGCAAGCTTGGCCTCCTGCTGATCACGTTTGGCGCTGAGTTGGATCGTGGCGTTGTTGAGGGTAGCTCCCGCTTCCTTGCTGTCGGGCCGGATGGCCGCCGCTTTGCGAAACTCTGCTACAGCCTGCTCCCAGTCCTGCTGAGCAGCCAGTTTTTGTCCCCTTTCGAGGTGATACCTATACGCCGCATTTACAACGGCATCTACGCGTGGGATTTCCGATGCGAAGGAGTTGTAGGGTCCCAGAGACCTCACGGCATCGTCGTAGCGCGCGGACGCTGTCAACGATTCTGCATTGGCGACAGCTATTTCGAGCTTCCGTTCCTCGGCGGCGACTTCTTGCCGAAGATCGAGCAGAGGCTCGTAGTCTGACCGGACCTCCAACAGTTGATCCAGATGCACTCTGGCCGCAGCCAGTTGCGAGTACCCGGAGCCGCGGTCTTGAAGGGCCTTTTGGAACGTCTGCAGGCGCGAGCGGTCCAGTTCCAGCAGGCTATCGAGCTCTCGCCTGATGGTATCCACCAGCTTGATGGCTGGGTTATATCCCGCAGACGCGCGACTCGCGGCTTGCGCCTCCATGCACGCCTGCCGCAGCATGGCAATGTCCTGTTTGCGGGCGTCGCTTGATTTTTTATATTGCGCGAAAGCAGCTTCCGCCACTTGTTGGTGAAGCACCGCCATTGCGTTTTGCGCACCGGCCAGACGCGTAGAGGACGGATAGCGCACCAGAAAATCCTGCCAGTCTTTGACAGTATTTGCCCGCTGTGCGCGTAGAAAGTCGGCAAGTTCAACGTCCGGCGCGTTGACAAACACCAATTGCACTCCGGGCTTAAGTGCGGGCATCCCGGGACCGAGAGCAGTCGAAGAAACAGGAGTGCCCTGGACCACGGCCTGCTCGGCCGCCTCCGCCGGCGTAAGTTCAGGTTTCTTGTCGAACTTGAGGTTGCTGGGGACCACGCAGACCGACTTGGCATTGACGGTCAGCGTGAGCACGCTGTCTGCCCCGCGTTGAAGGGACGTGGCTCCGGTGAAGCGCGCGCGAGGAAACGCTTCGTAGGCGTCCTTACGGAACTTCGATGCGCCGTCGCAGATGCGTACTTCCGTCTTGCCATTCAGAGTCAGTCCTGTAATTTGAACGTAAGCCGCGCCTTGCATCCCGTCAAACAACACGATTGCAGTAGTGGGTGCGTCCTTGGCGGGAGCAGAAATCGAGCCGCCTATCACTAACAAAACGAACAAGCAGTGCCGTCCGAGGTGCGCAAAGACCCTGCTCTGCCGGGCAGGCCCGGGTAGGCAGGACAAAATGGGTTTCCGCAATTTCATGACGTAAGGTGAGACTATTTTCTCGCGGAAGGCGGCAGCCTTGTTAGCTTGGTCAAGCTGTTAGAACACTAAAGTAACCGAGAAAAATCCCGTACCCCGGCTATTATGAACCTTGCGGCCCCAGGCCCAAGAACTTGCGTATCTATAAGGCTTGCTGAGGTCAGCTCATCTCGATTCTGCGATGGAATTGTCGAAGTCGCCACAGAACCGCCTTGCGGAATACGAATCCGCTTCCGACCGGGAGAGTCTCGGCGGCAGCGTGTCACTCTTCCTGCGTCTTTGGAGCTATGGCGGTCCATCGCAGCCGCTAAGCGGGCTGGCACTGGAGCAGGATGCGGAGATCGCGGAGCTCCTTCGTAGCATCATTCGCGACGCCAAGGGGATAACCGCTGAGTGGCAGCCCGAATTGCTGTGGGCTAGATTCGATAGCGTCTTGCGCGCGCTATCGGCGGCCAAGGCACTGCAGCAGCGCTTCCTCACTTTCCATCGGAAGGCAGAACCGCAGCAGGTAGTTCCGTCGATCCTGATTTACAACGCAAAAAATGAAGGGGCTTCCGGCGCGGACACCGCGGCTCCTGAGGACATGCTGGCGAACGTCACTTCGGCGCAAATTCTCGTCTCTAACAGTATTTACGAACTGGTCAAGAGCGTGCCGGGGTTTAAGTTTAATCCCAAGCCGGTGCGTGAAGCCGGAGAGACCTTCGGCCCTGAAGCGATCTACGAGTTACTCTGGACGGATGAGTCCACCTACGGGCACCTGCGGCAGGCGAGTCGCAGCGGCCTCGACAAAGTAGGCCGCTACCAGATCCAGGAGGAACTAGGCCGCGGCGCCATGGGAGCCGTCTATAAAGCGTACGATCGACTGATTGGACGGACCGTCGCGCTCAAGACCATCTCTATCGACCGCAATACTCCCGACGGCGATGACCTGATTGAGAGGCTTAAGCAGGAAGCCAAAGCAGCCGGAAAGCTGGACCACCCCAATATCATCACCATCTATGACGTGGGACAGGATGATGACGTTGTTTATTTGACCATGCAGTTCGTGGAAGGAATGACGCTGGCGACTTTACTGGCCGACGTTGGCGTGCCTTCGCTGCCTACCTTCGTCTCATGGGCCGACCAGATTTCGGCTGCGGTCGGTTTTGCTCACGCTCGCGGCGTAATTCACCGCGATCTGAAGCCTGCCAATCTCATGGTGACCGAGCAGGGCGTCATCAAGGTCCTGGATTTTGGCATAGCCAAAGTCGAGAATGCGACGCTCACGCAAACCGGCTTTGTGGTGGGCACACCCAGCTACATGGCTCCCGAGCAGGTGGCGGGCAAAAAGGTTGACCATCGCGCCGACATCTTCGCGCTGGGCTCGGTTTTCTACGAGCTTGTGACTCGCGAAAAACCCTTTCGAGGAGATGTCACGACCATCCTCTATAAGATCATGCACGAAGATCCCGTGGCGCCGTCGCTCATCAATCCGGCTCTTCCGGGGGGCATCGACGGGATCATCCGCAAAGCTCTGGCTAAAAATCCCAACGAACGCTTCCAGACCTGCGAGGAGATGCGCAACGCCTTCCTTGAACAAGCCGCGCTGTTGAACATCACACCTGCGGCGAGCGTGCCAGCCGGCACGGCGGTTGCCAAGCTAGCGCCTCGCCGGCCCGCTGCCTATCCCCATTATCTTCTCGAAGATACTGCTCCCCAGCGATTGACGCGTATTTGGCCGAGTATGGCCGTGGGATTAATGGTGGCGCTCATTGGGACCACGAGCTGGGCCTTCTACACTTGGTCGCACACAAATTCTTTCCCTCCGCTGGTGACAAAACTTGTGGCTGCGGTCCATCGCACGTTGCCGCGGCAGTCTCTCGACAGCGTAAAGCCTGAGGAATCTGCCTGGCAGCAGCCCCACGCTAGTGTGAGCGATCAGACTAGTCAGAACAGAACCGTCCACGATCCTCCCAGTCTTGAGACGAGCTCCAGTATGCAAGCGTCAGGGGCGCCCAACAACGCGGAAGGGGCGCAGACGAAGACAGGTTCCGAGAGCTCTGGCGCTTCCACTACGTCATCGCAAGAACCGGCCGCAGAGCAATCTTCAAGCCGTCAGCCGGCAAGTGCTGGCGCTTACACATCCGCGCCTGCAACATCAGCGCCTACCGAGCCGGAGCAGACGCAGGCTCCTCAGAGTTCCAGCGCCTCTGGCCAGCCAGTGATAGCGCCATCGCCGGCGGCCGTTCAGCAGACTGATAAAAACCAGCCCGCAGCGGAGAGCGCCAGCGGCCGGAATACGCCTGCGGGGAACGGAGATTCCGCGCGAGTCCCCGTTACTTCGGGTACCGATGAAAGCCAGACTGATGCGCCAGCGTCCGCAACGAAGCCTCGGAAAAGACCAGGCGGCGAACCTGCTCTGCTTGTAGACGGATTCAGCAGGCGTGATGTCCCGGAGCTGCTGCGCCAGGCCGATGCCGCTGCGGGACGCGGTGATTATCGTCTGGCGCGTTATGAGTACGAACTTATTCTGAAGCTTGACCGCAGCAATACAATGGCGCGCGCAGGACTACACCGCGTCCAGGCAGCAGAACAGTCGCACTGATCGGCTCAGCGGCATCAATGCAGGCTTACTGGGATTGTACGTGCCAGATATAGAAAACGTCCCGCTGCCGTCTCTAAACGACTTGGCTCGTCCAGCCCTTTCGGAAACATCTTAGTCCACGCGTTCCCGCCCGACCGGGCATGGTTCTGAGCCTTGCCTCGGGGATGATCCATAGCTTCTCCTGAGCGACTGTCGTGTAGCTGCTCAACGACCGAAGCTAGGTGCCATGCTGTAATCGTTCTCTGCGATGTCGGTTTGGATCGAGCTCATCCCAGTCTCGTCCTGCATGGCGGGCTAGGAAGAATGCCGGGGACTGGCCTGCTCTCTCCAGTGCACCTGGAGACGCCACGATTTGACTAAGTGCGACCAATGCAACCATGGAAATGACTCCTTCTTTCTGTCCCCGGCCAAGCGAGACTCAACCACCCCGGGTTCTTCGTAATGCCAATTTCTTGTTGAAATAAAGCGGCCCCCGGCCGCCTCGCCCCGCGGGCTAGAACGACTGGGAGAACCGGGCCTCCAGGAATTCGCCCAGCTTGGAGCCTCTCAATCGTTGGCCATCCACTGGTGTCGCGGCTGGCACTCATTGCTGGTTGCCGCCAGGATTTCGGTGATCCGGAAGTTATCACGGGCGCCATTTCGGGACCCCGCGGTCACCTTGCCTCCCCGAAGACGGCACAGACTGGCACAAAGGGACTACACAGTTTACTGTAGAGAAGGCCGACGTCGTTTTTGGCATCGTGTCAACGGCGATGTCCTCCGACGAACTGATCAAACACTTGTGCAATCGGGTCATTAAGGCAGAAGGCGCTGAATTCAACTCAGCCCTTCGAGATCTGCAAGCTGGTCTCAAGGCCCATGCAGAAAGTCTGAAGGCAATGGCTGCAGGTACGCTTCTAAAGACCAAGGTTTCGCCCCCCGATCCGGCCGACCTCTAGAACAGAGCTTCGAGCCCGATGAGCCCAATTCATTCACGATTTTTTTGCTAACGGAGGTTGCTTATCAATCCGGCTCCGCATGACTGGGAAAAGCGTTATCACATGCTGTTCGACCGCAACGTTGCCGGGGTCGCCCTAACGACTCCTGACGGTCGCATTGTGGACTGCAATGAAGCTTGTTCTCGCATCTTTGGTTTTCATTCTCGCGCAGAGATGCTTGCTCACACTGCTTGGGAGTTCTACTTCGACAAGGCAGAGCGCAAAGCGCTCGTGGAACGGCTTCGGGCACAACTAGATTGCCCCGCTGAGGAGGTTTGCATGCGACGCGGGAACGGGGAGCCGATCTGGGTACTGACAACTCGTACCGTCGCAGACTTCGGCAAAAGCGGCCCCAAACTATTTCAAAGCACAGTGATAGACATCACAGAGCACAAAAAGCTTCAGGCACGCCTACGAGACGCTGACAGTGCAAGAACGCTACCTAGAGTGCCGAAGACAGAGAGCGCTGCACTGTCACACAAGATCGCGGTTCTCCTAGAGCGTGTGAGCACGACCCTTCAGCCAGGCAATCTCTCAACCATCAATAGAAGAGGGGTCGAAGAGTGTGTCCTCGCCTTGGAACAAATGAAAATGCTTATCTCAGAACTGGAAATCACCCATCTTCTCGGGGAGTGAACTCAGACGGCATGCTCACGGGTATTGCTGAGCGGACACGTGACGGGCTTGCTGGCGTGGCTAGTTCTTACATGTCCCCGGAGCAGGCACTCAGCAAGGAACTTGACGCCCGTACCGACCTCTTTTCATTGGGCGCCGTCCTCTACGAGATGACAACGGCCACGCTTGCTTTTCGCGGTGACACCACCGCCCGCTTTGTTCAATTCCATCCTCAATAACGCGCCCACACCACCGCTCCGCCTCTATCCCGAACTTCCTCCGGAACTCGAACGCATCGCCAACAAGGCTCTGGCGAAGGACCGCGAAGTCCGCTATCAAAGCGCCGCGGAATTGCGCGCGGATCTGAAACGCTTGAAGCGCGACACGACTTCGGGAAAGGACCAAGCGGGATATTGGTCGTTCCCCTCACCGAAAGTGAACGGACTGCTGGTGCCCCGATTGAGATCGTAAAGCCAGAGCTTCAGTTTGCCCTGGCGCGGATCGGTAACGGTGACCATGGCATACTTCTCGTCGGGTCTCGGCGGAATTTGTGTGAAGGGAATCGCGAACCAGCTTCACCCTGGCTGGTCTGGATGCGATTGTAAGCTGGACCTCCCGAGCACTCCCATGCTTTCTGTAATCTGCGGTGATTCATCGATCGAAGATGAAAAAGAGGTTGGCTTGGTACTTTGGGCAGCTTTTGTGGCACAGTTGTGGAAGCGCCGGCGCGAGGTTTGCTGAATTCTTTTGTCGTAGCGGCGCCATGCGGCGGCTGACTCTTTATGAACACTCCCTTCACCGAGCGGTGTGTCTTGTTGACAGGAGCCGGGGGCTCGATCGGATCTGCGCTCGCCAGGGCGATCCTCAGGCGTAGACCCCGGGCCCTAATTCTTCTGGATCACTCGGAAGGCAATCTTCATCAGATCACTTTCGAACTAAGTGTCCTTCCAGGTAGTCGCGTCCTATCCCCGATTGTTGGAGACATATGCGATGGAGCCCTGCTAGCAGAAATATTTGAAGAACGAAAGCCCGAAACCGTAATCCACGCAGCGGCATTCAAACATGTACCGCTGATGGAAAATAATCCAATTCCGGCTGTCCAGAACAATGCTCTTGGGACTTGCCTCTTGGCGGAAAGAGCTCGAATGCATGACGTAACCACGTTCGTCATGGTGTCCACCGATAAAGCGGTAAACCCGCACAGTGTGATGGGGGCATCCAAGAGGTTCGCGGAACTTGCATTGTTGCGATGGAGCAGCCCTCGCAGTCCCATGAGAGCAGTGCGTCTGGGAAATGTCTTGGGTTCGCAGGGAAGCGTGGTTCCGATATTCCTTCAGCAGATCTCGGAGGGAGGGCCTGTGACCGTAACCCACCCTCTCGTCGATCGGTACTTTCTAAGTCTAAATGATGCAGTCGAACTGGTCCTTCTGGCGACAAGCCTCGATGGGAAAGAAGGTATATTCATTCCTAATCCTGGTGAATCAGTTCGGATTCTGGATTTGGCGGAGCGACTCATCAAAGAAGCGGGATTTGAGCCCGAGATCGAAATCCCGATAGTAATTACAGGGCTGCGGCCAGGCGACAAGATGACCGAGGAGTTTGTTTCGGATCTCGAATCGGTCGATTGGGCGGACAATGCAAGGCTCCACTTGATTAAGACACCACAGCCATCACCAGAAGAATTCGACTCATCAATCGCAGCTTTGAAGGACAACGTGGCTAGA
>WNFC01010402.1_pt1 | contig 12528 bp, 17 predicted proteins | sample 5400541 | NCBI WGS metagenome assembly WNFC01 (sample SAMN13153342, study PRJNA577476) | soil metagenome | isolation source: 120 cm saprolite under Douglas fir tree site 2 hole 2 replicate 1 | place: USA:California | collected 2015-04-18
AAAAAAAGTAAAAAAAAGAAAGGTCCTCTACTTGTTGAACTACTTTTTTAACCAGTCCCCAAAAGTACATGCACTATTACAAGTAAAATCACTTCAGCAAGTACTAAAAGCTAAAAAAAGTATTATACAAGTAAAAAAAGTATTATACAAGTAAAAAAAAGTATTGTACAAGTAGCACACCTTTCTTGTATCAAGTAGCCAAAAACATACTTTTTTAACTTGTAGCAAGTTAAAAAAGTTAAAAAAGTATTTTCAACTTTTCCTGATGTTCACGCTTGAACCTTAGTGGGCCAACTGCCAGAGTTACCAACTTATTGAAGACCCTCAGGCTCCGATCCTCTGCAAAACTTTACCTGCATTGTACCTCCGAGGATTCCTTCACACATCCTGCCAGTGACCATATGATACTTCCCCTCATCTCAGTGCACTTCCAGAACCCTACCCCTGTAGAGTTCAAGAGTCTCAGCTTAACGCTCTGCAAAAAGCGATATTTCGTAGACGTGGTCGCATCCATAGACCCTCTTGGATTGAAAATCTACGACCCACCTATTCGTGGAGTTGTTCGAGACAGCAAGGCTGAACTTATACTAGTCTTTGACGATATACCAGTATCCGATTTCGAGGAGTCGATTCTTGGACGAATGTGCAGTATGCTTCCCATTTCAAACCTCAAATTTCTCTCCATCTCCACCATCGGTGACGACAACGTGATTCGATCTGGAAACTGGTACGAGCTCTTCCAACGGTGTGAGAGTGTCACCACAATCCAAGCCAAGGGACGTGGGGCAATCAATCTGCTCCTGGCGCTCGCACCTCCAAAAGTCACAAATATGACGACAGGCAATAAAGGGAAGAAATGGAGACATGAAAACAGAGCTACCCAGGCGCAGCCAGCCAGCAATGTCGTGGGGACGACCTGTGTGACTACTACTCCATTTCCGAAACTGACGGCCCTGTATCTCGAGGATCTGAACCTTATTGTCACCGTGCCATACTGTGGCATCCTGTACGATGTCCTCATGAATGCCATCCAGTGGCGTGACGAGAATAAGATGCCCCTGAAGACGCTTAGCATCGATCGCTGTACCATCCCCACCGACTGTGCAAACAGTCTGAAGAAATCTGTCCAGGAGTTCTCCTGGGATGGGAACGAGGCTGCCACAGATAACAAATGGGACGAGGACTACTACGGTGACGGTCCAGACTTCTCATTCCCACCGTGGCCGTGGCTGGCAGATCTTCAAGTTTTCTCCGAAACCGCACAAGCCGAGTGGGAGTAGTTCGCGAAATTTTCGCCGTATGCTCAGGCCCTGCACCCTCAATTTCTCAAGGGAACTCTGTTTGTTTGTGTCGCTTTCTTATAGCAATACCTGTCTTTTATTTACGATTACTACCTATCGTACGTCGTGCTTTTTTTTGTAGATATAGATATAGTATCCTCTGCCTGCGGGGGCGCGTGAAATCCGTTGTGTGGCCAGAAATCGGCTTGCCCGACGGACCGAGCGATAGGACCTAAGACTTGAGGGTCGGTTCAGACGGTGAGTGAGCATGCCAGGCAAAGGAATGGTCATGGTCACGGGGACGATGCCCTCGACCGGGAAATAACTCGCAGCGCCTTGGCGCGAAACTCCTGGATTTCAGGGCGGTCGTCGGGTTGGGAAAGCTGCTCCACCGCATTCTCGATATGTGGGCCTGTCTCTCCTTCGAGCACATTACCCAACAGCACCAAGAGCTCGTCCGTGATATATGCTGGGAAACTAAGCCCATCAACGATGCCTCGGTCAGATGCAACAGTATCGAGAAGGATTTTTTGTGTCCCAAGAGAGTGCTTGTACTCGCTCCATTCAGATGTAATGGTCCGGAAAGTGCGGATGTATAGCGCGGAGTGGGAATCCTGTGACGAGGATGTGGATAACAGTTGCTTGAAGGCAATGAGGAAAAGTTCGACCGTGAAGCCGAGCCCGCTACCATCACGGAGATCTTGGAGGTGCCACACCTGTCGTTGCGATAGATGTGTTAGATTTTCCTGCCAAGACAACACCCACTCGATGTCTTTTCCCTTTTCCGTCATCAAGGATAGCCCATGGTCGAAATAATTACCCAAGTGCCTAAAAAACATGTTGAGGATCTTGACAGGAGATATAAATGGAGATGTGAGAGAATTGCTGAGGGAATCGAAAGTTCGAGAAGGATCAGGGTCATGATCATCGAATTGGATACCGGGGAATTGTTGAATTATTCCATGACTGTCTCGTTGGATCCTCTCTCCAAGCATGGATGTCTTGGAATTGACTAATTTCAAGTCATCGGTGTTGAAAACCATTGAGTTTAGGCTATGGGCGCGTTCGTTCGAAACGTGCTCCAGTATCTTCTTGGAACCGGGGATCCCACGACGTCTCAACGATCCAGGGAAATCGTGTAATACGCTCCACCATGCGTTTTTGAGAGTCTCGCAGATTTCTTGAACATTCTTCTCTGCGACTTCATCCTCGGGGCCGTCGAATGGCAATAATTGAAAGGCATGTCCAACGAGTGACAAATGCACGCTCCGCTCCTGTCGACGACAAGCCGCGTATCTCTTCAAACTCGCCAATTTTCCCCAGCGATGTCAGGATATCATCACCGAACGAGCTAATCTCCGTGTCCGTGAAGCATACGAGGAAGGCTGCAGTCTCCACACAACCCCTCGTTAGCTTACGCCGTATTTCTTTGGTTGTGGAAGCAGGAGGGTCCTGGCATGTCACGAGCATGCGGGCGGTCACGCTTCTGAGCTTGCACACAACACTTCTCCCGTGAATGGTGACGACGTGAGAATGAATGTTAGGTGAATTGGGTGAAGGTGGGAGTATGGCCGCATTTGCGGAAGGATGACTTCTGGTGTTCGATCTCGACTGATCTAGGACGTTGGGGCCAGTCCTCATGCATGAAGGTTCGGTGATGATTGGCGTGGGAGCATAGTCATCCGTAGCTGAGCTCGATCCAGCATGAAGCTCTATCCGGTCGGTGTTCATATTCTCGTATCCAATGGGTCCAAAGACCCCCTTCCACACGTCTATGCCCCACTCCCCATTAAAAGAGCCAGGAATTGCCATCACCAGTGAATCCATTTCAGCATCTGACGTCATGTTGTCTATCAGCCACGAAATCCCTTGCTCGTCTCGCCCCTGGCGCTCCTCTGTCTCTTCCATCGCAAGTTGCAACCTTCCTTGTACCAAGTTGGCATCAACCGACGTTGATTCTCCATCCTCGTTTTTGAATCTCCAACCAAACAGTTTCGATTTCTGGACCATATACCAGATTAGTCCGGAGAATGAGTTCTGGTATGGCGACTGCGGATATATCACTGGCGCAAACGTGGTGAAGATATACAGCACTCCGCTCATGCTGATGGGAATAATGGTACTGATCCCAACTGTCGTGTTGATCTTCAGTACGAAGTCGCCAAGCCCCACGAAGAATAGGAATAACGAGATGTGAAGGAGTCCAGGTACTGTCTCGGCTACAACAGGCATGTGCCATCCCTCGCAACCTTCATACAAGTATTGTCGAATTCGGGCGCTCTTCAGAGAGTCGTTGTATCGTTGAAAGACGTGCATATAATCCCGAACCCATTGCTGGACGAGGGTCGCAAGGAGTGCGGCAGAAAGACTGAAAATGAGGGCCATGAACCAAAACACGTTCACACGGACATCGGATGCAGATGGATTGAAAGCAGGGAAAGGGGGTGGCGGAGTGGAAGGGATGGGGAACTGTGGGGATAAAAAGGATATTTGTTGAGATATCTGGGAGAGGACAGCGACGTTTTGTTGGAGGTAGTACACCATCTGGTCTGATGGATTTGGTTTCAAGTTCTGTTTGCTGTCGATTATAAACGCGGTCAGAGCAGCAGAAAATAGACCAGCCTATCGATCGTATATCAGCATCATGATGACCGAGTCAATCTTATGAATGGACAAAATGTAGACTGACAAATATGAGGACGCCATCCATATCGTCCCTCAAAGTTTGAATCTGAGACTCATCGCGGCTCTTGGCTTCTGTTCCATAAAGTGACCAGAGTGCGTTGGCGCTGCCATCAAAATCTCCTATCATGCGCTTTTCTGGGGGTTCTCGGTTGGAGCCATCACCACGAGTGACACTGTCAATTGGGGGTGAGTCGTCAACTACTGCTTGTTTCCACTACGTCAGATCATCGCGACCTCCGCAGCGCATCGGGGAGTACACACCAGCCTGAATCTCGCCCTGTTCTACCCGCGTTGGCGTTTCTCCGGCTGCGCCAACAAGTTCGGGTTGATGGCTGTTCGTTTCATGAGTTTCACTTTCACCACCTGGTATCGGTCGAAACATCAGTTGGGGCATCTAACTTGAAATGGCAGCGAAGGGAAATACAGGACGCACCTGTAGCTGATGAAACAGCTGGATCCGCCCCATTCTCGACTCCTTGACTGGCGGTCGCTGTTAGCACCCGACTAGAGTGGCCTCTTGTCTCAAACGGATGGCTTCTCATCTCATGCATCTCGCTTCCTCCTGGCTCCAGGTCTTTTCAGAGAACCATTAGCATATTCTAATCTAAGGGATCGTAGCGAGGGAGATGGTATGCCATACCAAGAGACAGAAAGATTCCTTGCTGAGCTTCGATGTCGACATCACGATTCGTAGATGTAGATGCCATCGTTGCGATAAAGACAGTTGAACCGTCAATGTTAATATTAATTACTGCATCGCCGTCGGACAACGCCGACCAAACGTCGAGTCCGGACGCAAGACACCTCCTGTTCCCGTGACCTCCGCATCCTTCCTCTGGCCTCCATGCCTCTCCCCTCACCGTGGGCATCGATGACACCGCAAGCGCAGGCCACGATGACCCATCACTCTCAGACGTGGCCCGAAAACAACCATGAATGCCAAAGGGAAAGCCAAACCAGCTTCAGGCAAGCGAAAGCACAGGCACGGTCGCCATCACCATCACCACCTGTCGAAATAAGAGCACGCGGATCTATAGATCCATGATAAGATAAGATTGAACATTTGATCAGTTGGACATTAGCATACTTCTAGCTATCCGAGCGTGTTTCAGCCTAGCTTAGTCGTTCCTTAAGTTTATTTGATATTCAGGACTTAGACATTCCTTTATATACAGTAGGTAGTTGACTATTGTGTCCTCAGTTCCTGTGCTAACGCGCACGCGCTGAGGTGAGTCACTTAGTAATCTAATATACAGAGTTCCCGTGCTAACGCGCACGTGCTGAGGTTTACCCCGCGTGCCCCCGGAGCTCAACGTTGGTTCACCCATTTCTACACCACCCTCATTGAAGATGATGTGACTGGAAATCAAACTTGGTGGTCCTGACAATTATGAAGTGGTTGTGGTTGTGCTCACCAAAGCAACCGGACGACTGCCTGCAATGCCACCTCCGGCCGTGAAGCAGTACGGGAGCGAGAGCGATGGTAAAGGCGTGGCGTGGGTACCGATGGAGGCGGCGAGAAGAAGGCCAAGAAGGTGCGCTGAAACACGTATATGCGTCATAATCTTTGCAGTGCTCATGGTATGAAATCACCATGTCATGCACACATGTAGAAGAAGAAGAACATGAGATCGGAGCATTACGACTTGACAGATTGATTCAGAGCTGGCGATCGATGAGCGCACGTTCATCGCGCAGATGAAACAGCAGGGGTTCTACGTCTTCTCTGGCGAGGTGGCACTGCTGAAGGAGAAATCGCATCGGAAGCCCCCGTCGAAGAAGTCAAAGCCTGCCCCCGAACCCATCGTGGGACTGAGCAGTTATCCACACGTGCTGAATCACAGTAATCATTCGCGAGCCACAACTGCAGGGATTGAAGGGTGTTCCCATCACACTTATGTCAGACGGGGAAGAAGCCGACGGAATGCGCAAATCTTATGGTGGATTTCCGCGGAGTATCTTTCTTCGTAGCATCGTTTCCATCCAGACCTCGAGGCTGCTATTGAGGATCTCAAGGTGGCCATCTCGAAAGGTGTGTACCCACTGTCACACACACCTATCCTCGCGCGTAACATGTACGTGTCTGGTAGAGAGTTGGGAGCCTAAAGGCAAGCTTACGCCGGGAATTCGTCCGATACTTGGAGACGTTGCGCTCAAGGCGACCAGATTAAACGAATATAATGACAGCTTTTACGACTTGATGCCACGCATATTCCCTTACGACCAGTTTGCCATGAGTGTAGTACCGTACGCGTGGCCCTCTTCTTCCATCCTGGGGTTTTACACGCTCACGAATGCGGAATGCAGAAATTGATACCGTGATAGCGCCAAATTTTCCCTGACCACATGGCGCTTCTGGTGAAGCGGCAGGATGAGTTACTAGTAGAACTCAAGAGCAAAAGAGGAGTGGGAGCGAAGCGTCGTCGCATGGGGTAATACTTTAGCCCGCGCCGCGGGATCGCGGTGTCGCTAACCCTTTTTTTCTCGGGGAGAAGAAGCCTGGAGAGCATGACGGCATGGGTTGATGGTTCAGCATCACTAGTCCTACGATGTATCAGGAGAGTTCAAGAGTAGTGAGAGCTGATCTTGCACAGCAACGAGACGGGATCTGTCGTACTTGTTTTGTCACATAATTTATACCGTTTAGTTTAAAATCATGACCCAAAACGGGCAAGCGCCCTTCATCCGAGTCAAAATACTCAATACCCGTTTGTGGGGTCGTGCGTGCCTCGTCATCAACCACCAACATCCCCACATCCACCTCGACTTTTGGCCAAATGGCAAACTATTCCTATCATCTCGGTCCCAACGAATCATGGGGAAAGGGCTCCGTCGAGATTAGTCCACCTACACAACCAGGCGAGTCCGGCGTTCGTCGACTGGAGAAGACGCACGACCGACTCGTCACTGCCCCGATGGAGGGCATCAACACCGTCCATGACGTCCTCCTCTACGCCAGCCGTACCCACGGAGAGCGCCATGCGTATGGCTACCGCGACATTGTCGATATTATCGAGGAGCAGAAGGAGGTGACGAAGACCGTCGGCGGCAAAGAGGTGAAGGAGACCAAGACGTGGAAGTACTTCCACCTCTCAGAGTACAAGTACATCTCTTTCGTCGAGCTCAAGAACACCGCCTCTGAGGTGTCGCGCGGCCTCCTCGAGCTCGGTGTGCAAAAGGATGACGTGTTCAACATCTACGCTCAGACGGGGTACGTACATTCTTTGTTCCCCCTCGACCACCTCTCTCTCCTTTCCTCCATTTGCTGTCGCCATTCTCGTCACCGTCTCCATCTTCTCCTTTCCTGTTGTTCTCTCCACTCTGTCCCTCCCCCTTCCCCCTTCCATTCCTACTCACTCCCTTGTCTGGCTCCATGCATGGTCCACGGCTTCTCGTTACCCGAATGGGTACAGCCATGAAGATCAATCATGGCATGACACCGCATTAAGGCGCGCGCACACAGGCCTACTGTGGCCTGATACTGATAGACTATTATTTCGTCCGAGTTCTGGCCACTCCGACGGCTGCCAATGATCATATCGGCAATTGCCGTGGCTTGCTGTCATGGGACAGCGCTCCGCCACGAGCGCGCGCTGATTATCCAGTGGTTGGATTTTTATCCTTCTTGGACCTGTGCACTTTACAACCCGGGAGCCCGAGTCCTGGCTAATGGACCTTTATCCCCTTTCTCGTGAATTGTCTTTGATCGTTTCCAGACTGGAGCTCCGGTGTTTTCTTCTCATCGATTCCCGAGCGGCCTGTTAATCTGTTTCCTTTTTCAGTCCATCCTGGCAGTTCCTTGCATACGGCTGTGCAAACATATCGACTACAATTGCGACTGCGTATGATACTCTCGGCGAATCAGGCCTCCAGCACTCGCTCAACGAGCCCGAATGCGTGGGTGTCTTCACCAATGCTGAACTATTGCCCGTCTTGGCCAAGGTCATCGAGGAAGTCCCGTCGCTCCGAGTTGTAATCTACGATGGTCAACCCTCAGAGTCGGTCCTATCCAAGATCAACGGCGTCCGCGAAGGGATGACCGTACTTTCTATCGATGCCTTGCGCGAACTCGGCCGCGAGCAACCACTCGAACTCGCGGAAACCCGCACCCCGTCCAGCGATGACGTGGCTTGTATCATGTACACGTCTGGCACCACGGGCCCGCCCAAGGGTGTCGTCCTCAAGCATTCTAACCTCATCGCTGCCGTTGGTGCGGTTATGACTCTTGTCGGCCACCATCTCAAGCACAACGACTCGTTTCTGGCCTTCCTCCCGCTCGCGCATATCCTCGAATACGTAGTCGAGCTGAGCTTCGTTTTCGTTGGTATCTGCAGCGGTTACGGCCGCGTGAAGACACTGACGGACCAGTCCGTCCGAAACTGCCAGGGTGATATCAAGGCCTTCCAACCGACAATCATGGTGGGCGTTCCCGCCGTTTGGGAACTTATCCGCAAGGGCATCCTTGCGCAGGTCAACAGGAGCGGCGCTATTCGCAAGAGCATGTTCAACGGCGCCATGACGGTCAAGAAGGCGAACGTGCCCGTGCTGAAGAACGTCGTCGACTCGGTCGTATTTGCCAAGATTCGGCAGGCGACCGGTGGTCGTCTGCGCGTGGCATTGTCCGGTGGTGCCGCCTTGTCCCGCGAGACGCAGGAATTCTTGAACCTCGCTCTGGTTACAATTATTCAGGGTATGGTCGTCGCAAGTTTTGCTGACTCTTGGGCTTAAACTGACAAGTGCGGCGCAGGTTACGGTATGACAGAGACTTGCGGAATGTGCACCATCCTTCCACCAGATATCATGCAATATAGCGTTGTGGGGCTCCCCGCCCCATCCATAGAAATCAAGTTCCTCGACGTACCCGACGCCGGATACTTGTCCACCAATGACCCACCCCAAGGTGAAGTCCTCCTTCGCGGACCATCCGTTACTGGCGGCTACTACAAGCGCGATGACCTCAATAACGACGAGTCCATCTTCACGAAAGACGGGTGGTTGCGCACCGGTGACGTTGGCCAGTGGAACAAGGACGGAACCATGTCCTTGATTGATCGGTAAGCCCACCGCGACTCTCGGTTTCAGTCCTAGTTTGAAGGAGTATCTCTCGTGCAGCATCAAGAACCTTATTAAGCTCCAGGGCGGCGAGTACATCGCGCTCGAACGCCTCGAGTCGACGTACAAGTCATGCAACCTTGTGTCGAATCTCTGCGTACACGCGACGCCAGACGCAACGCAACCCATAGCGATCATCGTTCCGCACGAGGTGCACCTGCGCGCGGCGCTCCCCGACGAAGACGCGCACACGTCGCTCCACGATCTGTGCGAGAACCCGAAGGTGAAGGTGCTCGTGCTCAAGGAGTGCAACGCGGCCGGGAAGAAGAGCGGCTTCAAGGGCATCGAGATGCTTCAGGGCGTCGTGCTCACTCCCGACGAGTGGACGCCCGAGAGCGGGCTGGTCACTGCGGCGCAGAAGATCCAGCGGAAGAAGATCGCGCAGAAGTACGATGCTGAAATTAAGGTGCGTCTTTTTTTCTTTTCCCCTCCCCCTTCGCTGCCTTCTGCAGACTAGACTTTGTCGATCGACTGATGGGGTTTTTTATTTGCAGGAGGCTTTCGGGGTACGCGAGTGAACACGTGCTGGCAGGGCCAGACAGTTTCACACGACATGACATTCGACCACCCCCATCCCCTGCCAAATATCTTGCCGTTTGTTTTTTTGGTTGACTTGACTATCTTGTACCATCAATCTCATCAATCACGTTTCTCACGCCCCCTCGCTTCTCACTCTTAACCCTTTTTTTAGCATCGAGTAGTACCCAACAAGTATCAACTGATTCAACTCGATCGAGGTCGAGTCGTACGAGAAATAGTTACCCTTTATGACTCTTTTCGTCTCGTCTAATTCTACGCTTATCTCCCTCCCTTATCCTTTGGGGGGCGTACCTGCATTATTCAGGCGTATTCAGGCTCAGGCCCAGAAAGAAGACCCAGAAGACCCAGGTTGGGTTGTTGCTGACTCGTGATAACCGGACCTTAACCGATGGCGTTGCACGCGGCTAGATATGATATCACTATGAAATAACGTACAGTAATGTGTGAAAGTGGCAATCGTTTTAAGCGTGCGAGCGTGCGAGCGAGCGTAAAGGACACGACAATCAGGTGGGGTGGGGGGGCTAAGAGGTCGCCCCAATGCGGTATCAAATTGAATGGGTGGTTTTTCAGGGGGCGAGACGCCGCCGCTCCTCTGTCAGTTACAAGCCCGAATGAGAAAAGTCGTACGGAACGTACTTATCCATTTTTTACGTATGGTAACCGACAATCCTTTACGGTACCGCATAATACTGTTAAGTTATTACTACAGTGGTGCTGTAGGCCTTCGATTCGGTCGGGCGGACCGAGACGTGGGTCGGTGGGAAGTTCTGGGAACAGGTCATTCATTCATTGGTTCATTGGTTTGGGGTGTCGTAGGAGCTTGTTGAATGCGACCCACTTTGTCCGTTTGTCTGTCCCACAGACTCCCACTTGGAAGAGACAGGTACAGGTACAGTCAGGCGAATGGTGGATATCGGGGACTAGAAATAACAACGAAATGTGTAGCGCGCGGCCGGGGGAGGCGGGGTGGGGGGCCACAGGGCGCGCGACTCGGAGTTACTACTGCATCATACTCAGACCGTAATTGAAGTTAGGGGCGGGCGGTCAAGATACAGTACGGTATATATGCTCAGGCCAGTACTAGTACTCAAATCGCTCCGTTTTTTATTTCTTCTTTGCTCTTTATACCAGGATTCAAGCTGTCAGATTGTCAAAGTCGCATCGTGCCGTGCCAGACTACCAGTGACCGACATGTAATAAAATAAAGCGTGTGAGATTTGATTTTCTTTTAAGGGTGACTCGCCATCTGAGGGAAAAAAAATGAAAACCGGACACAGATCGGAAAGCCATCAGTGATGCATAAGTAAGCTGCTATGGCTATCCTTATCATAACCACGATCTCATTCATCACGTTATCTATAAGCACTGTTGTATACGGTCAGGGTCAGCAGCGGCCTCATCCATCAGCGCCTTTTTTCGTTTTACTAATAATAAGGGCTCGTTTACACAGGTTTTTTGAAAATTATTTTCAAGTACGGTGCAAGGTCCAGCCGCCTGAATGTAACAGACGATCACCGTCGCATCGCCATACAATTAATCAAAGTGACTTTTTTTTTTGTTCGGATCAGACCCAGACCACACCAACGAGCTGAGCTGAGCTGAGCTGAACTGAGCTGAGCTGGCCGCTGGCCCGCCGCCAGTCGGTCGCCCACCAAGTGAAAAGTAAACCTTCCCCATGGTTAGACACCGCCAATTAATTTTACTTTATATTATTGGATGGTGGAAGGAGGACAGGACACGCACGACGACCTTAAAGGAAAATTTGTTCGTAAATGGGGATATTGTGTGTTTTGTTTGACCCTTTTGGGCAGCCGAACCGAACGTGTGAGTGGCGTCGCGTCTCTCCGAGTCCGAGTCCGAGTCCACCAATGACAATTAATGACAGAATCCTAACATTTTTTCTTAATGGTTTAGCGTGTGCCGCCGACGCACGCCGCAACGATCGACCGAAGACAGTCACGGTTACCGTGATGTACGGTTTTGTCGTATCTTGGTACCTCGAAAAACGAGTCCCCGTTATGTGGTCTTTCCCCAGAACCTTTTTTTTTTCCCGGCGGATTGCGTCTCACAACCCCGCTACGTTACGCGTGTCATGGGTCATTGATGGCGCGCGTTACTAGTAAGCGTCAAGCAAGAGGCACGTTGTCTGGCATCAATCTTTTGAGATGCACCCCATGCATGATGAGAGCGAGGTCTTCTAGAAAAATTTCCAAGCTGGTACTGATAAGGAAAGCACAACACAGCAACAGGGCACTGGCGGGGGTAACAGCGGTAACAGGGGGTAAATGAGGGCACAGGAAGGGAAACTAGCAACCGAAACAGGTATGACGAGAGGGGGGGGGAGACAGAGAAAATACATGCAGCACGTTGGATATAAAATACAATTACCCTCGAGGTGTGAATAGCATAGCGAGAACTAGACAAGAAGAACGAGGACGTCGCGCGGGACGGACACGCTCACGGTGTCGGGCTGGATGTGGGAGAGGGCGTCGGGGGCTCGGGAACAGCCTTTTTCAGCGCGCCCTCGAGGAACACGGCATACGAGTGAGGTGCGTGCGTGTCGTCGGCAGCAGCCGATCGAAACTTCTCTATGAGGTTCTTGCATACACCAATGACATCCGCGCGCTTCTCGGCGGTCAATGTGGGAGCAATATGTGGCCTGAGGAGCTAATGATAGCGTAAGGACTGATGGGCATGTGAGGCGAGGCGTAGAAAACGGAAAACAAACCTCGAGTAGGAATGCACCCGCGAAGCCTGTCCCGACGAAGAAAAAGTCTGGCGCAAACGGCACGTGCCCGATACTGTGCATATCATTCAACCACAAATTGAGCAAGGCGAGGGCAGCTTCCATGCACTGGAACCATGATCAGAATGGGGACGAGATGCTGGCGCGACAAAAACGGCAACACGC
>WNFC01020967.1_pt1 | contig 12528 bp, 9 predicted proteins | sample 5400541 | NCBI WGS metagenome assembly WNFC01 (sample SAMN13153342, study PRJNA577476) | soil metagenome | isolation source: 120 cm saprolite under Douglas fir tree site 2 hole 2 replicate 1 | place: USA:California | collected 2015-04-18
TGTGGCGTACGGGGTGAGCAGTGCCGCCCGCTCACCCCGTACGCGCACGTTGCCTCCCCAACTTACCGGCTTTGGGCCACTTTACGATACCCCGCCACCCTGGCGTGGTGCGGCTGGTGCGGCACCACGAGTGTGAAGGTGTCGCCGACCTTCATACTCCCGAGATCTTCACGCAGTATGACGAGGATGAGGACCTGGCCGGCATCCGTCGCGGCCTGTATCCGGCCGGTCGCAAAGTCGATCGTTGCCACAGTGGCCTGCACGGTGCCGTCGGGGTGAAGCGTCTGGACATCGGTCAGCGCCTGCGCGGGGACGGCTGCCGTGACCACCCGATGGTCATAATCCATGAGCCGGTACGGGTGTGACGCGCCTTTCACCGCCACCAGCTGCGCGGCGGGTGACGGTGTGGATGGTGGCGCAGCCGCACACACGAGCGGGGACGCGAGGCCCAGGAGGCACAGCGTCACGCCAAAGGTGCGTCGTAGGTGGTGATACATCGCTCTTTGCTCCTCTCCTTATGGGTATGGCCAGCTGCGCTGGTGTCAGCCTGCCTCGCCTCTCCCTGGACTGCTCCTGCCCACCTGCCCATGAGAGGCTGGCGCCCCTGGCCAGGTGACACGGACCAGGTGGGCCGCCTGGCCGGGGCGCCGCCACGGGCCCCCGGGCGCCGCGGCCAGACGGGGAGACGGCTGGCGGGCGCGCGCCCCGGGGTGCTCGGCGGCCGCGCGCCCCGGCCAGGCGGCCCACGGCACCCCCTACACCACCCGCCGCCCTCCCTGGCGCCCTGTCCCTGGGTGGTGCACCGGCCCTGTCACCTGTGGCCGCCCGGAGCATCTCATCAAGTGCGAGGACAAACATACGTGGATGTCCTCAGAGATGGCCCCCATGCACCGACGAGCCACCGAGCGTGTTTGACCCCACTGCTCACCAAGAAGGACGTGCTGACAGATGCGAGTGCTTCACGATGTAAGCGCCGAAACGCGTCACGTACTCCAGAGATTGTCTAAGGAGAGTCAGCATCATCGGGTGCGGCAACGTGCCCATTGTCTTTTACTGAGTTGCCAAGGCTTCAATACGACTGCCCTGAGGGCCATCTTCTCCGTGCATCGTCTCACCATCTATCATTGGGTTGATGCCTGGGAAGCGCATCATTGTGCTGGACTGTATGACAAGAAAAGGTGTGGACGGCCTCCAAAGCTGACAGCAGAAGACCAAGATCAGGCACAACACTCTCTGACACAACATCCGAGCGATAGCAGCAAGGTTGTCCATCTCGTTGAGCAAGCAACCTCTAAGCGCGTCAGCACCAAAACCATCAAACGCTTGGTAAAAAAAACCGTTCTGTCTGGAAACGCCTCACAAAAACTCCGGAGAAGTTGATGCGCCTCGGCGTGGTCGCGGTGGGTGTGGGCATGGCCAGCGGCGGCGCTGGGGGAGGGCGGGGCCGCTCGGAGCACGCCAGGAGCGCGTGGCAGAGGCACACCAAGGATCAGCGCGGGGACGAGGTGTGAGGGAGCTGTTGGGCTGCAGCACGGTGGCACCACGAGGGAGAGTGTCTGAGGCGGCGAGCGCTCCCTGGAGCAGGCGAGGAAAACGTCATCACCGCACGTGGCGAGAGGCACACGGGCGCAGACGGTGACGGCAGTGAGAGAGCACATACTGGGAGGTGCAGATGTCTACAGTGCGGAAACACATGCTCGTCACGGGCACGACGATCGGCGTGCTCGTCAGTGCGCTCCTGGTGGTCATGGGGCGCTCCACACCCCAGGAGGTGGCCCAGGCGGTAGCCCCGCCGGAGGTCGAGGTCGTGCCGGTCGCGCAGCGCGATGTGCCGGTCTATGGCGAATGGATCGGCACCCTCGAGGGGATGGTGAATGCCACGATCAAGGCGCAGGTGACGGGCTACCTGCGCCAGCAGCGCTACACGGAAGGGGCCTTGGTCACGCCGGGCCAGGTGTTGTTTGCGATTGATCAGCGCCCGTTCCAGGCGGCGCTGGATCAGGCGAAGGGCGAGCTGGCCAAGGCGCAGGGCCAACTCGTGCAGGCCAACGCTCAGCTCGTGCAGGCCAACGCCCAACTCGCGCAGGCCGAGGCGAACCAGGGTAAGACCCAACTCGACGTCGACCGCTACATCCCCCTGGCGAAGGCCCAGGCCATCTCCGCACAGGATCTTGATAACGCCGTCCAGAACAATCTCGCGGCCAAGGCGCAAGTCGCCGCCGCCAAGGCGGGGATTGACGTGGCCCAGGCGGCGATTGTGGAGGCCAAGGCCGTGGTGGAGGCGGCCAAAGCCCAGGTTGCCACCGCCACCCTCACTCTGGGCTTCACCACCATTGTGTCGCCAATCACTGGGATCGCCGGCATCGCCACGGCGCAGGTCGGCGACCTGGTCGGCCCGAATAGTGGCACGCTGACGACGGTGTCGACCCTGGATCCCATTAAGGTCTATTACACGGCCAGCGAGCAGGAATACCTCACCTCCGTCCGGCAACATCCCACGGCCACCGCGCGCGCTGCGGTGCAGACGCAGGCGGCACTGGAACTGCTCTTGGCCGATGGCACGACCTATCCGCAGAAAGGCACGTTTTTCGTCGCGGACCGCGAGGTGAATGTGCAAACGGGGGCGATCCGGCTGGCCGGCCTGTTCCCGAACCCCGGCAATGTGCTGCGCCCTGGCCAGTATGGCCGGGTGCGGGCGGTGACCAGCCAGAGAGAGGGCGCGCTCCTCGTGCCGCAGCGCGCCGTCACCGAGCTGCAAGGCCGCTACCAGGTCGCCGTCGTGGACAGCGAGAACACGATCAACTTCCGCACCGTCAAGGTCGGCGAGCGCGTGGGCCCGCTGTGGATCATCGAGGAGGGCGTGCACCCGGGGGAACGCGTGGTCGTTGAGGGGCTGCAGAAGGTGCGGCCCGGCATGCCGGTGTACCCCAGACCGTTGGGCGCCGCGCCCAGCACGACAGGAGACAACTGATGGCCAGCTTCTTCATCACCCGACCCATTGTCGCCATGGTGATCGCGATCCTCACCGTCCTCGGTGGGCTCATCGCGCTGCGGGGTCTGCCCCTGGCGCAGTTTCCCGACATTGTGCCGCCGCAGATCATCGTCGACACGACGTATACGGGCGCGGACGCCGTCACCATTGAGCAGTCCGTCGCCGCGCCGCTGGAGCAACAAATGAACGGGGTGGACAACATGCTCTACATGCAATCCACCAACGCCAACGACGGCACCGAGGAGTTGACGGTCACGTTCGGCGTCGAGACGAACGTCAGCATCGACCAGGTGAACGTGCAGAACCGCGTGGCGCAGGCGCAGCCCAACCTGCCGGCGGATGTCAACGCGTATGGGTTCACGACGCGCAAGTCCACCGGCTTTCCCCTACTCGTCATGAACCTCTTTTCGCCGCACAACACCTATGATTCACTGTTCCTCGCGAACTACGCCAATATTAACGTCAACGACGTCCTCTACCGCGTGCCGGGTGTGGGGCAGGTGCGGCTGTTCGGGTCCAGCGATTACGCCATGCGCATCTGGGTCAAGCCGGATGTGCTGGCCAAGCTCGGGCTCGCCGTGCCCGACCTCGTCACCGCCATCCAGCAGCAGAGCACGGTCAACCCTTCTGGCCAGGTGGGCGCGGCGCCGGCGCCCAAGGGCGTGGAGAAGACGTACACGGTGCTCGCGCAGGGACGGCTCCAGACGCCGGAGGAGTTCGGCCAGATCGTCGTCCGCGCCAACCTGGACGGCTCCGTCGTGCGCTTGCAGGACGTCGCCCGCATCGAACTGGGCGCCCTCAACTATCAGCAGCTGTCGCGCATGAACGGGCAGCCCGCCTCCATCATCGCCGTCTATCAGTCGCCCGGCTCCAATGCGCTGGCCGTCGCGAACGGCGTTAAACGCGCGCTCGCGGACCTCAAAAGCCGGTTCCCCGCTGACCTCGACTACGCCATCACGCTCGACACGACGCTGCCGGTGACCGAGGGCATCCGCGAGATCGTCTGGACGCTCTTCGAGGCCATGCTCCTGGTCATGCTCGTCGTCTTTCTCTTCCTGCAGAACTGGCGGGCGACGCTCATTCCGCTGATTGCCGTGCCGGTGTCGCTCATCGGCACCTTCGCGGTGTTTCCGTTGTTGGGGTTCTCGATCAACACGCTGTCGCTGTTCGCCTTCGTGCTCGCCATTGGCCTCGTGGTGGACGACGCGATTGTCGTCGTGGAAGCGGTGGAACAGCACATCGAGCGGGGCCTGGCGCCGCGTGCGGCCACAGCCCAGGCGATGCGGGAGGTCTCCGGGCCGGTGGTCGCCATCGCCCTGATCCTGTCGTCGGTCTTCCTGCCGGTGGCCTTCATGGGCGGCATTCAGGGGCGGCTCAACAATCAGTTCGCGGTGACGATTGTGGTCTCGATGCTCATTTCGGCCTTCAACGCCCTGACCCTGTCGCCCGCGCTGGCCGCGCTCCTGCTGCGGCCGCGCCAGGAAGCACGCGGCCTGCTGGGCCGCTTCTTCGGCGGCTTCAACCGGGAGTTTGAGCGGGTGATGCGCTGGTATGTCGACGGGAGCCATTTCTTGATCCGCAAGGCGGTGGTCGGCATGCTGATCCTCGGGGGCTTCTACCTCGTGGACGGCCTCATCGGCCGGACGCTGCCGACGAGTTTTCTCCCCGAAGAGGATTACGGCTACTTTTTCATGAACGTCCAGTTGCCGGCGGCCGCGTCACTCGAAAGGACGGATCAGGTGTTGAAAAAGATCGAGGGGATGCTCAGCACGACGGAGGGCGTGCAGGCCTACAGCACCATAGGCGGCTTCAGCGTGCTGACGCGCATTTCCTCCAGTTACCAGGGCTTCTTCTTCGTCGGTCTCAAGCCCTGGGACGAGCGCACCGCGCCGCAGGTGACCGCGCGCGCCATTGTGGATCGTCTGAACCAGGAGCTGGCAGCCCAGGTGCCGGAGGCCGTGGCCTTGGCGTTCATGCCGCCGGCCATTCCGGGGCTCGGCAATGCGGGGGGGTTCTCGCTCTGGCTCCAGGATCGCAGCGGCGGGTCGGTCGACTTTCTCGACCAGCATTTGCAGCAGTTCCTCGCCGCCTGCCTCCAGCGTCCGGAGCTCGCGGGGGTCGCGGCCCCGTTCTCCGCCGCTGCGCCGCAGATCTACGCCGCGGTGGACCGCGATAAAGTGTTGAAGCAACGCGTCGCCGTCGCCGATGTCTACCAAACCCTGCAAACCTATCTGGGGGGGCTGTTCGTGAATCAGTTCAACCGCTTCGGCCGGCAGTGGCGCGTCTACCTCCAGGCCGAAGGGGACGAGCGCCAGAGCATCCAGGATATCAGGCATTATTACGTCCGGAATGCCCACGGCGCCATGGTGCCGCTCACGGCGCTCGTCACGACGCGCAGCCGCAGCGGGCCGGAATACACCAACCGCTTCAATCTCTCCCGCGCCGCCCAGATCATTGGCTCGGCCGCGCCCGGGTACAGCTCCGGCCAGGCCATGGCCGCGCTCGAGGCGGTGGCCAAGGAGGTCCTGCCGGCCGAGATGGGCTACGAATGGGCGGACCTCTCGTACCAGGAAAAGCTGGCGTCTGGGGGCGCGGTCACGGCCTTCGCGCTATCGATGGTCTTTGTGTTCCTGATCCTCGCGGCGCTCTATGAGAGCTGGTCGCTGCCGTTCTCGGTGCTCCTGACGGTGCCCGTCGCGGTCTTTGGCGCCTTCGCCGGGGTCTGGCTGCGCCACTATAGCCTGGACGTGTATGCGCAGGTCGGTCTGATTGTGCTCATCGGGCTCGCCGGCAAGAACGCGATCCTGATCGTCGAGTTCGCGCAACTCGCCTTCGAGCGGGGGCAGAGCCTGGTGGACGCCGCGCTGGAAGGCGTGCGTCTGCGGCGGCGCGCCCTGTTTATGACCTCGTTCGCGTTCATCCTGGGCTGCGTGCCATTGTGGACCGCGGCGGGGGCGGGCGCGGCGGGGCGGCGCATCCTCGGCACCGTCGTGATCGGCGGGATGCTGATCGACACGCTCATCGCCAGCTTCCTCATCCCGGTGAGCTTCTATGTGGTCGAGAAGATCGCGCGCGCGGAGCAGAAGCGGGCCCTGGCCCCACACCCGGCGCTGCCAGTGGCACGGGAAGGAGACTAGATGCCTGATCACGGGTATAGACAGGGTGCACGTGCGCTCCAGATGCGGTGGCTGCTGGCCGCAGTCGTGGTCAGTGTGCTGAGCGGCTGCATGGTGGGTCCAGATTATCAGCGGCCGGCGCTCCCCACCCCGGCGGTCTTTCGCGGGGCGGCGGAGGTCACAACACCGCCTGACACCACAGCGCTGGGGGACCTGCACTGGTTTGACATCTTCAAAGACGAGCAGCTCCAAGCCTTGATCCGGACTGCCCTCGTCGCGAATTACGACCTCCGGACTGCCGTGGCCCGGGTCAACGAGGCGCGCGCCACGCTCGGCATCACCCGGTCGGAGCAGTTCCCCACCATTGCGGCCAGCGCGGATATCACGACCGTGCGCGCGTCCAAAAACGGCCTCACCCCTATCCCTCCAGGTGTCAGTCGCGATCGCACCGTCGGCAGTGTCCTGCTCAATCTGGTGTCGTTCGAAGTCGATGTGTGGGGCCGGTTGCGCCGCGCCACCGAAGCGGCGCGGGCCCAGGTGCTTGCCGCGGACGATACGCGCCAGGCGGTGCTCACGACGCTCGTGAGCGACGTCGCGACAGCCTATTTCGACTTGCTCGAACTGGACCAGGAACTGGAGATCGCCCAGCGCACGCTGGCGTCGCGCCAGCAATCGCTGCAGCTGATCGAAGTGCGCCGGCAAGGCGGCGTCGGGACGTTGTTCGATCTCCGCCAGGCCGAACAGTTGGTGTACAGCGCCACCCAGGTCATTCCTGATTCGCAGCGCCTGATCGAGCAGACGGAGAACCAGCTTCGCTTGCTCCTCGGGCAACCGCCGGGGGCGGTGCCGCGCGGCCAGCCCTTGACCGCCCAGGCCCACCCCCCCGCCGTGCCGCCCGGGCTGCCCTCGGCGCTGCTGGAACGGCGCCCGGACATCCGGGCCGCCGAGCAGACCCTGATTGCGGCCAACGCCAATATCGGAGTGGCCAAGGCCGCGTACTTTCCGAGCATCAGTCTGACCGGACTCCTGGGGTATGAAAGCAATCAACTCTCGAGTCTATTTAAGGGGGCCAGCAGCACCTGGCAGTTTGTGCCCCAGGTGACCCAGCCGATCTTTACCGCCGGCCGCATCACCTCGCAGGTGCACCTCGCCGAGGCGCAACAGCAGGAGGCCCTCGTCCACTACGAACAAACGATTCAAACGGCCTTCCGCGAAGTCTCGGATGCCCTCGTGCCGCTACCAGGGCGGCGTCGATACGCTGCTCAATGCGCTGGATGCGGACCGGGACCTGTTCAACGCCGAGCTGAGCCTGGCCCAAACGCAACGCAATGAACTGCTGGCGCTGGTCCAGCTCTACAAAGCCCTGGGCGGGGGCTGGCAGCCCTGAAGGGGCGGCGGCGTGTTCTATCGGCACGTCTTGCAAGACGCCGCAGGGTAGATCGCACAGGAGACGCGGCACCCGATGACGACACCGCATTGTGCACGATGCGAAGGAGAGGAGTGATGACAACAGCAGGCACATGAACGTTTTGGGGCGTGCGCGGCTCGATCCCGGCGCCAGGACTTCATACGATCACGTTTGGCGGGAATACGTCCTGTGTGAGTGTGGAATATCGTGAGCATGTCATCATCTTTGATGCCGGCACTGGCTTGCGGCAACTCGGGCTGGCGCTCCTGGCCCGGGAGCAGCCGCCCATCACGGGCAGTCTCTTCTTAACCCATACGCATTGGGATCATATTCAGGGGCTGCCGTTTTTCACGCCGGCGTTTACCCCCGAGAATCACTTCATGATCTATGGCGAAGCCCGGCCACGGTATTCACTGGTCGAGTTGATGGCGGACCAGATCCAGCCTCCCTTTTTTCCCGTCGAGATGCAGGACTTGTTCCGGGCGCAGATCGATTTCCGCGAACTGGCGAGCGGCGACACCGTCGAGATCAACCCACAGATCCGCGTCACCGCCTTCCGTCTCACGCATCCGAATGCGGCCCTCGGCTATGTGCTCCAGCTCGCCGAGACGCGCGTCGCCTATGTCACCGACCACGACCACCCGCTTGAGCAGCTCTCGCCTGCCGTCCTGGAGGCGGTACGCAGCGTGGAGGTGCTCATCCATGATGCTCAATACAGCCGGGACGAACTTCAGCACGGGAAGCAGGGCTGGGGGCATAGTGCCTGGGAAGATGTGGTCCGCTTAGCCCAGGAGGCCCAGGTCCACCAGCTCTTTCTGTTCCACCATGACCCGGCGGCGACCGACGAGCATCTGAACGAGCGCCAGTTCCTGGTACAGCAGATCTTCCCACAGGCCTTTGTGGCCCGCGAAGGGCTGAAAGTGCCGCTGCCCAACGGCAACAGCGTCTAACCGCTGGGGCAACGTCTAGCGCTCGCTCTGGCCTCCCGGAGGCATGAAGCATGTTTGATCTCCTACAAACCGCGATAAATTGAGCGAAAATCTTTGCCGACGGCGTGCAAGTCTTGCGCTTTCTGGATGGGCGCTGGCGGATCACAGGCGCCGTCGCCAAATATCGTCTATGGCAGCAAGCTCTGAGCAACCCCACCTTCGTGGACAGACTCTTCGTGACTGCCCTGAACCTCGCAGCAGATCGCCGTGGCGGTCTGCTGGTGGGGCTCGATGACCCGAGCGCAGTCGGTCGCCTCATTTCCCACTCCGATCTGCTGAGCTCGACGCCCAGCCTGCACCCTGCCCCTGGCCATACGTCAAAGGATCAATTGCATTATTTGCTACGCGACAAGTGTGTGCTCACGCTGCCGACGACGATTCTCGAGACTATCGCGCGCATTGATGGCGCCTTCATCTTGGATACCGACGCACACTTACTGGCGTTTGGCGCGATCTTACATTACCCAGATCTGGCGGCTCTCCATCCTGAAAATATCGAAGGCGGGCGTGCCTCCGCGGCCATTGCGGCGTCACGGTTTGGGAGAGTGCTCAAGATGAGTGAAGACGGGCTAATCTCCTTCTATCACCACGGCCAACATATGTGGGACATGTAGGAGCCACCACGCCGTGACGCACTGTCGAATCATGCGGTCTCAAATCTGCGGCTTCAACGCTGGGTCCCACGTTCAAGGGGTCTGACTGAACCTATTGTTTTTCTCTACTGAGGGTGCTTCATACCACGAGGAGTCGAGCCCCAGTGCGTCACAGATCAGCACATGATGGGGCTGGATACCATATACCTGCATACCTGCGCGATCTCTTACACGCCTGTCCATAATTGGACTTGAGCGACCTGAGCACATAAGGCCAACACCATCGCTGCCGTGGGGATCGCTGTTCAATGCCCAGAAAACGCGCGTTCTGTATCGCCCCAGGCCCTTGCGGCATCACACGCCCTTGCCTGTCTCGGCACAGCAATTATGGCTCTTTGCATTGGCTCCTACCGGGCAAGATCCGGTTATTTCCGCACTGGGGTAACGGATGTCTTGGCCATGTTTCACGCGCGCTGTTCTCTGAGTGATACGCAAGGTGAGATAAAAACCAGTGGCGCAAAGGAGGTCACGTTGCTGGAAGTTAAAGAGGAGGAGTTAGAGGCTCTCGCGTTCGGTGAGAAAGACGATCAGCGGGTAGAGGTCGTGCATATGTTTGATGGCGTCCGCTCTTTTGTTGGCGTCCGCCAGTTGGTGTGCGCCTCGCTCCCAGCACGTCCTATGGTACCATTCTCCGTCCCGAAAAACCGCGGGGACGGTTACCTTGCTTTTCAGCGAGCGCAGTGGTGCTGCGCAAGCTCGGTGTCCAGGTGCATCCCGTATCCTTTTTGCACTCGTCACAACGCGCTTAGAACGTGTGGAGTCCTTCAATACTCATGGGGGTGAGCCAGCCGACAGACCAATGGAGGAAGAGCCGATTATGCTTTTTACAGTATGCAAAGGCAGGATGGGCGATGTCACGGGACACCTGTTTCATACTATCACCTCATTATCCAATACAACATCCCAGAGAGCAGGATGATGCCGGTGACGAGTGCTGCGAAACTGATTGCATGGGCGTGTTTATGGGGACAATGCATTGGTGGACCCTTTGACACCGCGCTCTTATTGGATTCCAGGGGCTTATGCTCCACCATGGTCCGAGAAGTGCACCTCCTGATTGAAAAAGAAGGGCTGCAAGGAGGAAAGGGTGACAACAAGTGGGTTGGACGACATCGGCCCATCCACGACCCTGGAATCCAACAAGAGCCATAAGGGTTAGCGATACTGCGCCCGGTAGCGCCGTTCGACGTCACGACACAGGACTTCTGCGCCACCGGAGATCTTGAGACACGTGAGCGTCAGCTCCCGCACACGCCCGGTGGCTGATGCCTGAAAGCCCAGGGAGCCCTGGACATCAGCCGTGCCGTCCCATGCAGCTTCGAGAACGCTGCCTTCCTCGTGTTTCAGGTGCGCGCCCATAGCGACAACAACAGCCTTCAGGGTCTCGATGGCCTGTGCTCCATCAGGGCGTGTCGGCAGCGCGAGATGAAACACGATATCGGCGTCCTGAGCCCCCACGCGACTCGTGACGAGCAGTAGGAGTAGGGACAGAGTGAGTAGCACACGAGGCATAGCGCTCTCCTTGCATGCAGGTTGTGTGGCAGGCTCAACCGGGTGCAGCGCGTGCCACAGCGCCCTGAACCCTCACGGGCTCAGGGGCTGTCCGATACAGGCCTGGGTCGTATTGCAACCGTGGAGATGGTGGCTGTCATGGTTGTGATCTCTCAGGGGTCATTTTCATCTCTCTCGACGTTTGCCACACCACCCACAGGTCTCATCACCCACCGCGACCACGCCGAGGCGCAGCAACCGCACCACCTCCCCGTCCAGCACACGCTCCTTACTCTCCGCGCCTGCACGCTGCAGTACGCCCGGGCGTCGTGATGCCGTCAGCGCGGCGCTTCTCCACCACTCGATGAGATGCTCCGGGCGGCCATAGGTGACAGGGCCGGCCGCCCCACCCAGGGACCGGGCACCAGGCGGGCGCGCGCCCGACCGCCGTCTCCCGGCCCGGACGCGGCGCCCGGGGGCCCGTGGCGGCGCCCCGGCCAGGCGGCCCACCTGGTCCGTGTCACCTGGCCAGGGGCGCACGCATCTCATGGGCAGGAACAGTCCAAACACGCGTGGTGAGAGAGGCACGGGCCTCCAGACCAGAGGCGTGGACGGCTGCGGGAGCCCCACACTGCCAGCCAGGGTGGGACAGACGTATGCAGCGCAGAAAGGAGTGTGGATCCAGCGGATAGCACTACGACGTTGCGAGAGAACACTCTCACTCAGGAGGAAACGCACATGAAGATCGGACGACTGGGCGTATGGGCGCTCGTGGATTGTTTGACCGCAAGCGCCGAAGCCGCATTCGCGCGCGCCGTGGAACAGTGGGGCTACTCGGCACTCTGGATGGGAGAAGCGCTGGGCCGCGACGTCCTCGTGAATGCCGCATGGTTGCTCGCGAACACCCGCACGTTGGTCATTGCCTCCGGGATTGCAAACATCTTTGCACGCGACGCCATGGCCATGGCTGCGGCACGCGGGCAGCTCAACGAGCAATCGGGCGGAAGATTTCTGCTCGGCATGGGCATTTCGCACGCACCGCTCGTCAGCGCGATGCGCGGTCACACCTATGAAAAACCGGTGACGACCATGCGCACCTACGTCGAAGCAATGGCGCGTGCGCCGTACATCTCACCGCGGCCGTCCGATTCGATGCCGACGGTCATTGCCGCACTCGGCCCAAAGATGGTGGCGCTCGCGCGCGATGTCGCCGATGGCGCGCATCCCTATAACACGACCGTGGCGCAAACGGCCGAAGCACGCGCCATTCTCGGCCCACACAAACTCCTCTGTGTCGAACAGAAACTTCTGTTGGAAACGAACGCCTCACGCGCCCGCGAGATCGCGCGCGCCTATCTGCTGCCCTATCAACGCCTGCCCAACTATGTGAACAGTTGGCGGCGCGCGGGCTTCGACGACAGCGATTTCGCCGACAAGTTGTCGAATCGACTCATCGACGCACTGGTCGCGTGGGGCGATGAAGATGCGCTCGTCGCGCGCATCCGCGAGCACTGGCAGGCGGGCGCGGATCACGTCTGCATGCAAGCACTGCATGCGGATCCGAGCAAATCGACGCTCGATGGACCTAATATCGACTTGATCCAGCACCTTGCGCCGCTCGCACGTGAGAGCAACACGCCGCGGTGAGTTTCGCCTGTACCGGGGGGCAGAGCGGCGAAGAGGGGCGGGAAGACGGCCGTGCCGAGAACGCAGGTTCCGTCAACTGGGCCTGTATGCCGCCTATGCTCATTCTGGCAATAAACGAGAAAGGATATGCTCATGAACACCCCTCATGACACGATCGAGCACTTGGTCCAAGCCATCAACCGGGGCGATGTGAATGCGGCCGCGGCTCTCTATGAGAAAGAAGCGGTCATGG
>WNFC01006873.1_pt1 | contig 12527 bp, 11 predicted proteins | sample 5400541 | NCBI WGS metagenome assembly WNFC01 (sample SAMN13153342, study PRJNA577476) | soil metagenome | isolation source: 120 cm saprolite under Douglas fir tree site 2 hole 2 replicate 1 | place: USA:California | collected 2015-04-18
AAGAGGGGCACGCCCGGAAATTCCGCGGTGAGAAAATCGAGCGCGGCACGGACGTCATCCTCTTCCCCGAGGCCGTGATCATGTACCCCGGAGCTGAGTCCCGCGCCGCGAAAATTGAATCGCAGAACTGGAATGCTGAAAGCATCCAGCGATTTCGCCGCCTGGTAAACCACCTTGTTGTGCATGGTGCCGCCAAACAGCGGATGCGGATGGCAGACAACCGCGGCGAGCGGCGGACGTGGTTTGCCTGTTGGCGTCCACAGAATCGCTTCGAGGCGTCCTGCGGGGCCCTCCAAAAAGAAATTGCGGGAGTCGTGTGTGGTCATTGATGCGCTATGAATGGTTTGGAGTTTAGCGCATAGAAGGAAAAAAACCGAATGCGGCTGGCGATTCCTGGCCCGTTCATTTCACACGGCAAACGCTGACGTCAAGCGCAATGCTCCCCGGCACAGGAGCAACTCGTACCACCTCGGATAAGAACTCGCCAGTGCCGCGCCAGGGTGCGGAAATGGAGCCATAAAACGCAATTTTCAGGTGGTCGCCAGGCCGGTATTCGCGGTTGCTGCGAAAGCGGATGCTCGTTTCCGAATAGTCGATGGTCATGGCTTCTTCGAACCAGGGAATGACCTCGGGACGTACACGCACCGGCACGGTTAAAGCTCGCCTTGGATTGCAGCGACGCTCGAGTTCTCTTCGATGCTTATCAATGTTCGCGCCTCCGTTGGCTTGAGCGCGCAACTCGAAATGAACGGCCACGGCGAAAGTGGCGGGAGCATCGGAGATGGCCACCGCAACTTGATCTAACCTCGCCGAGCGTTCTTGCTTCCGCGCGTTTTTTATTTGAACTGCCTCGTGTGCGTTGGCCCGAATAGGCTCAAGGATTTCCTCACACCGGGTGACTCGCGCGGCCATCTCCGGCTGGCCATCAGGAAGCGAGGCGTCGTATGGAAAAGTAACCCACAGCGTTATGCCGGGAGTGTGCGGCTCCGTGGTGGAAACGAGAAGGCCGCTGCGCGAGACATCAATCGTTTGTCCTCCCAATTCGATTCTCTGGCCAAAAGGCGTAGTCCACCGCAGGCGCACCGGAAGGCGCATTCGCACGCGGTGGTGGTTGCGAGTGTCCATGGGCGTAACAGTACTGCCCCAGGGGCTGGTCTGACCCTGAGTATATGGCTCGCGTACTGAAACCGCCAAGACCTCGTACTAGGACAAAAATTACTGATTTTCGCGTTGCAGTTTGCATGGGCCGATGTTAGCTTTGCGCCGAGTCCACAGCCCCAGGGGGTATTGATGGGAGATGGAGCGGAACGCCGCGAGGCGCGGCGATTCACGATGAGCCTTCCCATGCGCGTTTTTCCGCGGGAGGCTAAGGACCGCGAACTGGACGCCCACACGCGGGATGTCAGTTATCGCGGGCTATACTTTCTCGCTGCGGCGGATTTCAAAGTCGGCAGCGAGATTGATTTCGTAATCACGCTTCCCCAGCAAGTCACGCAGTCGGGCGATGTAAATATTCGCTGCGTTGGAGAAATCGTGCGCATCGAACCCAGCGAGAACGGCAACAAGGGAATTGCCGCGAGAATTTCGCGCTATGAATTCATGCCCGCCGCGGCGAATGCCGCGTAGGATTTCTTCCTCCATTTTTCGCCTGACTCCCTTCGCGCGGCAACAACTGCGTACAATAGGAGTGGAAAGGTTCCGCTGGGGGAATCCATGTATCACTACGACGCCAAGATTGCGCTCGAGGAATTGCAGGAAGACGCGCTGCTCCCGCATCCGGTAAAATTGCGTGACATGATTCTGCGAACGAAGCTCGGCCCGCAGGACGCGCAGCTCCTGAACCACGATTTTCAGGACTATCTCACCCGATTCGGGGAACTTCAAAAAATCGGACGTGGGATTCTGGAAAAAATCGCCGCGGGCCAGCGCAAAACATCGTGATGCTTATTGCATGCGCAGGATTTCCGGGCAAATGAAAACGAAGCCGCGGGTATTGTTGCTGTCCGCAACCTCCGGCGCGGGACACGTTCGCGCCGCGCAAGCCCTTGAAAAAGCGTTCCTCGCGCGGGGCGATTGCGCCGTCGGGCACATCGACGCGCTCCAACACGTCAGCAGACTCTTCCAGCGCGTGTACGACAAAGCTTACATATCAATGGTGCGGCACGCACCGGCCCTGATGGGCGTGCTCTACGAGCGCACGGATCAGCCGTGGCTGCACCCGCGGCAGCGCCTCGCGCTCGACCGGCTGAACACCAACCCGATGATTCGCCTTTTGAAACGCATTCAGCCCGACCTGTGTGTGGCGACGCATTTTCTGCCCGCGGAGATCATCGCGTGGCTGATCGCCAAGAAAAAATTGCGCGCGTGCAATGCCATAGTCGTTACCGACTACGACGTGCACGCGATGTGGCTTTGCCGCACCGTGAACCGCTATTACGTGGCCATCGACGAAGCCGCGGAATACTTGGCGCGCATTGGCGTGCCGCGCGAGAAATTGCGCGTTACGGGCATACCGATTGATCCTTTGTTCGCGACGCCAGTGAATCGAGCCGATGCACGTAAGCAACTCGGTCTCGACGCGGAAGCGACGCTGATTCTTATCTCGGCGGGTGCCTACGGCGTTAGTCCCGTTGAGCAACTGGTGAAAGACTTGCTGGCGCTGCAACGGCCGTGGCAAATCGCCGCGATTGCAGGAAAGTCCGAGAAGACGCGAAAGCATCTGGAGGAAATCTCGAAGGAAGCCGGCATTCTGCCCTCGGGCTTGCCGAGACTTTGCCCCGTCGGGTTCACGACGGAGATGGACAAGTATATGGCGGCGGCAGACTTGCTGGTGGGCAAAGCCGGCGGGCTAACGACATCGGAAGCCCTGGCACGGGCGCTGCCCATGGCGCTCATCGAGCCGATCCCCGGTCAGGAAGAACGCAACGCCGATCATTTGCTGGAAGCGGGAGCGGCGATTCGCTGTAACAATTTACCCGCGGCCGCCTGGAAGATTGCCGTGTTGCTGGATGATGCTGCAAGATTGACAAGGATGCGGGATGCGGCGAAAAAACTGGGCCGGCCCGCCGCTGCGGCGGCCATCGCCGAAGATGCCATGCGGCTGATAGACTGAAGCGCCGGGAAAGGGCTGGGGGGAAACGGTTCGCGGCGCAAGCGCTGCCGATCGCCAAGTTCGATGCGACGCCACACACTGCTGATTGACGCGGACGATACGCTTTGGGAAAACAACGTCTTCTTCGAGAAGTTGATCGAGGATTTCATCACCATTGTTGAGCCTTATGGCTATACGCGCGCTTACATTCGCCACATCCTGAATGAAACGGAACGTAAAAACATCCGGCAATATGGTTACGGCGTGCGCAGCTTCGGACGCTCGCTCGAAGAGACTTACATAAAACTCGCGGACCAGATGGCCAAGCGCGAGACGCTGGCGCTGATTCACGGCCGCGTCATCGATCTGGAGCGCACGCCGCCAAAAATTCTGGATGGTGTTCCGGAGACTCTGGCGTATCTCACCGAACGGCACCGGCTGATTTTGTTTACGAAGGGCGAGCCCGCGGAGCAGGCGGCGAAGGTTGAACGTTCCGGCCTGCAGGGTTTTTTCGAATTCATCGAAATCGTTCCGGAAAAAGATCCTCAGACCTACGGCGGACTGGTTCACAAACACAAAATCGTGAAGACCCACGGCTGGATGATCGGCAACAGCCCGCGCAGCGACATCAATCCGGCGATGAAGATCGGCCTCAACGCCGTCTACATCCCGCACCCGCACACCTGGACCCTGGAACACGAGCCGGTGGTGTCGGGCTCCGGAAAACTGGTGATCTTGCCTGCCTTCCGCGAGCTTCGCGGTCATTTCTAGACTAGTCTTATTTAGACTAGTCTAGACTAGTCTTGTCTAGACTAGTTTTCCCTGGTTCCCTTGCGGATTAACTGCCCAAATTGGACGTTGTACCCAGCCAGGCATTCGCGAATCTAATTCCCTGCAACTTCCTCGAAGGAGCGGCCCATGGCTACGACGACAGCTTCGCTGCAAACCGACTGGCGGCAGGAGTGGTTCGAAATTGAAGACGCGACGTATTTGAATTTGGCAGGCCAGTCGCCAATGCCAAAGGTTTCCATTCGCGCCGTGCAGGCCGCACTCGAGGCGAAAAAAAATCCGCACCACAAAGCAGATTCTACTTTTTTCGAAGTGCCCAACCGCATTCGCGCGTCCATCGCAAAGCTGATCGGCGGGAAACCAGAAGAAATTGCGCTGACCAGCGGAGCGAGCGCCGGCGTGGTGGCGGTTGCCTACGCGCTGAAGTGGAATCCCGGCGACGAAGTCATCACCGCAAAAGGGGAATTCCCGCTGCAATACACGGCGTGGAAACCGATGGAAGAACGCGAGGGGCTGAAGCTGAAAGTTGTTTCTCCCCGCGAACGGTTTATCACCGCGGACGATTTGATCGCGGCGATCACTGCGCGGACGCGACTCGTGTCCGTGAGTATGGTGAGATACGACGACGGTTCGCTCCTGGATGCCGCGCGCGTCGCCGCCGCGTGCCACAAACAGGGCGCGCTGCTGTTGCTGGACGCCAGCCAATGTTGCGGCGCGTTGCCGATGGACGTGAATCAGCTGGGCGCGGATTTTATCGTATCCGCCGGCTACAAGTGGCTGCTAGGCCCGTTCGGCACGGGATTCTTCTGGGCGAAGAGCGAGCATCTTGGAATCGTGCGGCCGGGGCCATTTTACTGGATGGCAGTGGCGGGCTCGGACAATTTCGCGGCACTGAACTTCGAAGATCCGAAGCCAGCAGAAAGCGCGAAACGGTGGGATTCGCCGGAATGGGCCAGCTATTTCAATTTTAATTTAGCGGCCATGGACACGTCCGTTGATTTTGTGGTGCGCATCGGGCCAGAAGTGGTCGCGTCGCACAACCGGAAATTGATCGAACTGATGTTCGAGCGTCTGCCCAAGGACCGCTTTGTGCCGGCGAGTCCTCTGGATGCCGCGCGACGCGGTCCGTACGGATGTTTTGCGGCGCGAAGCCCGGAGAAAACCGCGGAACATTATCAACATTTGCGAAAGGAAAATGTTGTCGTAAGCCTGCGCGAAGGCAACATTCGCGTTTCTCCCCACTTGTACAACACGGAGCGCGACATCGACCGGCTCATCAGCGTGGTTACTCCGTGACCCTGCAGGAAAACTGGCCAAAGATCGCCGTCGTTGGTGCGGGCGCCGTGGGCGGATATTTCGGCGGTTTGCTTGCACGCGCGAGCGCGCCAGTGGTGATGATTGGGCGATCGACGTTTGTCGAAGCTGTAAAGAAGAACGGACTCTTTCTTGACACTCTGCAATTTCAAGAAAGTGTGCGCGTAGAGGCGTTCACCGAACTGAATGCGGTGCGTGGCGCGGAAATTGTTCTTTTTTGTGTGAAGACCACGGACAACGCGACAACGGCGCGCGCGCTGGCACCGCTGCTCGCTCCCGGCACGTTAGTCCTGAGCCTGCAAAATGGCGTGGACAACGTGGAACAAATTCGCGCTGCGGCAGCGATTGAAGCGCTTCCCACCGTTGTTTACGTCGCGGCCTCCGCGCCGGAGCCTGGCCGCGTCAAGCACGTTGGCCGCGGCGATCTTGTGGTCGGCCCGCGGAGCGAAAAGACAGAACGCGTCGCCGCTCTATTTTCGCGGGCCAACGTGCCGTGCCGGATTTCTGAAAACATGGAAGGCGAGCTGTGGACCAAGCTGGTGTGGAATTGCGCGCTGAACGCCGTCTCCGCGCTGGGCCGCGCGAAGTACGGCCTAATCGCCTCCAGCGCCGATGCGTGGAAAGTGGTCGAGACGGCCGTTTATGAAGTCCTGGCGGTGGCACGCGCTGCGGGGATTCATCCACCCGGCTTGGAAGATCCGCAGGCGGCACTCGCCGGCGCGCTGAAGATTGCCACCTCAATGTCCGAGGCGCTCTCTTCGACGGGACAAGATTTGAATCGCGGCAAGCGGACGGAGATCGATTCTCTGAATGGCTACGTTTCGCGGCGCGGGGCGGAACTCGGCGTTCCCACGCCGGTCAATCAAGCGCTCTTTGCGCTGGTGAAGCTGGCGGAAGGCCGCTCGTAGGCCAATCGCGAAAGAATCTGAATTCCTAGCGATCGGCCGGAAGGCGAAACGGAATGTGGACGATGGCTTCGAGGTCGATGGGGGTTCCCTGTTTTGTCGCCGGCCGGAATTTCCACTGGCTGAGGGCTTGCATGGCGTTGGCATCGAGCTGCTCGTCGATGCCATGAACCAACTGAATGCTGTCCACCGAGCCGTCGCTGCGAATCACGGCGTAGAGTACCACTTCCCCTTCCACACGTTCTTTGACTAATGTGGGCGGATATTTGGGATCGATCTTCCTGAGCGGACCGGGAGCGGAAACGTCCGGGGAAGAAGCCTGCCGAGCGCCTTCCGCGTTCGACTGCAGTTCGGAGAAATTGAGAATCCAGCTTCCCGTCGCGCTGTTCAAGTTGGCCATGTTGACGAGCATTTTGTAAATCCTTTTCGAGGCGAAAATCTGCTCGGGCTGCGCGCCGGCCGGAAGCGCGGCGAAGTTCGGCGGCCCGGTTCTCTCGGGCGCGTCGTCTATTTTGGCGTGCGGATCGGGCTTGAGGATCAGCGCATGCGGAGCGGACGCACCGACTCTCGGAGATCCACCGAGTCCGGAAACTGCGCTATTTGAGGGCGGATGCCCTCCAGTGATGCTCACGTCCATCGGATTCTTTCCGCCGCCGTTGCCCGATGCGGTTCCGCCGCCGCTCGTGGGTCCGCCGCCTGTTCCTCCGTTTGCGCCAACAGTGCCGTTTGGCGAGCCACCGGGCACGCCCGGTTGCTTGCTTTCTGGGGAAATGGAAACGCGCGCGGCCAGATTCCCCTGCGGCGGGACGATGGGCGCGGGCGGGCCGGGAGTTGCGGAGAGTGCGATGAACGTTGCGGCATTTCCGTTCGCAGCGCTGGATTGTGTCGCGCCAACTTCCGGGGCAGGGCCGGCGTCACCCGTTTGAGCGCGTGGCGCGACGCGCGGCGCGGCCCCGGCGTTTAATTCCATCTTGGGGCGCGAAGGACCGTTTGTCGAAATCTGCATCGGCATTTCCCCAAGTTTCTGATCGAATGCCGGGACGTCTGGCAGCGGCGCGGCCGTCACCTTTGCGGCGCGGCGTTCGCGAGGCCGCAGCTTGGCAATCGTGTCCTGGCTGATTTGCAAACGCGGACGCGCCGGGCCAGCTATCTGCTGGAGTTGCAGCACATTAGGAAGGTTTGGAAGAATCTTCGGCGGCTCGAGAGGAGCGACGGAGTTGATCAACGTCTGGCGCGGATGATTGGGGTGCACGGGATCGGTAAAGATGCGCTGGCGCGGGTGGAAGGCGTCGGCGCCTTCCGGTGGAAGCGGCTTGGCAGGCTCGCCACGCGGGCTCGGTTTGGCTTTCGCGTGCTTCATGTCCACCAGAGGAAAATCCTTGATAGGGCCGGACCAGGTGAGTTCGGTGTTCTCAAACGCGGAAAAGTGGCGCGCGGCGGCGGGAAGCCGCGGGGACGGCATAACGACAAAAACGACGTGCCAAAGGGCGGCGGCAACGATGGCACGACGAGGAATTTTGCGCTCGACCCAGCACTCCTTAAAGAAGCTGCCAGCCAGAAAATTCTTGGGAACGTTTGTTCTGGTGAAGACGGCGGCGATGCTGCTGCCGATGCCCTGGTGAAAACTTCCCCACGCGACATCGAGCTTCGGTTCCTGGCCCGTTTGCAGGCGCACGGGAGCAGCAGGCTTGGCAGCCGCCTGTCCCAAGAGATCCAATGCCCTGCCGGCCTTGCTCAAAGACAGTTTCCTTTCGTCAAGAATAAGCCGCGCGCAGCTGGTTTGGCGCGGTGAATCGGACACATAAAGAAAAAAGCCCAAGTGAAACGAACGGGTCTGAAGACCCGCCACTACGAAAACGAAAGCAGTCAAAATCGAGGATGCGCGAACACCTCAATCGCATGCACCTCAATATAGATGAAACTCTGCGCGCGGGGGTTTACTCGGCAGAGTTATTTTGCCGCCGGTGAGGCGCCGGGCTAAAGCCCGGCTTCTACAAAGGCAGGCGGCGGTAAAAACTCAGGGCGGCATCGCCCTGTTTGAGAACGCGGAACCTTCGCAGCGCGCCAGCTTCTTCGCACAAATCGAAATTGTGGCGATGCTCGGCGATTACGATGCCGCCGGTTGCAAGAAGATCCGCGGAACCTAGGAATTCTAACACGCGTGCATAGCCTTCGGCAGCAGCGTAGGGGGGGTCGAGAAAGACGTGGTCGAAGGCGGGCGCGCCTGAGTTTTTTCGAGCCGCGAGCATAGCAAGGCCGCGAAGCACGTCTACAGCGAGCACGGTCACTCCGGTAGTGATGCCCAACGATTCGAGATTGCGGCGAATCAGCGTGGCGGCAGGAGCGTGATTCTCGATGAAGATGACTTCGGCAGCGCCGCGGCTCAGGGCCTCGATGCCAATGGCGCCGGTTCCCGCAAAAAGATCGACGAAGCGAGAGCCGACTATGTTTGGGGCCAGCACGTTGAAGAGAGTTTCGCGCAGGCGGTCGGTGGTGGGGCGTAGCGCAATGCCCTTGAGGCTCTTCAGGATGCGGCTGCGGTAGGTTCCGGCGATGACGCGCATGAGTGCCGTTATTAGTTGTCAGTTTTCAGTTTTTAGTCAAGGAACAAAGAATCCTGCTAGTGGACCTGCTTAAGCTTGAGTCCGTATCTCTGCCAGCGGCAAGCATTTACTTTGCAATGAAAAAGTTCTAGCGGTAGCCTTTTGTCTGTTCACAGGCTTAGTACTGGACAATCGACCTATGGCTTTGTCTCGCTACGATAGAAAATGCCCCTCTTGCGGCAAAATCATATCGCCGGTCCAAAGTCCAATATGGGAATCGGGTGGATTCCCCTGTCCGGGATGCGGTCGACTGTTGCGGACCAATACCGTATCTCTCAAATGGGCTTGGGTAATCACACTCTTTTTTACAATCGGTACTTGCTCTTTGTTTGGCCTACGAAGCCCCACCGCTATTGCCGCCTTATTGATAAGCTCCGTGCCTTTGTCTTTTGTCGTATTCGCGATAATAGGCTTAGTGTCCTCAGTGCCGCTTGAACTGGTTCCCGTTCCCAGCAAGAGCAAACTTCAGCGCCATTTGTCTCGATTCAATAGAAAATGTCCGGCATGTAGTGAAGCTATTCGACCTGGTCAGATTCCAACATGGGAGTCGGCCGGATTTCCATGCCCTGCATGTGGCAAGATCTTGAAGAGTTCGGTCTTGCCCGTTAAATTGGTTCTACCTGTAACTTTCACTTTGTCACCGAGCATTTGCTTTTACTTCGGGCTGAGAGGTTTAACTTTCGTTCTGGTTTCGTTGATTACCGCAGTGCCCTTATATTTCATCGTCTGCGCCATCATCGGTCTAGTTTACCCACCGGGGCTTGAGCTGGTTCCAAAGAGAGCTGACCGGCTCGATAGGTAATCTCGGTGCGCGTCGGGCAGAAATCTCTCTGAAAGCGGATTTCCCGCTATTGGACTAAACGCCGGGCTAACGCGCTAATCGGACAATTGAGATCGCGCTGACGCGTTAGCCGATGCGGGCGAGGTGGTAGCGGCGCTGCCACTCGGGGGGGAGTTGGCGGAGCAGGCGCTGCATTTCGTCTTGCTGCGCGTTATCGACGGCGAGGGCGAAGGCTTCGCGGCGGGCGAGTTCGAGGAGTTCGCGGTCGCGCAAGGGGTTGGCGATGTGGAAGCCGAGATTCCCGGCTTGGCGGGTGCCGAAAAATTCACCCGGGCCGCGAAGGAGCAGATCGGTTTCGGCTATCTCGAAACCGTTGGACGTGCGCACCATGGTTTCGAGGCGCGCGCGGGCTTCGTCTGTCAAGCGGAAGGGGGCTACAAGGATGCAATGGGATTTTTGCGCGCCGCGGCCGATGCGGCCGCGAAGCTGGTGAAGCTGCGAGAGACCGAAGCGTTCGGCATGCTCGATGACCATGACGGTGGCGTTGGGGACGTCGACGCCGACTTCGACGACCGTGGTGGCGACGAGGATTTGCGCTTCGTTCTTGCGGAAGCGCTGCATGACTTCTTCTTTTTCGTCGCTGGAGAGGCGGCCGTGCAGGAGGCCGAGCTTGAGCTTAGGAAAAACTTCGCGCGAGAGGCGCTCGTACTCTTTCATGGCCGCTTTCAGCTCGAGTTTCGATTCTTCGATGACGGGATAGACGACGTAGGCCTGGTGCCCGGCGGCGACTTCGCGGCGGAGGGATTCCCACACGCCGGGGAGATGCTGCTGCGTGGTCATGCGCGTGACGATGGGCGTGCGTCCCGGAGGCAGCTCGTCTAGAACGGAAACCTCGAGGTCGCCATAGAGAGTGAGCGAGAGCGTACGCGGGATGGGCGTGGCCGTGAGCACAAGAACGTGCGGGGCGTGGCCGTGCGCGGCGGCTTTGTCCATCAGGCGCTTGCGCTGGAGGACGCCGAAGCGGTGCTGCTCATCAATGGCCACGAAGCCGAGCCGCGCGAATTCGACGTTGTCTTCAATCAGCGCATGCGTGCCAATGACGAGTTGCGCTTCGCCCGAGCGAATGCGATCAAGGGCGGCGGATTTCTCCGAAGCTTTCAGGCCGCTGATGAGCAACTCGACGCGATAGCCGGCTTTAGCGAGGATGCGGCGCGCGGAAAGAAAATGCTGCACGGCGAGAATTTCGGTGGGGGCCATGAGCACGGCTTGGGTGCCGTTTTCGATGGCGATGACGGCGGCTTGCAGCGCGATGATGGTTTTGCCGCTGCCGACGTCGCCCTGGAGAAGACGGTTCATCGGGGCGGGCTTTTCCAGGTCGGCGACAATTTCCTTCACGACTCTTATTTGGGCCGCGGTGGGCCTGAAGGGAAGAATTTGTTTGACTGCTTGACGAATGGAGTCTTCGTGGATTCGGAAAGCGATGGCGTTTTCCTTGCGAGTGGCCTGGCGATCCAGAGCGAGGCTGAGCTGGTACAGAAAAAATTCCTCGAAGATGAGCCGCTGCTGCGCGGGTGAGCGAAAGGTGTTCAAGGCATCGAGGGATTCGCCGGGCTCAGGAAAGTGCGTGTGAATCAGGGCTTCGCCGCGCGTGGGATAGCCGAGCCGGACTCGGAGTGCGTCTGGCAAGACATCGGGCATTCTTTGATCGATGAGTTGCACGGCCGCGTACATAGCGCGGCGAATTTGGCGCGAATCAAAGGTGCCAATGGCTTCGTAAATCGGGACGATGCGGCCGACTTCGGTGGAGTCCATCTCCTCGTTGCTGAGCACTTCGATTTGCGGATTGATCATCTCGATACGCGCGGGCCGCAGCTTGTCGATTTCTGCTTTGCCGTGAAGAATAAGCAACTGCCCGGCCTTCAAGCGGCCTTCGAGATAGCCGCCGTGAAAAAACTTGCACGGCAACAGGCCGCCCGTCTCGTCCTGCACGAGCAGATGATAGATGGCGTCGCGGCCGCCGCGCATGCTGCGGATAGCCTGTCCGCTCATCACGCGGGCGCGAATGGTGTACGTGCCGTTGGGCTGAATGTCTTTCACCTTGGAAAAATGGATGCGGTCTTCATAGCGAAAGGGGAGGTAGCCCAGCAGATCCTCGAGCGTGTAAATGCCGCGCTGCGCGAGCAGTTCCGCGCGCTGCGGGCCAACGCCTTTGATCATGCGCACTTCGGTGCTGAGGTTCATTGCCATTGGTGAGCGGACGCCGTCCTCTTTATATCATTCCCGCCGCGAACATATGGCAGCCGCGAAACTTGCGTCCCGGCCATCCGTATCATTAGAGTGAGGAATCCGCGTCCTTTGCCGATAAGGAGGCCTGGTGGCCGATGATCGTCTGACGGGTTCCGACAAGCGCGCGCTTCTCCTTTGGGTGGTCCTGGGAGTCCTCGGCGCGGCATTCGCTTACAAATATTTTTTCCTGGCTTTTCCGGAAGCGTCGGTAAATTTTCAAGTTTCCCGCGGAGAGGCACTGACGCGCGCGCAAAAGTTTGTCACCGGCCTGGGTGAAGATGTCGGCGGCTATCGATCCGCCATCGTTTTCAACGTGGACGACAACGCCAAGGTCTACATTGAGCGCCAACTCGGTTTGCAGCAGGCGAACAAGCTGATGTCCTCGGAGCTGAACATCTGGTATTGGCATGTACGGTTTTTCCGCCCGCAGCAGGAAGAGGAATTCAGCGTCAGCGTCAGCCCGGCGGGGAACGTCGTGGGCTACGAACACAAAGTTCCCGAGGCGCGCGCAGGCCCATCGCTCGGGCAGAGCGCCGCTCAAGCGATGGCGCAGAACTTTCTGAGCGCGAAGCTGCGGATGGATCTGAACGGCTGGGACTACCTGCCCGAAGAAGCGAACTCCAAGAAAAAACCGAACCGCCTCGATTGGGAATTTACGTGGGAAAAACGCGACTTTCGCGCGAAAGAAGCGCCGTATCGCTTGAAGGTCAGCACGCAGGGCGACCGGATTGGCGGCAGCGAAGAATTCCTGCAAGTCC
>WNFC01006874.1_pt1 | contig 12527 bp, 11 predicted proteins | sample 5400541 | NCBI WGS metagenome assembly WNFC01 (sample SAMN13153342, study PRJNA577476) | soil metagenome | isolation source: 120 cm saprolite under Douglas fir tree site 2 hole 2 replicate 1 | place: USA:California | collected 2015-04-18
AGCTCGGAGCCGATTGCGAATCCCCGTGGGCGTGGGTCCTGTCGTCGCCGTTTCCGCTCTTGCCGCCGGCGACGTCGCCCCTGCTGTCCGAGTTGTTCTCTCCGGGCTCCTTGTGAGAGGCCGGGGCCGAGCTGGCGCCGCCGCCGCTCTTTGCCGTGGCGCTGCCAGAGCCCTTGCTCTTGTCCTTGCCGTCTCCGCTACCGTCCCCGCCTCCTCCACCGCCGATGGGATGGTCATTTTTGGCGGCGGCGTGGTCGCTTCGCTGTACGACGACCGAGCTGTTCGACTTGTCGGTCGCCTTGCCGTGGTTCGCGTGAGAGTCTGCAGCCAGCGCGGGTGACGTCCGCGCCAGCATGAGAAGCACACCGGCCATGAAGACGAAGATCTTCACGGCAAACCGCTGCATATGCGACGGCCGACTGCTGATGTATGCGCCGATCGTGTCCAAAGAGGCTCACCTCCACCTGGATATGAGCATTTGCCCTCGCCGCAATCCTGGACACGGACCCCGCTCGTGCGCGCTTTGCGCACGCCCCGCAAGGAGATATGTCGCAGAACGCCCCGCTCAGCGTTCCCTAACTGGCAATGCTTATCTCGGAAACGCCGAATGTCTCGTTAGTAACCATGCTGGAGGCCACCGACGAGCCCCTCGTGGGCGACTTTGTGGCCGGTGCGCTCGGCGACTCCGGCTGGCGGGTCGAGTCGCTGCGCAAGCGATCCTCCCGGCTCTTTCCCCCCGACGGCTATTGGGCCATGTATGAGATACGCATTAGAAAGGACGAGGAGGAACGGCCCCTCCGGCTTGTCGCCCGCGGCGCGTTCGAGCGGCAGGCCTGGGACCGGCTGTCCGCAAACCTCTCCCGGTATGAAGGCGAGCCGTGCGACCCCATCAACGGGATCGGTTTTCCGCGGCTCTTCCCCGCGTCGCAGCACGCCTTCTGGTTCTATCCGTTCGACCCCACGCTGCCAGGGCTGCCCAGCGCCGCCGACGCGACGACCATGACCGCGCACCTTCTCGGTCTGGGCGTCAGTGCCTCCTCCCCGCACGAATCCCGTCCGCAGCTCGAGATCGAGCGGGTTCGCTATACGCCAGAGGTGGGAGCCATCCTCAAATACACGCTCCAGACCTCGGCCGGCCCGGTCACCATCTACGGCAAGGTCCAGCCAGGCGACCGCGGCCTGCGTGCGCAGCGAATCGTCGAGGGGTTGTGGCGAGCGTCAGAGCTGAATCCTGGCTTGCTTCGCTTGCCGAGGCCGCTCGGCTGGATCGAAAGCCTTGGACTTCTGCTGGAGGAGGCTATCCCAGGCGAACCGGTGGGCGCCGACCGCCTGAGCGAGGAGTTCCTGAACGTGGCCGTGGCCGCGGCGGAGGCGCTGGCGGTCGTACACGAGTCGGGGGTCGAGACCGATGTCGAGATCTGGCTGGACAGAGAGCTGGATCGCCTGGAGCGGGTGGCCGGACAGTTCGCCTACGTCCATCCCGAAGGCCACTTTCTCCTCAATGACCTCACCACGCATCTGCGCAAGCGAGCGCGCCTCGCCATCGATGAAGAATGGCTGCCTACGCACGGCGACCTCAAATACGACCAGTTCGTCTACCACGCAGGTACTTTTACGCTCCTCGACTTCGATTACTTCGCCATGGCTGAGACCAGCTATGACCTGGGCAAGTACTGCGCATACATCGTGCCTTCGACTCCCGCGGGCTGGGAAGACTCGGTCGCCGCCGAAGAGACTCGGGCGCGCTTCCTTCGTCGCTACCTCGAGCTGCGCCCGCAGGCGACGCTCGAGAAGTTTCCGATCTACGAGGCGCTCAATCTCGCCCTGCGCGCCATGACCTTCATGTGGGGTCAGCGCTCAGGCTGGCAGAAGATCGCGGAGACCTTTCTCGTCATGGGTCACGAGCGCCTCTACAGCCGGCTCCCAGACACCTTCTGAGTCGAATTTCTCAGCCGACAAAATGGCGGTCATACTCACGTGCCCCACGGCTTTTACAACCTTTTACCCGATAGTGGGCCAGACCGTGGCTGCCGCAGTCAGACTCAGCGGCTGGCCATGCGGATTCTTTCCTGGATCGGAGGCATCATCCTCGTCGCGGTCATCAGCACCGCGACCGCCGCGACTCTGCGCGGGCAGAACGACGGCTCGCGCGCGTTCACGCCGGCGCAGGTGGTGGCAGCCGCGCCGTCGGACGGCACGTCTTTCACCGGCAACCTCCTCGCGAATCACCACCCGCCCCGACCAAGCCCGTCGCCTTCTCCGTCCATCCCCACCGCAACGACCGGCGGGGCCGCCGCTCCGGCTCACGCCGCGCCGGCGCCCTCGCGGCCTCCGATCGTCATCGGGTCCGCGCAGCAGGTGCTGATCAACCGCGACCGCGCCTCGGCAGGCCTTCCACCCCTGACGTGGAGCTCGTGCCTTCACAGCGTCGCCCTGTCCAACGCCGTCCGGCTCTCGAAGCAGGGCTGGGTCCCTCCGTACCACACCAACGGGCCCACCCTCGACCTCGGTTGCCGGCTCGGCAACCAGGCGGGGGAGAACGTGGGCTACTGGAGCGGTGGCATCAACGACGCCCAGCTCAACGCCATGTTCTGGGCGAGCGCCGAGCACAGGGCCAACATCCTCGGCCCGTACCGCTATGTCGCGACCGCCTGGGCCGTTGCCTCGAACGGCTACGCGTATATAGCGGTGGAGTTCAGCTAGAGGCGGTTTGATCGCGTAACCGGCTCCGAGTAGCCGGCTCAAACCCGGCGTTTTCCTGTCGAAGCGCGCAATCGGGGAGTGGCGCCGTCCTGGCCCCTCCAAAGCGCGGGCGAAGAGGAGGAACCCGAAGGGTGGTTCAGAACCCAACCGGCCGCGATTTCGGCCGCCCTGTACGCCGCCACCGATTCTTCGGCTGGTTCTGGGCGAGGCGGGCGTGGATCGCCGGGGCGACCGGGATCTTTTTCATCGCGTCCACGCTGTACGTGCTGTGGGCGATCCAGGACCTGCCCGACCCAAGCCAGAACGTGCTCGCGGCCGGCGACGTCGTCGTGCTCGATCGCAATGGACGCCTGATCGAGGACTGGAACCCTGCCGGGCATTATCACGTGAACCTCGACCTTGCCGCGATGGGTTCGAACGGGCCGGCCGCGACCCTCGCCGCAGAGGACCGCAACTTCTATCACCATGGCGCCATCGACCCGGCCTCGACAGCGCGCGCTGTGTGGGTCGACGTCACGCATCTCGGCTTGAACGAGGGCGGCAGCACGATCACTCAGCAGCTGGTGAAGATCCAGCTGCTGACGCCGCAGAAATCGTTCACGCGCAAGCTCAAGGAGATAGTGCTGGCGATCGCGCTCGAGGAGCGTTTCTCGAAGGACCAGATCCTCACGATGTACTTGAACCGCGTCTACTACGGCCACGGCGCGTACGGCCTCGGGGCCGCCGCGCGCACGTACTTCACCAAGGACGCGAAGGACCTGACCCCGGCGCAAGCGGCATTCCTCGCCGGGCTCATACAGGCCCCGGCCGCGTACGACCCGCAGGTTCATTACGACCTGGCCCGCGATCGGGAGCTGTATGTCCTCAACGGGATGGTCGCCGACGGCGCGCTGACCCAGGGCCAGGCCGACCAGGCTGCGGCCGAGGACGTCAAGGCCGAGCTGAAGATCCAGGCCACCGCTCGCCAGAGCAAGGCGCCGCACTTCGTCGACTACGTCCTGACGTCACTGGAGGCGACGTTCGGCTCCGCTGCCATCCAGCAAGGCGGCATCGTCGTGCATACCACGCTCGACCTCGACCTCCAGCAGGCGGCTGACGCGGCAGTCAAGAACGGGATCAAGGAGCTGGCCTGGGCGAAGATCAACAACTCGGCCCTTCTCGCCGCGAACCCGAAGACCGGCGAGATCCTCGCCTGGGTGGGCTCCGCCGACTACGGCAACGACGCCATCGCGGGGCAGTTCGACGTGGTGCTCGCGGAAAGGCAGCCGGGGTCGTCGTTCAAGCCTTACGTCTACGAAGCCGCGCTGCGCGACCACAAGATCACGCTGGCGACGATGCTCGACGACCACACGCAGAGCTTCAACGGCTATGTGCCGCACGACTTCGACAACGGGGGCATGGGCATGATCACGGCGCGCACCGCGCTGGTCTACTCGCGCAACATCCCCGCGGTCGAGGTCGGGCAGATGGAGGGGATGAACAACGTCATCGCCCTAGCCCACGAGATGGGGATCAAGAGCCACCTCGATCCGGGCCTGTCGACCGCCATCGGCGGCAGCGACGTGACGCTCTTCGAGCACGTCCAGGGCTATGCGGTCTTCGCCAACGAGGGCCAGAAGGTGGACCTGAGCTCGATCAAGTCGATCGATGACGCCACCGGCAAGACGGTCTTCACGCATGACGTGGCGGGCCCGCGACAGGTGCTGACGCCCGCCGAGTCCTACCTGATCACCGACGTGTTGAAGCATTACCAGTACCAGTGGGGCTTCGGGTGGAACCGCCAGATGGCGAGCAAGACCGGAACCAGCGACAACGGCCGTGGCCAGATCCCGGACTCGTGGATCATGGCCTACAACCCCGACATCGTCGCCGGCGTGTGGGTGGGCAACACGGCCCCCAACGGAGGCGGCGGCACCATCCTCGCCTTCGGTGAAAGCGTCGGCCAGACGATCATGGCCCGATTCGTGAATGCACTCCCAAGCAAGATGCGCGATTGGTACGGCCAGCCGTCGGGGATCGTGCGCACGACGTGCGGCAGCCAGCAGGAGATCATCCTGAGCGGTACGCAGGACGTCTGCCCGTCACCCAGCCCCAGCCCGAGCGCATGTCCGAGCGGGCCGCCGCTCCCGAGCCCGAGCCTGTCGCCGCTCCCGGGCCCGAGCGCGTGCCCGAGCACGTCTCCGGTGCCTAGCCCGACGCCGCTACCGTCGCCGACTCCACTGCCGACACCGACGCCGCTGCCGTCGCCCACCCCGTCACCTAAACCGTCGCCGTAGCGATGCTGGAGGTCGCAGCCGACAGCCCGTTCATGGAAAGCGTCGAGCGCAGGCGGCCGGGTGGGTCGATGCGTGCGTATGTCACGCGCACCCTCCCTCATCACTCCGCCGTGGTGGTCAGCAACCGCGCGCCGCACGAGCCACGACCGGAGGGAGGCTTCGCGAGAGGTGCCGGCGGCGTGGTCACGGCCCTGCTCACGCTGGCCGAGGTTACGGCCGCGGACTGGATCTGCTGCGCCCGCAACGATGCCGAGCGAAAGCTGGTTGGTGAGCAGGGCGACACGTGGACGGCGCCCCTCCTTCGTTCCGACACGCGGCTTCACTACGTGACGCCGACGCGCGAGCAATACGACCAGTACTACTCGGTGATCGCGAACCCGGTGCTGTGGTTCATCCAGCACTACCTCTGGGACCTGGCCCAACAGCCGATCATCAACGGCCGGATTCACCGGGCGTGGAACAACGGCTACGTCGAGGTCAACCGCCAGGTGGCTGAGAAGGTGATCGCAGTCGGACGACAGCTGCCGCAACGGCCGCTGGTCCTGGTCCACGACTACCAGCTGTACCTGGTGCCCAAGATGGTCCGCGAGCAGCTGCCCGGCGCGATCATCCACCACTTCATCCACATCCCGTGGCCGACGCCCCAGTACTGGAAGGTGCTCCCCAACGAGATGCGGTCTGCGATCCTCCACGGGCTCCTCGGGTGCGACATCGTCGGGTTCCAGTCGAGCCACGATGTCCGCAACTTCCTCATGACATGCGAGGAGAACGCCGGCCTGCAGGTCGACGAGCGGGAGCGCGCGGTCCTCATCGACGGCAGGGTCGTCTATGCGCGCGCGTACCCGATCTCGATCGACGTCGCCTCCACCACGAGGCTCGCTTTCTCACACGGTGTCCTGGTCGAGGAGCGCAAGCTGCGGGATTGGCGTCCCAGGCGGCTCATAGTCCGCATCGATCGAACCGACCCTTCCAAGAACATCGTGCGCGGGTTCCTCGCGTACGAAAGGCTTCTGCTGCATCATCCCGAGCTGCGCGGAGAGGTCCAGTTCTGGGCGTTTCTGCAGCCATCGCGACAGGACGTCGCGGTGTACCGGACCTATCTCCGCCGTGTGCGCCAGGTGGCCGCTCGCATCAACAGGCAGTGGGGCGGCGAGGGTTGGATGCCCATCCGGCTCGAGTTCGGCGAGAACGTGCGCAAAGCGATGGCGGCCCTTCGCAATTTCGACGTCCTGCTTGTCAACCCGGTGTACGACGGGTTGAACCTGGTGGTCAAGGAAGGCGCGCTGGTCAACCGCGCGGACGGAGTGATCGTGCTCTCCGAAAACGCGGGCGCGCATGAGGAGCTGCACTCCCACGTGCTGTCGATCAATCCCTTCGACATCGAGGCTACGGCCGAGGCCCTCTACGAGGGACTGGCGATGAGTGGTGAGGAGCGCAGGAAGCGCAACCAGGCTGCTCGTGATGTGGTGCGTGCCAACGAGATCGCGCGATGGATCACCCGCCAGGTGCAGGACATCCGCGACCTGGTCGCTATGCCTGGCTTACGCGCCGGCTGAGACGAGCTCCGGCCAGCTGCTATCCCACAGAAAGGAATGTCAAGCCGGTTCGGGAGGAGGCTCGTCGATGAGCGTCGCGGCGTATGGCACCGCTTCAAGGCGCGCCTTTGGAATCGGCTTGCCGGAGAATTCGCTCAATCCGTAGGTGCCCTCCTGGATTCGACGCAGGGCCCGCTCGACCTGTGCCAGAGTGACGCGATCGAGAGCGTCTTCATCCGCCTCGACGTCTAGATCGTCCAGGCGGGTGGACTCATCGACTGAGTCACCCACGCCCGACTCTTCCCGCACAGTTTCCAGACTGTCGCGGTTTCGTTCCGCCATCCGGGACATGATGGCGTCCCGCTCTGACTCGAGACGTTCCTGGAAGTGGCGGAGTTCTTGTGGTGTCAGCATTTCAAGGCTCCTTTCTTGAACCTGGAGTTGAGAACAGAGGGAAGAGGCGGGTCGGAATACTAGTACGGTACAGGCCAATGGCAGAGGTAACTGGAGGTATGCGGTCATGACTGCTTGGAAGCGCTGGCAGGACTACGCCACGATGGTGTTCGGCGTTCTTCTCATCATCTCGCCATTTGTCTTCGGCGAGACCTCGCACCACATTTCTTCCATTGGCGCCTATGTGTTGGGCGCATTGCTGTTCCTGTCCGGGATAGTCGCCGCCGCGACCCGCGAAGCGCGGCGCTCGCTCATCGTCAACGCGCCGGGCATGGCAGCGGTGATCACTTTCATCGCGGCGATCGTTCTTGGGTTCGCCGGGGTACCCGGGATCGCCGGGACCGCCGGGGTGCTGGCCGTCCTGACCGTGTTGGTCGGGTTCACGTTGCGTAGGGGCCGTCCCGAGTTGAACACGGCACCGAAATGACGCCCTCCTAGGGGATCCTGACCCGATGTTAGCGGTCGGCAGAACTCGCGCGTTTTGGGTGGTTTGATCTGATGTCTGAAGCGCACGAACCGGGCTCGTATCTAAAGGCAACCCTGGAAAGCCAGCCCGCGGAATTAGCGAGGCTGTTGGCCGACGATTCTGCCGCGCGGGCCGCGTTGCGTCTCCGTGACTGCTCGCGCATTTTGCTGGCCGGCACTGGAACGAGCTTTCACGGCGCCCTGGCAGGCCAGTTCATCCTGCGCAGCGCCGGTTTCGAGGCATGGGCGATACGGGCATTCGAGCTGGCGAACTATCCGCCCGCGTTACGCAAGGACGACGGGCTGATCCTGCTCAGTCACCGTGGCAGCAAGCGCTACAGCCGCGACTCGCTCGAAAGCTTTGCGCAAGACTCGCACCGTTGGATTGCAATAACCGGCGAAGGATCTCCGCTTGAGGGCGAGGGTGTGGTGCGCACTGTGGCACAGGAGAAGTCGCCGGTGCACACTGCGAGCCACACATCGGCGATGTTGCGCATCGCGCAAATTGCTGCAGCCCTTGGCCGGCCGGCTTGGCAAAACCAGCTGGTGGACCTCCCTCGCATGGTTCAAGAGGCCGTCGACCGAGGCAATAGTGTCGCCGCGGATGTCGGCCGTACTGAGTTCCGACCGGTGACCCATTTCGTCGGTGGCGGTCCGGCGCGCGCGACAGCCTACGAAGGGGCATTGAAGTTGCGCGAGGCCAGCCATCTCGTGAGTGCAGAGGGGCACGATGTCGAAGGCATCCTGCACGGTCCGCTCGTCAGCATCCAACCGGGGAATGTGGTCGTGCTCGTCGCTCAGCCGGGACCGTCCCACGAGCGGATGTTGGAAGTTGAGAGCGCGCTTCGTGAGATCGGGGCGACGGTGATCTCGTACGGACCGGACTCAGACGTGGACGAGGTGCTCGCACCGATCGTCAATGTCGTGCCGTTGCAATGGCTCGCCTACCATGTCTCGCGCAAGCTTGGGGTTGACGCGGACAGCTTCCGCCGCGACGAGCCGCGATACGCCGCGGCACAGTCGAAGTTCACCTTATAGGCGGTAGATTCTCGGCTTCGTTCGCACTCATGACCTACAGGGCCTCCGAACGGTCTGGTCCCCACGTCCCGGCGAGCGCAAATCCGCGCACTGCGACGGCCCAAACCAGCCCCAGAACGACCACCAGCAGCAGTCCGAGCAGCCACGGCGCCGGTCGGGTCCAGCCGATGATCACGCTTGCCACTACCCCTGCGGCAGCCGCGATCCAAAGCGGTCGGTAGACGGTCACGAGCCGGCTCGCGTCGGCGAGGGCTCTCCACGTCGGGATCAAGGACACCAAACCGACAGCCACCGCTCCGGACAGGAGCCATGAAATCGATGCGGGGGTACTGTCCTCATGCGCGTGTTCGATCATGCCGACCATCCCCGCGCCCGCAGCCGCAATCGAAAGCGTAATTGGGAAGTGACTCAGCATCCAGTTGGCGAGGGCACCACCATCAGGCTTCGGTAATTTGCCTCCGACGACGTCGAAGTAGATCCACCAGAACCCGAAGCCGACCGCCAACGCGATCATGCCAGTCGAGATTGTCGCGACATCGTGTTTCGACTGCGATAGCCCGTCGACAACGCCGAAGACCACCTCGCCCAGGACGATGATCGTGATCGTTGCGAAACGCTCAACGAGCGAATCGGTGGGAGTCATGCCTCGGCCCAGGCCGATGCGTAAGCGCCCGAAAAGCATTAGAAGTAATACCCAGGCAGCGGTGAAGATCGCCCAAACCACGAGTCGCAGCTCTGCCGGCAGGAAGGCGCTCACCAGGATCACGACGACCGAAACCGCCATCGCTACGACGTAGCGCGCGGTGTCAGCCAGGAACTCCGGATGCACGCGGGCGTCCTGCTGCCGGACCTCGTACCAAAGCCAGGTCATCACGACCAGGAATGCCGTGTAAGCGATCGCGAAGCCCCCGCCTCCGCCGCCTGCGTCGCCCGCGTACACGGCGAGGATGGCGAGAATGCCGATCTGAAGGAAGAAATATGTGCGCGTCCTCCCGTCAAGTTGGCCATGCAACTCGAGATACAGCGACCCGTTGGCCCACGCGATCCAGGTCAGCGCGAAGACGACCGCGAATTCGAAGAGTCCGTTGACTGAGAGGTGCGCGGCCAGATGATTTCCCGCCTGCGCGATGACCGTGGCGTAGACAAGGTCGTAGAGAAGCTCGAGCGGACTGACACGACGGTCGACGAGCGTTTCGCCATGCGGACGGGGCGGGCGCCAGAACCAGTCCTTAAAAAGTTGAAGCGCCCGAGCGGTCGCTGGACCGGAGGCAGCTGCAGGCTCGTCGAAAGGCTCCGCTGGCACGAGATATGTTTACAGAGCGGGCGTGCTCACGGGTGCGGGCTAGTTGAACTGCACTCGTTAGCCCGCCATCTGCTCCGCGGCGCACTCCGCGGCTCGTCTCTGCAGGAGCTCGCGTTCCCGCACGTTCTCAGTCATCGACGCGGCTCGCTCGAACTCGGCGCGCGCCTCTTCGAACCGGCCAATCTTCCTGAGAAGGTCGCCTCGGACGGCCGGCAGTAGGTGATACGACTTGAGCGAGGCCTCGGCGAGGAGCGAGTCCACAAGCTCGAGGCCGGCATTGGGACCGAACGCCATCCCCACTGCTACGGCCCGGTTCAGCTCGACGACCGGCGACGGCGCGAGCTGCGCCACTGCGTCGTACAACGCCACAATGCGCGGCCAGTCCGTCTCCCCTGCGGTCGCCGCTCGAGCGTGGCAGGCGGCGATCGCCCCCTGTAGCGCATATGGACCCATGGCGCCCCCGAGCCTTTCCGCCCGCTCGAGCGCAGCCAGGCCGCGCCGGATGAGCAGACGATCCCAGCGCGCTCGGTCCTGATCGAGAAGGAGGATGGGCTCTCCTGACAGTCCGACGCGAGCGCCCAGACGAGAGGCCTGGATCTCCATCAGCGCGATGAGGCCGTGGACTTCGGGATCACTTGGCGCGAGCTCGGCCAGTATGCGACCGAGGCGGAGCGCCTCCTCGCAAAGCGCCGGTCGCACCCAGTCATTGCCTGCAGTCGCGGAATACCCTTCGTTGAAGATCAGATAGATCACCTCGAGGACGGAGGCGAGGCGCGCAACGCGCTCGGCGCCGCTTGGGACCTCGAACCTGACATGCGCCTCGGCGAGGGTTCGCTTGGCGCGGACGATCCGCTGGGCGATCGTCGAGACAGGGACCAGGAAGGCTCGCGCGATCTCCTCGGTCGTCAGCCCGCCGAGGACGCGAAGTGTGAGCGCGACCCGTGCGTCCTTCGACAGGACTGGATGGCAAGCAGTGAGGATGAGGCTGAGGAGATCATCCCCGACCTCGTCGTCGACCGCCGCCGCCAATTCCAAGCCTTCCTGAGCCCGCTCGACATCCCGTCCGATCTCTTGGTGCTTGCGCTCAAGCGTCTTGCGGCGCCGGATCAGGTCGATCGCGCGGTGTTTTGCGGTCCCCATCAGCCACGCACCCGGCCGGTCCGGCACACCTTCAGAAGGCCACTGTTCGAGCGCGGCGACGAGGGCGTCCTGGGCGAGCTCCTCGGCGGTCCCGATGTCGCCAACGACGCGAGCCAGCCCAGCGATGAGCCGGGCCGACTCGATCCGCCAGATCGCCTCGATCGCACGATGCGCTTCGGTGGCTGCGGTCAGGCTGCGCCCCCGACCGCGGCGCGCGGCTCCGTTTCCTCGACCTATGGCCAGAGCTCCTTCACATACCCTCGAACTCGACGACCTCACGGATCTCGAACGTCCCGCCGTCGTAGGGTGCCCGCTTCAGCCACTCGAGGGCCTCGTCGATCGAGCGCACCTGCCACAGCCAATACCCGGCCACGAGCTCCTTGCTCTCCGCGAATGGTCCATCGATGACGGTGCGCTTCTTGCCGTCGAACCGAACGCGCTTGCTCTGCGAGCTGGGGTAGAGCCGGCCAGCCTCGAGTATCACCCCGGCTTTGACCAGCTCATCGTTGAACTTCTGGTATTCCGCCATAGCTTCTGGGGTTGGGGGAGTCGCCGCCTCGCTCTGGTTGCCTTCCTTGGCCATTATCAGCACACGCATCTCTGTCTCCTTTTGTTACGGCTTCCGCATCGTTATGGGCTCGGGCTTTTGAGGCCTCACCCACTCATCGAATGACACGTGGCCTTTTCGACATTATTAGAAGCAGCGACCTCGCGAACTGCCTGATCCAAGGGCCACGGCCAGCATGTGCGTGGGAGCCTAGATCGGTCAGAAATGAAGAAGCAATCGCGGGCTGGCGGGCCTAGGCTGAAAACCATTGACGCGGCCAACGCCGCGAAATGTCACTGGAGGAAACAATGAAGATCAAGCTGGCAACCATTTACGTAGACGATCTTGATAAGGCCTTGCGCTTCTATACGCAAGTGGCCGGATTCGTGAAGAAGGCGGACGTTTCGCAAGGGGGGTATCGCTGGCTCACCGTGGCGTCGCCGGAAGAGCCGGATGGCAGCGAGCTGCATCTCGAGCGGAACGACAACCCCGCGGCCAAGGCCTACCAGCAGGCGCTCTTCGACCAGGGCCAGCCCGCGGTCATGTTCTACACGGATGACGTCAAGCGCGATTACGAAAAGATGAAAGACGCCGCCGAATTCAAGATGCCGCCCACAAAGGTGACAGGCTCGACCATCGCCCAGGCGAATGACACGTGCGGCAACCTGATCCAGATCACGCAGCTGGACCGGGTGCGCAGCGGAGCGGGAAGCAGTTAAGAGAAAGGAAGTGGTGGCGCTAAGCCACCACTTCGCCGGTGGCGGAGGCTAGGCCGCCACTTCTTTGCTGATCGCGCTGAGCACGTCGAGCGCCTCGTGAGCAGCGGGAAATCCCGCATAGCCGCCTATCTGGAGTAGCGCCTCACGCAGCTCGTCCACGGTCCACCCGAGGTTCAGCGCGCCGCGCAAGTGCGGCTTCAGCTCCTGGGTCTGTCCGATGGCGGCGAGCACCGACACAACAACCAGGCTTCGGAATTTCAGATCCAGACCGGGCCGATTCCACAACCCACCCCACACGTGCTCGATGGCGGTCTCGAAGAACGGCGCCAAAAACGGATCGGCTGGTGT